>Ga0181524_10002470_pt1 | contig 18880 bp, 15 predicted proteins | sample PEATcosm2014_Bin_34_FD_119761 | JGI IMG/M metagenome (GOLD analysis project Ga0181524, IMG submission 119761) | Peatland microbial communities from MTU Mesocosm Facility, Houghton, MI, USA - PEATcosm2014_Bin05_60_metaG | ecosystem: Environmental > Terrestrial > Soil > Wetlands > Peat | place...
GCCCTCGGTGCTCTCGGGCGGCCAGAAGCAGCGCGTCGCGCTGGCGCGCGCGCTCGTCAGCCGGCCGCGCCTGCTCGCGCTCGACGAGCCGCTCGGCGCGCTCGACGCGCTGACCCGCATCGAGATGCAGCGCCTGCTCGAAGCCGTCTGGCTGCGCGAGCGCTTCACCGCGATCCTCGTCACCCACGATGTCGGCGAAGCGGTCGCGCTCGCCGATCGCATCGTGCTGATCGAAAACGGCGCGCTGGCGCTCGACGTCGGCGTCGATCTTCCGCGCCCGCGCCGGCGCGGTTCGCTCGAGGCGGGGAAGCTCGAAGCGGAGATTCTCGCGCGGCTGCTCGGCGAGGCGAGCGCCGGAGCGGCGACGGACGGTCCACCGCCCTCGCCCGAACAGGAAGGAACGATTCCATGAGCTTTTATCGCGACTTCAACGACAAACAGGCGCTCGAAGCCTGGAACGCCGCCAAGGGCGCGCCGTATCGCACCCTCACGGCGGCGCCGCTCGCGCCAGCGCTCGGCGCCGAGATCGAGGGCGTCGACCTGTCGCAGGAACTCTCCGACGAGCAATTGGCGGAAATTCGCCGCGCGTTCGCCGAGCGTCTGGTGCTCGTCTTCCGCGACCAGGAGATTTCGATCGAAGACCAGAAGCGCTTCGCGCGCCATTTCGGCTCGCTGCATCGCCATGTCCTCGCGTCCTCGAGCCTGATCGCCGGCGCCAGCGCCGATCCCGAAGTCTTGGCGTGGAAGACCGGCAAGACCTCGCGCTACACCGCCGGCGACGGCTGGCATCACGACGTCTCGTGCGACGAACAGCCGATCCGCGCCTCGCTCCTCCACGTCACGAGAACGCCAGATGAGGGCGGCGGCGACACGGTGTTCGCCAACGGCTATCTCGCCTATGAATCGCTCTCGGAGCCGATCAAAAAGATGATCGACGGCCTCACCGCGGTGCACGACGGCTCGAAGGCCTGGACGGCCGGCTATGGCGCCAAGCCGCGGCCGGGCGCCGATTTCCCGCGGGCCGAGCACCCCGTCGCGCCGGTTCACCCGGTGACGGGCCGAAGGTTCCTTTACGTCAATTCAACCTTCACGTCGCATTTCCCGCAACTGACCCGCTACGAGAGCGACGCGCTGCTCGATCTCTTGAATCGTCACGTCGAACGCAACGTCGCTTTCCAGGCGCGCGTGCATTGGACGCCCGATACGCTGGTCCTCTGGGACAATTGGGCGGTGCAGCATCACGCGGTGTGGGACTATTACCCCGCCGAGCGCTGGGGGGCGCGCGTCTCGGCCGTCGACGGCGCGCCGAAGGCGGCGTGAACGATATTGAAGCCTCCCTCGCCGTGGACCGGCTCCACGATGAACGCGTCAATGCGTTCGCCTCAGCTCGGCTCCGCGAATGGCCGCTCGGGATGCATGAAGAAGGCGCTGACCGCCCCGAGAGCGAGAAAACCCATCAGCATGTAAAAGGGCAGATACCAATTCTTCGTGAGATCGATGACGTAACCCGCCGCGAGCGGCGACGCGATCGCCGCGAACGCCGAGCCCGTATTCATCAAGCCCGAGGCCGTCCCCGAATATTTGGGCGCGACATCCATGGGAATCGCCCACATCGGACCGATCACCAGTTCGGCGCACAGGAACCCGCCCGACAGGCACAGCGCGACGACATTGATGTCGTGAATCCAGATGATGGGAAGAAGCGACGCCAGCGCGCCGACGAAGCCAAAGACGGTGACGCTCAATCGCGCGAGGCGCACGTCGCCGCTCATCTTGTAGATGCGGTCGGATAAGACGCCCCCGAGCGTATCGCCGATCACGCCGGCGAAGAAGACTCCGGAGCTGAAAATCGCGGAATCCCTGATGTTCAGGCTGAACGTGCTTTTGAAGAACAGCGGCAGCCAGTTGAGATAAAGCCACAGACACCAGCCGTAACAAAAATAGGTGAACGTCACCGGCCACATTCTCGCGATCAGCGCCCCCCAGGGCACGACGGGCCGCGTCGCGTTCTTCGGCGTGGGCAGCGTCGCGAGCTCCTCGGCCGTGATCGAGGGATGGTCTTTCGGCTCGTCGCGGAAATACCATACCCAGACCATCACCCAGATGAGGCTGACCGCGCCGAGAATGACGAAACTCCCGCGCCAAGTGAAGGCGGCCATCAGCGAGGCGACAAGCAAGGGCGTCGCCGAATTGCCCACCCGCGAGAAGGCGTGCGTGAGCCCCTGCGCGAAGCCGCGGCTGGCCGCGGGCGTCCAATATTGCATTGCGCGCGTCGCGGTCGGGAACGTCGCGCCTTCGCCGAGGCCGAGCAGGATCCGAACGAGAAACAAGGAGACCATGCCGCCGGCGAGCCCGGTCAGGGCCGTCGCCAGCGCCCAGACGACGCCACAGGTGAACAGGGTGATGCGCGGTCCGAAGCGGTCGCCGACCCAACCTCCGATGACTTGGAAAACCAGATAGGGGTAGGCGAAGGCCGAAAATATCAGCCCGAGCTGCGTATTCGATAATTCCAGTTCCTTCTGGATCGCGCTCGCGGCCGTACTGACGTTCACCCGATCAATGTACGTTATGAAATACATCGCGCATAACAGCGCGAGGACGACGTTCGTCGCCTTGAAATAGCGGCGCATATTCCCCCCTGTCGTTAGCCCCCGACGGGCCGTTGTTCGACCTTCGGATCGGGTTACGAAAAAACGTGATCTCGCAATGATGTTTCACTCGAATATCTCATTGCCGCGACGACGGCGCCCATCGATGCCCCCAGGATGCGATCCGACGTCTCTTATTGATTGACTGGATGATTGATGCACAATGAAGTCAAGCAGGGGAACGAGGGAATGGGCGGTTCGCACGCGGGGCTGGAGCGCCGGCTGCGCAACGAGAGCGTCGGCGAAGTCCAGTTCGACGCCTTCGCGCGCGGTCGTTATGCGACCGACGCATCCGCCTATCAGATTATGCCCATGGGCGTCGTCATCCCCGGCTCGATGGAGGAGGCGACCCGGGCGCTGACCATCGCTCGATCCGAGAAAATCCCGATCCTGCCCCGCGGCGGGGGAACCTCGCAGAGCGGGCAGACGGTGAACGAGGCGCTGGTCGTCGACTGCTCCAAACGCCTCAACGCTATTGTGTCGCTCGATGCGCAAGCGCGCCGCTGCAAGGTCGAGCCCGGCATTGTGCTCGACGAACTCAACCGTCGACTCAAGCCCCATGGGCTATGGTTTCCCGTGGACGTGTCCACCGCCTCGCGCGCCACCATTGGCGGCATGGCCGGCAACAATTCCTGCGGAGGTCGATCGCTTCGCTACGGGACGATGCGCGACAATGTCGTATCGATCGACGCGGTCCTCGCCGACGGTTCGCCCACGCATTTCGGCCTCGTGCAGGCCGACCTCTCCGACCTCGCCCCGAACGACCCGCGTCGCACGCTATTCGACGACCTCTTGAGGATCGGCGCGCGTGAAGCCGCCGAGGTGGCGGACCGGTTTCCCGCCGTCCAACGACGCGTCGGCGGATACAATCTCGACGCCCTGACGACGCTGGGCAGGCAGTCTGACGGCCGCGTCAATCTCGCGCATCTTCTGGTGGGTTCGGAGGGAACGCTGGCGTTCTCGACGGCGATCGAATTGAAGCTTTCGCCCTTGCTCGGGCGCCGCGCCGTCGGCGTCTGTCACTTCGGCTCGTTCTTCGAGGCGATGAACGCGGCGCAGCATATCGTGGCGCTGAAACCCATCGCGGTCGAACTGGTGGATCGAACCATGATCGGGCTCGCGGCCGAGATTCCGATCTTCAAGCCGACGCTCGCCGCATTTCTGCGGGGCGATCCCGAGGCCCTGCTCGTCGTCGAATTCGCCGAAAGCGACGACGAGAACCGCAAGCGCCTGACGCGTCTCACGCAGTTGATCGGCGATCTCGGTTTCGCTTGGGATCGCCAGGGAAAGAAATGGGGCGGCGTGGTCGAGACGCTCGATCCCGCGCTGCAGGCGGCGATCGCCGAAATGCGCGCGGCGGGCCTGAACATCATGATGTCCATGAAAGACGAGCGCAAGCCGGTCTCGTTTGTCGAGGACTGCGCGGTCCCGCTGCCGCATCTGGCCGAATATACGGCAAAACTGACCGAGGTCTTCGAAAAGCACGGGACGCGCGGCACCTGGTACGCTCACGCCTCCGAGGGATGTCTGCATGTTCGGCCCGTTCTGAATCTGAAGCTGGACAAGGACGTGAAGGCCATGCGCGCGATCGCCGAAGAGGCGTTCGCGCTGGTGCGCGGCTACAAAGGTTCGCACTCCGGCGAGCACGGCGACGGCATCGTGCGATCCGAATTTCATGAGAGCATGTTCGGATCGCGTCTGGTGCGGGCCTTCGAGGAGGTCAAGGACCGCTTCGATCCCGACGGCTTATACAATCCGGGAAAGATCGTGCGCGCGCCGCGGTTCGACGATCGTGAAAAGTTCCGGTTCGGATCGAATTATCGCATCGCCGCATTCGCGCCGGCGCTCGACTGGTCCGCCTATCCCGGTCCGGCCGGCGGCTTTTCCAGCGCGATCGAGATGTGCAACAACAATGGCGAATGTCGAAAGCTCGCGGGCGGCGCGATGTGCCCCTCCTACCGCGCGACCCGCGACGAGCGCGACGTCACCCGGGGCAGGGCCAACGCCTTGCGTCTGGCGATTTCGGGCCAGCTCGGCGCCGATGCGCTCACGTCCGACGCGATGGCGGAAACGCTGAAGCTTTGCGTGTCCTGCAAGGCGTGCAAGCGCGAGTGCCCCACCGGCGTCGACATGGCGCGGATGAAAATCGAGGTCCTGGCGGCGCGCGCGCGAAAGGGCAAGCTCAGCGCTCGCGATCGCCTGGTCGCCTATCTCCCGCGCTATGCGCGCCTGGCGTCTCGTCTGCACGCGCTGCTGAATCTGCGTGATCGCGTTCGTCCGCTCGCGATGGCGTCCGAGAGATTTCTTGGGCTTGCCGCGCAGCGACGATTGCCCAAATGGCGCTCGGATCGTTTCGTCCCGAAGGGAGAAACCTATGGCCGCGCCGAAGGCAGGGAAGTCGTGTTGTTCGCCGACACGTTCAACGCGACCTTCGAGCGCGAGAAACTCGACGCGGCGTTGCGCGTTCTCGTCGCCGCGGGCTATCGCGTCCATGTCCCCGGCGCGGTCGAGGGCGGCGAACGGCCTCTGTGTTGCGGACGCACGTTTCTCGCGGCGGGACTGGTCGATGAGGCCCGCTTCGAGGCCTCGCGATCGATCGCCGCGCTGCTGCCCTTCGCGCGGCGCGACGTTCCCATTGTCGGCCTCGAGCCGAGCTGCCTCCTGACGTTCCGCGACGAGACGACCGCGATGCGGCTGGGCGAGGCCGCGAACGAGGTCGCCAAATGCGCGATGCTGTTCGAGGAATTTGTCGCGCGCGAAATGGACGCCGGACGATTTCGTCTCTCGCTTCATCCGATCGCCGAGAAGGCGCTCTTGCACGGCCATTGCCATCAGAAGAGTTTCGGCGCCATGGCCGCGACGGAAAGGGTGCTTCGCCTCATTCCGGGAATGGAAGTGCAGGGGATCGAGTCGAGCTGCTGTGGAATGGCCGGCGCCTTCGGCTATCAGTCGGAAACCTACGGCGTGTCCCAGGCGATGGGCGAGCTATCGCTTTTTCCGCGCTTGCGCGAGGCCCCCGACGACACGCTGATCGTCGCAGACGGTTTTTCCTGCCGGCATCAAATTCGCGACGGCGCAAAGCGCGTCGCCCTCCATGTCGCGGAGGCGCTCGACCGGGCCTTGGAACCAGAGGCGCGCCAACGCGAAATGTAATTTCCCGTCGGAGCCCGCGTGTCTTAGCGCCGCAGCGGTCGATCGTCGGGGCGGGCGGCGTTACGCCCCCGGCGCCCGAGCGCCGCGGCGCGCGAGAAAGCCGCGAGCGGGATCGTAAGCGATGATGGCGCCGGCCAGGAATACGACCGTGCAGGCGAGCACGACCAGAAGCGAGCCGCCCGCGACTTTGCCGTAGAAAGCAAAGCGGATCAGCTCCGTCGCATGGGTGAAGGGATTGAGTTCGCAGACATAATAAAGCAACGGGCTCGATTCCTTGACGCGCCAAAGCGGATACAGCGCCGACGAGGCGAAAAACATCGGAAAAATCACGAAGTTCATCACCCCGGAAAAATTCTCGAGCTGCTTGATCAACGACGAGATCAGCATGCCCAGCGCGCCCAGCATCAGGCCGCTCAGCATCAGCGCGGGAACGATCGCGACATAGCCGATCGGCGGCGCCTCGATGTCCCAGAAATAGGCGATCGCGAGATAGGCGTAGACCTGCAGGATCGAGACGCACGTTCCCGCGAGCAGCTTGGACGACAACAAGAACCAGCGCGGGAACGGACTGACCAGCAACGTGCGCATGCCTCCAGTCTCGCGGTCATAGACCATCGTCAGCGAGGACTGCATGCCGTTGAACAGCTGAATCATCGCCATTAGGCCCGGCGTGATGTAGACGTCGTAAAGGACGTATGTTTCGTAAGGCGGAATGATCGATACGCCGAGGACCTGCCGAAATCCCGCCGCGAAAATGAACAGCCAGACGAGCGGCCGCACCAATGCGGAGACGAAGCGCTCTCGCTGATGCACGAAGCGTAGGCCCTCGCGCCAGATGATCCCTTTCAGGCAAATAAAATGCTGCCTTAGCGTCAAGTCGCGCCAGACATAGGCGTCGGGCGCGCTCATTGGGCGGCTCCCGCTTCGTCGGAACTCGGGTCTTGCGCGAGCTTGGCGAAGACGCCGGCGAGATCCTTCTCGCCGTTTTGCGCGACGATCGCATCGATCGGGCCATTCGCGAGCACGCGGCCGCGGTGCAGAATCACGACATCGTCGCCCGGCGCCGCCTCGTCGATGAGATGCGTCGCCCAGAGAACGCCGATGCGCTCCTGCGTCAGCAGGCCGCGCACATGCTTCAGGATGCTGGCGCGCGCTTTGACGTCGAGGCCCACGGTCGGCTCGTCCAGCAAAAGCAGACGCGGCTCGTGCAAGAGGGCCCGCGCGATCTCGACGCGCCTCATCTGACCGCCCGAGAGCTTGGCCACGCGTTCATGCAAGCGGTCCTCGAGATCGACCCGGGCGAGCGCCGCGCGGGCGCGAACGAGCGCCTGACGGCGGCCGATGCCATGCAGCGCTGCGTGGTAGACGAGGTTCTGCTCGACCGAAATGTCGACATCGAGCGCTCGCGACTGAAACACGACGCCGAGTTGCCCGAGCGCCGCCGCGGGCTCGCGCCCGATATCGTGACCGTAGATCGATATTCGCCCCACCCGCGTGGCGTAGAGACGGGTGATCAGCGAGAACAACGTCGACTTGCCGGCGCCATTCAGGCCGAGCAATAGAGTGAAGGACGCCGGCGCGACGGCCAGGCTGACCGCGTCGAGCGCCAGCCGCGCGCCATAGCGATGACTGACGCCTTGGACCTCGAGCGCGGGCGTCGGGCTTTGGCCGTTCACGGTCATGAGCGGGATCGCATCGGACTGGGCTGGCGGCGCCGCCGGTCCGCTGCCCGGCGCTCGGGAGCCCGTTGGGCGCGCCGGTTCGAGCGCGACGCGCGGTCGCCGATCTCCCCTCCTGTCGCCGCCGTCCTGATCACGAAGGTCGTCGCTTCAATTTTGTCGGCCTGTCCGCGAAGTCGCCGGTCAGTACCTCAGGGCCTCTAGCGGATCATGTCCGGACGCGCAACTCAAGGACGGCGGCGCGCCGGCGAACGTCTCCACCCTCGGGTCCGAGCGTGGCGAAGGCCGCAACGCGGGCGGAAAAGTTCATGCGCGCTATTGACTGGCGAAGCTTTGTCATCGAGGATCGGCCTATAAGAAAACTCAGGGAGGGTCTCATGGCTTGGACAACGCCGGTTGTGGTTGAAGTTTGCCTCGGAATGGAAGTTACGAGCTACGCCTCGGCGCAGAGCTGACGCGGCTTTCTCCGTTTCCATTATTACAAGCGCCGGGCGGCCTCGCGGCTACGAAGGCAGCTCTTGTTCGATGTCGAGCGGCCCGCTCGACGGCGCGGTCTTGGCGTTGGGCTAAACCTGTGGCTTAGCCCAAGGTCGTCATGCGTCGTCGGAGCGACCTCAGACCCAAGAAATCATTTCAGCGTCACCGCATGTTGAAAATATCAGCGGCCGCATCGTTGCTCGTTTGCTGCCTTGCGACCGGCGCCAGCGCAAAAGACACGCAGTTCTGGAACCTCACCGCCCACGCGATTACGGCCTTTCAGGTCTCTCCCGCCGGCAAAAACGAATGGGGCGCGGATCAGACGGCCAACGATAGCGACCATAGCGTCGATCATGACGAGCGCCTGAAGATCACCGGGGTCAAATCCGGCGTCTATGACGTTAAATTCACGGACAAGATCGGCCGCTCGTGCATCGTCAAGGACATTGCGGTCAAGGAAGGCGCGGTCTTCTCGATCGACGAGAACAAGGTCAAGGACTGCGGACCTTAGCGCCGCGCGACGACGCCGTTCGCTCCGAGGCGCGGCTCGGCCATGTTCGCAATCGCCGACGCTCCGCGATTATCTCGAATCGGCGTTCCCTGCCCCAGCGCCTCCCATGCGCCGATAGACGAAGGGAGGCGGCGCGACATGCGACTCGACTTCCGCGAACGCCGCGAAGCGTCCGTGATCCGGCGACAGATGGCAGGCCGGGTCGGCGGCGGCGGCGTCGCCCGTCACCGCAAAGGCCTGACAGCGGCACCCGCCAAAGTCGATCTCGCGCCGATCGCAGGCGCGGCACGGCGCCTTCATCCAGGCCGTGCCTCGGAACGCTTCGAAGGCCGCGCCATGGCGCCAGATGTCGGCGAGGCTGCGCTGGCGAACATGGTCGAAGGTCAGGCCCGGCAGGGTCTGGGCGGCATGGCAGGGCAGCACGCGCCCCGAGGGCGTCACGACGACGATCGATTGCGCCCATCCGCCCATGCAGGCCTTCGGCAGCGTCGCGTAATGATCGTGAATGACAAAATCAAAATTCAGCACCCCGGCGAGACGGGTCCGCGCTTCATTGACGATCTCGACGGTTTCGAGAAATTTCTCGCGCGTGGGAATGAGCGCGGCGCGGTTCTTCTGCGCCCAGGCGTAGTATTGGATATGGGCAATCTCGATTCGCTGCGCCCCGAGCTCGACGGCGAAGGCGATGATTTCAGGCAGGTGATCGAGATTTTGTCGGTGCATCGGCGCGTTGACGGTCAGACCGAGGCCCAGTTCACGGGTCCAACGCGCGACGTCGCGCTTCTTGGCGAGGCCGCCCCTGTAGCCGGATATCCGATCCGCATTGTCCGGGACGACGTCCTGGATCGAAACTTGGACATGGTCGAGGCCTATGGCGGCCAGCCGTTCCAAACCCTGCCGCGTCAGCAGAACGCCCGCCGTGACGAGATTCGTGTAAAGCCCCGCCTCGACCGCATAGGCGAGAATCTCGTCGAGATCACGCCGCGCGGTCGGCTCGCCGCCCGACAAATGCAATTGCAGCACGCCGGCGGCGGCGGCTTGACGAAACACTTCGCCCCATTCGGCGGCGCTCAATTCCGTATCGGCGCGCTCCATTTCGAGCGGGTTGGAGCAATAGGGACATTGCAGGGGACAGCGATGGGTCAGCTCGGCCAGAAGCCCGGCGGGCCCGCCCTCGAAAGGCCCATAGGACGCCGCGGTCTTGGAGAGCGGCGGCGGCGCGAAAATGTCCTGTCCGTCGCGCAGCAGCCGCTTATCGGAGAACCCTTGCAAGAGCTTGACGACGTCCCTGGAGACGATTTCGGCGGGGGCCGAATAGATGGCGGTCAGATGTGCGACGATGTCGGCGACGCTCCGCGCGCCGTCGCAAAGCTGCAGCACCGCGACGCCGATCGGATCGACTTCGTAAGCTCGCTCCGGCGCGAGCACGACGAAGCGATTCCTTGTCCGGTCATGGTGCAGGCGCGCGAAGCGCGTGAAGGACGGCCGAGCGCTTTCGTCAATCAAGTATCGTTTTGCGGCGAGGGACTCATTCATTGCCGTCGCCCGCCCGGAAGGCCCCCGGCGGGACGACCCCGGGCGTCACATAGGCGTGGTTCAGCGCGTCGAGTTGCGCCCATAGGACATCGCATTTGAACTCGACGGCGGCCACGCACGCGTCCTGCTCGGCCCGAGTTCGCGCATTCGTCTTGACGTATTCGAGCGCGAACTCGGAGTCGCGCGGCGCCTGACTGAGGCGTCGCTTGAAATAGGCCATGACCTTGTCGTCGATGAAGTCGTAGTTCTCGAGCATCCCGGCGATGCGCTCGCGGTGGATCGAGGGCGCGAACAATTCGGTCAGCGACGACGCGACGGCGACCACGAGCGGCTGTTCGACGACAAAACGGACATAGGCCTCGACCGCGAACTTCGTGCCCGGCAGCGCGCCGCGGCGCGAGGTGACGTAGTCCCTGGAAAGGCCCAGGCCGTCGGTGAGGACCAGCCAGCGTTCGATGCCGCCGACTTCCTCGCCGAGTCCGTCATGATCGTGAATGCGATGGATCCATTCGCGACGAAGCTCGCGATCGTGCACACGGCTCATGAAGGCCGCGTCCTTGCGCGGCACCGCTTCCTGGTAGCAATAGCGATTGAGCGCCCAGGCCTGCACCTGACCCTTGTCGAGCTTGCCGCCGTGCAACATTTTATGAAACGGATGCTTGTCGTGATAGCGCTGAACGCCGACGGCGCGGATCGCCGCCTCGAAATCGGCCGGCGTCAAAGGCGCTCCAAAGCCATCGGGGGAAACGATTTTGTTCATAGCGCGACCTCCATGCCGTCTTCGCCGATCAGCCAGCCTGCGTTGTTCGCCGCTGCGCGCTCGGCCGAATTCGCGTCGAGCACGGGATTGGAATTATTGATGTGCACAAATATCTTTCGCTGGACGTCAAGCGCGGCGAAAGACGCGATCGAGCCCTCCGGCCCGCTCATGTTGACATGGCCCATGCGCGAGCCGGTCTTGGCCATCAGGCCCTGCTCGATCATCTCGTTCTCGCGCCACAGGGTGCCGTCGAAGAAGACGAGCGCGGCGCCCTGCAGCCGCCTGGCGAGCGGCCCGTCGATCGCCGCGCAACCCGGAATGTAAAAGAATGACTTGCCCGTCGCAGTCTCGATGATGCGCAGGCCGAGCGTGTCGCCCGCTTGGGAGCCAAAATCCGCGGCGTTCGCATCCTCGAGATAGAGCGCGATCTTTCCCGGCGCCGCAAACGCTTCGACGGCCAGCCCGAGTTTGACGCCGCCGCCTTCGATTTCCACGGTCGCGTCGAACGGCAATTCGGCGCGCGCGACGACATCGGGCGCGAGAATGTCGAAAATCCGATTCGCCTTCAGCGTGTCCAGCACGCGCCGCGAGGCATAGATGCCGAAGGGTTGTCGCTCACGGAGATTCAAGAGCCCGGCGACATGGTCGACGTCGCCGTTCGTCAGCGCCACGGCCTTGATCGGACTCGCCCTCGCTTCGCCATCGGCCGTCGGCGCCAGCTGCGGCGTCGCCGCAATCTGTTGGCGCAAATCCGGAGAGGCGTTGAGCAGAAGCCAATTGGCGCCGTCGGCGCTGACGGCGAGCGACGATTGGGTGCGGGCGGAATATCCCGGCGCGCCGGCGCGAACGGCGCGGCAATTGGCGCAGTTGCAGTTCCATTGCGGGAAGCCCCCGCCGGCGCTCGACCCTAGGATTCTTATAAGCAATCGAAGCTCTATCCGCGCGGTTCGAAATTTGGTCGACCGCCACGACCTCCCTGAGTTTTCATTATGCGCACGGCGTCCCAAGCGAGACAAGCGCCACACATCTGCGCATTCGACCTTGGACCGCCTGCAGGCGCCCTTGGGCGAGCTCCTGGCAAAAGCGCTCTATTGGGACGCGGCGATTTGTCGTGCAATTTGCGCCTCGGCGTCCGGTGTCAGTCGCCGTCGCGGCCGCGGAATCGGGATCTGAGCGAGCAGCCGCGCCGGGCGGTCGGAGAGGACGCAAATGACGTCGGCGAGACGGACGGCGGCGTCGATGTCGTGCGTCACCAACAATGTCGTCACGGGACGCGCCTCGACGAGATCGGCGATCGCCTCGACCAGGCCCCCGGCGGTCGCCGCGTCGAGCGAGGCGAAAGGCTCGTCGAGAAGCAAGAGGTCGGGGTGAACCGCGAGGGCGCGCGCGAGCGCGACGCGCCGCGCAAGGCCAAGCGACAATTCGTTGGAAAAATGCCTGCGATGCTCGACGAGGCCCAACGTGGCGAGCAGCTTCGCCAACTCGGCCTCTTCAATGCCGGGGGCGGCGAGGCGGATATTGTCCTCGACGCTGCGCCAGGGCAGCAAGCGGGGCTCTTGGAAGACGACCGCCAGGCGGCCGGAGTCGGGCCGGACAATAACGCCCTCGAAGCGGGTGTCGAGGCCGCAGACGATGCGCAGCAAGGTCGTCTTGCCGCAACCCGAAGGTCCCACGATCGCGCCGACTTTGCCCTTGTCCAGCGCGAAGGCGATCTCCCTCAGCGTCTCCAGCGTCTTGCCGGACGCGCTGAGATAGGCCTTGGCCTTTATGGAAACTTCAAGCGGCGCGCGGCCGCCAGCGGGAGACATTGCGTTCAAAAGGTTGCACCACAAACGTTTCGATCGCCAACATAACGCCAACGAAGGGAAGCGCATAGGCAAGCAGGAGGGTCATATCGAAGAGCTGGAACGCGATATTGATTTGGAAGCCGATCCCGTTCGATCGCCCAAGCAGCTCGACCACAAGGACGATTTTCCAGACCAAGGAAAGACCGGAGCGCGCGGCGGCGGCGAAATAGGGCGCGAGTTGCGGCGCCAGGACATGGCGCAATCGTGTCGCAAAGGAGAAACGAAACACGTCGGCCATTTCGTCCAGCTGCGGATCGAGCGCCCGAGCGCCTTCGCGCATGGTGACGATCGCGTTGGGAATTTTGTTGAGCGCCACCGCGCCGATCGCCGCGACTTCGTTGAGGCCGACCCAGATATAGGCGAGGACGATAATCACCAACGCGGGAAGATTGAGCAATAAGATCAACCAAGGGTCGCCCAGGCGATCGGCGACGCGGTTGCGCCCCATCGCGAAGCCGATCATCGCGCCGATCGCCATCGCGATGGTGAAGGCGGCGGCCACGCGCAGCAGCGTGACGCCGAGATGGAAGAACAAGGCGCCCGACTGCGCCTCGAGCGCCAGCCGGCGCAACACCTCCATCGGCGCCGGCAGATTGCGCGGCCCGGCGAGCAATGCGCCAATCTCCCAACTCGCGGCGAAAAGGCCGAGGGACAGCAGACGCAACACGGCCGCTAGCCCCCCGCCTTGGGCTTATAAAAGGTTCCGGGATCGAGTTCGGCCGCGGGGCCGACGAGCTCGGCGCCGCCAATCTCCGCCAACGTCCGGAAAAGGACCCGCGCGTCGGCCTCTTCCTCCGTGATCGGGCGACGCGGCACGCCTTCGCTGTATCGCTTCCGGTAGAGCGTCGCGGCGCTCGGATCCTTCTCGCCAATGCGCGTCATGATGTCGGGCCATTGCGCATCGTCGTTCGCCAGGATGTCTTTCGCCTGCCGCGCAATGTCGAGGAATCGTGCAAGCGCCGACGCATTCCGGACGGCGAAATCCTCGTCGAAGACATAGCCGACCATCGCGACCGGGCCGGCGGCGCCGAGACCCTTCTCGACGTCCCGCATGTCCACGACGCGGCGGAACCCGCGGTGTTCGAGGTCGGCGCAGAAATTCCAGAATTGCAGGGTCGCGTCGATTTCGCCTTGCGCCGCCTTCTCCGTCAGCAGAGGCGGCGCGCCGAACACGACGTGGGCGTCATGGCCCAGATCGAGCCCTGAGCGTTTTGCGAAGGCTTGCAACAGCAGCCAACTCTTGTCGAGCGGCCCTCCGGCGACGCCGAGCGTCTTGCCGTTGAGGTCGGCGAGCCCTGCGATGGGGCCGTCGCTCCTGGCCATCACCGCGCCGAGGGTGCTCGAATAGGGCGTGAACGTCAACTTGCGCCCGAGCCCGCGCTCGCGCGACACCCAAAGCCAGTCCGACAGAATGACATCGACCGCGCCGCCCCCGATCGCGATCTTGCCCGCCTCGGTGTTGGCGAGATCGACGATTTCGAGATTGAGCCCGGCGCTCTTGTCGAGCCCGTGCGCCTTGATGACCGCGAGCTCCCAGCCGAAGGTGCCGCTCTTTTGCGCGCCGATGCGCAGCGTTTCGGCCGGCGCCGATCCCGCGCCGAGCAGGATCGCGATCAAGCCGGAGATCGCCGCAAACGCGGCAAGCCGGGCGACGCGCCGTCCCCCATTCGCGCGCAAAGACGTCATTGGCGATGCCCTCCCTCGCGGCCGAGCCCTTGATGCGGCGATCGGCTCGTCGTTTCGAATGTCCTGCGATCATTCCCCAAGCGGATCAAGGGGACAAAAGCGCCAGAAACCACTGTATCTCCAGCGCGCCTCTATACGCCGCTTTCGGCCACGCGTTTAACGCCGGCGCGATTCTCACGATCCCACGGCTATTTCGGCGCGAAAGCGACGCCCCAAGGGAGTTCGCCGACCTGAATCGACTTGATGACTTTTTGCTGCGCGACGTCGATCACGGAGACGTCGTTCGAAACCCCGTTGGCGACGACCAGGTATTTCTCGTCCGGAGTGAAATCGCCGTGCCAGACACGTTGCCCCACGAGCAGATATTTCAATACCGCGTGCGTCGCTCCATCGACGACGGCCACCCGATTGGCGGGCCCGAGATCGACGAATCCAAGCTTGCCGTCTTTGGTGAGATTGATGCCGACAGGCTGGATCATTTCCGCCTGCAGTCCCGGAATCTCGAACCGCACCGTCTTGGCGATCTTCCGGGTCGAGGGATCGATGATCGACAATTCGCCGCCCACTTCCGAGGTCACCCAAAGTTCCGACCCGTCTGACTTATAGGCGGAAAAGCGCGGGCGCGAACCCAGCAGCACATTGGCGACGACCTCATGGCTCTCGGTATCGATGAAATGCGCCATGCTCGTCGTCTCCGACGTGCAGATCAAGATCTTCGAGTCCGGACTGACCGACATTCCCTCGGGCTCGACCCCGACGGAGATCTGGCTGAGAGCCATCCGCTTCTCCACGTCGATGACCGTCACCATCGCGTCGTTTTCGTTGGCGACGTAAAGCCGCTTGCCGGAGGGATCGAGCGCGAACTGCTCGGGGTCCGGGCCGGACGGCAGCTCCCCGATATTCTTGAAAGTCTTCGTGTCGAAGACCTGGATCGTGTCGTCGTCGCCCAGCGCCACGAAGAGCGATTTTCCGTCCCTGGACACCACGATGCCGCGCGGGCGCTGCCCGGTCGGGATCGTGGCGACGATCTCCATCTTATCGGTGTCGACGACGGAGACAGTGTTGCCCTTTTCGTTGGACACGAAGGCGAGAAAGGCGAAAGCCGGGGTCGCCGCCAGCGACAGGACGGCAAGCGAAAGGCCGAGGAACGCGGTCCGGCGAACGGCGGACATGGTGGCTTCTCCAAAAAACAACAAGGGCGGCTCAGGCTAGTTGAGCTTGCATTGGGTCTCCGGGCGATCCACGCCCAACGTATCCAATTCCGACGACTGATGCAGGAATCCCTCCTGGGGCGACACGGAGACCGTGTTGCGTCCGTCGAACAGGAGGATGGGCTGGCGCAATTGCAGGTTCCAGTCGCGCAGCGAAAGCTTCTGACCCTTGAAGGCGGCGATCGAAAAATCCGCGCTCTTCATGAAGGCGAATAGCTTTGCGGGATCGGCCGTGGCCGCGCGCGTGGAGGCTTCCCCGACCATGCGAACCGCGCTCCATGCCTGCATGTCGAGCGGCGTCATGAAGCGGTGGAACATCCGGCCAAATCGACTCTGCAACTGAATGGCGCCCCATTGATCGAAAGCCGGGTCCCACGTCGTGGGGACCAGTCCCGCCGATCCCGCGACAGGGCGCGCATCCCAGGTGCGATAGGGCAGATAGCCGGCGAACACCTCGCTTTCGTCGGCGGCGACGAGCACGTCATAGTCGGGCGCGCTCTGTGTCAGCACCGGCATCTGCCGCTGGATTTCGACAATGCCGCTGTCAGTGCGGCGCGCGCCGCCCGTGTCCTTGTATTCGCGCTCTTCGACGATTTTCGCGCCGAAACGCGTCGCGGAATGGCGCAGCGCTTCGGCGAAGAGCTTGTCCTTGTCATGCGAACCGACAACCAGCAGCCATTTGCGCCATCTCTTCCAAACGAGATATTGCGCCAGTCCGTCCGCCAGCATCGAGCGTGTCGGCGCGACATGCACGACGTTGCCGCGGCAATCCCCCTCTCGCAGCCGATCGTCCGTCGCGCTGGCGTTGATGATGGCGAGCCCGCGCGCCTTTGCGGCGTCGGCCGCCTTGAGAACGCCGTCGGCGTCGATGTCGGTGACGATGAAGGCAGCGCCGGCGTCGGCGAGCGCGACGACCGCCGCGACGACGTCGTCCTCCGCGCGTAACGATTTGTCGATCAGCGTAAAGCGCTGTTTGACGAAGCGGCCCGTGGTGTTGTCGTCGTCGATCGCCAGTTGCGCGCCCGCCACGCCGTCATTGTCGGCGGGAACGTCCATCAGCGAGAGGCGGCCTTTCGAGGCGAGGACGTGGAGATAGCCGACCTTGATTTCCGTCGCGTCCTCCGCGAAACCCGTCGATGCGCCCAACAAGGCGAAGACGCAGGCATAGAGCGGCGCGAACCAGGCGGCGCGGTTGAAACGGCGCCGGACGAAATCAGCCGCGCAAGACATCAATCGGACCTCCGTGCAAGCCGAGCCGATCCTCGTGAACTTGAAAGCTGCAAACACCGGCTCCGCGCCTCCCCTATTTGTTTCTGCCGCCTTGACCCGCGGCTTTCCGAAGTCGCCGGGACGCCTCGACGTCTATCGGACTCTGAAGCTGAGGGGCGCCGAGAAATTTCGCGGCGCTCCCGCCGGAGGCGGAGGAAAGGGACTGGCTCGGCGAACCGTCGCCAAAGCTTCCGCGTCGAGGATCGGATCGCCGGCGGATTGGAAAAGCGAGAGGCCGGCGACCTGCCCCGATGCGTCGATCGAGAAACGGATCACTGCGACGCCGTGCGGCGCCCGTTCGCGCGCCGCTTCCGGGTAGCGCCTCTGCGCGGAAATTCGGGCGAGCACGGCGCCTTGATAAGCCGCCGCCTCGGCGCTCGAAACGACAGGCGCGGCGGCTTGCCGCGCCGCCGGGGCTGGCTTGGTCGGCTTCGATGCCGCCGGGGCGGGTTCCGGCGCTGCCAAGCGCGCCTTTGCGGGCGCGGGCGGCGCCGGCATTAGGACCGGCGGCGTGACGGGACTCGCAACGGGCGCTGGCTGCGGCGGCGGCGGAGGAAGCGGCGGCGCCTCAGCGGCCGGAGCCGGCTCCTTCGTCGCCAAAGCCGGCGCAGGCGTTTCCTCCAATGGCCGGGGAGGCGTTTCGGCGACGGGCGTCGCTTCGACGACGGGAGGCGGCGCCAAAACAGGGGGCGACTCTTGCTCGACCGGCTGCAAAGGCGCTTCGGCGACGGCAGGCGGAGGAGGCGGAGCCTCGCGGATTACCGGCGCTGGCGCCTCGACGATGATTTCGACCGTGACGGACTCCGGCGGCGGCGTCTCGGCGACCGGCGTTGGCCAAACCAGCACGGCCGTCAGAGCGGCGAGGTGCAGGCCGAGCGAGCAAGCGACGCCCCAACTCCAGCCCCCCGCGGGCGGCGGGCGTTCAACCTTTGGCCGCGATGGCTCCTGGCCCGGTCGGACCGCCGCCATATCGGAGCCGCGAGGCGCGGGGGCGGCGACGTCGGGCGCATCGGGCCAGTCGAAATGGGGCCCGGACGCCGGAAGCCATCTCATGTCGACATCGAGCGCAGCGGCGCCGCCGCGAAAGCCGACCCAATTGGCGGAACCGTCAAGGACGCGAGGCGACAACGCCTCATGCGGCCGAGAAACAAGGCGGCCGCGCCCGCCTATGTCAGGGAGCCCCGTCAAAACGTCGCTTTCAGGCCCGCGTAGACCGAACGCGGTTGCGCCGGACTCAGCGAGCGTGGGTCCGAGAACGGCGCGCCTCCGTTTCCGAAGTTCGGGATTGCGGCGGTGTCGAAGAAGGTTCCGTAGGTGTAGTAGCGATTGTTGAGCACGTTTTCGATGCGCGCGTAGAGCTGGACGTTCGCGGTCACCTGATAGGAAGCGTCGGCGTTGACCACGGCGTAGCCGGGAAGCTTCTCGAATTGGTTGGAGGCGTCGCCCGCGTGATATTGCGAGCTGAGCGCGAGCAAGTCGGCGCCGATCTTGAAGTCCTTGGTGACGGAATAATCGCCGCCGAGCTTGAAGCGATGGTGGGGGATCATCGGAATTTGGTCGCCGGGCGTGACGTAAATATTGCCGTTGGCGTCGGCGTAGGGCGAGTTCGAGCCAAGGGTCAGCGCGTCGAGGAACGTCGCGTCGATGTACGAATAGCTCGCGTGGACGCTGAACTTATCGGCCTTGAAATTCGCCTCGGCCTCGACGCCCTGGCGCCGCGTCGCGCCGACGTTCTGGAAATAGCCGAAGCCCTGCTGAACCGGATCGGGGACGTTGAGAATATCGTCCTGGTTGTCGGTGCGGAAGACGCCGAGCTTCCAGCCGAGCGTCCCGACGGCCTCGCCATAGTCGTGCGTCCCGCGCAGGCCCGCTTCGAAGGTTTGCGCCACGACTTGCTTGAGCGGCGGGTCGGAAACCAGGAAGCTCGCGATAATGCAGGGTTGGGCGGGATTGGCGCAGCCCAGCTCCAAGGGAGTGGGAGCGCGATTGGCCTGGGAGTAGCCGGCGTAGACGGTGACGTCGGAATTGATCCTGTAGGTCGCGCCGATCATCGGATTGAAGTGCAAAAAGGCGTCGTCGCCGTTGAGCCCGCCGCCAAGCTGA
>Ga0181524_10002471_pt1 | contig 18879 bp, 12 predicted proteins | sample PEATcosm2014_Bin_34_FD_119761 | JGI IMG/M metagenome (GOLD analysis project Ga0181524, IMG submission 119761) | Peatland microbial communities from MTU Mesocosm Facility, Houghton, MI, USA - PEATcosm2014_Bin05_60_metaG | ecosystem: Environmental > Terrestrial > Soil > Wetlands > Peat | place...
TCCTTCGGGGGATCGAGAAAGGCGATATAGCCGAGTAGCGTCAAGTCGCTCTCGTCGGCGACGGTGTAGACGGTTTGCTCCGGCGGCATCTCCTTGTAAGCCACGGCGACCACGCGGAAACCATCGGCGTTGAGTTCGGCGGTTTCACGTTTGGCGGTTTCGAGGTGAGAGGGGTCGAGGCGACCGCATTCGGCTCCGGCTTCGTAATGCGTGGAGATTGAAAACAGCTCTTCCACCGCGCCCTTGCAAATGAGAAGATGCTCCCCATCGTCGCGTCGGACGAGGACCGATAGTCGCCTGCGGTTGAAATCGAAGGGAATTTCGTCAATTTTCGTGAACTGATGGTCTGGGCGCAGCGCACTGGCCAATTCGTGGTGTTCCAGAACCGCGATGTCGAGCAGGTTCTTGAGGCCCGATTGAAAATGGCTGTTGAGATAAGCGTATTCGAGAACGCGATCCGAGTCTTCGCCGTATATGTCGAGGCAGCGCTTCAAAATAATTCGATCTTGCGTCAACGTGCCGGTCTTATCCGTGCACAGGACATCCATCGCGCCAAAGTTCTGGATAGCGTTGAGTCGTTTCACGATCACTTTCTTGCGTGACATTGCGATCGCGCCTTTGGCGAGGTTCACCGTCACGATCATTGGAAGCATCTCTGGCGTCAGCCCGACGGCCACCGCCACCGCGAACAGCAGCGCCTCCAGCCAATCGTGTTTTGTTAGGCCATTGATGAGGAAAACTGTTGGGACCATCACTAGAATGAAGCGGATCATCAGCCAGGTGAACCTATTAACGCCCTGATCGAAGGCGGTCGGCACGCGTCGCCCGGCGATCTGGCGAGCAAGCTGGCCAAAGAACGTTTTTGGGCCGGTCCGCAGGATCAAACCCGTGCCGTAGCCCGAGACGACGTTAGCGCCCATGAAACAGATGTTCGGCAGGTCGAAGGGATCATCACAGTCACCATCGCGCGCGTGCGCATACTTCTCGGCGGGCATGGCTTCGCCGGTCAGTGTTGACTGGTTGACGAACAGGTCCTTGGCTTCGAGCAGTCGGAGTTCGGCCGGAATTATGTCCCCTGCGGAAAGTCGGACGACATCTCCCGGCACGAGTTGTTCGATTGGGATTTCAGAGAAGGGATTGTCCGCATCACATGGGTTGCGCCTGACGCTCGCGGTAGTGTGCACCATGGCGCGCAGTTTGGCGGCCGCTTCGTTTGATTTGTGCTCCTGGATGAAGGCAGTTGTAATCGCAAGGACCACCATGGAGGCGATAACAACAGCGGCGCGCACGTCCCCCGAAAAATAGGAAACGGTCGCCAAGGATAGCAGCAGGGCGTTCAGCGGATTGCGGGCCCGGCTCCAAAGTTCTTCGAGGATGGTAGCCTTGCTTTCCCGGGCGACGAGATTGAGTCCAAATTTCTTCAGGCGCGCGCTGGCCTCGGTCTGAGACAAACCCTCGAGACTGGATTCCGCCCTCGCGCATGCATCTCCAGGCTTTAGGCGACTGACCTCCGCGAGGTAACCGTCGCGGGGGCGGGCATGTTGGACCGCCCCAGAAATACGGTCCTTGTCCACCGGCTTCGAGCGGAAGTTTATGACTATTATTGCAAATAATCCGATCAACGCGACGAGCGCCAGAAGCACAAGCAATATTGGACTTACCGCGGGCGCGGTTGCAGGTGCGGGAGCAGAGGCCGCCGTCGAAGCCGTCGCGGTTGGCGGCGCGGCGCTTTTGGTGATGAGCTCAGTTACTTCGTCGAGGGCGTCTTTCGCTGCCGTGAGCTGTGGGTCAAGTCTCAATGCGGCTTCGAGGTCCTTCTTAGTGCGCTCGAGATCATGTTTGCCGCGATAAGCGCGGGCCCGGCTGAGGAAGGCGCTTGCATTGTTGGGATCGATCTGGATCGCCTCGTCGTAATCAGCGATTGCCCGATCGACATCGCCCTCGGCCTGATAGATGCCGCCGCGATCGATATGCGTTAACGCCGAATTTGGATCGAGCTTCACGGCTTCGTCGAAATCGGCGAGCGCGCTGTTGAGATCGCCCTTGCCACGATAAGCTTTGGCCCGACCGCTGTGGGCGGCCGCGGAATCCTTGTCGAGCTTTAGCGTCGTGTCGTAATCCGCGATGGCGCTGTCGAACTTCCCTTTTGCATGGTAAATCGACGCGCGTTCCGAGAGCGCTCGCACTGACTTCGGATCGAGTCGCAGCGCCTTGTCGAGATCAGCGAGGGCGCGATCGTAATCGGCCTTGGCCCGATAGCCGGAGGCTCGATTGATATAGGCCGTAATCTGATTGCTCTTGGTCTCCCGATTTCCGCGTGTGATAAGCCGCGAGCAACTTACGATCCGCGCATCGAGGTCTGCGCCGCTGCATCCATTCCAGAGATCGCTCTTGGCCAAAGCCTCTCCACCATGCGAAATGCAACCCAAGATCAAAAGCCCGACACCTATGAGGCAGGAAGACAAGCTGAATTTCAAGAAAGTACGATAACGTGAAAGATGCGCCATCTCGTAACTCCCAAGATCTCTCTAGTGGGCCTTGCCGTGCATGATCCCCACGTCGCCTGTTTATACCTCGTCTTGGCAGCGCATCACCCTTTCTCTGGTCTGCTCCATGAAAAGTGATCCTACCTGGGGGATAGCTTCTGGAGCCGTGCGCGAGGGAAGAAATTCGCCCCTGGGTTACCGTCGGCATTCCGCGAGAACATACAGCGTTACACTCCCCGACTCGAAACAAGATCGCCCCCATCCAATGACCGCTTGGCGCCTTTCCGCCCTCTTGCACCGCGAGCGTTGCGTCCGCCTACCTGGGTAGACAGGGCGTGCGGCCCGGCTCCCGGCATCGCTGGGCTTGGCGCATTGCCGCCGCCGATCTCCCCGCCCCGCTCAAATTCGGAAACGGGGTTCCAAGCAAGAGATTTCAATTGCTAATCTAGCCGCGCCGGCCTCCGCTCACCCGGCCACATTCCCCTCCACCCGCAGCTGCGGATACCCCCTCCCGCCCGGCGCCAAAAGGTCGCCCTCCAAAACCCTCGGCCCCGCCATCGCGACGATGGCCGCCTTGCGCGAGCCCGTGATTTTATTGCGGGCGATGGTGCCGTCGCCGACCCGAAGGCCCGTCGCGAAGGCGATTCCGTAATCGGCGCCCGAGATGGTGTTGCCTTCCGCGCGAAGATTTTCGCGATAGCCGCCGAGCATGACGCCGATCCAGGCCGGGCCGATAATAGTGTTGCCGGCGATCTCGCAGTTTTTCTCGGCCAATATGCCGGTCATCCAGAACATCGACGGGCCGAATTCATTGTCGGGATGGCTTTCCCGCAGATTGGCGACGGTGTTGCCGGTGACGACGCCGATGTCCGTGCCGGCCTCGGCGTTGGCGAGCGCTATGCCGCCGCCGGCGTCGGAGATTTTATTGTCGCGGAAAGTCGCGCGCTTGGCGCCGAATTCCGCGTACATCGCCTTTTCGCCAAAGCCCTTGCAGTCGTTGCCGATGACCAAAATATCATGGCCGGCGTTGTCGCGCACGGCGGTATAGGCGCAGCGGTATATTTTGTTGTTCTCGACCCGCACCGAGCCCGAGCCCCAGATGCTCACGCCATTGCCATAGGGGCCGTCGCCGCCGGAAATATTATGGATGTCCTCGATGATGTTGTTTCGAATACGCGAGCCCTCGAAGCGCCCGGCCTGGCTGGTCCAGACCATGACGCCATTGTCGCCGCAGTCGCTGATATGATTGCCGTCTATGTCGAAGCCGAGCCCGTCGAGCGAGTGAAAGCCGGCGTCGCGGACATGCTCGATTCTATTTTGCGCGAAAACCCCGCCGCACCGCGTGAGATTGACGCCATGGCCCGAGGAATTCCTGATCGCGCAACCGCGAATGGAGAGACCCGCCGCGTCTTCGAAGTCGAGCAATCCGCGCTTGGCCTCGACCATATTATCGCCGCCGTCGAAGACTATGGATTCGAGCGTGACGCCTCTGGCGCCCGCGGCGCGGAGCAGCGGGCCGGGCCCGATGAGCTTTAGCGTCGAGCCGCCAGGGGCGCCGACGAGACGGGCGCCCGGCGGCAGCTCCAGAGAGCGGGTCGTCGTGACGCCGGGGGGGAGCCGCGCCGCGCGACCTGAGGTTGTGCTGCTGCGCAATTGCTCGGCAAGGCCTGCGGTTTGGTCGCGCGCCTTGGCGGGGGAGGAAGTCGCAAAAACTCCTGCCGCGAGACCGAACAGATCCCGCCGCGTCGGATGCGCGTTTATGCGCGTTCGCGCATGATTTATGCGTGTCATTGCGCGATAGTAGCCGCCGGCCGCGCGCCGTCGAGGCGCGTTTCGCGATAGGGTGAACGGGCGTGACGATCGCATTTGTCGACGCGGCGACGGCGCCCCGCGAAAAAGGCGCCTATGCGCTGCTCATCCTCCTCGACGCGCCGCTGCTCGTCCGGGCGGGCCGAAACGCCGCGATTCTGCCGCCCGGCCGCTATATTTACTGCGGCTCGGCCAAGGGGCCGGGCGGACTGGCGGCGCGGCTCGCCCGTCATATGCGGCGGGAAAAGCGCGCGCGCTGGCATGTCGATCAACTGACCCGCGCCGGAAAAACGCCCGCCGCCTGGGCGGTTCCCGGCGGCGACGAATGCGCTTTGAATGCGGAGCTTTCCGCCCTCCCCATGCCGCTCGAAGGCTTCGGCAGCTCGGATTGCCCGCGCTGCGAGAGCCATTTGCGGCTGTGGCCCGAGGGCGCGGCGCTTCCCTCCGCGTGGGAAAATGCTAGGAAGGGCCGAGATTAGAGGCCGGGAAAAAAAATGTCGAACGATCAAAACACGCCGCAAGACAAGCCGAGAGTCGAAGCCCGAGTCCCCCGCGGCTTTAGCGACCGCGGCGCCGCCGAACTCGCTGCGACGGCAAAAATGCTGGAGGCGATTCGCTCCGTCTACGAGCTTTACGGCTTCGAGGCGCTGGAGACGCCCGCCATCGAATATACCGACGCGCTCGGCAAATTCCTGCCCGATCAGGAACGGCCCAACGAGGGCGTGTTCTCCTTCCAGGACGACGACGAGCAATGGCTGTCGCTGCGCTACGATCTGACGGCGCCGCTGGCCCGCTATGTCGCGCAGAATTTCGACGCGCTGCCAAAGCCTTATCGCTCCTATCGCGTCGGCCAAGTCTACCGCAACGAGAAGCCTGGGCCGGGGCGGTTTCGCCAATTCATGCAATTCGACGCCGATACGGTCGGTTCAAGCTCGCCCGCCGCCGACGCCGAAATCTGCATGATGGCCGCCGACACGCTGGAGCGGCTCGGCGTCAAGCGCGGCGATTATGTGATTAAAATTAACAGCCGCAAAGTGCTGGACGGGGTGATGAAGGCCGTGGGGCTCGACGGCGTTGAGAACGCCGGACGCCGCCTCACCGTGCTGCGCGCCGTGGACAAGCTCGACCGGCTCGGCCCGGACGGCGTGAAGCTGCTGCTCGGCGCCGGCCGCAAGGACGAGAGCGGGGATTTTACAAAGGGCGCCGGGCTCGGCCAGGAGGCCATCGACACGATCATGTCCTTCACCGCCGGCGGGCAATATGCGGAGGGCAAGCCGAAATTCGACCTCTTCGGCCTGCTCGGCAAGAGCGACATCGGCGCGCAAGGCGCCGAGGAACTGATGGAGATCGAGGATCTCGCGCGCGACGCCGGCTACGGCTTCGACCGCGTCCGCATCGACCCGTCCGTCGTGCGCGGGCTCGAATATTACACCGGGCCGGTGTTCGAGGCGGAGCTGACCTTCGAGACCAAGGACGAAAAGGGCAATCCGGTGCGCTTTGGCTCGGTCGGCGGCGGCGGGCGCTACGACGGGCTGATCGGCCGGTTCCGCGCGGAAAACACGCCGGCGACGGGGTTTTCGATCGGCGTGTCGCGGCTCTACGCGGCGCTAAAGCTCGTCGGCAGCGATGTTGTCGCGACGCCCGAGCGGCGCGGGCCGGTGGTGGTGCTCGTGCTCGACCGCGACCGCCTCGCCGATTACCAGCGCATGGTTTCCACACTGCGCGCCAGCGGCGTCGCCAGCGAGATTTATCTGGGCGCCGCCGGCATGAAGGCGCAGATGAAATACGCCGACAAGCGCAACAGTCCCGTGGTCATCATTCAGGGCTCGGACGAAAAGGCCAAGGGCGAGGTCCAGATCAAGGATCTCGCGGCGGGCGCGCGCGCGGCGGCCTCCATCGCCACCAACGAGGAATGGAAGGCGCAACGCCCCGCGCAGATTTCGGTCCCCGAGATCGAGCTCGTGGAGCGGGTGCGGGAGATTTTGACGGGGCGCGAGCCGTGATGCGCTAGGGGCGCGGCGGGAGGGGCGACGATGCGGGGCGGGCTGGCGGAAATCGTGCTGGAGCGCCTGCATTACGGCAAGCTCGCGGCGGGCGCCGATCTCTCGATCCCCGCCGACGAGGGCTATGGCGTCACGCGCCGCAGTTCGGGTCTCGATCCCGCCTTCGACGGCGCCCTTTCGCCGCCCCGCCTGATCGGGACGCGGCGCTTAAACCGCGATCTCGTCGACGAGGCGGCGCGGGAGCGCGGCTTTTTGCTGGCGCGCGCCGCGCCGGACTGGCCCGGCGAGGGCGAGCCGCCGCTGGCGCTGCTCCGCGCGCGCTTTCGTCACGAGGATGGCGATAAGGGACAAGGCCGGCTCTATCAGCAAAGCGCGGTCTGGCTCGCCGATTTCGCCTGCTGGCGACGCCATCCCGACGCATTGCTGCTGCTCGCCGGCGCGGAACTCGAGGCGCATCCGGATCTCGCCGGGGAAAGCGCGGCGGCGCGGCTCGCTTGCTTGCCGCTGCGATTGCGCCTCCCCGCGCCGCCTAAAGTCGCGCCGCCGGGTGGAACCGCGATCCTGCTCGACGTGCTGGCGCGTCACGCGCGGATTGAGGACGGCTGTCTCGTCACCTTCGGCGCCGGCTGCGATTTTAAAAGCGAGACGGAGTTTCTGGCGGCGGTCGGCGCCGCGCTGCGCCAATTGCCGCGAGACTATCCGCGCTGGCGCGATATCGTCGTTCTGTCCGGCCTGCGCCAGCGGATACCCGGCCTGTGCCTGCGTTTTCTGCCGTCCTATCACGGGACGGAGGATTGAGAACTCGTCCGGGAGCGAGCAAATTGAGCGCGCCGCTCCCTCCCCGCTAGTGCAAGTTCAGCAAAAGTCGACAGACTTTTGCGACCGGAACTTGCTCCAGCATTTTGATTTTGATTCCTTTATTTTGTCGTGCTTTCCGGGGCAAAACCGGCGTCCACTTTTGCGAAAAAGCGCTCCAGCGGCGGATGTTCACACCCAAAGTTGAAAATAATTCCCAAAATAATTCCTATGCTTCCCTCACGCCCAGCGCCGACATTCGACTCTCCAACCTCGCCAATCGCTCACGTAATTTCAGCATGTCGGATTCCGACCGGTTCTCCTCGCAGCCATCAACGACTCTCCGAGCCCGTCGAACCAAGGATTGCAGCTCATTAGGCCGCAATTCAACGCCGGCGATATCTTCGAACGCCCGTATCAACCGGAGGCTGACAGCGACGTCATTCTTCGAATAATGGCGAATCTGTTCGAAAGCCGTATCGAGTAAACCCTCGAAGTCGATCCAAGGCAAAACAACGCGCAAGACATGCGGCGGAGCATGCAGATAAGTGCGCGGCGGCGTGCGAGTCGCGAAGCGAATCATGATGCGGCTGAGCTGATCGATACAACTGATCGCGGTGCTGGGGTCGTTGATGGCGGGCGAGATAGCCCGCAACGCGACGTCGACGATTTGTATGACCCCGAACTCTACATCCTGCTGCATTGTGCGGGCGGGACCGATATCGAACGCGGAGAGAACACGAACCTCGCATTCCGGCGTCACTCGGCCGGCTTCCGCGACCCGCATGATCGGAACGCCGGCGGGAACGAAATGGCCTACCCGTCTCTCCAGAACTATGTGCACCCCATAGGATTTGGCGCACTCGACGAGGTAGGCGGCATCGATGAATCGGATATATCCCGACCTCGGGCTAACAATTAAGCGCTCCCTAGCCACGCGAAAGGGAGCCGCGTGCTCGGGCCGTTCGGACGGACCGCGCGGGTTTGGCATGAGATCATCGACGACGAGTTCTGTTTCACGCGCGATCCGATCGACAATGTGATTGACGCTGATCGATTGCGATATGTGATTGATGAAGAAAATCAGCCAACCGACGCACAATACCGCGAGCGACATGGCGGTCATAACAGTCGCCACTGGCACGAAGGGATGGGGCTGAGACCGCACCGCCGGAAGGGCCGCGATGCAAAAGCAAAACGTGCCTAGGAAGATGCCGAGCGTCCATTGAGTGCTGCGGTCCCTGACGAAACTGACCAGAATGCGCGGTGAAAACTGCGTGGAGGCGAGGGTCAGCGTCATCAAGAGAATTGCGAAAATGATCGACACGACGGTCATGATCGAGCTGGCGATGCTGGAAAGGATCGTTTGAGCGACCTGGGGATCTTGATGCGCCGGAAATAGGACCTCGGGAATCCAAGCGTTGAGCGCGGGAACATATTCCTCGGCGAACGACAGAATCGCCCCTACGCACCCGAGAAACAAGGCGATGACGAGGGGGCGGATGAGGAATCCGCCGCGCAGAGCATAAATAGCTGAACGAAGGAGCAAAGACAGACGTTTGTGCATGATCGGCTTCTTGGAGGGAGCTCTTGGAATCTCGCGCCCATGGTCGCAGCCTTCCTTGAGCGAGATCAATCGTTTTCGGCGCCAACGCGGAAAAATCGGAACTCGACAGCCATCTGTATGGGGGGAAGAGGAGTATTCAGTCGATGGACCGAGCGCTCTCGCCGTATCGAACCGAAATCTTCAGTGGCACGGAAAGTTCGCCGTGCGCATCGCGCCATCGCTGATGAGTTTGGTCCGTCTTTGACGAGGCCTTTTACAGGATCTGGGCGAGAAGGCGGCCTGGAAGACCCTTTCAGTCAAAGCCTCCAACACTCGGGAATCGCGGCTTCGGGTCGGAGCCGGTCCAATGGAGCCCGCTCGCGGCATTTCATCGCGTGGCCAGCCAAGCGCTTGGATTTCCATGGCTAGCGCGGGCGTTCCCCTGGCGCGGCGGCGACCTCTTCGGGGTCGGGAATATGCGTCAGATAGCGCTCCAGCGCGCTCGGGCGGCGGCGGCGCGCGGGTTCCCCCGAGGGGTCGCCGTAGTAGGACTTCGGCCCTTCGGCGCCGGCGTCGGAACCGCGCGGCCCGCGCGCCCAACGCATTCTCATGGCGGCGGCCAGACGCTGCTCGATCTGCGAAATCGTGATGTTGTCGACGAGATAATAGCCCTTGCGGTCGACATGGGCGATTTCGTCGCGCACCAGACGATTGAGCAGGGCGGTCAGATTTTCGCGGACGTTTAGAGGCAGAAGCGCGAAGGTCGCGGCCTCCGGATCGATTTCGCTCATGTCGCCATGCACGGGCTTCGCCGCGCGCATCACCGCCTTCATCGCGCGGGTCTCGACCGGATCGGCCTCGTTGTCGGTCAGATCCAGCGGCGCGGCGAACTGGCGCCGCTCGCGCGTCTCGAGGCCGCGCTTAAAAATCTCCGACAGAAACTTCATGATGAAGACAAAGGCGTCCTGCGCCATGGCGACGCAAATCGCCATCGTCGCGTCGGGCGTAAAGCTCCAGAACGCCTCGCGCGCCAGTTCGAACTTGTTGCGCTCCGTGGTGTGGGCGCGCAAAAAATCGTCGCTTCGCTTGAGAAGAGCGCGCACGTCGATTTCGTTGAGCCCCGCCGGCCTCGCGGCGACGACGCAGGCGTCGACAAGTTTCTTGGCCTCGTTGAACCCGTTCGCCGCCGCGGTCGGATCGGCGGCGGACGCCTCGCGGATGTGGTTCGCGACCGCGCCGATTTCGTCGCGCAATTCCCCTTCCAGCGAACATTTCTTGTCGAAGGCGGCGCGCGCGGCGCTCATTTCGTCGCGCGCCGTCAAACGGTCGCGCGCTTGCGCGCCAATCGGCTCGCAGGCGAAATCGCCCGAAAGCGCTGGCGGAGCGGCGTTGGCGCCGCGCGCGGCGAAAAGGATCGCCTCGCACAAGGGCTTGGCTTCGCGCACGACGCGCCAGCTCGGATCGGAGCGTAATTCGTCGCGCAGGGCGCCAAGCTGATGCAGCATGGCGCCAAGATCGGGCGCGGCGTCGCTTTTCGGCAGAGGGCGCTCCCGCGCCTCGGCGCCGCTGTCGGCCTTCAGCTTCAAGGTGATCGCCTCGGCGCCCAGCGCGTCGCGTCGGCGCAGGGCGTTGGCGCGCTCGGCGATCGGCCCCTTGAGCGTCTCCCGGATCGTCGCGACGCGCTTTTGCGCCTCCATCGATTTGGCGCGATGCGAAAGGCAGTTGGGACCGCAAGAGGCTCCGAGCCCGTCGAGCCCCTTGGAGGCGTCGACGGCGGCCTGCTCTTCCTGTTTCGCGGTGGTCTCCAAGCCGGAGATTTCGTCCTGCTTCGCCTTGACGATCGCGTCGAGATCGGCGGCGGCGCGCTCCAATTGCTGCATCCGCGCCTTTGCGTCGTCGAGCTGCCGGCTCGCCGCCTGGGCCTCGGCGAGATCGGCGGCTGCCCGCCGCGCGGCTTCCGCGACGACGCGCTGGCGAGCCTCTTGGCTTTTACGAATCGAATCGCGCAAGGTCGCGTCCGCCGTGCGCGCCGTCTCGCTCAGCGCCTCGAGTTGATCGAGATAGCTTTTGAATCCGGGCGTCGCTTCGAGTTGCGCGGTGTTTTCGTCGTAGCGCGCGGCGACCTCCTTTGCGGTCGGCAACACGATGTCGGCGGCAAGCTCCATCGGTTGCAGTTCGCCGACGATCTTCTTCGACGAGAGTTTGAAAATATTGTTGTAATAATAAGTGAAGGAGAAGAACGCGGAGATCGAGAAGACGAAGGCGAAGACCAGCGCGGTGATCGAGGTCTTGATGATGACCCGCTCGCGCGCCATGCGCCGCATCGCGATGAGGCTCGCGAGGTCGGCGCCGAGCGACCAGGAAGTCGAGGCGAGCATGACGAGGATCGCCGTCGTCGCGATCACCGCGCCGCCAAGCCCGATCCAGTCGCCGGGCTCCTTCTGCATGATGTCGACCATGCCGCTGGAGGTCGTGTAAAACACCCAGCAGAGCACGGGCGCGGCGATCGCCATGCCGATGCGGCCAAGGTCCGTCTCGTGCGGCCAGAGCTTTCGCACTGGCGCCGCGAGAGCGGCGAAGAGGCTCGGCCTGAGGTGCTTCATCGGCGCCGGCGCCGCGCCCGCGCGGGGCTCGGCGACCGGGGGAGGGGTCGGGGCCGCCGCGTCCTCGCTCATGCGGCCGGCCTGTCCGCGGCGTCGGACGTGCATTGGGCGGGTTGCGGCGCGGCGCGGCGCGTTCTCGGATCAAGCGTCATGGATTCAATGCTAACACATGATTTCGCGACCCCGAAAGGGCGGGGGGTCTCACCGTTTGCGGCAGGACGAGCAACGCGTGCGAAACGCCTCCCCAACCGCCATCTGGCGGCTCGCGTCGGTCGCGGGCGCGAGGGGGCGCGGACCGAAACTTGTCGAAAGGCCGACTCGGTCAGGAAACGGTCGACCGCAATCCAGGCAAGAAAATTCGCGACCGTGTCATTTCGGTCATATCGCGGCGCGTTTTTCTCCTTTATGAAATGAAAGCAGCGTCAACTTCCTTTCGCCATGGTCCCGCGATGTTGTTTCTTTCCCGCCGCAAGATGCTCGCCGGAGCTTCCGCCTCCCTCGCCGCCGCCCTCGCCGGATGCAATAGTTCGAGCCCCGCTCCGACGATCAGCGCCGCCGTGACGCCAGTCCCGCCTCCGCCGCCGGCCGCGCGTTCCGCCGCCGTCGATGGCGGCCCCTTCAACTACAGCGCGATCTATGCGGAGACGAAGGACGGCCAATTCACGGTCCCCGCCGTGAAACTGTCGCAGATCAATCCCACGTTCCTGCGCAAGAGTGTCGCTTACGCGACCAAGGAAGCGCCGGGAACGATCGTGATCGATCCCGGCAATCATTTTCTCTACCATGTGGAGGATGGCGGCCGCGCGACCCGCTATGGCGTCGGCGTCGGGCGCGAAGGCTTCGTCTGGGCCGGGGAAGCGACGATCAAGAGCAAGCAGGAATGGCCGGACTGGTATCCGCCCAAGGAGATGATCGAGCGCAGGCCTGACCTCAAGAAAGAGGTGGTCGACCTGCAAAGCGGCGTCGGCATGCATGGCGGCCCCGCCAACCCGCTCGGCGCCCGCGCCATGTATCTGTGGCAAGGCGACAAGGATACGCTGTTTCGCATTCATGGCACCAACGAGCCATGGACCATCGGCCTGAGCCAATCCTCCGGCTGCATCCGCATGATCAACCAGGACGCGATCGACCTCTATCAGAACACGCCGGTCGGAACGCGGGTCGTTGTGCTCGCGTCCCGTGGAGCCATGCCGGTCAAGCTCGCGCGCGGGTGAAGGCGCGACGCGGCGGAGCCAGCCACGCGATCTCGCGTCGGCGAGCGGCGTCAAAACCTCTCGCCGATTTGCGCTCGCGGGCTTTGCTCGAAAGATCAATCGCTTGCACCAACCGGTCAGCGGCGGCTAAATGAAGTTGCGCCTGGCATAGGCCCCGAGCCCGGCGGCGCGGAGGCCGAGCAGGACCAGAGGCGTTCCGACGAGCGGGTTCTCGGCGGAGGGGAGCCTCATAGCCCTCGCGCGACGGGTGTGTCGACGACTTCAGAGGCGATTTTCGCCGAAATGATTAGCGGCATATTTACCCTGTGATGCTCAAAGGGAGGGTCGCCAATCGCCATTCGGCGCACTGAGTCGCGCGCGTGAATTCGCTTCGACGGTTCGACGGAAGCGCCCGTCTCAACGGTTTACGATGGTTTCGGAACATGCCTTGCCTCGAGGACCAAAATTCCAGGCGGGCCCTCGGCGCCGCGAGGGCTACCCACATGTTTCCGGCCGGCGCATCGATAAGTCCCCGAGGAATGCTGTTTTTCGCGATACTCGCGCTGACCTGCATTACTCTTTCGCCCTTCCCTGACCTCGGCGACAAGCGGCTTCTCGAACTCGGAGACGGCAACGAAACCGTTACCTATCTCCTCTTTCTCGTCTTCGCCGCGACGGCGACGATCATCGCCTGGCGCTCGGATTGGCCAGCATTGAAAAGCCTTTTTATTCCGAGCTACCTCGGAATGTTCGGCTGGGTCGGAGTCACTTGCGTCATTTCGCAGGATCCGCTGACTTCGAGCAAGCGCGCCGCCATGCTGGGATTCGTCGTCCTGTGTAGCGCGACCCTGTTCCTTCTTCCGCGCGATCGCGACGAAATGACCCGGCTGCTCAGCTGGTTCGCTCTGTTGATCATCGGACTGTCCTATTTCGGCGTTTTTTTCATGCCCGAATATTCGATCCATCAGGCGACCGACCTCGGAGAACTTCAACTCGCGGGCGACTGGCGCGGCGTGTTCGGACACAAGAACATGGCCAGCCCCGTCTTTTCCTTTCTGGCCTTTATCGGCTTGTTCGTTCGAACCGAGCGGCCCGCCGAGGGCTGGATCATTTTCGTGTTTTCGATCGTCTTCATCATCGCTTCGGGCGGCAAAAGCTCGACGGCCATTTGCCTGGCGACGATTGTGATCTCTTATGTCGCGGCGCGCATATCCAATTTCGCGCTTTGGGCGCTTCTTGTCGGCGCGCCGCTCGCGGGCTTCAATCTACTCGGGATAGGCTCCGTGATCTGGCCCGCGATCGCATCGATAACCTCGGCGTTGCCCTTGGATTCCTCCTTCACCGGACGCGCCGACGTCTGGGCCTATGCCCTGCCAAGGGCGACCGAAACCCCGATATTCGGCCACGGCTTTCTGGCCTTCTGGAATACGGCGGCGATGCTCTATGGCGCCGAGCAGAACAACGAATGGGCCAGCACCGCCGCGCACGCCCATAACGGCTATCTCGACGCGGTTCTCTCGATGGGCTTTCCAGGACTCTTGCTATTTCTCGCTGCTTTCGTGGTTCAGCCGGCGCTTGACATCAGGCGCGCCCTCTCTCGCGGAGAAGAGCCCGCGCTCACCTTGCTGTTCCAGCAGACCTGGATGTTCACCCTGTATCTTAGCGCGTTCGAGAGCTTTTTTTTCAATCGCGCGCATCCGAACTGGGTCACGTTTCTGTTCGCCGTGTTCAGCGTCCACTATCTCGCCCGATTCAAAATCACCCGATCGGCGAACGCGCGCTAGGCGGACGACCGGCGGAGACCGCATCGCCGCGCTCTTAATGGCTCGTTCCCGAGAACAGCTTCATGAAGCGCTCGCGCGATTTAGGAAATTTGCCGCTGTCGAGCTCGGAGGGAGGCGCGTCGAAATACACGTGAAACGCAATGGATTCGGCGTGACGACGCAGCCACTCGCTCATTTTTTCCACGAAATATGGATTGTCCGGCGCGTTCAAAAGCCCGACCCCCCATTCGCCAATGTGCATCGGCTTGCCGTGACGGGTCGCGAAATCCTCCAGCCAGCGCAGGCCGAAGGGCCCCTCGAAAGCGCTCTTCCAGGCCTCGGGTGGCGCGGCGTTGCTCGGCGCGTCGTAAATATCTACGCCGATCGTATCGACGACGTCGTCGCCGGGATAGGCGAGTTCGGGTGAACTGTTCAAGCGGCCGGCGTTGGGGCACCAAGCGAAGGTGAAGCGCGTGGACGCCTTGCGAAATATGCCGACGACGCGCCGATAGGCCGCGATGTAATCCGCCTCGACGCCGCCAGCCGTCCAAGGAAACCAGTCGCCGTTCATTTCCCAGCCGATGCGCGCGACGGCGTCAGGCTGCGACGCCGCGATGGACTTCGCGGCCATCTCGAAATCGGCGTCACGGGCGCCGTCCGCCACCTCCTTGAGCGAGGTTCCCTTCATCGTCAGGCCGATGGACCAGATGAGGTTTCGCGCCGGATTTCTTCGCTCCCAATAGGCTGGAACCCAACTGTATTTCGCCATTTCCGTCCAGCTGTCGACGCCGAAATAATCGAGCGCGATGAGAGAGGACGGCGGCAGGTTCAGGCTTTGCTCACGCTCCCGCAAGCTAGCCTCCCGGCCACCGCGGTCCGTTCCATCGGGATCTTGAGCCCAGCGCACGAACATGCCCATGCGAGGCGGATGCCGCCGCGCGGAGGCGGACGCCCCGGCGGCAAAAGGGAGCGAGAGCGCGAATATGAGCAAAAGCGCGCGCCTCTTCATTTCGGCGCGACGAAACATCCTCGACACATGAAACTCCCGGCGAAGTCGGTCGCGTCCTTGTACGGCGGCGGCGCGCCAAGGCAATGAAAAGACCGATTCTTGGCAAATGCGCCCAACGAACCGCGCCGGTCGCTGGCACGATTCTTTAAAGTCGTCCAGGAATCCGGGAGCTTGTCCCAGATCGACACGGTGAACGCGAGAAGGTCGAAACAATGATTTTGAACGATCCCGACGCCGCCGCTTTTCGCGCTTCACGAACGCGGAGTTCTGGCGGCGTCGACGATGGACGCGCCGATTCTTCCGTTTATCTCGAATCCCTGGCCGATTGGGACGCTCATCGGTCCCTGGGCGTTCGCCTTTCCGCGCGCCTGTCGCGTCATATTACGACGCGGCCGCTCGTGTTGAAAAACGACAAGCCGATCGTCACATTCGCCTTCGACGATGTGCCGGATTCGGCGCTCGCCAAGGGAGCGTGGCTTCTCGAACAAGCCAAGGCGCGCGGAACCTTTTACGTCTCCACCGCGCTGCTCGGCCGCCGAACACGGCACTGGACCGTGATCGACGCCGAGGGCGTGCGCGAACTTCATCACGCAGGGCACGAAATTGGCTTGCACGGACACGCGCACCTTCCCGTCGGACTGCATCGCGCCCCCGAATTCGCCGAGGATATCGCGCGCAATCGCGAGACGCTGCGATCCATCGACCCAAGCGCGCTCGCCGAAAATTTCGCCTATCCATATGGTCTGGCGAGTTTTTCCAGAAAGCTGCAGCTCTCGAAGCTTGTCAGATCGAGCCGAGGCGTCGAAAACGGCGTTAACAGCGGGACGATCGACGCTCATTTCATTCGCAGCGTCACGCTCTACGAGGCGTCGATAAGCTACGCCGAGATAGATTATTATCTTGATCGAACAATCGCCAATAATGGATGGCTCGTCTTTTCCACGCATGACGTCGGGGACACGCCGAGTCCGTACGGCGTTTCGAAACGCATGCTTCATTACGCCATCGAAGCTTCGATACGAAGGGGAATTGATATTCTTTCATTAAGCGCGGCGCTCGATCGATCGAAGGCGCCCACCTAAAAGCAACTATGTCCGCATAAACGAGTCTTTCGTACGATCCCGTCAAACGAGAAGCAGCGGAGCTTGTCATGGTTGTCGAAATGGCCGCGGTTCCGGTTGTGGACGCGGATCTCGGCGACATAGCGAAATTCCTGACTCTATCTTTTGGCGGAAGCGAATTGCATTATCGTCAATTGTTTTCCTACTGGTGGGAGAGCAACTCTTCCTGGCATGGCGGCTTGCCCAAGGGCTGGGTGATAAAATCGCAAGACAATGACATCATCGCCTTTACCGCGAACATACCATTCGCATATGTCATAAACGGCCAAGCCGGCAAATGTTTCGTGACCGGATACACATGTGTCGATGAAAATTGGCGCGGACATAAGCTGTCCAAAAAGATTGGGAGCGCGTTTCTCGGTCAAGACGACGCCGATCTGCTCATTGGAACCGACTCCACGCCGACAGCGTATCAACTTTGGCTGGGCCTCGGAATGCGGCCGCTCAAGCGGAACTGGCGCGAAAAAAGCTGCAAGGTTCTAGGCGGCGCCGACCATTTGCTCGATGCCCGGCGGTCTTATTCGCGCTTGCTGGGGCCCACGTTGGGTGGTCCTGGCCGCGCTGTCGTCGCGCTCGCGAAAATGTCGAGTCCCGCGCTTTCGCGGGCGCTCACGGCGCGAGAAATCCTGAGTTTCGAGGTCCCAGGCTCCGAGCGTATCGAAACATTCAGGGCGGAACGGTCTTCGACGACCTACGCCGTCCGCGATCGCGAGACGCTCGACTGGATGTATTTCGGGTGCGATTATGTGCGCGAGAATAGAGCCGTGTTCGCCGCGTTCGACGGTGGTTCGATCATCGGCTATCTCGCCGTGAAGCGGATCATGAATTCGTTTTATCTATTGGAATGTCGGTGCGAAAATTCGGACCCGGAAATCGCGCGCGTTTTGATTTGGGCCGCGCGCGACCACGCCGAGTCGCGGGGAATATCCTTCATCAATGTTTGGAGATACGCGCCGATGATCGCGGGTGCGATTCCAAGGATATGCGCGACGACGTACGGAAGCATTCACATGATGACATATTGTTATCGTTCCAACCGCGGCCCCATTGACGAGGACAAATGGGAATCGACGCCCGGAGACGGGGATCTGTCCGTAAGCTAGGCCGAAGACCCGTCGCCTGGGATAGCAAGCTGGCCGCGTGGCGACGCCAGACGGCCGGTCGGCTTTCGCGAGAAAACTCACCCCTTCTCCGCGCTGCTCTTTTGATAGTCCTTCACGTCCGAAAAGACGATTTGTGGATGGCGCTCGCTGTCGTAGCGCAGCGAATAGGCGCTGGGGGCCATGAAAACGGGATCGCCGTCGATGTCGAGCGCGATCGCCGAGCCATGGGCGTCGATGAATGCGCGTAGCGCGGTCTTGTCGTCCGAGCTTATCCACCTGCAAAGCGTGAAGCGCGACATTTCATAGGCGACGGGGAGGCCATATTCGGCGTTGAGCCGCGTCTGGAGAACGTCGAGTTGCAGCGCGCCGACCATGCCGACAATGGCGCCCGAGCCGTCCTGAGGGATGAACAGCTGCACCACGCCTTCTTCCGCGAGTTGCTTGAGCGCCTCGCGCAGCTTCTTGGCCTTCATCGCGTCGCCGAGCGTGATCCGGCGCAGGATTTCCGGCGCGAAACTCGGCACGCCGCGAAAAACGAGATCCTCGCCCTCGGTCAGCGTGTCGCCGATTCGCAAAATTCCGTGATTGGGCAATCCCACGACATCGCCGGCGAAAGCCTCGTCGGCGATGGAGCGGTCGCGCGCGAAGAAAAACTGCGGCGCGGTGATGCTGATCGGCTTGCCCGTGCGAACGAGCTTCGCCTTCATGCCGCGCGTGAGCCGCCCTGAGCAGATGCGCATGAAGGCGATGCGGTCGCGATGGTTTGGGTCCATATTCGCTTGAATCTTAAAGACGAAGCCCGTCATCTTGGGCTCGTCGGCCTCGACCGGGCGTTTGTCGGCCTGCTGCGCCCGCGGCGAGGGCGCGTAGGCCGCCATCGCGTCGATGAGATCGCGCACGCCGAAATTGCGCAGGGCGCTGCCAAAATACACCGGCGTCAGATGGCCTTCACGGAAGGCCGCGAGATCGAAGGGCTTCGCCCCCTCCTGGGCAAGCTCCGCCTCCTCGCGCCACGCCTCCGCCTCGAACGGCGGCAGCAGCGCGGTCAGCGCAGGGTCGTCGAGCCCGGAGACGGTCATGAGCTCGTCGTCCTTGTCGAGCTTGCGCACCGATTTCGTCGCGAAACAATAGGTTCCGGCGAATGTCTTGCCTCGGCTGATCGGCCAGGTGACCGGCGCCGTGTCGAGCGCCAGCGTCTTTTCGATCTCGTCCAGCAGTTCGAACGGATCGCGGCTCTCGCGGTCGAGCTTGTTGATGAAGGTGACAATGGGGATGTCGCGCAACCGGCAGACTTCGAACAGTTTTCGCGTGCGCGCCTCGATGCCTTTGGCGGCGTCGATGACCATGACGGCCGCGTCGACCGCCGACAGCGTGCGATAGGTGTCTTCCGAAAAATCCTCGTGGCCCGGCGTGTCCAGCAGGTTGAAGACGCAGCCGCCATATTCGAA
>Ga0181524_10002480_pt1 | contig 18853 bp, 14 predicted proteins | sample PEATcosm2014_Bin_34_FD_119761 | JGI IMG/M metagenome (GOLD analysis project Ga0181524, IMG submission 119761) | Peatland microbial communities from MTU Mesocosm Facility, Houghton, MI, USA - PEATcosm2014_Bin05_60_metaG | ecosystem: Environmental > Terrestrial > Soil > Wetlands > Peat | place...
CCGCAAACGCTAGCGGCTCAGTTCAAACGGCCCTATCGAAACTGCCCCGACCATGGAAATTTGCGCACACCCGCACGTCTCCCGTCGGGGCAGTCCCGATAGGGATCTATCGTTTATCGGTACAAATCTTCCAAGGTATCTCAAGAAGGGTGCCGCGTCGATTCCGGCCATATGCTCTGTTGTCGAGGTAGTAATCTCCGAACCGACGACCATCCGGCCAGAACCAATGCGAGAGGAATCATAGACGCAGCATGGGTAAAATGTTGCTCACGATTACCAACCCATTTGGCTCATCCGCTTAAGAATGAGCGCGCTGTAGTTATTCATGCGCTCGGGACGTCGCTTCAGGGGAGCCGGCAGAATCGCGGCGAGCCGTGCCGCCTGTTGCCGGCCGACATTCCGGGCCGCGGTTCCGTCGTAGTAACGACACGCCGCCTCTGCACCATAAATGCCAGGGCCCCATTCAACCACGTTGAGGTAGATTTCCAGAATGCGCTGCTTGCCCAGGACGAATTCGGCCACCGGTACCAGTGTGAGTTCCGCGCCCTTGCGGAGGAAAGAGCGGCCCGTTCCGAAGAATTGGTTTTTTACGAGTTGCTGCGTAATGGTGGAAGCTCCGCGAGTGCGATCGCCTTGCAAATCGTCTTCGGCAGCAATTTGGATCTCGTGCCAATCGAACCCATGATGCTGGTAGAAGCGCGCATCCTCCGCGGCGATTACAGAGTGCTGGAGATCGGGCGAGATTTGGCTGAGCGGAATGAATTTGTAGCGTTCGTGATACGGCGTGTGGTGAATCCAGGCCTGCAAGCGGCGCTGGATGTGCACCGCGGTTGTCGGTGGGTCGATCCACCGGGCGGCCACAAGGATCAGCGCGGCAAGCGCCCAAATAAGCACCACGCCGATGGTAAACCATCGAACAAAGGATCGGAGGAACCCCTTCCGAAGCGGGGTCTTGGTGTGTGTGTATGGCCTTGGGGTCACATTTCAGAATAACAGCCTGGGCTGGGTTGCCGCTTATGGCTGATCTTGTGCGCGCGAACACGGAGTGTTGCGTTCTACTCAGGCCACTCGGGACAAATCCCTAGTCCTGAATCACATGGAACCCCGCTGCAAAGATAAAATGGGATGAGTACCGAGATGTCGGCCAGGGTCCCCAGAAACCGCGTTCGGGGAAGTTACTGCTGGATTGTGAGCGGATCGTCGGCAACCCTTCCCTAACCGGATTATGGAAGGGTTGCCCGCGACTCGGGCGGAATGGAGGCGAGAAATTGTCGCGGCCAACAAGCATGTCGGCACGGTCTCTTTGTCATCCGGAGCGAATGCGCCGCCTATCTACCTGTCCAGCCTTCTTGCGCGAAACGGAACTTTGACTACCGCTTGCAGCGGAATCCGCTGGCCATTTTTCATGGCGGGTGCGAAGTGCCATTTCGCCAGCGCGGCAACCGCACTGGCATCGAGGCGCGAGTTAACCCCTTGTAGCACGCGAATCTTTCCCACCGAGCCATCGGTTTGGATGACTGCGTAAAGCACAACCACGCCTTCCACCTGGTCGTGGATGAGGTCCGCGGGGTAAGCAGGGTCAGTCTCGCTAAGGGGCATCGGAGGCTGCAATTCTCCCGTATCCGGCTGTGGCTGGAACTCCGCAAAGTGGATTTCCCAAGTTCCCGCCGCGGAGGCCAGGTTCGGCAAACTCACAATCATCGAGCGGTACGTACCCTCTCCGAATATGCTGGCGTCAACCGAGTCCGGTTCCGGATGCAGACCCGGTTGCTGGATGGACATGTTGCCAACGTTCGGGCGAGTGATCTCCGCCCGGGATGCCGCCATAATGTCTCGAAACGACGGCTTCGATGCGACGACCACTCCTAGGCTTGCCGCTGGCGCCACAGGTGCCGCCAGCGGGCTTGCCTTGGCGAGCACCGTCTCAGTTGGTGGCGGCTCTGTCTCTTTGGCGGCCGGTCTTCCCGGAGCGCCGCTTGCATCGGCTTTTCCAGCCGGTGAAGTCGCAAACTCGTCCCGCTGCACTCCCAAAGGGACGTCTATAGGACCTCTGATCTCCGCCGGTTTCGTGCTCAGCGCCAGCAGAGAGTCAGGATCAGACCGTGCCTGTGGGAGCGGCTCCGGCGCAGTCCCCGGCTTCGGTGCGGAAGATTGCGTTGGTGGCACCGTTGTTTGCTCAGGTACTGGCAGCTTGGGAGCCGGGGCAAGCACCGGTGGACGTGCGATATCCAACTCTCCGACTCGCGTCGAGTTAGGAGCCTCTGGCATATCGGCGTTCTGCGGCAGACTCATCGGCGGCAGATTTGCCGGCAAGTTAAGCGTCGGAGCTTCGATATCGGCGGGCTCGGCGGTAGCGTGGAAATTCTTACTCGTACGCGCGGGCTCAAGAATCGGAGGCGGCGCTTCCAGAAGAGGTTTGCGGGTTACCGCGATCAGGTTCGGCAACGGCGCCACGCGGGGCAGCCGCACGGGTACCGGCGTAACCACGGTCTGCCGGGTTCCTTCCGGTTCCGGAGCCACCGAGAGCACCTCCTGATGTGCTAATACAGGATCGGGCTTCTCATCGACGGTGGACGGATGCACGGCATTCGCCGCTTGAGACTTGGGCGTGGCCGCCGCGGGCTCTGCTTCCCGTAGGGCAGGCAGGAAATCGCTTACCGAATAGCGAGTGATGATTGCGTGACGCAACGGACTCTCCACTCTCACGCCTTGCAGCGGAACATCTCGCGTGAGAATGAGAATTCCGATCAGTGCTGCATGAATTGCCAGCGAAGAAGTCAGTCCTCGGGCACGGGAGTGCTCTGGAATCAAAACGTTGTTCCAGAATGCGCCAGGCGGTTTCACGAACTTGTGGTGGCGTGGGCGGAAAAACTCCGCCAGGTTCTCGAAAAAAACGCTTTGACGTTTTTCCCAGGAAACCAGAAATTCCGGAGCGGCGATCTGTCGCGGCTCGGAACGGGAATCGCCAGCGAGAGTGAAATCTGGGCTCATATCGCGAGCGGGGGAATCGATTATAGCCCAATAGGACGTTACTGATCCGGTCGTCAACTCACGGTTTGTCGGTAACTCGGAAGTTGAGAACCCCGATCTGGAATGTGCTGGAGGGGTATCACAAGGCGGTCCCGCTACGTCCGCCGGGGAAAGATGGAGGAGGGCTCTGCGGAAGCGGCTTCGCCCTGCTCGTCAACCAGCGTTACTCATCCCCTCAGATTCGTCCTGGGCACCAAAAAAGTTCCCCAGCTTCTTCCGCACTCGTTGCGTTCGCACTGCCCCGGCATTCCTCTTGCGTATTACGCTCGAATCCACTAGCCAGGAGCGCGGGCAGTCTACAGGTCGGCCGGTAACTCCTGGCCGTTAAAACGTCCCGTCAAGCGCCGGCTGCCAGAAGTAGGCAGATTATTTCCGAGTGGCCCGCATCCTACAGGAATCGAATCCTATGATCCAATCGCTACAACTTCTCTGCATGCCTTTCGGGAATAAATCCGGATTCCGATTTTGGCGAATGAACGCAAGAGCCTACGCAGCCCGATTCATCACGGAACCCAACCTGCCACTTTTATATTTGCAATGAAGGGTTAACACCTCAACCAAAGTATAGCCTCGAACTTCGGGTCCCCGCAAAATGGCTGAGAGTTCAACTAACCCTTGAATTAACATCCGCAGTTCTTGGGTTCACAACTTGCCCATTCTTGATTGCATACATGTCTTGGTCAGCGGCATCGAGAACTTCGCCCAAGGTTTTGTCGGCTTCCCATTCTGCCACCCCGATACTTACAGTCACCTCCAACCCGTCGAGGTTGCTGCTCTTGTTCCAGCGGCCCAGATAGTCGATGATCCGCCTCACTACGACATCGGCATTCTGCTTTGTGGTGTTTACCAGCACGATGAGAAACTCATCTCCGCCGTACCGCACAACGACATCAGAGCCACGGGTCGAACTCTTGAGCAATCCTGCGATTTCGGCGAGAACGAAGTCGCCAGTGAGATGCCCGAATCGCGTATTCACCTCCTTGAAGTGATCAAGGTCTATTAGCAGGAAGGTAAGAGATTCATTCGTGCGTCGGGCATGGCTGATTAACCGTTCCGCCATGTCATCGAGGGACCGGCGGTTGTAGACTTCGGTCAAAGGATCGGTTAATGATTGCAGCCGTATCAGTTCGCTTTGGATGGTGGTGCCAACTAGGTCCTGGCGTGCCCGACGCAACTCTGTACGCCGGACTGCAATATAGGTGTTTAGCAGGATCAGGAGAGAAAGCAACCCGAGGAATAGTCGTTTGGAAATCGTGATCTCGAAGTGTAAGTCGCTTGGTTGCCGAAAGGTAGACGGAAACAGGATGCAGAGTATTCCGCAACTAGCGACAAGGCCGCTTAGAGCGACAACGAGCCCCAACTCCCAGTCCCGCTTCCCTAGTCGAGAAAGCTCTTGGGTCAGCTTCGATAAGAGGGTGTCGGCTGCGCGAGGGGTTTTTTCCTTTAGGTTGAAAGCCATGGGTCCCTTCTCAGTCGCCGTTGCTTCGGCCGGCGTGGTGGCGCGTGAACATCTTCGCCTTTGCGTAAACTGCCAATCTCCCGGAACAGTCATGCTGTCAGTCCCGGTCTGTGACGTTTCGAATACCCGGCGGCAAGAAGCGATTCAAGCTGTACTGCAAGCTGATTGAGATCCATGCGATTTGACCGCAGATTCCTTTCGAATCCGTTCTAGTGCAAGACATGTTCCAAAGCCTGCGCTACGCAAGTCAGCGTCCGGAATCAAGTGCTTACAGTCCCAGCGATAGATCGCACGCACGATCCATGACAGCTGACGCGTCAACCAAGTTTCAATTTGGGCTGCATTTCGGGAAATCGGTTCAAAAATGGGAAGCTGCCTTGATGGTACGGCGACGCACGGCGGCCCGGACTGGTCCGAGTTAAGTCGCAAAAGTCCGGATCCCGCAGAGGGTGGCTTCGCTGGAGTCTCAAAGAGAACCGATTGTTCTGCCATACTGCGATTAGACCCTGATGCTGATCGAATTTCTGAGTTCGGCGGTGGACGACATCGAGCAAGATTTCCGTCAGCGGGATGAAGCTGGACGAGGACACCTGAAATGGCTTTTGTTATCCGATTTCAGGGCTGCTTAGCTTGCTCGTCGTGGGACTGACGGCTGCCCTCTGAAGCGTGGGACTGTCTAGAATCACTTGGCCAGCTTTGAAAGCAGCCATGGTAGACAGATCAGCAAAACTGCACCTGGATTGTCGGTAACCGGAAATTGAAAACGCAACTGAAGCAATTTCGGGCGGTGCTGGTACGGATCGCACACCGCTGGGGCGTTCTGGATGAGAATCGTCTCAACAACGTCGGAGCAGACGAGATGGGCGTACAATCATTTTTTCACGAATTCAAAAGGGATTGTAGAAAAGGGATCCCGGTTAACGCGTGAAACGCCTGCCGGCTCAAATTGCTTGTTGGCGGCGCATGCTTCCCTTTTGCCGTAGCCTTAGGGCACATAGGTATATGGAGGACTAAAAATGAAGGTTTCTCTGATCAAACGCGACAAAGCTCAGCCGATTGAGCTGCAAGTCAACCGGGTGTACTGCATCGGATATGCGGGCCGTAACCAAGTCAAGGTAAGAGAGCACATCGATGAGTTGGCGAAGATCGGTGTTTCCGCGCCACCTCGCACCCCCACGGTTTACCCGGTTAGCACGTACTTGCTGACCGATGCCCCGACAATCATGGCACAGGGCAAAGAGACTTCGGGAGAGGTGGAGTTCGTTCTGTTCCTGCAAGGAGACAAGACGTACGTCAGTGTTGGCAGTGACCAGACGGATCGCGACCTCGAGAAAGTCAGCATTGTGAAATCGAAGCAGATGTGCGAAAAAGTCGTCGCCAACCAGGTTTGGGATTACGACGATGTGCGTGAGCATTGGGATTCCTTGATCCTGCGGGCCTGGGTCACCGACGAGAAAGGAAAACGTTTATACCAGGATGGCCCTGCGGCGGCATTGCTGCCCGTCCCCGATTTGATCAACGCAGTCAAGCGGGAGACTGACCAGAACCTCAACGGAGCAGTGATTTACTCGGGCACAGTACCTACACACGAGGGCTTCGTGTTTGCAAAGACTTGGGACCTGGAGCTGGAGGACCCCGTCCTGAAGCGCAAGATTGCACATCGTTATGAGGTTAAGTCCCTCGAGCAGGAGATGAAGGCATGAAAACCGCGCTGATCCAGATGGATATTGTTCTGGGTGACGTCGAAGCCAATCGCAAGAAGGCCTTGGCAATGATGGAGCGAGGGCTTCGCTCCGGGGCTGAGCTGTTCGTGCTTCCGGAGATGTGGACGACGGGCTACAAACTCGATCAGATCCACGAACTCGGTGAACCCGAAGACGGCCCCTCCGTTCAGATGCTCAAATCATTTGCCGGGCAACATAAGGTGGACGTTGTAGGCGGTTCGATCGCCGAAACACGCGGCGGCAAGGTCTACAACACCGCCTATGCTATCAACCAAAACGGCGATGTCGTCGGGAAGTACAGCAAGATACACCTCATCGGGTTGATGGCTGAAGACAAATACATCAGCCCTGGAACCAGTAAAACAATGTTTGAGCTGGGCATCAGCAAAGTCGGCATGATCATTTGCTACGACCTGCGCTTTACTGAGCTATCCCGCGCGTTGGCTCTGGGTGGGGCCCAGGCGTTGTTCGTGCCGGCCGAGTGGCCAGCGGTTCGCGGAAAACATTGGCTCGCTTTGAACATCGCCCGGGCTATCGAGAACCAGATGTTCGTGATCGCTGTGAACCGGATTGGAAAAGACGAAGGCAACGTCTTCTTCGGAAATTCCCTGGTGATCAATCCATGGGGCGAGATTATGGCGCAGGGTTCGGAAGACAAGGAAGAAGTTATCATCGCCGATGTGGATTTCGCGTCAGTGGCTGACATACGAAAGCGGATACCCGTGTTCGCCGACAGACGCCCGCAGTACTACTGAATCACTGGCCAGCGGAGAAGCGCGATGGGGAATTTCATCTTTTGTCTGTTTGCCATGGGCAACAAGCCCTGCTAAGATTTTCCACTCACTTACACGAGAGTTGCGCGCACTTCCGGCGCAACCGTCTTGGGCGCATCACCGTGGTAATGGCGGGGCCGCTCCGCATAATGGAGAATTACAGCAATGAGCTCTACTGAAGGCACGGTCGGAGTCAGCGGCAGCACTGGTATAGCGGCTGTCGGCGAAGTCGAAGCAGTCTACCTCAAGATTGCAAAACGAATCATGCCGTTCCTGGTCCTGCTGTTCGTGATGGCGTGGATGGATCGCGTGAACGTCGGTTTCGCTAAACTGCAGATGGTGAAAGACCTCAGTTTCAGCGAAGCGGTATATGGCTTCGGCGCCGGCATCTTCTTCCTCGGCTACCTGCTCTTTGAAATCCCGAGCAACCTGTTCCTAGAGAAGATTGGAGCCCGTAAGACGATTGCTCGCATTACTATCCTGTGGGGCGTTGCGAGCATCGCGACGATGTTCGTCAAGACTGCGACTTGGTTCTATATTGTCCGATTCCTGCTCGGAGCTGCTGAAGCAGGCCTCTACCCTGGCGTGATTCTTTATTTGACCTATTGGTTTCCGGCGCGGCGGCGCGCACAGATGCTTGGCTATTTCATGGCGGCCATCCCGGTCGCCGCCATCGTCGGCGGCCCTATTTCCGGTTGGATCATGGGTAACCTGATTGGTCATGCCGGACTAGCCAACTGGCAATGGCTGTTTCTGCTTGAGGGCATACCGTCGCTCATCATGGGCCTGCTGACGCTGCTCGTATTTGTCGACAAGCCCGCGGAGGCGCGTTGGCTTACCGACCATGAAAAACAACTCGTTATCACTGACTTAAAGGTGGACGATCAGAGTGCAGGCGTCCGCAAGCATGGGTTCGGTGAAGCGCTGAAGGTCCCGAAAGTCTGGCTGCTTACTCTCATCTACTTCTGCCTGGTTAGCGCGAATCCCACGCTCGGATTCTGGATACCAACGATCATCAAGGGTCTCGGGGTGAAGGACAATACGACTATCGGCCTGCTCTCGGCGGTGCCGTACATCGTCGGCGTCATTGTGATGGTATTGGTCGGCCGGCATTCCGACCGCACACTTGAGCGGCGTTTTCATTGCGGGCTTTCTTGCCTGGCCTCGGCTGCCGGCCTCGTACTTATCGGTGTGTTTGCCGAGATTCCGGCACTGGGTTTTGCAGCGCTTGTTCTTGGCGTTACCGGTGTGCTCAGCGCCTTCGCGCCCTTCTGGCAAATGCCGACCATGTTCCTGGCCGGGACCGCGGCCGCAGGCGGCATCGCGCTAATCAACTCGCTTGGCAACCTGTCCGGCTGGGTCGGTCCTTATGTTGTGGGCTGGCTTAAAGACATAACTGGTAAAGCTTCGACAGGACTCTACGTTGTCGCTGGGATGGAGGTGCTCGCGTGCGTTCTGATCATCGCCTTCATGCCACGTCGCGCCCCAGGTGCCACGACGGGCAAGTAACCCTGGGCAAACTCTGTGGGTGTTGTTGTGACTGCTGCCGCACCGCTCGGCTGCGCATGGCATCGGCTGTTGTAAGGAGCGCCGATGCCGGCCTTCAGCGCCGATGGTTGCCAAGCATTGCGGTAAGGCTTGCGGCCAGGAGTTCGCCATCGGCCCACATAACGTGCAATCTAAGTTGCCGAAGTCGGGCACTGTGGTGGAGAAGGAGAATATGGCATTACCCTTCGGGAGAACTCGATGCCGGGGATGATTGCCAACGCGTTGGTCCCGATCTTCTTCGGACTATCGCTGGGCTATTTCTCTGGCCGGTGCGGCATTGTGGACAACAAGAACGTGGTGGGACTCAATACCTTTCTGCTGAGCTACGCCCTTCCGGCAGCGCTATTCTTGTCCACCGCGCAGACCCCACGGCAGATGCTTGCCTATCATGGGAAGCTTTTTGGGATTCTGGCGCTTTCCATGATCCTTATGTTTGCCCTTGCCTTGGTGATTGAGCTGAAGCTATTCAAGTTCACGCTTGCCGATAGCGCGGCGGTGACGCTGTCGGTCGCGCTTCCCAATTGGGTAGCGGTGGGACTGCCATTATTTATCGGGCTCTATGGCCCGCAGAGCACCGCTCCCGTGGCTGTGGCGATTGTTTGCGGAAACATAGTCGCCGCGCCAATGTCGCTGCTGCTTCTGGAAGCTGGAGGCGTACAGTCAAGATCCGCCGGCGTTTTGCGCCGGTTTGGCGTGGGCATATGGAGAACACTGACGAAGCCGGTCGTGCTTGGCCCGATATTGGGAGTGGGATTTTCGCTAACGGGCTACGCACTCCCGTCCGTCTTGGTTCGCTCGCTTGGCTTCTTCTCGCAAACCGCCGCTGGTGTGGCCCTGTTCGTCACCGGGTTGGTCCTTTCCCGCGAATCCGTCTCGCTGGGCATAAACGTCTCGGGGGGACTGGTACTCAAGCTGATAATCCAACCCCTGCTGACGCTCGTTCTTGCTACCGTTCTGAAGTATCCGGCCCAAGTAGTGCGTGACGCGGTTCTGCTGATGGCCTGCCCGAGCGGATTCCTGGGTGTGCTCTTCGGCGTTGCCTACAATGCCAGAAGCCTGGAGGCCGGCTCACTTCTTCTGCTCTCCTCGACCCTAAGCGCCCTGACCCTATCGCTGGTGATTCTCCTGCTTCCATTCATCCGGTAAGCTTCCCCCGAAACCACCCTCTGGGAGGTGATAGACGAGGTTCTGGACGGGTAGTCGGTTAACCGGAAACGGGCCAATTACCCACTGCTGGCTGGACTTGATCGCACCAGTGACTCCACACGCTCTGGGTCGTCGTTTTCGATCCAAAACTCGCATGCAATGCCGAAGCCCAAAAACAGGGTTCAACTTTGTGTCTAAATATGCTCTAATGAAACTCTCCTGAGACGAAAGTGCTTAGGGAAACGGAAGCCCGCCGATTCGTTACTCCGGTGGGCTTTATTCTTGCAATAGGCGCGCTTCGATAGATCACCGCGGTGTTGCGACACGGCCAAAGTTGTGGGAATCCCGCGTCCCGCACAACCGATCGGCTCTCGTCTGCGCCGTTCTTGGGCCCGATGAAGTCCAACACCTCTTCGAGCCCCGACGTGAAAGCGTTTCCGCGGATCGCCGAACAGCATTTTGAGAAGCTGCCGAAGCGTTGGCAAATAATTGGGACTCGTACTCGCGCCTGTGGTTGCTTACAATTCACGACTGGCATGGCAAACGCGGCCAATGATCAGGTCCGCAAGCACGCTGCCATGGCTTCCCGTCTCGATTAATATCAGTGGAAACTGCTGGTTCTGCGGACGGAGAAGCAGCGTTCCATCCTGAGGTACGATGTAACGGATCAGTACGTGCCCAGCGCTGTAAACGCCATAGAGGTTACTGTTCTTGCGGCGATAAGGTTGGAGCGAGTTATAGTGGCGGTCGATAAGCAGGATGGCGCCGGGTGAGATGCAAGGTGCCATCGCATCTCCGTTTTCAGCATCAGCTTCGATACACAAGAATCGCTGCCATTCTTCGCGGGGACTGGCCATTCCCGGGCGTAGCCGACGCAGGAAACTCTTTTTGAACGTTACGCATTCGAGAATTGCGGAGTGCGGGACGAGCCGAATAGGTGCAGCCGCAGGATTCACGAGTGGGATGTTTTCATATCCCTTCGGAGGTGAAGCAACGTGGGCTCTGGCTTTGATTTCAGCCAGATCGAGGAGGTCTGCAACCGAAAGGTGCAGCGCCTCAAGGATGCAATCCATGGTCTGAAGGCTCAAGCCACACTTCCGATGCAGGAAATTCGAGATGTGCGCCTGACAGAAGCCCGTTTCTTTGGCGAGAGACGAGCCCGTATACTCGTGTTGTCGGATTCTATCGGCTACTACTCGCCGAAGTGATTCTTGTAGTGCAAGGAAGTCCATAAGGTCGTCTTGTCGCAAACATCCCTCAGGTCACTTCATCATACCCAGAACAACGATGAAACCATCTGATCAGCTTGGTGTTTCTGGCTGGGTTGATGTTTTCGCATGTCTGGATAGCTTCCAGAGACGCTACACCGATTGGGTACCCAGCCGTCTCTGGCGCGCGAAACAGATTGCTCAGCGCACTAATTGGCGCTCTTTTTGATCCAGCGGTGTTAATTTCCCCGACTGCATGGGCTCCAGTTTACACGTGCTGCAAGCACAAAGTCCTTCCCGTGCTAGCCGGGACCGCTAGAGTATTGATCCTCGCGATCACCGGCAACAGTTCCGCCACAGGCAGTGGCCGGCTGACGATGTGTCGCGGGTAACCAACTGAGATCCACATGGAGTTGGACTGGATTCTAGAAACTAGACTGTTTACTGCAACAATGCATACCCGTGCTCCGGAGCGGTGCCGGTGGCTTTGGTTACAGTAGTAACCATGCGGTTCCCAAGTCATTCACTCCTCGTGAAGCCTTGCCAGACAGGCAGATACGAACCGTACTTAATAGAAGGTCAACGCGGGGAATGATTCACATGGCCTCCTGATGTTGAGCCCTGGATACTGGTTGGCAGGACGTTTGCACAGAACGGCTGCGTCATGCGCCACACGTGCACCGCCGATCGAGCTACCCTGATTGTCTTATACCTTGCGACGTGGCTGGGGAACACTCAAAGAATCTTGACGGCCACACTTGCTATCGCTGCATCTTTTTTGTTCACGGCATGTGGAGCAGCTACTCATATGGGCGCTAGCACGCCTGCATTCATGAATCAGACGAACATGCAAGATGCAGATTTCCAAACTCTCGCTGCAGCAACGTGGAGCCAAGCACAGACACAAACTTCTTCGCAATGGACCGATCTCTGGGCAGCCTACCGGTTTCTACAGAATGAACCAGCCGATCCTGACTGCTACACCGGGGTGATTTCCTGTGCAGGATTCATTCCGCCAGCGCCTGCCGCCGCAACTGTGGAGCCACAGGGGGTTGTTGTTACAGCAGTCGCAGACGTTCCCGCCGGGCCCGACACCCCCAACCATCCGTCTAACCCAACCGGGATTATTCAGTGCGGCGGAGGAATCTATTGCGATGCTTACGTAGTCCTTGATCCTTGCAATATCAAGGTTCCGGCAAGCAAACCCGAAAACATGGGGCCTTATGAAATGCAGAACTGCATCCTTCATCAGCTTGGTTATGACATTTCACGGCGGTGAATTCGGTAGATAGCGGTCCCGCTTTAGAGTCGCTGAAATCTGTACGCATGGCTCTATGAGAATCAAACGCCAGCGTGCCAAAGGTGAAGGCTTCATCTAGCAGGCTGTTGAATAACGAGCGGATACCAGCATAACTAAGCGAGGGCACAGGAGGGAAAGCGATGGGAACGCGGAAAGAAATGCGGCTGCAGCTCGCCCTTCCGGTTCGTGTTTCTGGTAAGAACGCCGACGGCGAGTCATTTGAACAAGACTGTACGACAGTCGATGTGACGGTGAATGGACTCCGTGTTAAAGGTCTCACGCAGACCCTTCGGTGCGGTGCTGTGATCAGTGTAGGTTACGGCCGCAAGAGTGCGCGGGTCCGGGTCATGTGGACCGGAAAGACAGGAAGCGAAAAACAGGGGCACGTCGGTCTGCAAGTAGTCGGTGAGTGGAAGAGCCTTTGGGGACGTGCGATTCCTCACATTCCCGGCGACAGATTCACCGAATCCGCAAACTTATACGAGTCCGAGCCTGACTCCAAATCTAGGCCCACCGATGATTTCGGACCTGCCCTGCTCGCCGGAAGTGCGACTGATACCTCGCAGCAGGATGCAAAGCAAGGACAGGCGCCATCGGTCAGTTTCCTTCCGACAGATGGCCTGCGGAATCGAATGCCCCGCGAGCCTCGTCTCAAACTTCCTTCCGGTTCGCGTGTGCGGAATGAGCAAGGCTGGGCGTTCTTTCGTGGAAAACGCAATCACGGAGAACGTCAGCCGGAATGGTGTCCGCCTGACCGGGCTGACCTGTGAGGTCAGGAAACACGACGTTTTGATTTTGTCGCACCAAGATCGCAAAGGCCGCTTTCGCGTGATCTGGAGCAGGCAACATGGCGCTCCACCAGTATTCGAGATCGGATTGCGTGCGTTGGAGTTGACGCAGAGTATCTGGGCGATTGATTTTTCCGGGATAACGGACGAATGTAGGCCCGTAGAGCGAAGGATTGCACGGCGTTACATTTGTTATGGCGCGGCTTCGATTTGGCGGCCGGGTGCCAAGCATTTCGTACACGGCACTGTGTCTGACGTCAGTCTGTCTGGGTGTTATGTCGAGGTGATGACGCCTCTGAATGTGCGCGACAAAGTAGTTCTCACGCTCAACATGAACGAAACTGAAATTCGCACGGCCGCAGAGGTACGGACTTCTCATCCTGGGATGGGTATGGGATTGAAGTTTTGGGATATGACGGAAACGGCTCGGTCTAGCATGCGGGCCTTGATTTCCAGACTCGGCCATTCCGGATCAGTCCAGATCGACGTTCGGGCCGAAGGGAGATTCAGAGAAGAAGTCAAGGAAATCCTCGACGACAAATCTGCCCCGCCTCAGATGACAGCGATACGGGATAAGACCGCTCAAACCCAGTCGTCATTGCCAGTCTCTGCTGCATAATCTCTCCAGAGTCTCTCGACTCAATGACACTGTGGAAAGCTGAGAGCTTAATCAGAGATTCCTTAGCCGTGGCTCAGGTGAATCGCCTATATTATGGCGCAGGCACAGCAGCTACGCTGCCTGAAGCCTTCAAAGCACCGCGTCCAACGAATTGATAACGACCATCCTAAGCCAGGAAAGGCAATACCGATCAGATGACACCGGAAACCACAGACCCCCCCAGTCAAATCGCCAGCGAACCTGACGCCGGTTCGTGCACCAGTGGCGCCTCCGACACGGGCACTAGAGCGGAGGTGCAGGTGCCCTCCGGAAACCGCCGCCGGGCTTCTATTCGATTCCGGCTTGCGTCTCTTGTCGTTGCTTGTGTGCTGCCGGTGTGGATCGCCGCCGGGTTCCTCGTCTACTACAACTATCAGAGCAGGCGGGCACTTACCGAACAGCGGATGTTGGAAACAGCGCGGGCACTCACGATGGTGGTTGACCGGGAGCTGGCCAACATGCAGGCTAGCTTGAGCGCTCTCGCTACTACACCTTCGCTCACCTCCGGCGACCTGCCCGCATTTTACCGTCAGGCGTGGCTGGTTCTGGAAGCTCACCCTAGTGCCTACATCCTCCTTGCAGACGCTACCGGTCAGGAGCTCCTCAATACAATTGCCCCATTTGGTGCTCCCTTGCCCAAGTACAGCGTCTCGGATGCAGTTCGCCAAGTCTTTGCGACAGGTCGACCGGTTATCACTGACGCCTTCAAGGGCGCTTGGACTGGGCGTCTTATGATCAGTGTGCACTTCCCAGTGTTCCGCAACGGTCGAGTTGTCTACGACCTAGGCATGAACGTCCCTGCTGATCGCTTCGCCACAGTCCTTTTGCAGCAGCACCTCCCACCGGAATGGGTTGGAAGTATCTTGGACAGCAATCAAGTCGTCGTTACCCGGACTCGTTTAGCAGAGAAATTTGTCGGTCGGCAAGCCGGCCCTGTTCTGTGGCAGCGGATGCGGGAGAGCGCGGAAAGTACGGCAGAGGTTATCAACTTCGAGCGAATCCCGACATTTGACAGCTTTAGCCGCTCGGCGACCTCCGGCTGGACGGTGGTGATCGGGGTGCCCAAAGCAATCATGATGGCGGGGATTTGGCACTGGCTGTGGTGGACCATCGCTGGTACGGCTCTGCTGTCGCTCACCGGCGTCGCGCTGGCTCTCCTTATGGCGCGACGCATCGCTGGCGCAATACAGGGTCTGATTGCCCCTGCCCTCGCCTTGGGCCGCGGCGAATCGGTGGCGATTGGGCGCCTTGAACTCACGGAGTTCGACGAAGCCGTTGAATCGTTGGTCACGGCATCGCAGCTAATTCAACAACGCGCGGTGGAACGTGAGCGCGCTGAAGCAGCTCGCCGTGAAACCGAAGATCTGAAACGCCTCAACGCGGAACTGGAGCGAAGCGAAGCTGAGGCACGCACTCTGGCCACGGAACTGGCGGCTATCCTGGATGCCGTGCCGGCAGTCACGTTCATTACCCATGACCCCAAATGTCAGCGGATCACGAGCAACCGCGCCGCCTATGACCTCCTTCGGCTGCCACCCGGGACCAACACCTCAAGGTCAGCACCGGACAGTGAAGGTCCATCGAACTACCGCATATTGAGAGATGGAAGGGCGCTTTCTCCCGATGAGCTGCCGGTGCAGTTGGCTGCGGCAACAGGACGCGAGGTCCGGGATTGCGAGTACACGATCGCATTCGACGACGGTACCTCGCGGAGTATCTTCGGCAATGCCGTGCCACTCTTGGACGAGAGAGGCCGAGTCCGTGGGGCGGTGGGCGCGTTCATTGATATTACCGAGCGCAAGCGGGCGGAAACGCAACTTCAAGCCACAGCTGACAGGCTAAAAGCGATTCTGGAGCATGCTCCTGTAGGAATCGTGACTAATGATCGAGAATGCCACTTGCTTGAACCGAATGCGGCGTACCAACGAATATGCGGGTACTCGGCGGAAGAGCTGATAGGCAAGAAGTTTACGGACCATACACACCCGGACGACATTGCGAAGACTCTGCAATCGTATGAACAGCTCGGAAGTAACAAGCTGCAATCCTACGAAATGGAAAAGCGCTACATCCGCAAAGATGGCAAGATCATCTGGATACGGGTCACCGCCTCCCGCCTAAACGAAGAAACCAACATTGGAATCATCGAGGATATTACTGCGCGTAAACAAGCAGAACAACAACTGCGAACTACGGCCGACAGGCTGAAGGCTATCCTGGACAATGCGCCAGTAGGCGTAAGCATTGTGGATCGCGACGGGCGCATAGTGGAGAGCAACGCTGCATATCAGCGAATCACGGGGTTCTCTGGGGATGAGTTGATAGGGATGAATTTCAAGGATATTACTCATCCCGAGGATCTGCCGCGCAATCTCAAGTTGTTCAATGAGATAGCCACCAGCCCGACCCAAGTCTTCGCCATGGAAAAGCGTTACATTTGCAAAGACGGCCGGACAATCTGGGTACGCGTTATCGGTTCAGGGCTTAGCGACGACCAGCGAATTGGCATTATCGAAGACGTCACCGAGAACAAGTGGTCGCAGCAAGCGCTTGCGGAGAGCGAGGAAAGACTGCGAACGATTGTAGAATTGGCCCCGGACGGAATCTTTGTCGTCAGCGATCAAGGACAGATCATCGAGGTGAACCAGGCCGCGTGCAAACAACTCGGATATACCCGTAGTCAACTGCTCCAGCTCAAGATCTTTGACTTCATTTCCCCGCGGTTTGCACGAAGGGTCGTGGCGCGCCTGAGGGGGCAGGTGTCCTCTGGGTCTTACGAAAGCGCCCATATCCGGGCGGACGGGGTTGAGGTTCCCGTGGAGCTGAGCGTCACCAAGATCATGTTCCACGGACAGTCGGCTCTTCTCGGAATAGCCCGTGATATTAGCGACCGCAAACGGGCCGAGGAACAACGGGAAAAACTGGAGCAACAGCTTCGCCAGGCTCAAAAGATGGAAGCCATAGGTCGACTTGCTGGTGGCATTGCCCATGACTTCAACAATCTCCTCATGGTCATACAAAGCCACGCAGAAAGGCTACAAAAGCGCTTTCCCGACCACGACGCCCTCCAAAGAAACACGCGGGAGATCATGAAGGCTGCTGATCGCGCCGCCAGCCTCACGCGGCAGATGTTGGCTTTTAGCCGCAAGCAGGTTCTTTCCCCAGTCGTGTTCGACCTCAATGCAGTAATCAATGACACTGCGAAGATGTTAAGTCGCCTTATCGGGGAAGATATTGAGCTTCGAGTAAGCGCGGCAGAGTCACTCTGGGCGATTAAGGCTGACGCGGATCAAATCGTTCAGGTTCTGATGAACCTTTGCGTGAATGCCCGAGATGCGATGCCTCAAGGTGGCACGCTTACGATTGCGACCGGAAATGTCAATGTGGAGGAGGGGAGCGTTGGCAGGCAGTCATTCGTCTCACCTGGGAAGTACGTGAGTTTTTCAGTCACTGACACCGGCATGGGCATCAGCAAGGAGGTGCAGGGACAGATCTTCGATCCCTTCTTTACAACTAAAGAGGTCGGCAAGGGTACGGGGTTGGGACTTTCCACGGTTTACGGCATTGTGAAACAAAGTGGCGGCTACATTTCGGTCGATAGCGAGCTTGGGCAGGGTGCCTGTTTCACGGTCTTTCTGCCCGGGGTAAACCATCCGATTATTTCCAAGATATCGGCGCAGGCCGAAGCGCAGCCGCCAGGAATCGGAACGATACTGGTCGCTGAAGACGAGGAAGCACTTCGGGAGACGATCTGCGATTGTCTGCGTAGCTTGGGATATATGGTTCTTGAAGCCGGCTCAGGCCAGCAGGCGCTTGCGGTAGCAAGCCAACATGAGGGAAACATCGACCTTTTAGTTACAGATCTGGTGATGCCGGGAATGAGTGGGAGGGAGTTAGCGCAAATGCTGGGAAGCCTGCGCCTTGATCTGAAGACGATCTATATGTCCGGTTACGCGGATGATGCGGTGTTGCGCCACGGTATTCCCGAGCTGGGTGCAGCTTTCTTGCAGAAGCCGTTCTACCTAGACACGCTTGCACGCAAGGTGCGCGACACGCTCGGACGGACTGAAACAGTGCGATGACGGACGACTTCCTGGCGGGTTGACCGGCTCGAGACACGTTGTCTTGGGCTAAGAATCTCCCAGCCCTCAGCGATCGCTGCTAGCGCCGGTGGAAAACTCGACCTCCATTTAGAAGATGGCGCAAGCAGATTCCAATTGGCCGCTACAGTCCACGAGCACGCGTCAGCTGCCTGATGGCTTCGTCCGGATCATCAGCATCGACTTCCAGCGGGTCGGAAAGAGTAACATTCATCGACAGTTGAGCAATTAGGCGTTCTCGTCCAGCTTCATCTTGCTGACGAAATTCTTGCTCAATGTGATCCACAGCCGCACTGAGAAATTCGATGTCAGCATCAGGGTCTAATCGCAATATCGCAGACCAATCGCTTCGTTTTGAAACTTCAACGAAGCCGTACTTTGCGGGATCCCAAAGGATGATTCCAATCGCAACTGACCGATCCTCAAGCAAGTTTGGTGCATAGAGAATCTCGGTATATCTATATTTCTTCTTCATGCAAACGGAGGCACTGTCCTGTATTATTGAACTCAAGCTCAGTAATACTACAAGCACTTCAATGGCCAACGTACGGTCATTAGTTTTGCGACGGCGCCTCGGGATATAAGCCTGTACGCTCTATCAAAGCCTACACCTATAAGATGCTTATACAGTCCCATGTTCCGGTCGGGACTGCTTTTTCTGCAATCGTGTCGGGTCAACTTCCGTTGTGGGACATGACCCTGTCAATCCCAAATCTGCATCCCTTCCAACGGAAGCTGGTTATTAAAGACCACCACCGACGATATTGCGCGCCGCCAGCACCTCGCGCACCTTGCCCAAAAGTACGCAATCAATGAAAGGTTTGGACAGAATTACCGCCGTACGCTCCGGCGTACCAACTTTTCCCCATTCCTTCTCAGTATATCCGGACATGTAGATTGTAGCTGCTTTTGGATATATTCTCGTGAACTCGCGAGCGAGCTGCTTGCCGTTCATTCTAGGCATGACGAGATCGGTCAGCAACAGGTCAATCGGCCCTAAGGAATTGCGCATAAATAACTTGTACATGTAGCGAATGTATTGTAGTCTAACTGCATGAAGCGGAATGGACTAGTAGGAGCGGTTCGCGAAAAGTACGAATCACTGCGCAGGGTGCTGTC
>Ga0181524_10002483_pt1 | contig 18848 bp, 12 predicted proteins | sample PEATcosm2014_Bin_34_FD_119761 | JGI IMG/M metagenome (GOLD analysis project Ga0181524, IMG submission 119761) | Peatland microbial communities from MTU Mesocosm Facility, Houghton, MI, USA - PEATcosm2014_Bin05_60_metaG | ecosystem: Environmental > Terrestrial > Soil > Wetlands > Peat | place...
AAGCAGGAGGTCGAACAGATCTTCGGCCCTGGAGGAGCCATCGAAGCCTTCGAAGCGGCCAAGAAGGCAGGGAAGTGTCGTTTCATCGGTTTTACGGGTCACCGCGACCCGAACGTTCACCTTGAAATGCTGAAGGCCTACGATAAGTTTGATTCCATATTGATGCCGCTGCACACAGCGGATCCGGGCTACTTGAGTTTTGAGAAATTGACCTTGCCGGTGGCAGTGGAACGCGGAATGGGTATCCAGGGCATGAAGAACTTCGGCAATGGCAAGCTTCTGCAATCCTTCGGCGTAAGAGATTGCCTGCACTACGTGTTGAATTTGCCGATTTGCTGTACTGCGATTGGTTGCACCACGATAGGCCAATTAGAGGACGACGTTCGCTTCGCCCAACAGTTCAAGCCCCTGGAGGCTGAGGAGATGAACGCGCTTCGCCATCGCGCCGAAGGCATTAAAGGGCCGTATCTTGAAGATTGGAAGCGGAACGTTGAGGGCCGGGCGAGCGGATTCCCGGCTCTTCACTCGGCCTCCGGGCAAAAACATGGGTGATGACTCCTGACGAGCCGCAGGGGAAGGCAACAACATGGTTGGGCTCGGCATTTCTTTGGCACTGCTCTCCGGGATGGCGAACGGGCTGTTCACCGCCCCGATGAAGGTGATCCCGCGCTGGAAGTGGGAGAACATCTGGCTGGTGTTCATCCTCACCTCTTGCCTCTTCATGCCCAGCGTGATCGTTTTTTCGACCATCGGCACTCCCGGCGCGGTGCTCGCACAGGCTCCGCGATCTGCAGTGGCCGCGGCGCTCGGGTTCGGATTTGCGTGGGGCTTTGGGTCAATCCTCTTCGGGTTAAGCGTGGACCGGTTGGGCGTTTCGCTCGCCAACAGCATGGTCCTGGGCTTGAGTTCGGCGATGGGCTCACTCGTTCCCCTGGTCCTCCGTGGGGCGATTCGTCTCGAGGCGCGGCAAATCGAGCTGTTTGTGGGCGTATTGGCATTCCTGGCGGGCGTGTCGCTGTGCGGAGCGGCAGGCCGCATTCGGGATAGAAGCGCGGCACGCAAGGCCGCAACGCCATCCTGGCGTGGCTATCTTTTTGCTGTGGGCGCCGGCGTAATGTCGGCCGTGTTCAACATCGGCTACAGCCTGGCGCTGCCCATCGCGGACGCCGGGGTGCGCCTCGGCTTCCGGCGTTTCCTGGCGACAAACTGTATCTGGCTCCTGATGCTGGGCGCCGGCGCAATTCCAAACATAGTTTACTGCGGATCGCTACTGAAGAAGCACCGTGCTTTCGGGCTCTTCTTTGAGCCTGGGCCACAGAAGACCTGGGGACTCAGCATCCTGATGGGAGTACTTTGGGGCGGCAGCATCTTCCTCTACGGCGCGGCCACGCCGCTGCTGGGTGATATCGGGCCGTCGATTGGATGGCCCCTCAGCCTGGCGGTGGGGCTCGTGGTTGCTAATGTGATGGGAATACTGCTGGGGGAGTGGAAGTCGGTCCAGCCGGAAGCCGTGCGGCGGATGCGCGCGGGCGTAATCTTGATGCTTGCTGCCATCGTGCTTTGCGCCGTTGCGGCGAGCGCGGGTGGGTCATGACACAAATACCTGACATCGTTCGCCAGTTTCAAAACAGATTGATCGTCTCTTGCCAGGCCTTCGAAGGGGAAGCGTTCCGCGATTGCGACTGCATGGCCCGCTTCGCGCAGGCAGCAGTGGCGGGCGGCGCGGCCGGAATCCGTGCCAACGGCGCCGAAGATATCAGCGCCATCCGCAAGGTAGTCCCGGTCCCGATCATCGGTATTCGCAAAGGCCTCGCGGCGGACGGTCGTGTGCTGATTACGGGCTCGTTTGAATGGGCCCAGGAGTTGGCCGCCGCCGGCGCCGATATCATCGCGCTCGACTGCACCGCCAGGGGGCAACGTTACGGCGCACTGGAGCGCCTCGAAAGAGTCCGACGCGAATTGGGTGTGCCCGTCATGGCCGACATCGCCACGGTGGAGGAAGCGGTCTCGGCAGCGGCCGCCGGCGCTGACCTCGTCGCATCCACCCTGCGGGGATACACCGCGGAAACTGAGTCTGTCACCAAATTCGAGCCGACTTTCATCGCGGAACTTGCCCGTGCCGTCCATGTCCCCGTGATCGCCGAAGGGCGGATCTACGATCCGGCACAGGCGGCGAGTGCGCTCGCGGCAGGTGCTTTCGCGGTTGTGGTGGGGGAGGCCATCACGAATCCGCAAAAAACCACGCAGCGCTTCACGCGCGCCCTCGAGGCGCAAACGAAGCTTCTGGATCCTGCTCTGCGCGTGATCGGAATCGACCTTGGGGGCACGAGCACAAAATTCGGAATCGTCGACCGGGGCGGGAAACTCGCTTGCAACGCCGCGCTGCCGACGCCCGCGAGTGGCGGCAGAAGAGCACTGCTCGATCACCTTAGGGGGATTGCGGCGCAGTGCATGCGCGCGGGTTGCGACGCCGGCATCACTCCGGCAGCCCTGGGAGTCGCCACCGCAGGTTGGGTCGATCCCGATAGCGGCGTGGTCGTCTACGCTACCGAGAATCTTCCCGGCTGGACGGGCACGGACCTCAAGAAAGAGCTTGGGGAGGCGGTACACATGCCGGTGGCGGTCGAGAATGACGCCAATGCCCTGGCGGTAGCGGAGAAGGCCTTCGGCCGCGCGCGTCACGCCGGTACGTTTGTTTGTATCACACTGGGCACGGGCGTGGGAGGAGGCTGCTACACCGATGGCCGCCTGCACCGCGGAGCGCACTTCTTCGCTAACGGCCTTGGCCATATCCAGTTGGATGCTTCGGGGCCACCCTGCACGTGCGGTCAGAGAGGTTGCCTCGAAACGTATACGAATGCGGCCGCCTTGATGCGTTATGCCGCAGGGTGCGGATTTGCCGCGCCGGAAGAAGTGATCCGAGCCGCCAAGGCGGGTGACGGGGCGGCCGGAATCGCCATCCGGGAATACGCGCGCTACCTGGCGCGAGGTTGCGCCTCGATTGTTCACCTGCTCGATCCGGAGATGATCATCCTTTCCGGCGGGCTGGCGCAGGACAACCCGCAACTTTTGACGGATGTCAGCGACGAACTCAGTCGCCACGTGATGGCCTGGGAACTTCGGGGATTGAAGGTCGAAGTGAGCGCGCTCGGTTATTACGGAGGGGTGCTCGGCGCCGCCGCTCTCGCGTTCGACGCCCTGGACGAACTCCCGTAGTTAGGGTGGCCATCGAGTTGTCGAGTGATCCAAGATAGGGGGCTCTCAGTTCTCCTTCCGGGGCTCAACGAGAGTGGCGGGTATTCCGAAAGGGTAAGGAAAAGCGCGGCCTTCCCCGGTTGCGCTGGGTCGTGCCAGGGAACAGAAACCCGTTCGATGCGGAACCGCGGCGCAACCTCCTGCGTATTCGTAGGTAGAGAAGATCGCGGGAGGTCTGCGTATGAGAGGCAGAGTCATCTCAGTCGTTGCCGATATCCTTACCGGGTTGGCGGCCCTTGTTCTGTTCATCCTTGGTAATAGTTATTTTCATGTGGGCGCTGACCTGCGCATTTGTGTTGTCGCTCTTGCAATTCTGTATCTCTGTGCGGGGCTCGTCCGCGGGCAGGGCCGCCCTGGAAACGCGTGGCTGAAAGGACTCCTGGTGAGTTCCGGCGGCTCTCTCGTAGTGCTTATTCTGGGATGGGGCTCGCTGCACCATGTCGTCCTCTCCATACTCTTGTTGATCGCAAATCTGTTCACAATCGGCGGCGCGCGCGTCCGACATCTCTGGGCGGCGCGGTCCGCAACGAGAGCAGGCTTGATGCTCTTTGTTCCTCTTGCAGCACTCGTCATGGTAGCGGTGACCACGATCCCTGTGCTTGCAACCCGGATCGCTACTCGTGAGACGAGCGCGCCCGCTCCCACATTTTCGATAAGCAGACTCGACGGCACGCTGGTCAGTTCCTCGGACTTCCGGGGCCGTGTCGTCGTCCTGGATTTTTGGGCCCCTTGGTGCCCTGCCTGTCGTAGGGTGATGCCGGAGTTGGAAAAACTCTACAGGCGGTACCAAGGAAACTCGAAGGTCAGCTTTTGGGCGGTCGATGTGCAGAAGGACGGCGAGAACCCGGAAAAGGCGCGAGACTTCATACAGAAAGCGGGCTACACCCTGCCGGTTGCTTTCGGCAGCGAGAAGTCCCTCGAACGACTCAGTGTAGAAGATTTCCCTTCGCTGATTATCATCGACAAGTCCGGACGGATACGCTTGGTCCACACCGGCTACGATCGCTCGGAACAGCTCCAAGGCGAACTTTCCAAAGAGATCGACACCCTGCTGGGCGAGCGCCCTTGACCGCAGCCAAGAGCAGATTCTTCGCTCCGCTCAGAATGACACGTCATCCTGATCCCGCCGCGACGGGATATGTCATCCTGAGCGCAGCGAAGGATCTGCTTTTCTTCGCGCGGTGCGATGAAGTTGGCACCTGGTGCTACAGAGCGCTTCCCCTTAAACTTTCGAATTGGGGTTCAAGCCCTCTTCGGCTCGAAGAAGGAGTCGTCCGTCAGAAATAGGCCCAAGGCCATGTCGATAATGGCGTTCGTCCAGCCAGTTTCCAGGCAATAGGCGTTCCAGCCCTGGTCGGCGTTGGAACCGTAGTATTCCCACAGCGAGTAGTCGAACCCCCGCATCCAGCCACCGTCAATCATCGCATCGGGGCTTTCCACCTGGATGCGTACCAGGTAGTCGGCGGTGTGGACAAAATCCTCGAGATAGGCGCGCTCACCGGTGGCTTTGTAGGCGATCCAGTAATTCATGGCCGCGAAGCTGGTGCAGTAAAGCTGATCGCTGACCTTCTCGTCGGCATTATAGGTCAAGCAGTCAGCTTCTTCTCGCGCCGCGAAGATTTCTCCTCGTGTCGTTAGCGACTCCGCGCTGCAATCCGTCAGCCGACAGATGCGGGGCTCAGTGTGCTCTGTGTTAAGGCTTGAAAGGCACGGAGGACACAGAGAGTCCCGTTTTGGCTGCGGGCAACAGCCGCCCTGCTGAGCGGATCGCAGGCTTTCACTTTCCTGCGCTTTGCTTGAGACGGAACAACCAAACCGAGGGAGGCGTCATGTCTTCTACAGAAAGCGTCGCCGTCGTCCCATTCAACCCTTCCGACTTCACCATCTCCAGGTTGCGGCTCCCGTCCAGCAAATATGTCTCGCAGGTGAACTTCTCGTTCCAAGGCAGGTTCTTTAGCGCGAGGGCATAGTGACGTGGCCCGTGGGCAAAGTTGCTAATCATTACCGTTGCCTGCGACTTGTCCGGCGATAATCCCGCAATCACCGTAAAACCTTCGTGGTCGGATCCGGCGGTGAAGACGCGCTGGGGGGTGCCCAGCAGTTCCGAAAAGGCCTTGAAGGAGTAGAATGGTTTTGCCGGTACCCCATATTCATCGAAGAGTCCCCAGAAAATTATCGTCGTTCCTGTATAGAAGGTCGCGATATCTACGGTGCTGTCCTGAAGATATGTCAAGACGGCGGCATCGTAAGCGGCTCCGGCAATGCCTTTGTTCTGTTTGCCAATTCCTTCCCCGTACCGGGCGTCCTTCTGCAATCGGCCCCAGTCCCCCGGCATGTAATTCCATTCGTCCAGAATACTTTCGGCCTTCCCAAACCCGTATTGGGTCATCAATCCCCGAACCTTCTCCGACATTTCCAGCACGCTGTAAGGCTCCGCGGAATATCGATGCCAGGAAACGAAATCTACAGGAACGCGATGCTCCTGGCAGTACTTCAGGAACCCCTCCAGGAATTCCACGTTATAGGCCAGCGTGGGCCCCCCCACCTTCAAACTCGGATCGTAGTTCTTAATCACCCTCGCCGTAGTCTCGTAGAGCTTGTAATACTCCTGCGGCGTTCCAGTCCAGAATTGTGAGCCGTCCGGTTCGTTCCAGATTTCCCAGTATCTGATCCGGTGGTGAAAACCGTTGTCCCAGCCGCTGTTGTAGTGCTTCACGATATTCAGGCAGACGTGAGCCCATTTCTCAAAATCCTTGGGCGGAGCATTGTGCACGCGGGGCAGCATGTCTTCCTCGGCGCTATATCCGAGCCGGTAGATGATCTCCACACCGAGAGCCTTGAGCGGTTTCAGAAACCAATCGGTCCCCGCAAAATCGTAATTCTTGGCTTCGTCGGCGTCCGCGTCAAAGTGGGGAAACACGTAATTAATGTCCTGGACGTCATCGAAATCCCATGGGACGTCATGAAGCCTTACGTGCTCGACGCCCAATTCCTTGAAATAGGGGCTCAGCTCGATCCACCCCCTCTTCGACAGCGTTCCGCCCTCCAGGTCATTGAGATGCCTGATCGTACCCACGCTCCGGGAGAAATCCACTTCCACTTGTCCCGCGTGAGTTTGGGACATGCCCGGCTGCGCCCAAAGAAAAGCCGTGACCATGGCGCAACAGATAACACTCGTTTTGCTGTTTCTCATTTCCACCTCCTCGGGGGGAACCTCCTGCCATGAAAATAGCTCCCCTCCTCGGCTGAGGAGGGGTCAGAGGGTGGTGAGTACGGGAGTCCGTCAGCCCGCAGGCCAACCAACGCCTTGCCCCCTCTCTAACCAAGGAGGGGAATTCCCGGCCTTTCACGCCGTTCTGACTCCAAGGATTGAACAGAGCGCCTCCAGCACTTGGCGGTTATCTCCATAGGAAATGATATAATGCTGTGACGTAACCTTCTGTATGAATCCTTCCACAGGAACGTCAAAGGCGATTTCGAGACTGGGCAGTTGCGGCGCCGGCGGCGCCCACCCTGCTTCTTCCCATTTTGCCGGCGCCCTGGCTGTTCCGGTCGTGATGTGGAGGGCGTATTCATCGCCACAGTATCCCAGACGGCAAATCGTGACTTTTCCTGTTTTCAGCTTCGACACATTCAGGAGTCCTTCGCCAAAATCTCCGAATGCATTCGGCATCACAGTCACCTTGCCATCCACGATCTCAGAAGGAACGTAGTCCGGCACGCCCATCAACGCGCCATCTTTCGTGAATTCATAGAACTCCAGGTAGGCGGCGACCTGACCGGTAAGATTCTTTACCATAAGCTGCGTTACGGCGCCCATGCTGTCGTTTTCCGGGACGGAACAGATATCCATTTCGTCGTGCAGCAGCGTCAGACTTCCCGCGGGAGCGAATTTCATCAGCTTTTTGATGCCGTCAACATCGTTGTAGGAGAATCCCTGATAACCACGGTCCTGGATTTTGGCTTTGAGCGCCAGGAAAAGGCGCACGGAGTTCTCAACCGTTCCGGGACGAGGTTCTCGAACAAATGCCCAGCGTTGTTTCAGGGCAGACGCGATGCGGTTGATTTCTTTGCCGTCGACCTGTTCCATCAGTTGGACGATCTCAAGCAGCTCAAAATGCTCGATCTCCGGGCCGATTTTGGCTTTCAGGGAAACGCCGTCATAAAGCGTGCCGTACAAGCGCATATCACGGTAACCCGCCATGCCGATTCTGGCGACTTTGAGCTGGGACACCGCGCGGGCTGCTTCCGCATACGTGACAATCTCGTCTATCTTGGGTTTTTGCCCGTAATACGTGACCACATATCTGAACTTATAACCCATGTCTTCCATGGGTTTTCGCAGAGCCGTAGTGCCAGCTTGGTCGGCAGTGGTCACGAACCGGTCGCCGTCCTGCCAGCCACTGAGGCCCCACAAAACCATCGGTCTGTGCTTGAACGGTTCGATGACGCTGAATACCGCCCAGGACGGAATCCAGCCGGCAACGCACACAATCAGCAGATCAAAATCAGTTTTCGCAAGTTCAGCCCTGGCGCGGGCCGCTTCGTTTCCCTGAGGATCATCGCAGACTGGAGCGGTTACAGACAGTTCCAAGCCTTCCTGTTCCAGCATTCTCGCTGCAGCGGCACAGCGGTTGACAATGAATTCTTTCGGAGTATTGACTTCTCCGAATCCGACGAAACCAGCTCTGGCTTTTCTCACCCTCGTCACCAACCATTTCTCCCTGTGTGTGAGATTTACGAAACCCTTAGGCGGAGAAGTTTCTCCGGTTCAATTCTCGATATTTTCGGAACGCCGCGTCATAAACTCCGCGGTTATGAATATCAGGCGAAACTGTTGCCGCCGGATGAACCATGGCGACGATTGCCGCCTCGATGTTTGTGAAACCTCCGGTCCCGGCGGCAGCAAGCACAGCCGTGCCCAGACTGGTCGTTTCCTGGCATTGTATTGTGTTTATTCTCCGCTGTAGCACGTCGGCTTTGATTTGCAGCCAGAGCTTGCTGCGGGCGGCGCCGCCCAGGGAAGTGATCTCCCGGCAAGCGATGCCCGATTGCGCCAACAGTTCCAAGTTATCGCGTAGCGCAAAAGCCACCGCTTCGAGGATGGCGCGGATGAAATGCGCTTTCCGGTGCGCGGTTGAGACTCCCCAAAAAACCCCCTTGGCTTCGTGATTCACGTCAGGGGAATTCATTCCGCTGAAATGCGGCAGTACCATAAGCCCATCGCTGCCGGGAGAGACCGTCGCGGCCTGCTCGTCCAAGGCGGAATAGTCCATCCCAGCGCCGAATTCATCCCGGAACCAACGCAAGATCATTCCTGCCGTCGGAATCCAGGGCAGCAGAACGAACAGACCGGGCGCCGCATGCCGGTAGAGCGCAACGCGCATTTCCGGGTCGTAGACGGGGCGCTCGACCGTCGCGCAGACCGCCAGTGCACCACCGGTAGTTTCAGTAATCACACCCGGGGCAATATTCCCCGCACCGACCGCGGCCGCTACTTGGTCGATGGGCGCAACAGTAACTACAGTCTGAACGCTCAAACCGATCTTGGCGATAAGCTTTCCGGCAGACGCTCCGGAATTCAGCAGAACCGGAAGCTGGCCGGGGGAAACCCCTAGAAAATCCAACATACTTTCCCACCAGCATCCATCACGCAAATCATAATAAAGCGTGGAAGGATTCAGCGCGTGATCGGTGACGAAGTTTCCCGTCAGGCGGTAGATCAGGTAGTCTTCCAACATCAGAAACTTGTCTGCGGCATTAAACACTTCCGGCTCGTGGTTGCGCAGCCAGAGGATTTTTGCCGCCGGCCAGGCGGGAACAATATCCTGCTGTCCGGTCACCTGATAAACCAGAGCGCGCCCGAATTCATTCTTGATTGTTTCCGCTTCAGCTTTGGCCCGGTTGTCCAGCCAGACGATTGCCTTGCGGAGCGGTCTGCCTTGCTTATCAAGCACGATCAGGGTCTCTCCCTGACTAGTCACGCCCAGAGCGGTGATAGCCGCCGGCGGAACCGAAGTTTCCTTGAGAAGTTCTGCAATCACCGCCATAGCGGCAGACCAGTAAACCTCCGGGTCAAGCTCAACAATGTCCGGAGCCGGATTATCCAAATGATACTCGTGAACGCAGACGCCCAGCATATTGCCCGAGAGGTCGAACAGCGCTCCCTTCAGCGAAGTCGTGCCCGTGTCCAGTGCCAGAATGAAACTCATTTCGCCATCAACTCCAAAGTTCTGCAATCGTCTTCACAGTCGTGTCGACCAGCAACTTGCCACCCTCAGACCCGACCTGGCCGTTGATGATCAAACCCCCGTATCCGCCGTGCAGCTCAGCGCGGGCGCTGGGTAGGTAGCCACCCGTCCCGCCGCAAAGTTCGACAATGAAAGTCTGTTCCGCAGCGCTTCTGGCCTTGATTCGGTGCCCATAATCCAAAAACAGCTCAAATGGATTAGTGACGAATACTACATTGCCGAGTCGAATGGCGTGGAGCTCCATCTCGAACGAAGGACGAATGTCCTGATCGTGGAATCTTGCCACCACAGCCTTATTATTCTGTATCAGCACAAAGTGGTGCAGTTTGTTGTCATAAGGTCCGGGACGGCCGGGGATTTTCTCGTTGCGCTCGACTTCCTTGCAGAAGTCGCGAAAAGCTTCCTCCTCCGACATCACCGCTTGGAGTTGGTCCAACTGCCTCTTCGCTTGGAAATATTCCTGGTAGGCCGCGCGGCGCCTCGGCAAAGAGATAATTTCTCCATGGCGCCGCATCACTGGTGAATCATCGATATTTGCGGCGGCATGCGGGAAAGCGCTTTCCACGGCCACTAAGAGTCTCCGGCCGATCTCTGTCACGCCGTCCGCATGCCAGAAGTCAGGTTCTCCCCGGTAGTTTCTGGCCAAATCGCGCGGTGACTGACAGCCTGCGGCACTGATCTGCCCGAGCGTCCGGAAGGACTCCCCGAAACGCTGCTTGAGCAGTCGCCGGATTTCGCCCATGAAGTCGGACGAGATAAGGTAGGTAGACTCCATCACTTGCGACGGACAGGCCAGATTGATGATTACGCCGGTGGGCTTACGGCCTTCATCAAAAGAAAACAGCAGATCGACACCTGAATCTTCACCGCTCTCCATGCCAACAAAGTCTTCACGGTTGGTTAAGCCGTACATTTCCGCCCTACCACCCGCATAAACTGCGCGGCGACAATGCCCCACCCGGGCCGCACTCAGTGCGCTTGCAATACCGCCCGGTTTGCGGTTCTGCCACGCTTCGATCACGGCCGATTTGATTCTTTCGAGCAGGAATTTGCGGTATTCTGACGCTGGCATTACATCCGGTAGTTCCGCCAGCCAGCCGATTCCCTCGATGGGGTCTACCGCGGACGCGCAATGGGTATGAATAGCGTTAAGAATAACTTTGGAAACATCCAAATCCGGCAATGCGGTGCGAAGCATCGCTCGGAGCTGCTCCTGAAAAGCGGACTCGAAGCCGACCACATCTAGCGAAACCATGACGGCCTGTTCTTTGTCAGCAGATTCGAGCGCCAGGACCGTCGCCGAAAGCCGCGAATGAATACCGTTGGAAACACGGTGATAATACTGTCCGCAAAGATCGTTTTTTTCATCGGGGGTCGTATCGATTTCAGCCCATCCAATCAACAATCCTGACATTTGCTCATGTCCTCCACGTCTCAAGGTGAAATGGCCCTTACGCTTCTTCTCGCTATTACGTGCAGAAACTGCCAGCCGGAATTCCTCACCACAAATCGGGAAGGGCGGGGGGACCCCGCCCCTCGAGTTTCTACCTTCTCCCCTCACCCAAAAAGGGGGCAGGGGCAAGGTAATTTGAATTAACCCCCCTCTCCCCCTTGGGGGAGAGGGGGGACCGCAACCGGCGCTTTCTCCAGCCGGGGCGGGCCGGGCCTACGCCCGCCGAAGGGGAACCGGCGAGCCGTAGACAATATCGGCTTCGGCCCGCAGGCGGGTGAGGGGGTCACCCCGGAACAAATTGCGAATTAATTTCCCGAAGCCCATTAAGTGAACACTATTGGGGCCAGCGCCGCCCAAGCAGGCGACTAACCAGCAGAACTGTGCCCCGAGCCACCGGCGGCGCTAAGCATGTTTTTCAGCAATCCAGTATAAGCGAATTCTTTTACAGACACTCCTTCCAGCGCCATCGGGACTGCCCAGATGCTCAAGTTTGAATAATAGTCATCGCCCCACAGCGGCAACCCTGTTTCACCGCTCAACAAACAGCGTTGGTTCCAGGGGGAACGCGTCTTGATAGCCAGAGTGTGATAGAGACGGCGGGCCACCTCGAGTCCAACATCTTTTCTTCCATGGTACATAAAGGTCATGGCGGCACAGAGGTTTTCACCCACGAAGATGTTGAGGCCGAAGTCAGCGTCGGGGTGAACTTTGGTGTCAAAGGGCTTGCCGTCCGGGCTGACGCCATTAATCAATCCGTAAGATGTCGCCGTCATGTTCAGCCTTTCAACCGCGTCCAAGGCTTTTGCTACTCGATCCTCGGGTAACACATTTTCGAGGCCCAGCACGCGGCTGCACCAAACTCCCATCAATTGATTGGCCAGCGAAACTTCACTGCTGGTCCCCGCTTCCTTGTTGCTCCACAAACGGTAGTAGGAACCATTCCAGAGCCTCTGCTCGAAGCTTCGCTGAGCTTTGACAAGTTTCTCCGCGCACTCCGTGGCGAATCCTCGGTCACCAGCTATTTCGGCAAGTTGTTTTCCGGTTTGGAGCGTCGCCAGCCAGGTCCCCGCAACGTAGCTGGATACGCCCTCCCAAGGCCAGCAATCATAAAACTGATTAGCCGGCCAGGATTCGCCGGGACGGGTATGCGGCTGGTCATTCACCAGCCCGCTGTTATCGTCATCCAGGGAGTACTGGTAACGGATAGCACGCTTGGCGGAATCGTAAAAGCGCAAGAGCTGATCTCTATTGCCGGTCCTGAGAAAGAGGCGATAAACCATCTGCGCATACTGGCCCGAGTTCAAGGGGTGCTGACATTGCAGTCGAGGGTCGCGCATGCTGGAGGGCGTGCCGAAGCAGAATGGAACCTCGCCATCGGAGATTTGATAGTGACGGAAGGCCTCGAGCGTGGTGCTTTCCAGTTCCTGAAAGAAGTAAAGCAGCGGGAAATGGCCGTGCATGCGGCAGACCATGGTCTCCACGATGGGGCAGCCCGTGTGGCTTTCGCTGTGGGTGAACCATCCCTCTTTCCCCCACCAGTCGTCATGTCGCTTGCGGGCGATCCACACGGAGTTCTTAGCGTGACTATATAACCCTTGCACCAGCGCGTCCTGGAGCCACGCAGGATAGGCAGAGCGATAGACCTCTTCCTGCCAGGCGAGAACACGCTTGAGGAGCATCTGGTGGTTTCGATGGCCGAAGTCAGCCACTTGCTCAGCGCTTCGGAAACGCTGTGAGTAACGGTTATAGCGGAGCTCACCCCCACTATCGCGCCATGACGGAGCATGCCAGCCAACGGCAAATGCCACGTGCCTTTGCGCTTGATTGGGGATACTGACTTCGAGTGAATAGCGGCCTTTCCCCGTGGCCTGGGAAATTCCCTCTCCACGAACCGCCAGACCAGCCCCCTCAGGAGCAACTGGGAATCTCAAATGCAGCTTAAGGGACAAGGGCTGATTCGACGTGTTACGAAGCTCAACCTCGAACAGGGCCAGCGGAGTGTTCGACACCGCGGAATCCCCCACCACGTACGGGGAAAAAGCTCTCACCCCGATTTCAACCGGCAGTTCAGCCACAGCGGCCTGAAGGTCCGCGACAGGGAAATGCCCTAGGTACCAGACTTGCGCGGCGGATAAAGGCACACACTTCGTGCCGCTTTCCACCATCAGCCAATCGCTGAAGACTTTTGCGGGAGGGACCAGATCGTTAAAGATCGAGCAGAAACCCAGCTTTCCTTGCCCCTCCAAAGTAAGATAACCTGTGCCCAATCCACCTAACGGTACGCCTCCATTGAGCTGCGCGCCCTCGTAAACGCAGGCGGGAATGGGACCGGAGAACCCCTCGACCCGTACAGTGGTCCAATCGTTGATGACTTCCGGAAGCACAAAAGGCCATTTGCCTTTCACTCCGGGCGAAAAACCCATTGAAGGCTGGGATGAGGTTTGGGCCGAAGCGCCACGAGAAGTTAAACTCAACACAGAAGCGCTGCTCAAGGCGGTTAGTAATTCCCTTCGTTTCACGGTCCAGTCTCCTGGCTAACCTGATTCCTCCGGGATCTCAATTCCGGGAATGCGTCGTATCCGAGAGTGTACACCCCATAGCCGCCTTCGGGAACGCTGTAAAGGCCAGAAACGCAGCAGGCAGTAGAGAAGGCAGAGGGCAGAAAGCAGAAAGCAGATGCTCTTCACTCTGACTTCTGACTCCTGGCGTAGCCCCTGAATCCTCAATCCTGCTCTTCCCCACCTACCACGTACGACATACCACCTGCCGCCTACCAATACAGTCGACAGTCAACAGTCGAAGGTCGAAGGTCGGCTGCGCCTCTCCCCCCACCTACCACCTACGACCTACCACCTACCTCCTTTCCTTTCAATAACATTCCCGCTTTCAACGCGTAACTACCTTTTTTTTCTATAATATTCCCGCTTTGCCACACCCTTTTCCGCAGCGGCCCTTTGTTTTCATAGACATTCCCGATTCGTTCGTTCACTTTTTAAGATTACTAGCTTTTTATTTCCCTGTCGGGGATGACATCGTGTCGTAGAGTGCGCTACGGTCCATGGTTCCCGCCGACTCGCCCCGCTAAAATTCAGTAGGCAGTCGGTAGTAAGCAGAAGGCAGAAGGCGGAAAGTAGATCGTCTTCATTCTGACTTCTGACTCCTGGCTTAGCCCCTGAATCCTGAATCCTGCTCTTCCCCACCTACCACCTACGACCTACCATCTACCGTGTTCTTAGTATCTTCTTTGCCATTTGCGCCCACCTTGCGCAGCCGGGGGGGCGGTTTGGAACCGCTTGCAAGTGGTGTGGTGCTGCGTCCGGCATACGTCACTACGGTAGGCTACAACATTTCCAACCGCGTGTCAAAGGCTAAAATTCAGGAGCCAGGACCAGGCGTAGCGCAGGTCCCGTCCCAGCGGTTTGCCTGGATGGTGGTTAAAGAGTGCAGATGTCGGCTGAGCGAGGTAAGAGAGGCAGGCTGCGTGGGAGACAAGGCGACGAAATGGTAGTGGTTGGGGTAGACCGCCCAGGCCTGCAATTGCCACTCGTACTTTTCCGCCAGCTCGAGAAGCCGGTCCAAGAGGTACTCGAGGCGCTGGGAGCCGGAGAATGTGGGCTTCTTGAGGTATGTGCCAGCAGTCACGATGTAAGCTCCGGGCTCCGCCAGGCGGTGAACCGGGCCGTGAGGCCAATCGCGCATAGAACCCTCAGCAACTTTTGAAGCGGCCCGGCTTTGGAGTGCGGCGGCTTGCCGCCGCTTTCCCCCCGCGAGCTTGCTCGCGGTCATCTCGGCCCGGGGCGTAATTCCGGCCAGCAAGCTGGCCTGTAGCAGAGCGGCGGCAAGCCGCCGCACTCCAAAGCCACTATGCTACACCGCATATCACCCGATGGCCACCCTAATGCCGAACTCTAATCCTAAACCGCGTCTCACGCCTGGCCATGCGGCGTTCCAGGCAGGTCATTCTGGTCCCGCCCTGCGGGAGAGGCATCTCGCCCTGCTGTTTGTCGGCGGAACAGCCCAGAGCGAGATTCTTCGCTGCGCTCAGAATGACAGTGGGTGGGGTCTGCCGAGTTGCATCGAGAGTCCGGGGCGGGATTCGCGATTGAGCCCTGAAGGCCGATAAGATTGGCGATTTTCACCCACCTTCTAATTCTGTTAAAGTAGGCGCGCGTGTCGTGTGTCATCTTCGTCAAATTCATTTGTGTTGGAGTGTGGAAAATGAATCGCAGGAAATTCCTCGGAGCAAGCACCGTACTATCCCTGGGCGCGTTGACCACCTCGGGCCTACCCGAAAATGGGGAGTCTGCGCCGCTCCCTTCTCCTCCGCCGCTTTCATTTCAGGGTGAAAATAGCAAACTGAAGATCACAAATATCAGGATGGTCCGCCCGAGACCGAAGAAGGCGCTGCCCGCTTATGAACCTTCACCAGGATCGTGGTCGAATGGGGGTTCCGAAGTGGCCAACCCGATGTCGATCTATCCCAAATACAAGGCCAGGCGGGATCTGTTCATGGCGGGCGATCTCGGACTCGACGTAGTGGAAATTACCACCGACAAGGGAATCAAAGGAATTGGCTATGGGGGGCCAGGAGCTGGCTTTGTGATTGAGAAGCACCTGCCCAAGTTGCTCATGGGAGAGGATCCCTTTGATGTCGAAAAGCTGTGGGACATCATGTGGCGATCCACCATGTATTACGGGCGCAAGGGCATTGTGGTGCACGCCATCAGCGCCGTCGATTTAGCTCTGTGGGATATCATCGGCAACGCTTTGGGGATGCCCGTCTATAAGTTGTTGGGCGGGGAAACGAAAACCAGAATCCCTGCTTACTGCACGGGAAATGATGTCGAACAACACCTCGAATTTGGCTACAAGCGGGTGAAGGTGGCTGTTCCTTACGGACCGGCGGATGGGCGCGAAGGCCTGAAAAAGAACGTGGAACTCGTCAAGCGAACTCGTCGACTGCTGGGACCCGATGGCGACATCATGCTCGATTGCTGGATGGCGCTCACGGAACATTACACTATTGAATTTGCTGAGATGGTGGAGCCTTATCGAGTTTATTGGATGGAAGAGTGTCTTCCGCCCGATGACTATGCGGGATTCGGGAGAGTAAGCGCGGCGATCAAATCCACTCTCATGGCCACCGGTGAACACGAGTATACACGTTATGGCTTCAGACTACTTTTGGACTATAAAGGCGCCGCCATCTGGCAGCCCGATATGAGCTGGTGTGGGGGACTCAGCGAGATAAGACACATCGGCGCGCTGGCCGCCGCATACAATATCCCCGTCATTCCACACGGCGGATGGAGTCGCGGCGCCCCGCACTATATTCTCGCCACCACCAATTGCCCCTGGTGCGAAATGTTTATGCCTCCGCCGGGTGGTCCGCCGGAAGTCTACCAGGCGTTCGAGGAGGAGAATAATATTACGCGGGGACCCGAGGGCATCTATATGAGGCCTTCGGATCGCCCCGGGTTTGGATGGGAATTGATCGTCGATTAATCATCGGCTTCCTGGGCGGTCGCAGCGCGGGGCACGGTGGTGTTGTAACGTGGAAAGTCCCCACCAGCCCAAGGGGCCTGATTTCCCAGTCCTTTCTGAGGCAGCTCGAAGCCATGGGTGAGGCCGCGCGTCACGTCAACCGGGAGCGGTACTCGAAACAAAACCACTGATTGGGAGGGAACATGAACTGTATTCGACGGATTTCTACGCTGCTCTTCGTGGTGATTACTCTGGCTCCGGCAGCCCGCGGCCAGACAACCGCTCAGGTGAAGCCGGTCTCGCCGCGCGATTTTGTGATCATGGCGTGGGGGACCTCGCCGACGGACCCGGAGCAACTTCGAGGCATGAAAGAGGCGGGACTGAACGTTTCCGGCTTTTGCCGCCCGGAAGAACTCGATCGAGTAAAAGCAGCGGGGCTGTCCTGCTTTGTGACCGATCCGCGCGTGAATGATTACGACTGGGAAAAGCTGCCGGGGGACACCGAGCTTAGGCAGCGCATTACCGCCGCGGCGCTCGGAATCAAGGACCATCCGGCCGCACTCGGGTTCTTCCTGCGCGACGAGCCCAACGCGGCCATGATGCCGGGACTGGGCCGCGTTGCCGCTCTGGTAAAGGAGGCGCTGCCGAACCGCTGGCCCTACGTGAACCTTTTTCCGACCTACGCCACCACGCAACAATTGGGATCGGCCGACTATGAGTCGCACGTGAGGACGTTTCTCCGCGACGTCCACCCGTCCTTCCTGAGTTGGGACAACTACTCGCTCACCAACGGCGAGATGCTCGACCGCTTCTACACCAACATGGAGATCATCCGGCGATTGGCGCTCGAGGCAGGGATTCCCTTCTGGAATTGCATCCTCGGCAACGCCACCTTCTTTTTGATGGAACCGTCGGATGCGACGCTCCACCTCCAGGTGTACAGCACGCTGGCCTATGGCGGCCGGGGCATCCAGTACTTCACCTACATCACACCCGACGTCGGAAACTACCGGCTCGGGGCACTCGATCCGTTTGGCAACCGTACACCAACCTGGGGCATGTTGCGCCGCGTAAACCTGGAGATTCAGGCGCTGGCGCCGTGGCTGGACCGGCTGACGAGCACCGGCGTCTATCACTCTGACCCGGTACCCGAAGGGTCGCAACCGATGAGCGGAAGCCGCTGGGTGGAACAGGTGATCGTTACAACTGCGGATAAGCCGGTGGCGGCGTGTTACCTTGTGGGCGAATTCAAGGGCGAGGATGGCAGCCCGTACCTGATGCTCGTCAACCGCGATCTCTCCCACTCGATAAGCTTCTCCATCAAGCTGAAACAGCCGCAGATGCACATAAAACGGATTTCCCCTTACACCAGCCAGGAGGAAGACTTTGGCGGAGAAATGGATTGGCTGGCCCCCGGCGCGGGGGTTCTGTTGAAGCTGCGATGAGCCGTGCCGGCAGGCGGTAGCGCGGACCTCAAGAGCGGAGGTCCGCGCTACTCTCGCTCGTGATAGACTCGAAGGGCTGGTAAACAACTTCAGGGAGGTGCGGGATCACCCAGTGGGCGCAACAGATAACAGCCTCTTTCCACACTTGATGACGGAACAAGTCTCCTCACGGACGACTGGAATCCTGCCCGCTCAGACCATTCGGGAGTTCATCGCCGGCGGGCGGATCGAGGCCCAGGAAGAGATCACGGAAGAGCAGATTCAACCCGCCAGCATCGACTTGCGGCTGGGTGAGGTTGCGTATCGAGTGCGCGCCAGCTTCCTGCCTGGCCAAAACAGCACTGTCCAAGATAAGGTCTCGGCTCTGCTCATCACCAAGGTTGATTTGACTGATGGGGTCGTGTTCGAGCCCGGTTGTGTCTATATAGCGCCGCTGAGGGAGGAGTTACGCCTCCCGAAAAACGTTGAGGCAAGGGCCAATCCCAAAAGCACGACGGGGAGGCTCGACATCTTCACCCGGCTGATAACCGACCACGGGACCGAGTTCGAACGTGTTCGCCCCGGTTATCGTGGAAGGCTTTTTGCGGAAATTGTTTCACGCACATTTACCATCAAAGCGCGCACAGGAATGAAATTGAATCAACTGCGTTTCATCCGAGGTAACCCGCCTTCCCACGACGGCCCCTTGGCTGCGTTGGACGAAAGGGAAAACCTGGTGTACGAGGACGAGGAGGGTCCTATACGGGCCAAGATTGACAAGGGGCTTCGCATTTCCGTGAGACTTAACGCGGAGGGCGAAACTGACCTTGTCGCTTACAGAGCAAAGAAGCATGCCCCAGTGATCGACCTTGGCGTAAGGGACTTTTACGATCCAAGAGAGTATTGGGACACCGTTTACTCCGTGCCACGACGCGGCATAATCCTGGATCCGGGTGATTTTTATTTGTTGGCGTCCATAGA
>Ga0181524_10002486_pt1 | contig 18834 bp, 10 predicted proteins | sample PEATcosm2014_Bin_34_FD_119761 | JGI IMG/M metagenome (GOLD analysis project Ga0181524, IMG submission 119761) | Peatland microbial communities from MTU Mesocosm Facility, Houghton, MI, USA - PEATcosm2014_Bin05_60_metaG | ecosystem: Environmental > Terrestrial > Soil > Wetlands > Peat | place...
TCACGGCATCCTGGAACTTGTAAGGCTCGATGGAGGCCTTATAGATCTTGCACCCCAGCCGGAGGGCATCCTCGGAGCTGACCGGGATGAGGACCACGCGAGGGTCAGCCAGGCAAAAGGAGACCGAGCGAATGGGGCAGGTGGCAGTGTTGCGGGTGAGTGTGCCGGTGAGCCCCTCCCAGTCGGTGCCGGGTTCCCAGAGGGTCAAGGGGGTGTCATGCACGTGGCACAGGGCGTAAACGCTGGCGCCATCGCTCACGAGCACCGTCTCGGTCTCTTTGTTTTTGGTGGTCTCGCCAAAGAGCATGCCGCGGACGGCGGAGAAACGGGCCTGGACGCGGTTGGTGACGAATTCATAGAAGACGCTGTTGGGAACCATGCTGTGGCTGTCCCGCACCTCGCGGGCGAGGTCCCCGGATTTGGCCGCCAGCTCTTTGACCCCATCGGCCAGCCGGGCCTTTTCCTCGCGCTCGATTTTGACTTCCTCCTGCATGTGGCCGACCTGCTCGGCAGCAAATCGTTTTTCAGTCTCGGCCACGGCAAGCTGGGTGCCCAGGCGCTGTTTTTCGGCCAATACGACCTCGTTGGTCTTGGCCAAAGCGGCCAATTGCTGCTGGAGGTTGCTGGACTGAAGGGTCTGTTTGGTGACCAGGTCCTCGAACGCGGCGAGCCTTTCCCCGGAGATAATAGACTGCTGGCTAAGGTTGGTGAGACTGGCCTGGGCGGAGGCCAACTGCTCCTGCAACGCGGCACGCTGCTGGGCCAGTTGGGCGCCCTGCTGCTCGCGGGCGGCCAGTTCCTGCTGGAAGGCCTGCACCTTCTTGTCGCGCTCGGCCAGTTCCTGCTGCGAGGCCTGGAGCCGCTGGTCGCGCCGGGTCAACTCCTGTTGCGAGGCCTGGAGTTGCTTCTCCAGCCCGACCAGTTCCTGCTGCACGCTCTGCACCTGCTTGTCACGCTCGCCCAGGAGCGACTGCTGCCGGGCTAGGGTTTCGCGCGTCTTGGCCAACTCCCCGACCAGCCGGTCGCGGTTTCTGCGCTCTTCATCCAAGGCCAGCCGCATGACGGCCGTAATGTCTTTGCTGCTGTCGAAGCGGTTGGTGGCCATCTCCAGCTTCACCTCCCGGGCCCCTTGATCCGCTATCTTGTTGACGTCCACGGTGGTAAAGGCCACCAGGCTCACCAGCAGGAAATCGCAAATGACGATGAGGATCGAGCGGTTCATGAGGGTGTGGCGAGGGTAGGAATGGGAGCGGGTCTGACCGCCTCAGGCCCCGGGGCGGGAGCGGCCTCCGCCTCGAGCACGTATTGCCGGCGAAGCGGCCGAAGATTGAATATCTTGAAGATCGAGACGAAGATGATGCCGAACGACGTCGAGGAGTAGGCGGCCATGATGCTGAACTTGACGATGCCCAGGGAGACCAGGATGAAGGAAATGATCGTCCCCACGAAGCCCAGGTACAGGCCGGCATCGAACAAATGGTCTTCGTTCTCGAGCAGCTTGATCTTGATGCGCGCCGACACTCGCTGGCGGCGGACCTCCGCCAGCTTGAAGAGGCAGGCAACATAGACCAGGGCTTGAAGGATAAAAAACAGCAGCAGGGTCAACAGGTTTACTTCGTTCATAAATGATGGTTTGAGGTTGCTGACTACAGCCGGCAGCGCGCGGCCGACCAACGGCAGGCGCACTCGAAAGGGGAGTTCCACTTTCTGGCTTTCCTGGGAGAGAAACGGCTCGCTCAGGATAAGGACCACCAGCAAGAAACCGAGCGCGAATAACACCTCGCGGGCAATATGAATGCCGCGCACTTGCAGCGGTTGTTCGAGGGGCGAGACAGCCGGCCGGCCAAAATGCATGGCCGCAGCCAGCAGAAAGCCGCTGCCCAGGTAAAGAAACCATTTCACCCCCAGGGCAAACCAAGGCATGAGCCAGGCATAATCGGAGGCGATGCCCACCAGCGCGCCAAAAGGGGCATGGGCCGCAAGCTCACGCCGGAAAGCCGGGCTGTACCAGCGTTGGCTGCGGGTTAGCAACTCCTTGACTCCGCCCGCCCCATATTGCAGCGCCGAGCCTACATCCGCCAGCCCGGTCTCGCTGAACTTCATCACGTAGCTGGCAACCGCCCCCGGCTGGCCCGAAAGGACCGAGGCGGCGAAAAGCACCGGCACTTGCCCTTCGGTCTTCCGAACCAGGTAAGCCACCCGGCGCAGGGTGTCAGCATCGTGGATTGGACTGGTGAAAACCTCAAGCTGGCCCCAGTTGAATCGCTGGCCAAGGGACATCAGGTCCAGCAGGACCTGTTCAAGGGGTTCTGTGCTCCGGGAAGAGCCGGAGGCGCCCGTCCTCGCGCCCGGCAGCGCATGGCCGCCGTGATTGGCCGACCACGCCAGCTCATACACCGAGTTGCTCAAGGCCGGATTGAGCTTCTTCTCTTCCAAAAGCAGGCCGCAAACCAGCAGGGCGGTGTCCAGCACCCGGCCCGAGGAGGAAGAGGAGGGCGGAAAGATCTCGGTATTGGTCAGGTCCCGGCAGCGCAACAACTCCTGGAGCGCGGGATTGAGGGAGGTCTCCAGCAGCCCGAGGGCCCCGTCCCGCGTCTCCGTGGCCACCAGGAACTCGGTGAACGGTTCGGATGCGTTGCCTGCGCTGTGCGCGGCGGCCCCGCCCTGGGGGGCTGCCGCACCGGCCGGCTCGGCAGGGCGGGCGCCCAGCTTCTCCAGGCGCAGGTTCGGGCTGCCTAAAATAATCCACTCCGGGCGTTGCGCGGCCAAATTCGTGACCGCCGATCGGAGTTGCTGCCGGTCAGGCACCCGTTCCATTTGGGCCGCCTCCCAGAACAACTGCGCCGCGCCCAGGTTGTTCTCCCCGGCCAGCTCGAGGCCCCGCTGGACCAGACCCTGGGTCTGCCTGCCAGCGTCTTGAATAACGCTGACATCCACGGCCCGCAGGTGCGCTGGCACCAGCAAACCGCAGACCAGCGCCACCAAGCCAAAGAAGGCGCAAATTGATAAACATATCCAACGCCGCATCGTATCGTCGCAAACAATGTTAGACGCTGCCGGCCCAGCCCGTGTTCAAGCCGGTAATTCAGTCCAACAGTTTGACTTGCCCCTGAGTATGGCAGGTAACTCCCGCCCACAGAAGGAAAAAATGCCGCTTTCGGCTTTTGCCAGGACGGTTGACAAAGTGGCCCCTTGGAGTGCGCCGGCAGAGCGAAGCGGCGACGGCGAGTCGGGATTTCGGCCGCCCGGGGCACCCAATAACGCCTGACGCTGCCCGAGCCAAAGCGGTGTCGCGCTCCGCTTGCCACCGCACTCCAAAGCGCCCTGCCCCAGACCGTTCAATTGCCGCCTGCTCCGGGGTGCATGGCCATTTTCCCGCGGAATTCTGATGTGGCAGACCCCCTCAAAAAAAACTGCTGGACGTTCCGCATTCTTGTGCGAGGTTGGCTTCGGTTTATAGGTAAACTGATAGATTATATTATCCATGAAAAAGCTCCTCGTCCTCTGTGCGGCCGCCCTGGCGGCGGCTGCCGTTTATGCCGCCGAGTATCCGGAAATTAAGATCCCGGAAGTCAAATCGGCGCTCGCCGCCAAGAAGGTGACCCTGCTCGACGCCAATGGCACTGAGTCCTGGCAAAAGGGCCACATCCCCGGCGCCATCAATTTCGAGGCAAACAAGGGCAAACTGGCCAAGCTGCTTCCCAAGGACAAGAATGCCCTGGTGGTGGCCTACTGCGGCGGTCCCATGTGCCAGGCCTACACCGCCGCCGCCAAAGCCGCCGAGAAGCTCGGTTACACCAACGTCAAGCACCTCACCGCCGGCATCTCCGGATGGGCGGACGCCAGGGAAACCATGGAAAAGGGCGAGTGAGGCCTACGCGATTTCCCATCCGTCCCGGTATTCTTCTTTGAGGAACTTGCCGGCCTGGGGGGCGTTGGTGGCCTTCATGGCCTGGGCGTCCCAGTACATCTTCTTGCCGACGCGAATGGCGACCAGGCCCAGGAGGCCGACTTCCGTCAGGGCTGCGCCATAATCGAAATTGGAGCTGGCGGGTTTCCCGCCCTTGCACGCGTCGAGCCAATCCCGGTGGTGGCCCTTGGAGCGAGGCAGGGTCTTGGGCGGGCGCTTATATTCGGCGTCGCGGGCGCCGGGCAGGAGCGTCGGACGGCCCGCCCAACCGGCGCAGGTCAGAAGACCCTTGTCGCCCACGAACAGGATGCCGTTTCCGTTGGCTCCGAGTTGGTCATCCTCTTCCAGGCCCTCAGGACGCGGGGGCATCAACCCGCCCTCGTACCAGGTAAACTTCACAGGCGGCATCGCGCCGCGCGGACCGAAGAGGTACGTGTAAATGCCGGCCACGGGGGCAATGTAGCTGTCCACGCCGCCGGCGGCACAGGCCTCGATGCTCAGGGGGTGACGCAAATCCAGCGCCCAGCAAGCCGGGTCGAAGTTGTGGCAGAAGAAGTCGCCAATTGGCGCCGTGCCGAAATCCCAGAAATCCCGCCATGTGACCGGCATGTACTCCGGGCTGTAGGGGCGTGTCTGGCGCGGCCCAAGCCAGAGGTCCCAGTTGAGCCCCTTGGGGACCGGTTGGCCTGGGGGCCGTCCCGACAGGCGGGCTTTGTTCCAGCGGGCCGCACTGGTCCAGGCATGGACCTCGCGGACGTCGCCAATCACCCCCGCCCAGAGCATCTCGCAGGTGGTGCGGATAAAGTCGCCGGAATGCCCCTGGTTGCCCAATTGCGTGGCGACCCCCGTCTCGCGGGCCACCTTGGCCACCTGCCGGGCCTCCCACACATTATGGGTCAGGGGCTTCTCGCAATAAACGTGTTTTCCCTGGCGCATCGCCCTCACGCACACGTAAGCATGCAGATGATCGGGCGTCGCGCACAGGACCGCATCGATCCCCTTCTCCTTCTCGAGCATGATGCGGAAATCCTCGAACGCGGCCACCTTGTAATTCGGGCTTCTGGCCGAGTAGTGTTTTTCCACCTCCTCCTTGACCGGCAGCCGTCCGGCGTTGCTGTTAAAGTAAAAGGCGTGCAGGTCCTCGAACTCAGCCGGGTCGGCCACCGCGACGATCTGCGCGTCCGGCTGCTGGAACAACTCGCGGACATTGGATTGGCCCTGGCCGCCGCAGCCGATGATGGCGATGTTGACCTTTTCGCTGGGCGCCACAAACCCCGGGCCACCCAGCACATGCCGGGGGACGACGCTGGCCCCGGCTGCCAGGGCCGCCGCGCGGCCAAGAAACCGGCGTCGGCTCAGGCCCGTCTGCAAAGGGTTTTCCTCTTTTGCCATCCGATCAATGTCTGGGGTCTTCATGATAGTGGTGACTTATGGAACCTTCACGGTCCCGGCGTCAAGATCAAATGGCCGCATTCGAACACTGCCCCGCAGCCATTGCCGAGGGACCGGAGCGCCGGCTTTAGCCGGCTTTGCGCGCACCTGAACCCCTGCCGTGCCCCCATTGACCGTTGGACGTCCAAAGCCGGCTAAAGCCGGCGCTCTGGGGGCAGGGTCCAGACGGGCCTAGACCAAAACGAAACACCGAAAGACATTTGACCCCCGCCCTGCAAATCGGCATCATCTTAACATTACGAACATGCGTGCTCGACTGCTGGCAGGCACCGCGCTGATCGGTGCCTTCGTTGTTTCTGCCCAAACAAACTCCCCAGTCCCTGCCCCCGCACCGGGACCCGGCCCTCGCTCGATGACCCTGCGGGAATGCATCGACGTGGCCTTGCGCCAGAACCTGGACCTGCAGATCGAGCATCTCTCATACGACATTGCCGGCTACAACCTGAACAGCTCCTACGGGCCTTACGACCCCGTCTTCTCATTTTCCGCCACACACAACTTCGAGTCGGTCCCGCAGGATGTCGACCTCAAGAGAGTCCATCCCGATTATCCTTACGAGCTGGACTCGGACGCCTTGGGTCCGTCCTTGAGCGGGAACCTGCCAATAGGCTTAAGCTACCAATTCAGCGCCCTTTCCACCGCCGAATTCGGCCGCACCGATTTTCGCATCAACCCCGCTGATGCCCTCCTGTTCCCCGGCGGCATTCGATACACCAGCGCCTACCTTGGGCATGTCGGGCTTACCGTGCAGCAGCATCTCCTCAAGGATTCCTGGATTGATAAATTCCGGGAAACGACCCTCATCCGGCGCAAGGAACTCAAGATTTCCGAGCAGGCCCTGCGTTTCGAGATCATGAAAACGGTCCTCGCCGTCGAATTGAGCTTCTACGACTTGCAGGCCAGCGATGAACTGGTCCGCGTACAGGAAAAGACGCTGGAATTGCGGCGCCAGTTCCTTGCCCAAACACAGCGGCGCGTCCAGGTCGGCGACTTGCCCCCGCTGGATGCCGAGCAGGCGCAGACCGAAGTCCAGAACACGCTCACTGCCCTGGCGGCGGCGCGCGAACTCTACGTAAACCGCGAAAACGCCCTGAAAAGCCTCTTCACGGACAACTTCAGGCAATGGGCCGACGTGGACCTCCAGCCCGCCGGGGCCTTGCTCGCCCTCAAAGCCGAGCTCAACCGCCAGAAGAGCTTCCAAAGCGCCGTGGACAATCGCCCCGACCTGGCCGAGGCCCGCCTGGTCGTCGAGAAAAGTGCTGTCACCGTCAAGTTCATGAAAAACCAGTTGTTCCCGAGCCTCGACCTGGTCGGCAACTTCGGTGGCGTCTCCTACACCCCGGACCTGAGCACCAGCATCAGCGACGCCTTCCACTTTATACACCCCGACTACTATTACGGCGTGGTCGTGAGCTACCCCCTCGGCAACGTGTCCGCGCGCAACAACTATCATGCCAGCCAGGCCGCCAAACAGGTCGCCCAACTCCAACTCAAAAAGGCCGAGCAAGCCATCCTCGTCGCTGTGGCCGATGCCATTAACCAGGTCGAGTCCCGTTACGCCCAGGTCGACTCCACCCGCAATGCCCGCGTCTATGCCGAAGCCGCCCTGGCCGCCGAAGAAAAAAAACTCGCCAACGGTCTCACGACGACTTTCATCGTCCTGCAAATGCAGGAGATCCTGACTGCCGCCCTCACTGCCGAGGCCCAGGCCCTCGTCGATTACAATAAAGCCCTCGCCCAACTCGCCTTCGCCGAAGGCACCACTATGGAACGGCATCACTTCAAATTGCAGACCAAATAGAGCCTGTCCCTCCGAGGAGTGGAAGTCCGAAGGTCGAAGGTCGAAAGAAGGCCGAAATCCGAAATCCGAAGGAAATGCGAAATCCGAAGGCCGAGATCGCAAAGCGTTTGGGCTTTGGCTCTGCACTCGATAGTGAGGCCACAGGCGGTTCCGCGCGGAGCGGCGACCGCACCGAATTAGGGGCCGGACGAGAATTTCGGATTTCAAGGCTGCGCGCTTGCGTCCCCCCCGGTGATCCGACGTTAGAGCAGCCCTGGCCTCTCCATTTTCCCAAAAACAAATATTGCATCCTGCAGGTTCTGGAGTACAAACTATTAAAATTTAGTCGGACAGAAAGCGGAGACTCGAATCTCCTGAGAAATGACCAGTAGCGCTAAGAATAATAACAGGCAAAGACAGGGGCGACGGAGCGGACCGCCGCCCAGGACGGGCCTTTATGATCCGCAATTCGAGCATGAGGCTTGCGGGGTCGGCTTCGTGGTCAATATCAAGGGCCGCAAGAGCCATGGAATCATCCGGCAGGCGCTCCAGGCCCTGCTGAATCTGGACCACCGCGGCGCCTGCGGCTGCGAGGCAAATACCGGGGACGGGGCCGGCATCCTCATCCAGACCCCGCACGAGTTCCTGAAACTGGTCGCACGGGAGGCGCAGGTCAGCCTGCCCGGACCCCGCGCTTACGGGGTGGGCATGGTCTTTCTGCCCGCCCAACGTTCCAAACAGGCCGAATGCGAGAAGCTCTTTGGCGAAATCGTAGCCGAGGAAGGACAGAAGCTCCTGGGGTGGCGCACGATTCCCACCAACAATGAATCGGTGGGCAAGACCGCGCGGGCCGGCGAACCGTTTATGCGCCAGGTGTTCATCGGCCGGAACGACAAACTGGCCGACGACATGGCGTTCGAGCGCAAGCTGTATGTCATCCGCAGGCGCGCCGAGAATGCTATCCGCTACTCCGGCAAAGTGGCCGGGGGAGACTTTTTCTATGTCTCCAGCCTTTCCTACAAGACGCTCATCTATAAGGGGATGCTGCTGACCACGCAGTTGCAGGAGTATTACCCTGACCTGCTCCACCCGGCGATGGAATCGGCCCTGGCGCTGGTGCATTCGCGCTTCAGCACGAACACCTTTCCGAGTTGGAACCGGGCGCATCCGTACCGCTACATGGCCCACAACGGCGAGATCAACACCCTGCGCGGCAACATCAACTGGATGCATGCCCGCCAGGCCATGTTCCAGTCCGACCTCTTTGGCGATGACATCCGCAAAATCCTGCCCGTCGTCTGCACCGACGGCAGCGACTCGGCCATGTTCGACAATTGCCTGGAGTTGCTGGTCCTGAGCGGACGCTCACTGCCTCACGCGATGATGATGATGATTCCGGAGCCGTGGACCAACCACGAGAGCATGAGCCCGGAGAAGAAGGCCTTTTACGAATACCACTCCTGCCTGATGGAGCCGTGGGACGGGCCCGCCTCGATTGCCTTCACCGACGGCAGGAAGATCGGGGCGGTGCTCGACCGCAACGGCCTGCGCCCCTCGCGCTATTACGTGACCAAGGACGACCTGGTCATCATGGCCAGCGAGGTCGGCGTGCTCGACATTCCGGCGGAGCGGGTGCTCCAGAAAGACCGGCTGCAACCCGGACGCATGTTTCTCATTGACACCGAAGAGGGGCGCATCGTGGCCGACGATGAACTCAAGCAGAAGATCGCCACCGAGCAGCCCTACCGCCTCTGGCTGGACAGAAACCTGGTCCGGTTGGCCGACGTGCCCGACCCGGGCGTGCTGCCCGAACCGGGCCACGAGACGGTGCTCCAGCAACAGGTCGCCTTCGGTTATACCTTCGAGGATCTGCGGATTCTGATGCTGCCGATGGCCCGCGACGGCGCCGAGGCAGTCGGTTCGATGGGCACGGACACCCCACTGGCCGTCCTGTCCAACCGCCCGCAGTTGCTCTCAAGCTACTTCAAGCAACTCTTCGCCCAGGTGACCAATCCACCAGTCGATTGCATCCGGGAGGAGATTATCATGTCCACCGTGACGGCCATCGGCTCGGAGCGCAACCTGCTGGAGGCGTCCCCCGAACACGCCCGCCTCATCGAGCTCAAATCCCCGATCCTCACAAACGAGGAGTTTGCCAAGCTCAAGCACCTGGACCTGCCCGGCTTCAAATCCATCACCCTGCCGATTCTCTTCAAGGTCGCAGACGGGCCGGGCGGCCTCGAGAAGGCGATGGATCAGTTGTGCGCAAGGGTAAGCCAGGCAATCACCGATGGATATAACGTCGTGGTCCTTTCCGATCGCGGTGTGAACCCGGAATGGATGCCCATACCCTCTCTGCTGGCCGTCGGGGGCGTGCATCATCACCTCATCCGCGAAGGCACCCGCACCCGCGTCGGCCTGGTCCTCGAATCCGGCGAGCCGCGCGAAATCCACCATTTTTCCCTCCTCATCGGCTATGGTTGCGGCGCCATCAACCCCTACCTCGCCTTCGAGAGCCTCGACGACCTGATCCGCCAGGGCCTCTTGACCGGCATGGACCATAAGACCGCTTGCAAGAACTATCTCAAGGCGGCCATGAAAGGCGTTGTCAAGGTCATCTCCAAGATGGGCATCTCGACGATTCAAAGCTACTGGGGCGCCCAGATTTTCGAGGCCATTGGACTCAAGCAGTCGTTCATTGACCGATACTTCACCTGGACGCCCTCCCGGATCGAGGGGGTGGGCATAGATGTCATCGCGCAGGAGGTCTTGGCGCGACACCAACGCGCCTTCCCGGACCGGCCGGTCAACGGCCACACCATCGAGTCCGGCGGCCAATACCAATGGCGGGAAGACGGTGAATTTCACCTGTTCAATCCCCAGACAATCCACAAGCTCCAGGCGGCCGCGCGGACCGGCAGCTACAAACTCTTCAAGGAGTATTCGGCCCTGGTCAATGAGCAGAGCCAGAACCTTTGCACTTTGCGCGGCCTGCTCGACTTCAAGCAGGTCAAACCTGTGCCCATCGAGAGAGTCGAGTCGGTCGAGTCAATCCTGAGACGCTTCAAGTCCGGCGCCATGAGCTACGGCTCCATCAGCCAGGAGGCGCACGAGACGCTGGCCATCGCCATGAACCGCATCGGCGGCAAGAGCAACACCGGCGAGGGCGGCGAAGACCCCGCCCGCTATCAGCCTCTGGCCAATGGCGACTCCAGGAACAGCGCCATCAAACAGGTCGCTTCCGCGCGCTTCGGCGTGACCAGCGAGTACCTGGTCAACGCAAGGGAACTCCAGATCAAGATGGCCCAGGGCGCCAAGCCCGGAGAGGGCGGCCAGTTGCCCGGCCAGAAGGTCTATCCGTGGATCGCCAAGGTGCGATATGCAACCCCGGGCGTCGGTCTGATTTCGCCACCGCCCCATCACGATATCTATTCGATCGAGGACCTGGCGGAGTTGATTCACGATTTGAAGAACGCCAATCATCACGCCCGCATTAGTGTCAAGCTGGTCTCCGAGGTCGGCGTCGGGACGATTGCCGCCGGCGTGGCCAAGGCCCACGCAGACGTGGTGCTCATCAGCGGCTATGACGGCGGCACCGGGGCTTCGCCGCAAACCGGCATCAAACACGCGGGAATCCCTTGGGAACTGGGCCTGGCCGAGACGCACCAGACGCTGGTCCTCAATAACCTCCGCTCGCGCATCATTGTCGAGACCGACGGCCAGATGAAGACCGGTCGTGACGTGGTCATAGCGGCCCTGCTGGGGGCGGAGGAATTTGGGTTCGCCACCGCTCCGCTGGTGGCGATGGGCTGCATCATGATGCGGGTCTGCCAGCTCAATACCTGTCCCGCAGGTGTGGCCACGCAGGACCCCGAACTGCGCAAACGCTTTGCCGGCAAACCCGAGGACGTCGTCAATTTCATGCGGATGATCGCCCAAGAGGTCCGCGAGTTGATGGCCCAACTGGGGTTCTGCCAGGTTAACCAGATGATCGGACGGTCCGACCGCCTGGAGGTCAGGAAGGCCATCGGCCATTGGAAGGCCAAGGGGCTGGACTATAGCCGGATTCTGCACCAGCCGGAGGTGCCGACCAATGTCGGCCGGTTTTGTCAGATCGGCCAGGACCACGGCCTCAAGAAGGCCCTCGACAACACGGTCCTGCTCCGGCTCTGCGCCCCGGCCATTGAACGCAAGGAAAAGGTGATGGCCGTGCTCCCCATCCGCAACACCAACCGCGTGGTCGGCACGATCGTGGGCAGCGAGATCACCCGCCGCTGGGGCAGCGAGGGCCTGCCGGAGGACACGATCGAAATCCATTTCACGGGCAGCGCGGGCCAAAGTTTCGGCGCGTTCATCCCAAAAGGCATGACCTTTTACCTGGAAGGCGATTCCAACGATTACCTGGGCAAGGGATTGTCCGGCGGCAAAATCATCGTCTGTCCGCCCGAGGAATCCACCTTCGTCCCGGAGGAGAACATCATCATCGGCAACGTCGCGCTCTACGGCGCCACCGGAGGCGAGGCCTATATCCGCGGAATGGCGGGCGAGCGGTTCTGCGTCCGCAACAGCGGCGTCCAAGCCGTCGTGGAGTCCGTCGGCGATCACGGCTGCGAATACATGACGGGTGGCCAGGTGGTGGTGCTGGGCCCGACCGGGCGCAATTTTGCGGCCGGGATGTCCGGCGGCGTCGCCTGCGTGCTCGACGAGACCGGCGAGTTTCCGCGCCGCTGCAACCATCAGATGGTCGACCTGGAAAAGCTCGAGGATCCGGATGAAATCGAGTTGGTCTGGAAGCTCATCCAGCGCCACAAGTTCTACACCCGGAGTTCCCGAGCGGCGCGGATTGTGGCGCATTGGCCCGAGATGGTCCCCAAATTCGTCAAGGTCATGCCCCGGGATTACAAACGCGTGCTGGAAGCCCTCAAGCGCGTCCAAAGCTCGGGTCTCACCGGCGAACAAGCCATCATGGCTGCCTTCGAGGAAAACGTCCGCGACGTGGCGCGCATCGGCGGCGGCTGATTCCCCCATGGGCAAACCCACTGGATTCATAGAGTACCTCCGCGAGTTGCCGCTCGATCGCTCGGCTGTCGAACGCATCCGCGACTGGAACGAGTTTCACGAGCAGATGCCCGAGGCAAAGCTGCGCCAGCAGGCGGCCCGGTGCATGGATTGCGGCACTCCCTTCTGCCACACCGGCACCCTGCTCAACGGCATGGCCTCAGGCTGTCCCATCCACAATCTCATCCCCGAGTGGAACGATTTGGTCTATCGCGGCTTGTGGAAGGAAGCGCTCGAGCGGCTCCACAAGACCAATAATTTCCCCGACATCACCGGGCGCGTCTGCCCGGCCCCGTGCGAAGGCTCCTGCGTGCTCGCCATCAACGCGCCGCCGGTCACCATCAAGAACCTCGAATACAGCATCATCGAGCGCGGTTGGGCCCAAGGGTGGGTCGTCCCCGAGCCACCCCAGGTGCGCACCGGCAAGCAAGTTGCCGTCATCGGTTCCGGCCCGGCCGGCCTCTGCGCGGCGGCACAGCTTAACCATGCCGGCCATTCCGTCACCGTTCTCGAGCGCGCAGACCGCATCGGCGGCCTGCTCATTTACGGCATCCCAAACATGAAGCTCGACAAGGAGCAGGTGCTCCTGCGCCGCATCCGCCAGATGGAAGCCGAGGGTGTCAAATTCATGCCCAATACCGACGCGGGCCTCGATTATCCGGCAGACCGCCTGCTCAAGGAATTTGACGCGGTGATCTTGTGTACCGGCGCCACCCGTCCCCGCGACCTCCCCGTCGAGGGCCGCCAACTCAAGGGCATCCATTTCGCCATGGAGTTTCTGACCGCCAACACCTGCAGCCTGTTGGATAAGAAATGGAATGGCGATTTCATCTCCGCCAAGGGCAAGGACGTCGTCGTCATCGGCGGCGGCGACACCGGCACCGACTGCGTCGGCACCGCCCTGCGCCATGGCTGCAGGAGCCTGGTCCAGATCGAAATCCTCCCGCGCCCGCCCCTCGAGCGCGCAGCCGACAATCCCTGGCCCGAGTGGCCCAAGGTCTATCGCCTGGACTACGGCCAGGAAGAGGCCGCCGCAACTTTTGGCGCCGACCCCCGCGTCTATCTCACCACAGCCAAACGGTTCCTCCCCGGCGAACATGGCTGGGTCAAGGAAATCCATACCGTCCAGATCCAGTGGGAGCGTAACGAAAAGGGCCAGTTTGTCCCCAAAGAAGTGCCCGGCACCGAACAAGTCCGGCCCGCCCAACTGGTGTTGCTGGCCATGGGCTTTCTCGGGCCGGAGCAACCGTTGCTTGACGCCCTGGCCATCGAGCGCGACGCCCGAACCAACGTCAAGGCCGAGTTCGATAAGTATAGCACCAACATCAAGGGCGTGTTCGCCGCCGGCGACTGCCGCCGCGGTCAGAGCCTCGTCGTCTGGGCCTTCAACGAAGGCCGCGGCGCCGCCCGCGAGTGCGACCGCTATCTGATGGGCAGCACGAACCTGCCGTGAGCCGTTAGAAGATAATTGAGACACGAATTTCACAGATTCCCACGAATGAACTGGTTTTCAGAGAATTCATGTCAATTCGTGCAATTCGTGTCTGACCAATTTTAGGGGCGGAGGCTCGCAAGCTTGCAGCTCGCATCCGGCTGTGCCATATATCGGGCATGAATCTGGCTCACATCCGGGAGCGCCTGAGCAACGGGTTTCGTCCCTTTGTCGTCGAATTGACCAACGGCCGCCGCTTCGAGGTGCCGCATCCTGAGTTCATCATGGTCGGCAGGAACGTCATCGCCGTGATGGGTCGCAACGATGTGATCACTACGATCGATGCTCTCCACATCGTCTCGATCAAGGATTTGCCCCCCAAAGGCCCGCCCCGCAAGCCCTCGAAGTGAGGCTTTTTAATCCTTTGGTGATGAATGCCACTATTTACGGCCGGGGGCAGACGGTGATCCCCGCCCTGGCGCGGCGCCAGCGCCGGACAAACCGGGCATTGCGTGATCCGCAGCCGGACCGCGGGGCATGGCTGGCGACGATCAGCCCGCCCATGGAAGATTAGACAGATGCTATCTTCCCCGAATCCTCGGGTATCGCGCAGCTCGGCCGACCGTTAAGCCACGCGATTCCTCCAAGCGCGTTGACTTGGAGGAACACCATCTCTGGCAAAAGCAACGCCGTTAACCTTCCATCTGGCAGCGTCCCGCACCCTGTGTCCAAACAGATGAAATCGGCTTTATGGTACGGTCTGAGGTCCTTCTGCGGGTAATGGCCACAAATGTTGAGCTTGGCTGCCTGAGAGTGTGCATGAAACAACTCCGGGTGAGATCCCAGGACCAATTCACCAAAACTCCGTTCTCCCGGAAAACCGGCTGGAACACCAGCGTGCGAGCACACGAGGGCGTCACTTTCGTAATACGTCCGCAATCGTTTGAAAAACTCCACGTGGCTCCTCGGCATGCGCCTCAGCAACATACCCCGCAGGTCACCTGAGGCGCCTCCTGGCAGGTACGAGCCAAGCGTTTGAAGCCCTCCCAGCAGAGCAAGGCGATCGAAAGCACCGAATTTAATATACTGCAAAAAAGCCCAGTCGTGGTTTCCGCATAAGAATGTCACATCCCTTCTGACGCTTTCCAGTCGAAGGAGAAAGTCAACCACCGCTTTAGAATTCTCTCCGCGGTTCACGTAGTCGCCCACAAATATCAACGGCCTCGCCAATGAGCTTATCTCAGCGAGCAGAGCTCGCAACTGGCGAATCTGGCCGTGAATGTCACCAACTATAATTAGTTCATCCATTTATCCGATGCTTGAAAAAGCCATACTCCTCTTCTCCAGAAAAACGCTTCAGAAAATGCAAAGCAACCGAACGAACGAACTCGCTCCTCCGGGAGCTGTTGAGAAGCAGAGCCTCGTATGACCCGAAGCGGTTGTGGATTTTGCATCGCAAATATCTTTCGAGCAACGGCCTTGCCACGGCCAGAAGAGCGGGATCAGGATCAGTCATTTGCTTAAGTGAGTAGGCATGAAGTATCGCCGGGTCCTGAAAGCTGTCCGCAACATCGCGCATTTCGAAGCATGGACGGCCCTGCTGGGCCAAGATGGCGAAGAGAGCGGACCTAAGAATGAAAACTGCCATCCGATTTACGGCCCCTGCGCGCTGAGCGTAAACTGACGAGGAAATATCCAGGAACCCTGTTAAGAATGCCAGATCGGCTAAAAACGAACTGTAATCCTCTGGCTGTCGATATGACGTTAGGCAGTTCTCCAGGAAACCATCGGGATCATAGAGGATCTTGCCCTCCAGCTTAAGATGCAGAACAAATAAGCTGCCTTCCAGCGCCAACCGCATTAACGCCGAATAGCAATATACAGAGACATTCAGCCGACCCTCTTTGTAGCTTGGCCGCGGATCAGATACGACTTCAAGGACATCCACGTCTGAGCCGTTCGTGGACGTTCCCCTAGCTATGCTGCCGAACAACATCACCGCTTTATGGGGACCATGCAACGTCTCCAAAATAGCCCCCGTCGAGATAGAATAAGGTGCGGGCGACATGCTATCTTAAAAACTTTCTGGTGACCACCGGAACGATCAGCGAATACCAGTAGAGGCCGACGATGAGATTGAGGAGAGTTACTAGCCTCAGGTTGGTTGAGTCCCCGGCATGAATATGGGCGGTGTAGCCAGCGACCAGTGAGACATCAGCCGAACGCAAGACTGCCTGGTACAAGGGCATGCTGAAGCAAACCTCGTACAGAAGACAAAAGCAAGGTACGACTGCGGAGATGAAAAGGAAGGCCCGTGCGATGCTCTGTCCCCAGTCGGTCAAGGCTCCCGCAAGATAAACCGAGACCAACTCAGCATAAGACATGAACGTCCTTCGGAGGAATGAAAGTTTTCCTCGTGGGCGCGGCTTACAATTCGTGGTGCCGCCGTCCTGCGGTTCGAGGAATCGCTGCTCTTCGATCTCACCGTGTATGGAGCAAACGATTAACTCCTTGTGGGCAGCGAAATAATGACGCCCAAACAATTCTTGATTTGACCGATAGAGAATGCTGGCCAGCTTTGCCTTATCGCGCTTGAGCCGACTTCGCTGGTATTCTGGGGTGGTAGAGTCCGGGAGGTGGCAGAGGTTATTTGTGACCGCCGCCAAAAACTGCGTGACGTCGATGGCAGTTGAGTTTACCCTGAAATGCTCAGCAGCAACCGAAATCTCCTGGAAGTGGCAGTCGATGAAACGACACTCGTTGAAGTCAGTGTGGAGAAAGTGGCACCTGCGAAAAGTGCATCTTGTAAATTTCACTATGGAGCAATGGGTGCCTGTGAAGTTGCAGAGGAGGAACTCACAATTCGTGAATGACGCTTTCTCGAGATGCCCGCTGCAATCACAATGGGAAAACCTTTTGCCGGAGAGGTTTATCCTCTTCGATCGGTCGGCGCACGCAAGGCTCACCCTGGCATATTCGAAGCCGGTGAGGTTTGAGAGCTGGTCAATTGATTTGTCCGCTTTAGGCTCTGACCCTTCGGGGTCAAAGGTCATTGCCCAAAAATCTCTTTTTCCGCGCATCACTGGGAACTATTACTTGAATTAACGGCGTTGTGAAGGGCAAACAGACGAAAACTCCAGCCATTTGCTCGCTCCTTTGCTCGTTCTTCCAGCAGACGGTCCGTCAATCCCCGCCCGGCGTGTCTGGACTGCATATCGCGAAGCTTTGCCTTCTGCCGTTCCCATTCCCGAGCCCCTTCGCGGAAGCGGACGGCTTCCCCGACCACGTGTTCCCGGTCCTCCGGCGACAGCGCCCGGATCCGCTCCAAGATCATCTGAGCTTTTGTGCTCATGCGGCAATCTTACACGCCGGCGCCACAAACCGCAAGGGCCGCCGGCAATCAGGGCGCGACTAAAAGTGTCGGTCGGCTCACGGCGCTTCTTTGCCCCGAAGGGGCTTGCGAGAATAGCCCGGCGTTTCAACGCCGGGTGAGCGGATCGAAAGCGTGGATCCGTCCCGAAGGGACGGCTGAGGGCAAGGAGTATTCTCAATCGTCCCTTCGGGACGAGAATCCCTGTTCTCGCCTCCCCGGCGTTGAAACGCCGGGCTATTTCCGGATGTCCCTCCGGGACAAATCTTCCGAGGTGCATGCCCGAGGCATTTGATCGCACCCCGGCGATCATAACAGGCTCTCGAGGGGCTGGCCCTCTCGTGACCGAAAAGGCTACCGCGGCTCCGCAAACAGCCCGAGCGACGCCAGCGCCGGACAAACCGGGGCTTGCGTGATGCGCAGCCGGACCTTGTTGGTGGTGATGAACCCGCCCCGGATCAACCGTCGGTGGCCGATGCTGGAGCCTTTGGCGAACTCGACCCACTGGCCATCCTTCCATTGGTCCAGCGCAAAGGCCTCGATCCGCTGGCCCAGCGGCAAGTACTCCCCGAGACTGACCACGTTGAAGGTCATAGGCCGGCGCAAATCCAGCACCAACTCCGGCGTGGTGATGGCGTCATCGGTGGCCCAGTAGGCATCGCCTTTGCCGGCCAGCGCGTTTTCAGGGGCGAACTCCCCGGCGCCGCCACGAATGTTGCTGGCCCTCAGTTCGGCGCCTTGGGCCAGGTTCACCGCGAAGGTAGCATCGAGGATGCGCCGGAACTCGCGCAGCGATTGGCGGTCGTTCTCATGGATCTGTCCCCGGCGATCGGGCGGCATGTTCAGGTTCAGGCAGGCGCCCCGGCCCACGGATTTGTAGTAAATGTCGAGCAACTTTGCGGGCGTCTTGACCCGCGCGTCCTCGCTGGCGTGATAGAACCAGCCGGGACGGATCGAGACATCGCACTCAGCCGGAATCCAGTCGGTCCCGGGGCGCTCGCCGGAATTCAGACCCTCGCTCGAGCCGCCGGCATAGCGGCCCGCCGCGTTCAACGTCGCCCAGCACGGGTCGCCCGCGATGCCGCTCTCGTTGCCGACCCACCGGAAATCCGGCCCGGCGTCGCTGAACATCACTGCCCCGGGCATCAGGTCGCGGACCAGCTTCCGGGTGTTTTCCCAATCGTAATAAGTGCGGTTGTCGATATGGCGGGTTTCCCGGGCCCCGCCGTAATAGCCGCTGCCGCCGTTGGCGCCGTCGAACCAGACGGTGAAGATGTCGCCGTAATTGGTCAGCAGCTCGCGCAGTTGGTTGCGGTAATAGGAAATGTACTCGGGCCGGCCGTAGTCCTTGTGATTGCGGTCCCAGGGTGAAAGATAGACGCCGAACTTGAGGCCGTGCCGCTGGCAGGCGCGCGAAATCTCTTTGACCACGTCCCCTTGGCCGCCGCGCCAGGGGCTGTTCTTGACCGAGTGCTCCGTGTAGCGGCTGGGCCAGAGGCAAAAGCCGTCGTGATGCTTGGCCGTGAGAATCACGCCTTTCATCCCGGCCTCCTTGGCAGTCGTCACGATCTGGTCTGCGTCGAAGGCGGTGGGGGTGAACACCTTCTCGTCTTCGTCGCCATCGCCCCATTCCTTGTCCGTGAACGTGTTCACGGTGAAATGCAGGAAACCGTAGAACTCCATTTCGTGCCAGCGCATCTGCCGTTCGGTTGGCGTCGGCCCATAAGCCTTGGGCGGCGCAACCGCCCCCGCCGACGCCGCCCCCGACCAGGGACCGCCGACGATGAGTCCGGCCAGCAGGCTCCCCACCAAGATGTCTCGTGATTTCATAA
>Ga0181524_10002487_pt1 | contig 18833 bp, 12 predicted proteins | sample PEATcosm2014_Bin_34_FD_119761 | JGI IMG/M metagenome (GOLD analysis project Ga0181524, IMG submission 119761) | Peatland microbial communities from MTU Mesocosm Facility, Houghton, MI, USA - PEATcosm2014_Bin05_60_metaG | ecosystem: Environmental > Terrestrial > Soil > Wetlands > Peat | place...
CGATGAATTCGTTGAGGTCCTCGAATCGCTCAACTACCGCAACATCAAATATCTGGTCAGCTATGACGGGCGGACGGGCGGGCGAGTCCACGGGCGCAAGCTGCCTGAGCGCCTGCAGTTGCGCCTGATCGAACTGGATGCAGGCCGGTCCTCGCAGGCCACCCTCTTGGGGAGGGCTGAAGTCACCGTGGAATCGCTCTACCTTTCGCCTGCGCTTGACGAGGCGTCACACCTGAGTCGCCACTATCGTCGCCGGGTGGCCGGGATGGACGAAACGAGGTTGATAGCAGCATTCGAGGATGGCGACTAAAAAGACAAACTTGCTTATACAGATCCGCAGATTCCGGCGTCTGTGTACAGTGATATGAAACGCATCCCGTTAATTGGAGCGGTCGTTGGTGCAGGGCTTCTGGCGTTTATCCTCTGTGTGCATTATCTTACCACTATGCCTCGGCCTCGGACCTTGACGGCCGGGGCAGTGAAGGTTCTTCCGGCGGCCCGTGCTTACGCCAAGCTTCTGAAGGCAGAGGGGGCCCCCGTCCCGGCATCCGTGAATGTGCGGGAGCTTGTTGCCAGAGGGCTACTGCAGCAGGACGACCTAAAATGCTTCGCTGGGATGGAGGTCATCGTCTCCACGTCCCCGGTTGACAACGGTTCCGACGAGGTGTTGATTCGGGCGCGCCAGCCCGACGGCACAGAGTTGGTCCTGCTGGCCAATGGAAGCGTCCACGAGATGAGACGATGAGGCGGGCCGATGGGCCGTGGAGCGTGGAGGGTGGAGCGTTGGAGCGTTGGAGCGTGGAGCGTGAGGGCATCGTAGCACTTGTCACGCTCCACGCTCTCACGCTCTCACGCTCCCACGCTCCCACGCTCCACGCTCCCACGCTCTCACGCTCCCACGCTCCCACGCTCCCACGCTCCACCCCAAGCACTCGGATCTCGGAATCATTCCGTCTTTTATCCGTGTCATCCGTGCCATCCGTGGTTAAATTCACAAGTCTTTGTGCTCTTTGCGTTCTTTGCGGTTATGCTTGTTTTTGTTTTGTGCTTATGACCAGTGTGGAAATACGACAATCGTTCCTGGACTTTTTCAGGTCCAAGGGGCACACGCTCGTGCCGTCATCGAGCCTGATGCCCGATTCGCCGAACCTGCTTTTCACCAACGCGGGGATGAACCAGTTCGTGCCGATTTTCCTGGGCCAGCGGGCGCCTGACGTTTCGAGGTGGGCCGGGGCGGCGCCGGGCCTGGACACCCGGGCTGCGGACACTCAAAAGTGCATTCGCGCCGGCGGCAAACACAACGACCTGGAAGACGTCGGCCTGGACACTTATCACCACACCTTTTTCGAGATGCTGGGCAACTGGTCTTTCGGCGATTACTTCAAGAAGGAGGCCATCGCCTGGGCCTGGGAACTCGTCACGGAAGTCTGGAAATTCCCCGGGAACCGGCTTTATGCCACGGTCTATTGCCCCGACAAGGCCAAGGGCGAACCGAGCGAGTTCGACCAGGAGGCTCACGACATCTGGGCGGAGAAGTTCCGCGCCGCCGGCCTCGACCCGAAAGTTCATATCGTCAACGGCGGCAAAAAGGACAACTTCTGGATGATGGGCGACACCGGCCCGTGCGGCCCGTGCAGCGAAATCCACGTTGACCTTACCCCCCAGGGCGACACCCAGGGCCGCCTCGTCAACCAGGGGAGCGCCGAGTGCATCGAAATCTGGAACCTGGTCTTCATCCAGTTCAATGCCAACCCGGAGGGCACCTTCTCCCCCCTGCCGGCCAGGCACGTGGACACGGGACTGGGTTTCGAGCGGGTGACCGGCATCATCCAAAACACGAAGAACTTCACCGACTTCAACCGCCTCATATCGAACTACGAGACGGACATCTTCCGCCCGCTCTTCGACAAGATCGAGAGCCTGAGCGGGAAGAAATACGGCTCGACCCTGCCGGCCAGGGACGCGCATCGCATGACGGACCAGGAGAAGATCGATATCGCCTTCCGTGTCGTCGCCGATCACATCCGCACGTTGAGCTTTGCCATTGCCGATGGCATCCTTCCCTCGAATGAAGGCCGCGGCTATGTGCTGCGCCGGATTCTGCGCCGCGCCGTGCGCTATGGGCGCTCGCTGGGTTTGCACGAGCCGTTCTTCTACAAGCTGGTGGACGTGCTGGCCGAGACTATGGGCGGGGTCTTTCCTGAGATCCGCGCCCAAAGGGACCACGTCGAGGAAGCCATCCAACGCGAGGAGGAGGCCTTCAACAAGACGCTGGATCGGGGCATCTCACTCTTCGAGGGCGGCATGCGCGCTCACCGGGCGAACCTGGAGGCCAACCGCAACTCGCAGGCTCCCTCGGGGGGCACCGAGATCACCCAGATCCCAGGGATCAAGTTGAGCGGCAAGACCCCTTTCGATGTGATTCTTTGGGAGAAGAGTAGATCCGGAGAGGTCAATGCCTGGATTACGGGGCAATTCGCTTTCGTTCTCTACGACACATACGGGTTCCCGCTCGATCTCACCGAGTTGATGGCCCGCGAGCAGGGCCTCACCGTCGACGTCGCCGGGTTCAACGGGTTGATGGAGGAGCAACGCGCTCGAGCCCGTGCTGCTCAGAAGAAGGAGGTCATCGAGTTGTCCGGGGTCGAGACTACCGCCGGGACACAGTTCGTCGGCTATGACAAACTGGAGACCACGGCGAGAGTGGTGGAAGTTGTTGCCATCAAGGACAAGACGGCCATCATTCTGGACGCCTCGCCCCTCTACGCCGAGATGGGCGGCCAGGTCGGCGACACCGGCGAGTTGAGCGCCGACGGCCAATCCTGGCGCATCGTCAATACACAAAAGGTCGGCGATGCCTGGCTGCACTTTGTCGAAGTCCACAGTCCACAGTCCACAGTCCACAGTCCACAGTCCGCAACCAGCAGTCCACAGTCCACAGCCGACAGTCAGGCCACCCATTTGCCTGCGGTGGGGGACAAGGTGAAATTGGCGGTCGAGCGTCCCCGCCGCCTGGCCATCCAGCGGCACCACACGGCGACCCACTTGCTGCATTGGGCCTTGCACGAGGTCGTGAGCAAGGATGCGACGCAAAAGGGTTCGTACGTCGGCCCGGACAAGTTCACTTTCGATTTCAGCAGCGCGCCGCTCACGGCCGGGCAGGTGGCTGAGGTCGAGCGGTTGGTCAACGAGCGCATCCTGGAGAATGCCCCGGTAAGCTGGGTCGAGGCCAAGTACGACCACATCAAGGACCGGAGGGACATCAGGCAGCTCTTCGGCGAGAAATACGGCGATTGGGTGCGTGTGGTGCAAATCGGGGGCGAGCCTGCCGGGTTGAACGGTTATTCGATGGAGCTGTGCGGCGGCACGCATGTGCGCGCCACCGGCGAGATCGGCCTGTTCCGCATCGCGGGCGAATCGGCCATCGCTGCCGGAATCCGGCGCATCGAGGCCCTTTGCGGTCTGGAGGCCTATCGGCGCGCGAGCGAGGAACTGCATCTCATCCGGAGCCTCTCTGCCAAGGTCAATTCACCAGTGGGCGAACTGGAGAGGAAGCTGGAGTCGCTGCTTGGGCAGCAGAAAGAACTGGAAAAGCAGCTCAAAGCCATGCAGCAGAAGCAGGCTGCCGAGGTTGCGCGCGGCCTTGCGGCCAAAGCGCAGATGCTTGGCCCGACCCTCGCCATTGTAGAGAACCTGGGCGCAGCCGACGCCGATTTCCTGCAAGCCGTTGCCGACGGCCTTAGGGGCCAGTTCAAGGGCGTGGTTGTCCTCGGCGGGGCGGCCAATAATGCTGTCGCCCTCGTGGCAAGCGTCTCGCCCGAGCTTACCCGGCAATTCCAGGCGGGCAAAATCATGCAAGCCATCGCTCCGATGGTTGGCGGCAAGGGCGGCGGCCGCCCGGATAGCGCCCGGGGCGGAGGCAAGGATATGGCCAGGTTGGGGGAGGCGCTGGGCAGGGCTGCGGAGATGATCAGGGGCTGTGGCACCGCGAAAACATAACTTTCGCGTTAGAGTCGATTGAGTATGGCCCCGAAGAGAGCCTGTCGACGATTTGGCATTGGCGGCCTCTTGCAAGATGGCTTCACAACATCGGTGGGATCGTATTTCCTCGGCGGCGCTTGGTTCCGGCGAAGATACCGTCCGACAAGAGGTTGAGCGAGTTGGCGCCAGTACGGGGGCAGGGTTTGCACTGTTTTGAGTCCGGCAGAATCGCCCCGTCTCAGCTCCGCTTCGGCCGATAAAAACGCTGGCAAGCACTCGATGGCTCGCATCCTGGGCATCGGCTTTGGAGAGACGAGGGATTTCTCGTCGACAATTTCATGCGCCATCTCGTAGAAGGGTTTGTAGATGTGAAGCGAGTTCGCGGTGTGCTGAAACCACCCCAAGCGCACGCCTAGCTCTGTCGCCAGGAGCTCTTGAAGCATCGTGATAAAGAATGCATCATAGCAGAGGCCCCAGATGACGTCGTTGCTGCGCATCGTTGCAATGCAGTGGAGTCTGCCTTTCCGAAGGAGGAACTGCACTGTGGCAAGGCAAGGCAGGTCCGGCGCAGACGGACGCAAGTCGCGCCCCGTTTCATAGAGGGTGAGCATTGCGCGACGTGATTCCGGACACTCTTTCAGTGTTTCTTTTACGAGATCCCACTGGCTCGGTGGTTCTTCACCCGGGGAAAAGATGCGCTTCCCATAGCAACTGCCGCGGATTCGATGGCCGTCCTCGGAGAATGAAGCCCAGACGGGAGAATAATACGAGATGAAGCTCACATCGTCGGAGCCGCTCAAGTGCCAGCACAGTTCTCCAATCGCGAGTGTTTCGCTCCACCGGCGGGATGCGAGATTGATTTTGCGAGCGCGTGGCTGGGTCAAGCGAAACGCCCAGCCAAGAACCTCCCTGGTTTCCATCCCGCGGGGCGAGACGACGTGTCCGAACCGCAGTACGGCATCGAGCGACGCACGTAACGCCTCGTCCATGGAAGCGAATTCTGGCAGTGTGAGCATTTGTTTTTCGGACTCTACCTTTTTACCTCTAGCGCACTCACGCGGTGTTCGATGTCTTTTCCCACGAGCTCCAGGTTTTGTAACCGAAGTTGAAGATTGCCGAGTTCAGACGCGCTTGCAAACTTGGTGGCCTTGAGCGTATCGAGTTGTGCCGCTACAGCCGCAATTGACGCGGCTTGCTGCTGAAGTGTCCCGGTCAGGTTTTGGGCGGCGGATGCGTTAATTGCGGCTGCGGTGGTGATGTCGCGCACCTCGGCCACGTACTTTGCCCCTGCGGCTTCCGCCTTGCTTTTTGCGGACATGTTTAGCCAGATGTTAGCGGCCGTGAAGATAACGGCGATCAGCGCCACGTACAATTGGAAGCGCCTAGTAGCCGCAGAGAAGATGTCGCTCTTGATTTCCGAGGAAAACTTGCGCAAACTGTTGGGGATGTCGAGGAATGTGCGAGGGTAATGGCCTGCCTCGGCTAGCCTGCTCTTGTAGTACTCGTCGTCGGATGGACATACATGTTCTGGTGGTGCAGAAGTAGTGTCGGGCTTCAACTCGTGAAATACAATTCGAAGAAAACCGTCGCCTGGGCGAATCTCGATAGGCTTGAGGCTGAAGTTGATCGCGGTTGTGGAGATGAGGCCATCGTAGCCGGGGTCGATGATGCCTGTGTTTAGCGTAAGGAGTCCACGTCGGCACAGGGTTGTCTTCGGGAGAGCATAAGCAACAAAGCCGTCCGGGACGCAGACCTTCTCTTTGGAAACGATCACGCACATTTGCGCTGGCTCTATCGCGAACTCACACGTGTACTCATGTGTGATCTGGTTGTCGTCCGTCTCGATCACGGTGCCGACCGAGAGGTCATAACTGGCAGTCCGCATGGTGCTTGTGCTCGCGTTGCGGATGAAATTCCCGCGAACCGATTCCTGGCCTCTGAGTTGCATGAGCAGAGTGTAAGGGCAGGCTGATCGGGCCGCAACTTCAAAGCTGGGCGAGGGCTGGGCGCTCATCACGCGACACCGTGCTGAACTTGGCATGGCGGACGGAGCCTTGGGTCCTGTTGATTAGGACGGAAGGCTACCTTCTTTCATCCCTTCGGGATGGAATGCTAGAGACCGGGGTCTGCGTCGCAGTTCTTGCCCCGGCGGTTGTCCTTCCCGGCTACGCCCACTCCAGTGCCGCCTCCCGGGCACGGGGGACGGCGGGGAGGTGGAAGGCCAGGAATTGCTGAAGGAACTCGCGCACCTCGAAGGCCTGGGCGGCTGTGGCCTTCAAACGGGCAATGGCCGGCCAATCCTCTTCCGCCAGGGCCTTGACGAGGGCCTTGGCGCCGGGGCTGAGCCGGGTCTGGGCCAGGTCCGGGGCCAGGCCCAACACAGGCAGGAGCTTAAGCTCGAAGGCCAGCACCGTGCGGGGCTGAGGCGCCTGGCGGGCGAGGGCATCGAGCAACCCGCGCAGCAACTCAAAGACCTCGGGCAACGGTGTCTCGGTTTCTGTCGTCTGCTCGATTAGCTCGGCACAGTAGGAGGCTTGCTGGAGCCAGCCAAGCTCCTGGCGCAGGGCGCGGTGCGTATCGAGCAGGCCGACTTCCCGCAAGGTGTGCAACTCCGAGCGCCGGCTGCGGCTGAAGGTGAAATCTGCCAGATAGAACAGATCGAGCTTGCCGCGAAAGGGAGAGTTGGGCCGGCGCGCGCCTTTGGCGACCGTCGCCAGGCGCCCAAGCGTCGGGGTGAGCCAACGCACAATGAGGCTGGTCTCGGTCAATGGCCGCGTACGCAGAACCAGTCCTGTGGCTTTCTCGATCAAATGTGTGGGATTGAGGCCAGTAGCGCCCTTTCAGGGCGCGGGGCGGACGGTGGGAACGCGGCCCCAGGGCATCGGCCTGCCGGCCTCAGCCCTGGGCTGAGTTCTGGCGGCCCCTTGGGCCGCGACGCAGACCGCGAACGGTTAGCCATTCCATCGCTTTTCATTCCAGGGGCTGATACTTCTCGAAAAGCCGTCTGGAGACTGCCAGGGAATCCCCTCGCGGGGTGGCGGGGTATGGGTCGTGTTGGCCGGCCCAACGCCGCTCCCACTCCTGCATGGCCTTGTCAAAGCCCCGTTCGTCAAAGTCCACGCCGGCGGCAAGGGCTGAGTTGAGGGCGTTGAAGAATTGTTCCCAGCGTTTCAGGTAGAAGCCGGTCAGCATTCCGGACCATTGCCGCCTGGAGTAATCGCGGATGAGCGGTTGGCGGCCCCACATAGTGATAACCCGGCGGGCATTCCACTCGAGCCAGTCCCGCTCGCTGGGATTTGCGCCCCAGCGTCTGGCGTCCTGTAGCCAGCGGCCCAGGAGGTATTCGTTGCGTGTGGCCAGCAGTTCATCCAAGTCCCGGATCAGTTCCAGGAACCGTTGCGAAGCCGTCTCGAGGGCCTGGCGGTCCTTTGCGCGCCATGCTTCGATGACCTTGCGCTGCAGGGCGGCTGAGTAATTGCCCAGCACTTGGCGCGTCACACTGACCAGGTCGAAACGGTAAGCGTCGGAGGCGCCTGCCGCGGGGGCAGCGGCGAGCAGATGCGCCCAGGCCTGGGCCAGCCGTTCATTGCTGTAAGGCGGGGCATCGGGGACGCGGAGCGAGGGTGAAAGAATGCAGGCCGGCGCGATCTCGTGCTGGCCGGTGAAGACGGTGTCTTCGAGAATGGCCCAGGCCGCTTCGGAGTCAGCGTTGCGGATGCCGTGCGCCCGGCGGCTATAGTCGCGCAGCCAGGGTTCGAGCTGGACCGGTTCGGCGCGCCACGCCTGCTCGAAAAGGAAGTCGAAGACTACAGGGTTATAGTCCAGACCCTCGTTGACAAAGCCGATGCCGCTGAGCCGCGCGCCCAGAGGGTCGCGGCGCGCGGCGGGAAGATCGGACTCAATCCGGTTGAGGGCGCCGCCCAGGTCGACGCGGTCGCCGAAGTTCTGCAAGGCGCACCAGACCCAGGGTTTGCCGCAGAAGGCGCGGGTCCGGTTCCAGACCGGGGTGACGTCGCAGAACAGGTCCAGCACCAGCATCCGGGCATCGGGCACGGCATCCAGAAAGGCGGCGATGCGCGGCTGCGTCCAGAATTGGGCCTGGTTGAAAAAGGTCCAGCCTTGCAAAACCCATACGGCCTGCGGGTCCGTTTTGGCCAGGCCCTCGTAGATCGCCCGGGCTGTGGCGGCCAGGAAATTGGTGTCGCCGCTGGGCGGGGTCATCTCGATGAATGTGTCTGCGGCATAAAGGTGATCAGTGCCGAAGAGGCGCTGCTGCTCCTGGAGGAATGCGGTTGCGAACCTGCCAAACACGGGGTCGAGGGGGTCGAGCAACAACGTGTCCCATTCGGCCCAGTGGACCGTGTGGAGGCGCGCCCCGGGAAATCGTGTGCGGGTGGCCGGCGGCACGTGGCCTGTAAATCCTTGCAGGACCGGGGTCATGCCCAGCGCCCGTTCCCGGGCGAGGATCTTCTTTTCCAGCCCGGCGTGGCGAGCTATCCATGATTTCGGCAGCGGTCCCCCCCACCCGTCCAGGCAGCCCATCCAGCCGAAGGGCAGATAGGGCGGCCCTGGGAGAAACTCGAGGAGGTCGGACTCGGTGAAGCCCAGGCGTTTGCCCGCCGCGCGCCAGACCGCCTCCTGGCCGGTCACCGAGAGGGGCGCGTTGACGCCGTTGAGCGCCATCCAGTCGATGAGCTGCTCCCATTGGCCCCAGTCATACCAGGGAAGCGAATACCCGAAGCAGCAGTAATTGAGGAAATACCGCCATCGAGCCTGGCTCACACGCCGGAGACCCGGCTCAACGGCAGGAAGCGGGTCCGGGAGGGCCAACTGGCGAGCTTTCAGCGAAAAATGGGCGTTGCAATAGTATTTCAAATACCAATTCAGCGCCGAGGCCAGGGCGATGCCGTTGTTGCCGCGCAGAACAACCTTCCCGTTCCGGCCTTGAATCTCAAACACGTCGCGCCCTTCGTCGGCCGGAATGGTCTGCAGGATGAATGAGCCGGCTTGGGCCGGCAGGATGCGCTGCACCAATTGCCGGGCGGCTTGGGTGGGTTCAGGGGCCGCCTGGGCGCCGGCGCAAGACTCCGTGCCCGTGGCAATGCCGACGATGACGATGACCCATGGCCAGAACCACGCTGAGGTTGTCATGACCCGATCATGTAACCAAATCCTGCCTGTTTGCCAAATGGAAAGGCCATAGTTGTCTTTTCAATCCGCGCCGGGCTATGTTGGCGGCATGAGACTTGAGATCGAATGCTCGAATTCCTGCCGCACTCCGCGCAGGGCCAGTTTGTCGCCCTCCGCTGGAGCTCGCGCCGGCCACGCAGGTTCCGTGGCGCTCGTCGCTCATTTGGCGGGCCTGTCCGTTCGGTCGGGGCAGCTCTCAGTCATGCTGTCGGTATTCCTGGCGGGCGGCCTGGAAGCGGCGCGAGCCGACTGGCCGGGTTTTCGCGGCCCCTGGGGCGATGGGCATGCCACAGGCCCGGGTGACGCGACTGTCATGGGGCTGCCCCTCAACTGGAGCGAAACCGAGAACATCAAATGGAAGACTCAAATCCCCTATCGCGGCTGGTCCACGCCGGCCGTGCTGGGCGGCCAGGTCTGGCTGACGACGGCCACGCCCGAGGGCCATGATTTTTTTGCCATCTGCGTGGATTCCGAGACGGGCCGCGTCCGGTTCAACGAGAAGCTCTTCGAGTGTGAGAAACCGGAACCGCTCGGAAACAGCGTGAATTCTTATGCCACCCCTTCGCCGGCGATCGAGCCGGGGCGGGTCTATGTGCATTTCGGCAGCTATGGGACAGCGTGCCTGGACACCAGTGATTTCAAGGTGCTTTGGAAGCGCCAGGACCTGCGGTGCCGTCATTATCGCGGCCCGGCCTCATCCCTGGTTCTTTTCGAGAACCTGTTGATTCTCACGATGGACGGCGTGGACGTTCAGTACCTGGCTGCGCTCGACAAGAAGAACGGGCAAACCGTTTGGAAGACCAACCGTTCGGTTGCCTGGAATGACGAGAATGTTCCCGGGCAGATGGCCAGGGACGGCGACCTGCGCAAGGCCCACAGCACCCCCCTCATCGTCAGCACCCCGGGCGGGCTTCAAATGCTCAGCGTGGGCGCCAAAGCCGCTTATGCCTACGACCCCCGAACAGGACTCGAACTTTGGCGGGTCCGCTATGATGCCTGGTCGGCAGCGCCCCTCCCCCTTTATGACAAGGGTCTGGCCTTCATCATCACCGGCTTCGGCGGCAAGACCGAGTTGCTGGCTGTCCGCACCGACGGGCGGGGAGACGTGACCGACACCCACGTCGCCTGGAGGTCGGACTCGATGATAGCCAAGACCGCCTCGCCGGTGCTGGTCGAGGGCCTGCTTTACATGGTGAACGACGAGGGATTGCTCACCTGCCTGGAAGCGGCAACCGGCAAACAGGTTTGGCGGTCGCGCCTGCCGGGCAGCTATGCCGCCTCGCCGATTTACGCCGATGGACGGCTCTACTTTGATAATCAACAGGGAAAGACAACCGTCGTCAAACCCGGCCGGAGCTTCGAGCCGCTGGCGGCCAACACCCTGGCCGCCGGTTTTATGGCCTCGCCCGCCGTGGCCGAAAACTCCTTGTTTCTCAGGACCAGGACCCATCTCTACCGAATCCAAGCGGGTGCTTCCGAGGGCAAATAAATCTCCGATTAGGGCTTGACCTTTGGGGGCCATGGGGCATATTGGGCGGGTCAATAGATAATTTGTCGCTTCCAGTACATGGTGAATCCTCAAGTGAACCTCCGTTCAGTGATGATTTGAAACCCGATGGTCGGGAACAGTTTGGAGGGAGCAGGATGACTCTAAGGACATAGAATAGTTGCGTGAACACAAAGTTATTCGTAGGAAACCTCTCGTTCAACACGACGGAAAATGATCTGCACGACGCCTTTGCCGCCCACGGCACGGTCGTCGAGGCCAACCTGATGATGGATCGCGCGACCGGCCGCCCGCGCGGCTTCGCCTTCGTCACCATGGGTTCGCCCGAAGAGGCGCAAAAAGCCATCGACTCACTCAACGGCTCGACACTGGACGGCCGCAACCTGACTGTCAACGAGGCGCGCCCCCAGGCAGATCGCCCCAGAGGCGGCCCCAGGGGCGGCGGCGGCGGACATGATCGCGGTCCGCGCTCAGGCTCCGACAGGCGTTATTAGCCCAAAAGTCTGCCGGCAGGCGTGAGACTCCCGGAGTCCCGCGCCTCTTTTTTTGTGTCGAATCACAACGGCCCTGGCGGGGCGCATCCCAGCTTTGTCGATCTCCCCCAAAATCTCATTAACACCCTGCTTCAGCGGGGTGTTACGTGCCGAGCGAGCAAATGTCAACCGTTTTAACGGTTTTCGCGCTGCGGTATCCGCCGCCCTCGACAAGGCCGGGATGCGCCGCCTTGGCGGGGGTCCTGCAATTGCTTCTTGCCTCTTCCCGCCGGGCGGCTATTTTCGGTCACCACAATTATGTCTGAAGTTAAATTGAAAAAGGGCGAACCCGTCGAAAGGGCCATCCGCCGGCTTAAGAAGAAACTGGATCGCGAGCAAACGCTCCAACAGTTTCGGCTGCGCCGGCGCTTCGAAAAGCCCAGCGCCAAGAAGCGCCGAAAAGAGAAGGCGGCCCGTTTCTCCGCGATGTTGAAGGCGCGCTACGCCGACGATTGATTGCGCCCGAATTTGAACAAGAGGAAACGGAGAGAACGGAGGAAGGGAGAAAAGGGCCTGCGGCTCAAACCCTGATTCCGTCTAACCGGTTCCTGCCCTCCTTTTGGCGATCCGCAGCGGCGGCAGCGCGGCGAACTCGCAACCAGGCACTCCCATCCTGATCTCTCAGCCGCAGATTCCACAGATTCCACAGATGGCAGTTCTCTTCTGTGGATAGCCCCAACCTGCGGAAAATAGATGCAATTGATCTTGACAACTGCGCCCTATATATGGACACTTGTTCAGTATGAAGGAACTGACGAAAAGACAACGCCAGGTCCTGGAGTTTATTCAGGACCGGCAGGACGCGGCGGGCCTGGTTCCCACTTACCGGGAGATTGCCGCGCACTTCGGCTTCAACAGCCCGAACGCGGCGCTGGCGCACATCAAGGCGCTGCGCGGCAAGGGGTTTTTAAAAAACCAACCGGGGCGCGCCCGGACATTTCAGGTGCTCAATCCCAATGCGCCCAGGCATCGGTTGCGGCCGCGCATCCTGTCCGTGCCGATTTACGGCTCCATTCCCGCCGGACTTCCCATCGATGCCGCCCAGGAGGACGAGGGCTGCGTGCTGATCGATGTGGAAACACTCGGGATCAAACCGACCGCCCGCACGTTCGGCCTGAAAGTGCGGGGCGATTCCATGGTCGGCAAAAACATCGTGGACGGCGACATTGCCATTATCGAGCACGGCCTGGCGCCGCATCCGGGCGATGTCGTGGCCGCGCTCATTGACGGCCAGGTTACGCTCAAAACTTTCCTCATGCACCGGGGCAAACCGTGCCTGCGTGCTGAAAATCCCCGCTATCCGAACCTCCTTCCCCGGGAAGAATTGCAAGTCCAGGGCGTTATGGTTGCCTTGGTGCGGAAACGAAAGTGAACCGCGAATAGACGCGAATGGACGCGAGTATTCCTCGCGCTATCCGAAAGCGCACGGTTTCTCGCGATTCGCATCAATTTGCGTCCATTCGCGGTTGGACCAATCGGGTGTATTTCATTGGAACAAAGCACCGCGAAAAACTATGGTCGAGCCTCGACAACGGGCGATCGTGCATCTGGATGCGGATGCCTTTTTCGCCTCGGTGGAGCAGGCGGCGGATGCGCGGTTGCGCGGCAAACCGGTCGCTGTGGGCGGTGAAAAGCGCGGCATCATCGCCTCGGCCTCCTACGAGGCGCGCAAGTTCGGCATCTACACGCCCATGCCCACCACCCTGGCCCGGCGGCTTTGCCCCAGGCTGGTGCTCTTGCCGGGCGACTTCGACAAATACGAACTGTTCTCGAGGCTGATGTTTTCGTATGCCTACGATTTCACGCCGGACGTAGAGATCGGCTCGATTGACGAGGGTTATTTCGACCTGAGCGGCGCGCGCCGCCCGGCGTTGAGCATTGCCCGGACGATTCGCCTGGCCATTGGCCAGTCGCTCCGCCTCTCGGTCAGCGAGGGCATTGCGACCAACAAACTGGTCAGCCAGATCGCTTCCAAGCTGGACAAACCCGCCGCCTTTCAATTCGTGGCGCGCGGGTGCGAGAGGCAATTCCTGGCGCCGCTGGCCAATCACTGGCTGCCGGGAATCGGCCCCCGGACGGCGAGCCAGTTGAATGCCGCCGGGCTTGCGCGCATCGGCCAGATTGCCTGCACGCCGCCGGACCTCCTGGGGTTGCTGGTCGGAAACCTGGCGCCCCAGTTGCACCGCTTTGCCTTGGGCCTCGATGAGCGGCCGGTTGTCCCTGCCCGCGCCCCGGCCAAATCCTACGGCGAGCAGGAAACGTTTTCGGAGGACACCACCAACGAGGAATTCCTGGAAGCCACATTGCAGCGGATGGCCGACAATCTCATGGCCAAGGTGCGCGCGGAGGGCAAAAGCATCCGCACCCTCACAGTCAAACTGCGCTACAACGATATGGACGAGGAGCAGGCGAGCGAGAGCCTGGCTGAGCCGACGGACCTGGAAACGGAAATCTATTCCCGTGTCATCCTGCTTCTGCGCAAGGCCTGGAAACGCCGCGTGAGCCTCCGGTTGGTCTCGCTCAAACTGGCCAATGTCTATGATGGCCGTTTCCGGAGCGGCCTGGCCCTGGACGCCGCCGCCCGCCAGCACGATGCCCGGCAGCGCCTTGCCGGCGCCGTCGACCATCTGCGCCGAAAATACGGCCGCAGCGCCCTCCTCCGGGGCCATGATTTCGTCTTGCAAACCAGGAAGCCGGTGACAAAGCCTGTCGAACCGTCTCGTGCAGACCACTTTGGAGTGCGGTGGCAAACGGAGCGCCACACCGCTTTGGCTCGGACAGCGTCTGGCGTTCCTGGACATCCCGGGCGGCCGAAGGCGCCGTCGGCGCCTCGCTCTGCCGGCGCACTCCAAAAGACCACGTTGTCAACGGCCCCGCCCCCCGCTCCACACGCTCCACACGCTCCACGCTCCACACCTTCCCCCTGCATTCCGCTCAACGTCCACAGTTATTACTCGTTCCTGGATTCCACGCTCTCGATAGAGTCCATAGTGGCCCTGGCCAAACGGCATGGCCTGCCGGCGATTGCGCTGACCGACCGGAACAACCTTCACGGGGCGGTGGAGTTTGCCCAGGCAGCCGCCGAGGCGGGGATTAAACCGATTATCGGCGCAGAACTCACCCGGCAGGGCCGGCGGCTCTGCCTCTATGTTCAGGACCAGACCGGCTATCATAACCTCTGCCGCATGATAAGCATGACGCCAACGCAGGAGGGAACTCCTCCCTCCATTTTTAATTCCCCGGATGATACCGCCGGTCTCTTGGCCGTAAGCCCCTTTGCCGAACTGGCCGAATTCTTCCCCGGCCGATTCTACCTGGAAGCCGCTGCTCCCGAGGCCCTCGAGGGGAGGGCCGATCCTCTGCCCTGTGTGGCATCGTTGCCCATCCATTACGAGCAGCCTTCCGACCGCTGGAAGTACGACGTAGTGCAAAGCATCCGCACTCTGACCCTGCTCCGGCAGCAGCATCCTCAAAAGCGCCTCGGAGGCGAATATCATTTGCGGTCCCCTTCGGAACTGCAGCGGCTTTTCGCCGCCCGGCCGGAGTGCCTCGAGCATAGCCGCGAGATTGCCGGCCGCTGCGCATTCGCCTTCCGGCTGGGCAAACCGCAATTCCCCAGCTACGCCCCGCCGGACGGCTCCGCGCCGGCCGCCTTTCTGCGCCGCCTGGTGTTGGAAGGGCTGCAGCGGCGTTACCCCAAAGAGCACGTCCGCCTCAAACCGCAACTCGAGGAGGAGTTGGCCATCATCACCGAAGTCGGTTACGAGGAATATTTCCTGGTGATTTGGGACATTCTGCAGGAATGCCGCCGCCGCGGCATCCCCTGGCTCACTCGCGGCAGCGCCGCCGATTCCCTTGCCTGCTATTGTCTGGGCATCAGCGATGTCTGCCCCATCCGCTTCGATCTCTACTTCCGGCGCTTCCTCAACAAAGAGCGCATGGCCCTCCACAAGCTGCCGGACATCGATGTTGATTTTCCACACGACCGCAAAGACGACGTGATCGATTTGATCTTCGATAAATACGGTTTGGCGCGCGCCGCTATTGTCGGCGGCTTTTCCACCTTCCAATCGCGCAGCGCCTTTGCCGAAGCGGCCAAAGTGCTGGGCGTCTCGGAATTCCAGGTCCGCCGCATTACCGAACGGCTGCCGCATTTCTCCCGCGCATCCGAACTGGCCGAAGTGGCCGCCGGCACGCTCGAATGCCGCGATTTGCCGCTCGACCAGGAGCCTTACGCAACCGCCCTCCGGATGGCGCGATTCCTCGACGGCTTTCCCAGGTATCCTAAGATGCACCCCTGCGGATTGGTGCTCTCGCGCCAGCCAATGCTCGAACTCACCCCCTGTTTCATCTCTGCCAAAGGCTATCCCACCACGCACTTTGATATGGACTCCGTCGAAGCCGTGGGCCTGGTCAAAATGGACATCCTCGCCCAGGGCGGCCTGGCGGTCATGCGCGATGTGATGTCCGAAGTCCACAGTCCACAGTCCACAGTCCACAGTCCACAGTCTGAAGGTCGAAAGTCGAAGTCGGGGGAAGGCTTCGGAGGAGCGGGGGCGGAGGAAAACTTTGAGCTTCGGAGCGTGGACTGTGGACTGTGGACTGTGGACTGTGGACTTCGCCCTGCGCCCTCCGACCCCGGCGTCTGGGAAATGATCGCCGGGGGCAACGCCCGCGCCGTGCATCACATCGAAAGTCCGGCCATGATTTCCCTCTGCAAAATGTGCGATGTGCGCGACATTGACACGCTCATCGCCATCGTCTCCGTGATTCGCCCCGGCGCGGCCAACGAGAGCAAGAAGATGGAATTTGCGCGCCGTTACCTGGGCCTCAGCCCGGTGCGCTATCCCCATCCTTGCCTGGAGCCGTGCCTGCGCAGCACTTACGGCCTGGTGGTCTATGAAGAGCACATTCTCCAGATATGCGACGCCTTCGCCGGCCTGCCCCCCGGGCGGGCCGACATCCTCCGGCGCGCCCTGGGCAAGGACAATAGTGGCCTTATCGCGCAGATCCGGGCCGAATTCACCGAGTGCGCGCGCCGGCACGGCCGTACCGAGCCCGAAATTGCCGAAGTCTGGAGCCTGATCGACGGGTTTCGGGGGTATGCCTTTTGCAAGGCACACAGCACCGCTTACGGCGTGGAGGCCTATCAATCTGCCTGGCTCAAGCGGTATTACCCGGCCCAGTTCATGGCCGCCGTGCTCAGCAACGGCAAAGGCTTTTATCATCCGCTGGTCTATGTGCTGGAATGTCATCGATTGGGCATTTCTCTCCTGCCGCCGTGGGTCAATGAGCCTGGACCGCAATTCACCGTGCGGAAGGGCAAAATTCGCGTCCCGCTCCTGCGCGTCAAAGGACTGACGCAACGCACCGCCCAAGCCATCCTGCGCGAGCGCGACCGTGGCGAGTTTTCTTCGCTGCCCGATTTTTTCCTGCGCGTCCAACCGCTTGCCCAAGAAATGGAGACGCTCATCCGCGTGGGGGCCTTCGATGCCTTCGGCCAAACCCGCACCACCCAATACTGGCAATTCAAGTCACTCTGTGCGGACCGCCTCGAACCCCGCCCTCCACCCTCCGGACCTCGGACTTCGGACTTCGACCTTCGCCCCTCGCCTCCCGTTCAACTCTGGCTTTTTCCGCCAGGCAACCTCGACTATTTGCCTTCCGTCCCGCTGGCGGAACCCGGCCGCCTGCAGCGGCTGCGCTGGGAGGAAGAGCTGTTGGGCTTCCCGGCCAGCGGCCATCCGCTGGAACTCTTTCCCGACATTGCCTGGGACACCTATTGCCCCGTCCGCCGGCTCGGCGAGCACCTGGGCGAGCAGGTGGTCACCTGCGGCCTGGTCATCGAGCAGCGCCTCTTCCATCAAACCACCGGCGAACCCATGAAGTTCCTGACCCTGGCCGACTGGACCGGCGTGGTCGAGACCGAACTTTTCGCCCGCACTTACCAATCCTGCGGCCTGGCCACGATCCGCTATCGCGTCCTGGAAATCTCCGCCACAGTGGAGCCGTTTGAAAGCGGACGCGGCTATACGCTGCGCGTGCTGCGCGCGGGCAAACCGAGGAAAAAGTCCCAATCCATGTAGCGGCGCCTCGGCAGAGCGCCGCCGATAGCGGACCATGCCCACGAGCCGACCTGAAATCTATCGCTATCTTGGGGCCGCCACGTTAGAATCATTCGCAAGATGAAGATTACAGAGGTCCTGGTGACAGAACATGCCATCTTCCGGGGCGTGTTCGAGCAGATCGAACGCGCCCTGCCCGGTTGCACCACGCTCTCGGAACTGAGGACGATGGCGGGCATTGTCGAAGGATTGCTGAGGCCGCACGCCGAGACGGAATCCCACATCGCGTATGCCGCCCTGGACCAGGCCCTGGCCCAGCGGGGCCAATTGGACCGCCTCTACCAGGACCACCATGAAATCGACGCCAGCTTGAAGAATGTGGGCCAGGCGCGCACCTGCGCCGAGGCGCGCCAATTGCTCGAGACCTCGCTCCGCGCAGCCCGCGAGCATTTCCTCTATGAGGAGCGCGAGGTCTTCCCTTTGCTCGAACATTGGCTGCAAGCTGAATCGCTGGCCGAGTTGGGCCGCGCCTGGTTTGAACGTCGCACCGAAACGCAACCCTCAGCCCAGTGAGGACTTGTTCGGACTGTGGACTGTGGACTTCTAGCTTGCGCCGGCGCGGCTAAACCGCTTTTCTATCCCGCGATCAGGCTCAACTTATGAAACAGCTCAATGTCGGACTCATCGGTTGCGGCTTCATGGGCCGCACCCACTCCAACGCGTACCGCAAGGTCGGCAACTTTTTCGACCTGGATTATCAACCGGTCCTCAAGGCCGTGTGCGACATCGACGAGGCCCGGGCCAAGGCCTTCGCGGCAAAATGGGGCTACGAATCACACGAAACGGACTGGCGCAAGCTCATCGCGCGCAAGGATATTGACCTGGTGGACATCCCGGCCCCCAACGACCTGCACAAGGACATCGCCATCGCGGCGGCCAAGGCCGGCAAGATGATCCTGTGCGAAAAGCCCCTGGCGCGGACCGGGCCGGAGGCCCTGAAAATGGTCCAGGCGGTTGAAAAGGCCGGCGTGCCCAACCTGGTCTCCTTCAATTACCGCCGCATCCCCGCCGTCACGCTCGCCAAGCAACTCATCGATGAGGGCCGGCTCGGCCGCATCTTCCACTACCGCGCCAAGTTCCTGCAAGATTGGACGATGTCCAAAGACCTGCCCCAGGGCGGTCCCGCCCTCTGGCGCCTGGATGTCAAAGTGGCCGGCAGCGGCGTCACCGGCGATCTGCTGGCGCACTGCATCGACACGGCCCTCTGGCTGAACGGCAGCATCCGGACAGTCAACGCGATGACCGAGACGTTCATCAAGGAGCGCAAGCACAACCTCACGGGCAAGGTCGAGAAAGTGGGCATCGATGATGCCTGCGCCTTCCTGGCCCGCTTCCAGAACGGCTCCCTGGCCACGTTCGAATCCACCCGCTACGCCCGGGGCCACAAGGCGCTCTATACCTTCGAGATCAACGGCGAGCACGCCTCCATTTTCTGGGACCTCCACGACCTGCACCGCCTCGAATACTTCGAGCACCGGGACGAAGGCCGCGTCCGCG
>Ga0181524_10002490_pt1 | contig 18816 bp, 7 predicted proteins | sample PEATcosm2014_Bin_34_FD_119761 | JGI IMG/M metagenome (GOLD analysis project Ga0181524, IMG submission 119761) | Peatland microbial communities from MTU Mesocosm Facility, Houghton, MI, USA - PEATcosm2014_Bin05_60_metaG | ecosystem: Environmental > Terrestrial > Soil > Wetlands > Peat | place...
AAGTTTATAACATTCGTTTCAAAGGCGTCAGCGAAATGTTACGTAATAACATTACCTCTTTGCCGGGGGCGAGCCCCCGGTTGGACCAAGCCCGCCAGATCCCGCTTCTCCTCTCGCCCCAGAGACGCCATCGTCAACTCGCTTGAAAATATGGAAATATCCAATGAGAGCTGGTTCTTTCGGATGGCGTCTTGTCGGAGTTGCCGCAGCGGCGAGTCTTTCGGGCGCGGGGCATTTTGCTTCGGCTCAAGAGGCCTTACCCACCATCGAGGTCGGCGCCGTGGCCAAACCCGCCGCCACCCAGGTCGCCGCGCCTCCGCCAGCCCCCGCCGCGACGGCGTCCGCGCCCCAACCGGCTTCCCCCTTTGAAGACCCCGCCAGCCCGTTTGAGCGTGAGCTGCTCCCCAAGGAGGGAGCCAACATCTACGCCCTTGACCGCGCGGCGATCGAGGCGCTGCCGCAGGGCGATCAGACGCCGCTCGAAAAAGTTCTGCTGCAAACGCCCGGCGTGTCGCAGGATTCCGCCGCCAGCGGCAATCTCCACATCCGCAACGAGCACGCCAATGTGCAGTATCGCGTCGACGGCATTCTTTTGCCCGACGGCGTTTCCGGTTTTTCGCAGCTCATGGAGACCAGCTTCGCCAGCTCGATGTCGCTCGTCACCGGGGCTCTGCCGGCGCAATATGGGCTGCGCACCTCCGCGCTTGTCGACATCGTCTCGCGCGCGCCGCCCACGACGCCGGGCGGCAGCGTCACGCTCTATGGCGGCAGTCATGGAACCGGCCAGACCGCGTTCGACTATGGCGCGAAGATCGGCCAATGGGAGGTCTTCGCGGCGGGCCGGCTGATCATGAACAGTCTGGGGATCGAAAACCCGACAAGCAGCTATGAGGCGATCCATGACCGGACGCGGCAGGGCAGGTTCTTCGGCTTCCTGTCCTACGCCATCGACGACGCGACTAAGCTCAGCTTCATCACGGGAACGTCGGTCGCCAATTATCAGATCCCGAACAATCCCGGCCAGCCGCCGCAGTTCACGGCCTTCGGCATAGGTTCGTTCGATTCCAGCAAGCTCAACGAAAACCAAGTGGAGCGCAGCTATTACAACGTCGTCGCTTTGACCCATGCGGGCGGCGACATCGACACGCAACTGTCGTTCTTCTCCCGCTATTCGGAACTGCATTTCGTCCCGGACGAGGTCGGCGATCTCGTGTTCAACGGCGTCTCGTCGGACATCTATCGCTCCAGCTTCGTCAACGGCCTGCAAGGCGATGGGGCCTATCGCGTCGGCGGCGGTCATACGCTGCGCGCCGGCTTCACGGCGAGCGGCGAGAAGACGCAAACCGTCAATTCCTCGATCATCGAGCCGCTCGACGCCGATGGGAATCCGATCGACGCGCCGTTCGGCGTGACCGACCCGAATTCCAAGCTCGGCTGGCTGGCCGGCGTCTATGCGCAGGACGAGTGGAAGCTCACCGACCAGCTGACGCTGAATTCCGGGCTGCGTTTCGATCAGATGTGGCAGTTCGTCGACGCGAACCAGCTCAGCCCGCGCGTCAGCATCGTCTATAAACCCACGGGCGACACGGCTTTCCACGCCGGCTACGCCCGCTATTTCACGCCGCCGCAGCAGGCTCTCGCCGTTCCCACGAATTTGGCTCTCTATAACAACACGACGCAGCAGCCGTCCGTCCCGCTCTCAAGCCCGGTTCGGCCCGAACGGGCGAATTACATCGATACAGGCGTGACTCAGAAGCTGACGAAGGAGCTTGAAATAGGCGTCGACGCCTATTTCAAGCGCGCGCGCAATCTTATCGACGACGGGCAATTCGGCCAGGCGCTGGTGCTCACCGCTTTCAACTATGACCGCGCCTATAACACCGGCGTCGAATTCAAGTCGGTCTATCAGAGCGGCGATTTCCGCGCTTACGGCAATCTCGCCTGGGGCCGCCAGCGGGCCACGCAGGTCACATCCAATCAGTTCCTGTTCGACGCCAGCGAGTTCCCCTATATCGCGACGAATTACGTCTACACGGATCACGCCCAGACATGGACGGGATCGGCGGGCGTCTCCTATCGCTGGCTCGGGACGCTGGTTTCCGCCGACCTGATTTACGGAAGCGGCTTGCGCAGCGGCCTCGCCAACACCGAGCATGTCGCGCCCTACACCCAAGTGAACCTGGGTCTGTCGCGCGAATTTTCGACGCCCTGGGGCAAGCCGATCACGCTCCGCTTCGATGTCGTCAACCTTCTCGATTACCCATACGTAATCCGCAGCGGCTCCGGCATCGGCGTGTTCGCCCCGCAATATGGCCCGCGCCGCGGGTTCTTTACGGGGCTGAAACAAGAGTTCTAACCCCGGACGCCCGCCCGCAGGCCTTAGGCCGCTCGTCGCTTACGGCGTCGCATCAGTGACGATGATAATAGCGTCCGCCGCCGCCGCGTCCGCCCCGGCGCCAGCCGTTCCAGCCATAGGCGCCGCCCCAGCCATAGCCCTGGCGGAAGGCGTAGCCGCACCAATACCAGCCGGGTCCGTTCCAGGCCGAGTCATACCAGCAATAGCGCTGGTTGCCATAGAGATAGGGATAGGGCGCGACGGGAACGGGCGCGACGACTGGGGGCGGCGCCGCCGGATAGGCGTCGTAGCCGCCGCCGTAGGGATTGGCGTATTGCGCCTGCGCGGGCGCCGCCAGGCCGCAGAGCGCGGCCAAAAATCCTGTGGCCGCGAAAAGCGAAATTCGACAGTTAGGCATGGGCTTTTTCTCCTCTCGTCGAGCGCCGCGACCCTCGGAAAGCCGGCATCCCGCCTGCCTCGGGCTAGAAGCGTTGGTCGATATAATACTCGCCGGGATCGCGCCGCTGCGAGTAGCGGGGCTGGGGCAAAGCGGCTTGCCCGTCGATCCGGCCGCGTTCGGTGACGACGACCCATTTTTGGCCGACTCGTTCGACCGCCAACACCTTGCCCACGCCCGGCAGCCGGTCGCCGGGACCGACCTCGTAAAGGCCGCCGCGGCCCTGCACAAGCGCTATGCCGTCCTGGACCTCGCGCAACGTATAGTCGCCGATCGGCTTCGCGGCCTCGGCGGCTTTGGCGTTCGCGCTCTCCGCCGTCGGGGGCGGGGGGGCGGCCGCGGCTTTTATCGCCGGCTTGGCTTCAGGCTTCGCCGCGGTCGACGACTTGGCGGAAATCGCCGCTTCGAGCCGTTCCATGGACTTGTCGTTCTTTTCGAGCCGCGCCGCGATTTGCGCGGCGATATTGGCTGCGTCGGCGCGGTTGGTCTCGATTTTCCGGTCGAGCGAAGCGAGCTTGGCTTCGAGCGCGCCGATCTGCGCTCCGCCGCGCTGCTCGTCGACGGCGCCCAGCTTGGCTTGCAGCGCGCGAATTTCCTCGCGCAAGGCGCTGATGTCGCCGCGCGCCGTTTCGTCGGCGCCGGCGAGATTTCGCGCGGCTTTCGCGTCGGCGCGAATGTCCGCGACCTCGCGCGACTGAAATTTGGCGCCGACGGCCCAGCCGGCCCCAAGGGCCGCGGCCAAAGCGCAGGCGGCGACGCCAAGACGGCGCCAGGATTGCCGCTTGAGCCGGGACTTTTCTTGTTCATCCGGATTCGGCCCGGTCGAACCGTTGTTCGCGGCGGGTAAATTGGGCAGGACTATGAGCTCGTTCAATGGTGGAACTCCTCGTGGTGATCTCCCGCGCTCGCGCGCCAAGGCGATGAGCCTCGAACGCCTTCAGAAAGCGCTAACCATGTTGGCGCCGGCGAGTTAATGCGCGATTATCCCCGCCGCGCTGTCTTTCGGATGGATCATCCAAGCGATGCGAGATCGCGCCACACCAAAACACGAAGATCGTGTTCTTTTCGCGAAACTCCGCGGACCTTTGATTGGCTTTTTCTCGCCTTGAACGGGAAGAGCGGCGAAATCTTCGCACCCGCAACAGGGATTCGTTGCGGCGCACTAGGTACATTCCGAAGTTTCAACAACCGTCAGGATCACGTATCAGTCTAAAATGCAGCAAACTTTCGCGGCACATGTTTGTTGAGGAGCGGCGTGATGATTACGGTCGAGCAATGCGCTGAGTTCGCGGGGCTCGCCTCAAGCGAAACGATCTTGGCGCGACCCCATCCATCAGAAATCGTGTGCTCTTTTCCAGCTATCTCCTGAATCTTTGGCGAGGCCCGAAAACCGTCCGCAAAATGATTGTCGCCGATATCCGCATGTGGCTCGATCTTGGAATGCCAGATTACGCGGCGGACTTCCTAATCGTGTTGCGGCAGTTTCTTGCCGATTACCCGGAAGCCAGACTGGAACATCGGTCATTTGAATCGGGTTTGGCCCAGCGACGGAAAGGCTGTGAAAAACAATGAGCGCCTCCATCGTGGAGTGACGCTGTAACATATTGATAATAAGATATTATATCGCTTGGCTAGGAAGCATGACCCAAGTCTTGCGCCTATTCCAGATTCCCCATCACCGCTTCCCAGCGGCAGGTCATGGCGGCTATCGGCGCATCGGCATCGACCTTTGCGTGACTTGCGCCAGCGCACGTCGGGGATCGTCGCGCGAGGCTAATAAATGCTCGCCAACGCCTTCGGAACGGGATTATCCTGCCCGCGATTTCGCTTAGGCTCCTTTTGGAGAAAGCATGAAGCCTTTTCTTCTCAGCCTTCGCGCGCTCGCGCTGCTTGCTTCTCTCGTCGCAGCGGGCGCCGGCGCCACGCAGCCAGACGCCTCGTCCGCTCCCAAGGCGAAACCCGCTGCGGGGCGCTTTTCGTTAAGCGCGCTTCCCGCCGACCGCGACGGCTCCGCGATACTGACGACGCCGGCGCCCGGCCGCTACAGCATTCGCGTCAAAAGCGCCTCGGGCGCGCGCATCGAACTCGTCGACATGATCGAAGGCCCCGTAGACGCCTCGGGCGCGCCCGGCCTGCGCGACGGACGCATCGACGCGCTGCTCGACAAGGGCGCCTACAAAATCCGCGTCGCCAACGCCAAGGGCGCCAGCGGCGCGGCGCGGCTTTCGGCGGAGCCCTTCGTCGAAGTCGACGGCAGGAGCCCGGCGCTGGCCGCCGGACGGACGCAGAGCGGCGAACTCGGCGATTTGCAGCAGCGGAGCTATACGCTCGACGTCGGCCCGGAAGGCCGCGTCGCCGTCGAGGGACAGGGGCGCGCGCTCGCCGACATGCGGCTTTGGCGCCCAAGCGGCGAATTGGTCGACCTTGCTTTCGAAAAGCGCAATGTCGAACCCAAGCCCGGTCAGTTTATGACGCGGATCAGGCTGGAGGGGGCGCTCGCGCCGGGCCGCTATCTCGTCACCGCCTATGGCGGCGAGCCGCTGGTCTGGGGGGCGGACGCGACCGCGCAGCCGTTTATGCTGCGCATCGAGAGCTGGGCCTCGCTCGACGCGGGGCTGTTCGAGGGGACGATCGGCCCGTTCGGTTCGCTGCGCTTCTCGGCGCCGGCGGGTTACAATGCATTTCGGCTGGAGGCGCCGCAGCCCACGCCTTTGAGGGTGGAGGCGCGGCGCGGCGCATCGAGGGCGCAAGCCGGCGCGATCGCCAAGAACAGCCGCGATCCTTTCGTCACGCTCGATCTCTCCTCCGACGGCAAGGAGCCCGCGCTGATCGAGGTTTCCGGTTATGAGGGCCAGACCTTCTCGCTGCGCGCCGTCCAGCGCGACGCTCATTTCACTTTCGAAGGCTCGGGGCCGCATCTTGTCGGCGTCGACGTCGCCGGCGAAGGCGGCGACGAGATTCCGGCGACGGCGCTGTTCGCGCGCGTCGAAAAAGACGGCAAGACGCGGGTGCTCGCCTCGGACATGCCGCGCATCGCCAATGGCCGCCCGTGGCGCGGCAAGTTTAACTTGCGCGGACGCACGACGCTGTTGTTCGAGGTTGCGGACGCCGGCCCCGTCGCCATCGACGTCAAGGGCGTCAAGCTGCAAGCGACGATCGAGCCGAGTTTTGGCGCGCTGGCGCCGCGCGCCGACGGCAAAATCCAGAGGCGCTACGATCTGACGCCGGGCTTTTATACGCTCGTGCTGGACCCGATCGGCGACGCCGCTGGCGTCGTCGATGTGACGCTCGGAACGCCCGGCGTCGCGGTGCGGGCGCCGGCGACGGCTCCGGCGCGCGTCGCGATTTCCTTTGGCAAGCAGCAGCTCGACGGGGACGGCTTCTACCTCATCGTCAGCAATGTCGCGCCGGAGCTGGTCGTCGGGCCGCGCATCGTCGCTTTGCCGGCCAATCTTGAAAAGGCGCCCTTGCCGCTGTGGCAGGGCGCCGCCGAAACGATTTCGATTCCGCTGCGGTCGCCGAAGAACGGCAGGGTCGTCGCTCACGACAGCAAGGGCGGCGACGTCGCGCTAAGCTTCGGACCCGAGACGATCGACAACGCGGTGTTCGTCAGAACGGTGAAAATCGCGCCCAACGGCAAGGCCCGCGCGATTGGCTTAGCCTTCGTCCCGGACCCCGCCGCGAAGGCCGAGGAGAAAGACGAAGCGAAAGACGCGGACAAGGAAAAGCAGGAAGAGTCCGCCGCCGCGCCAAAACCGTCGTCGAAGCCCTTGCCGGGCCGCGCGCCGCTGGTCGCGACGGCCGGCCGTCCGATCTATTTCGACCTCGCGCGGGGCGAGACGCGCGAACTGCGCTTCGACGTGGCGCAAGGCGGGCTTTACCGAGTCGAGACGCTGGGGCGTCTGCAGACGGCGATCAAGATAGGCGCGGCGATTTCGACCAATCTCGCCGCCGGCGAGAACAACGGTCCCGGCCACAATGGGCTCGTCACGACCTATTTGCGCGCCGGCGCCTATCGCGCCGCCGTCACCGCCCAGGACTCGTCGGGACGGCTCGGCTTTTTGGCGACGCCCGCGACGCTGCTGGAGACGCCGAAACTCGTCGACGAGGGCGGCGCGCGGGCGACCCTTGCGCCCGGCAAGGGAGCGAGCATCCCGCTGGAAGTCACCCAGGACGGTCTCTACGCCGTCGATCTGCTGGGCGTTGGCCGCGACTGGCAGGCGCGGCTGGAGGACGCCGAGGGCTGGCCGCTTGGCAAGCCCGGCAAAACCCGACTCCTGACGCGCAAATTCGAAAAAGGCGCCTATCGGCTCGTCGTGTCGCCCGAGGATGTCGAAGCGCGCATGGCGGCGCGGCTGCGGCGCGTCACGACGGCGCCGGAGCTTTCCGGCCATGGCCCGCATCCCTTGCCCTTCGAGGCGCCGCAAAAACTGCAATGGCGAGAGCCGCAGACGGCGGGCGCCGCGCGCAATCCCGATGTCTGGCGTTTTTCGCTTCAGGGCGACGCGGATGTAACGCTGTCGATCTCCGAGAGCATGATCGGCGAGATTTTGCGCGGCGATAAGGAAAGCGTTGGCAAAGCGGGCGGCGGGCGCGATTTTCAGGCGCGCCTCGGCGCGGGCGACTACCGGATCGAGGCGCGCGCGCTGTCCCGCGACGACCGGGTCGATTACGAGATTTCGCTGAGCTCCAAGGAGCTGCAACCCGGCGCGGCGCGCTTCGTCGATCTGCCGGCGAAAGTCCGCTTCGCGCTGGCGCGCGACGCGGTCGTCGATCTGACGAGTTTTGGCGACAAGGAGACGCTCGGTGTGCTCAAGGACGCCGGCGGGACGGTCGTCGAACAACTGACCGGACGCGCCGACGACTGGAACGTCGCACTGTCGCGCCGCCTACCGGCGGGCGCTTATACGTTGGAGCTGACGGCGCTCGGCGCCAGCCCGCAAAGCGTCTCCAACGAGGGGGATGATCAAGCGAGTGACGACAACGGCGCGGCGCAGGATGGCGACCAAGGCGGCGGCAAAGAGAAGCAGGTCGAACTGCGCTTCGCGCTGCCCGTCGAGACGGACGATGGCGCGCTTGCCGCGAGCGGCATGAAAACGCTGACCGGCGCCGGCGCGCATGCGCTCGCCCTGCCGGTGGCGCAACCGGGAAGTCTGGCGCTGGTCGAGGCGCGATCCTCGTCCGAAATCGCGCTGTCCATCGAACGTCGCGAGCCGAACGGCGCCTGGAGAACGATCGGATTGCGGCGGGGTCTTGCGCCTTTCGCCGCCTGGCCGGCGCCCGTAAACGACAAAAGCGCCTGGCGCGCCGTCGTGTGGACGGTGGGCGGCGGCGGCGCGCCGATAACGATCGCCGCCCGCGCGGTGGAACGACGCGGCCAAAGCGGCGCCGAGATCGCTCTCGATCCCGTTGAGAGCGCGCCCGCGCCGATCTGCGTCGGGCTTGCCGGTCTTCCCAGCGTTTCGGTCGTCGAAATCGGCGCCCCGCCTGCGGCTCTTTTCACCGGCTCGTCGCCTGGACAGCTTTTGCAAGACGCGCGCGCCGGCGCGCTGGCGCCGCAATCGCAAAATCTGTGGTTCGTCGCCCCCGGCGACTGCAAGAACAGCGTCGGGGTGAAAAGCTTAGAGTGGCGCGGCGAGGAAATCGCGCTCGATCTCGCCGCCGGGGAGCGCGCGGAACTGCCGGCGCTGGCGCCGCCGAAGGGCAAGGCGCGACTGTGGCTGGCGCAATCGACGCAGGGGCGCGTCGGCCTCGACGCCGGTCGCGGCATGGCGGTCTCGTCTAGCGCGACGCTGGCGCTTGCGAACGACGCGCCGCTGCGCCTCTGGAACGCCTCGGGAGCCGGGCCGTTGCGGCTGAGTTTGCGCGCCATCGACGTCGACGTGGCGCCGACGACGCAGGGCGGCGCGCTTTTTCGCGCAGTGATCCCGCCTTTGACCGCGCAGCCGGTGACGCTCGCGACCGGCGACGCGCCGCTGGCGTTGGAGTTGCCGGCGGATGTCGCGGCTTTCGCGGCGCCGGACGAAGCGCCGGGTCTTGCGATCTATGGCGGATCGGCGCCGCTCGCCTCGACCTATCACGGCGCGCCGCCAAAAGACGGCAAGCTTTGGCTGGTCAATCTTTCCAACGCGCCCGCCCCCGCGCTCGCCGCGCCGGCGCCCGGCAAACGCGAGACCGCCTCGACGACGCACGCGCTCAAAGGGTTTTTTGGCGCGACCGGCGAGATTGCGATCCCCGTCGACGGCGCCAAGGGCGACCGGCTCATCGCGCTCGGCGGCGAGGCGCGTTTCGTGTCGCAAAGCGGATTGGCGTCGCACGGAACGAACATTGAGATCGACGGGCCCGGCGTCGCCTTGCTCGATCACCCGCCGGGGCTGGCGGCGCTGTGGCTGGAGCGCGCGGGAAAAGGGCCCTGGCCGACCGTCGCGGCGAAGCCCGTGACCTTGCCGGGGCGGGCGGCACTGGAGGGGCTGGCGGCGCGCTTTGCGCTGCATCAAAACGAGCCCGTGCTGCTGACGGCGCGCGGCGGCGCGCCGGCCATCGTCGCTTTCACGCAAAACGGCCAGCGCGACGTGCAAGCCTTTCCAAACGGCGTCGAATTGCGCCGTCTCATGGACGCCGGCGACGCGACGCTCGACGTTTATTCGCCGCAAGACGGGCCGCTGACCGGCGCGCTCGATATTTTCACAAGCCCGGTGATCGCCGCGCATGAGGGCGTCAACGACGCCGTGACTCTGGCGCCGGGGTCGGCGGCGTTGTTCTCTTTCGAGACAAAGCGCGAGGGCGAAATCGGCCTTGGGCTGCGCGCCGAACCCGATCGCGCGACGATGCGGCTGCTGCGCGCCGACGGTCAGACGCTCGGCGAGGGCGTCGCGCAGCAGCGAAAGCTCCCCGCAGGCCGCTATCTCGTCGAGGCGCGCGCGCCCCTGGACGCGCCCTTGAGCGTCGTGCGGCTCGCCGTGCTCGGCGTCTCGCCGCCTCCGGCGAGCCCGCCGGACGAGGTCGTGGCGGAGTTTCTGGAAAAGGCCGGTCTCAAAAAAGCCAATAGGCGATAGGGAACGAGTTGCGCTGATGAAAAAGACAATTCTCGCTTTGCTGGCGGCGGCGTCGCTCGCCCTTCTCGCGCCGGCGCCGCGCGCCGAGCCGCAAGCCCGCGCTGTCGCGCCGGCAGGATTCGACCAAGCGCAGCGCGCCGACGGCGCCCGCGTCGTGCCCGAGAAATTTTTGCGCGACTGGGATCCCATCACCGTCTTCTTCGATTCCGACGCCGGCCCGAAGAATGGCGGTCCCGCCGACGCGCATGAAAAATTCGCGAATCTATCGCCGGAGCCGGCCGGCGAATGGCGTTGGCTCGGGCCGCGCGCCTTGCAGTTTCGCCCGGCGGAGCCCTGGACGCCTCTGGCGCGGGTCGTCGTGAAATCCGGCTCAAGCGAGACGCGGCTGGTCGCGCTGCTGCCGACGCCAATCTCGACGACGCCGGCCGACGGCGCCGATCCGGTCCCGGAACTCAACCAAATCGCGCTGACTTTCCCGTCGCCGGTAGAACCTAAGGCGCTGGCGCGGCTGCTGGCTATCGAAATACGTCCCGCGCCGGGCATTTCGCCGCAGGGCGGACGGACGCTGACTTCCGCCGATTTCGACATTCTACCGCTGGAGCGAAGCAAACGCGCCGCCGAGCAGAGTTACGTCATCAAGTTTCGCGAGGCCGTCGCCGACGGCCAGCTCGCCATCGTGCGGCTCAAACTCGCCGACGAGCCCGGCTTTGACGAGGAAACTTTCGAGCTGCGCGTGCGTACGGCGACGCCTTTCGCCGTTGTCGACACGACTTGCGGCCGCGGCTGGAACGACGACAAGATCGACGGCGTGCTGCGCTGCGCGTCGACCGCGGCCGCGGCGCCGGCGCCCGAAAGCGGCGCGGATGAGGGCGGCGACGCCGGCTCCGCCTACGCTCCCGCCAACAAGCGGCGGCTGTCGCTGCAATTTTCCGCCGAGCCCGAGCCGCTCGATATTTTGCGGGCGCGCGAGGCGCTGCGCTTCACGCCGCCCGTCGACGATCTCGACGTCGAGGTCGATCGCCAGCGTCTGAAGATCACGGGTAAGTTTTTGTCGGACCGCGTCTACCAGCTGAGCATCGCGCCGGGCGCGCTGCATGACGCGCGCGGACGGGCCTTGGCCGGCGCCTTTACGCAACGCTTCGCCTTCACGCGCGACGCGCCGACATTGCAATGGGACGCCGGTTTCGGCTTGGTCGAACGCTTCGGCCCGCAAGTGCTGCCGCTGCGCGGACGCGGGGTCGAACGCGCCGATATTCGCATTCACGCGATCGACCCTCTGTCGCGCGACTTCTGGCCCTTCCCCGATCATGGCGTCGACACGCAGGACTCCGAGGAGCCGGCTCTGCCCGGCAACGAGCCCAAGGCCTGGAGCGAGAGCGCCGACATCGAGGCCGACGCGATCAAGGAGCGCATCAAGGCGCTCGGCTCGCCCGCCGTATCGAGACTGGCGACCCTGCCGCTGCGGCGCGACGGCGCCGACGCCAGATTCGGGATCGATCTCGCCGAGGATTTCGCCCGCATCAAAGGGCGCGAACAGCCTGGCGGCTATCTCGTCGGGCTGCGCGCGCCGGGCGAGAGCGCGCGCCATTGGCTGCGGGTCGTCGTCACCGATCTGACGCTGAGCGCCATCGAGGAGCCGGGGCGCGTGCGCTTCGCCGTCACCTCGCTCTCGACCGCGCAGCCCGTCGCGGGCGCGCAGCTGCGCATCGAGGGCGTCAGGGACGATAAATTCGTCACGCTGGCGCAAGGGGCGACCGACGCCTCGGGTTTCTTCACTTGGAATCTGGCCAAGCGCGCCGAGGCCGAGCTGCGCCGCGTCGTCGTCACCAAGGGGCTGGATGCGCTGATCGTCGATCCGGGCAGCGCGCCGTCCGAATATTCGAAGGAAAACTGGTCGAAACCGGACGCCGACTGGCTCGCCTGGACCACCAATCCCGACCAGCCGCACGTCGAGGCGGCGCGCACGCTGTGCCATCTCTTCACCGAGCGGCCGATCTATCGCCCCGAGGAGCCCGTGCATATCAAGGGCTATGTGCGCGTCTATCGCGGCGGCGTGTTGAGCTTTCCGAAGCTGGGGGGAACGCTCGTCGTCTCCGGGCCGGGCAATCAGGAGTGGCGCATTCCGGTCAAGCCCGACGCGAACGGCGGCTTCTATCACAAATTCGACGCGCAGACGCCGGCGACCGGGGATTATTCGATCAAATACGAACCCGCCGGCGCGAAGCCCAAGGCTAAAGAGCCGGCCAAGGACGCGGACGCGGCGGACGAGACGCCCAAAGACGACCAACAAGCCGAGAGCGGCGACGAGCAACCCGCGCCGGCCGCGGCGCCGGAAGACCTCTCCTGCGGGAACTTCCCGTTCAAGAAGGAAGCCTATCGCCTGCCGACCTTCGAAGTGGTGCTGAACGCGCCGCAGATGGTTCCGCTCGACAGGGAGTTCAACGTCGATCTGCTCGCGCGCTATTTCGCCGGCGGCCTCGCGGCGGATCGTCCGGTCAAATGGCGCGCGGCGCAGTTCCCATACGTGTTTACGCCGCCGGGGCGCGAGGGCTTTCTGTTTTCGACCGACGCGCGCTTTTCCGGCGACGCCAAGTTCAAATCGACCGCCGTGCTCGAGCGCGACCAGCGCACCGACGCCGGCGGCGCCGCGCGCATGAGTTTCGACACCACTATCGAGCCAACCGCGCAGCCGCGCCGCTATTCCATCGAGGCCACTGTCACCGGCGACGACGGCGTCGAGGTGCGCAATGTGCAGAATGTGATCGCCGTGCCGCCCTTCGTGCTCGGCGTCAAGACGGCGCGCTATGTCGCGCGGCCTGGAACGATCACGCCGGAACTCATCGCCATCGACGGCAAGGGCGAGGCGATCGAAGGGCTGGAGATGACGCTGCGCTTTATCAAGCGCAACTGGATTTCGACCTTGCAGGCCTCCGATTTCGCGCAAGGCGCCGCCAAATATGTAACGCAAGTGCAAGACGAGACGCTGCTGGAGCGCAAGGTGACGAGCGCCAAGGAAGCGCAGGCGATAGAGCTGCAGGCCAAGGACGCCGGCGTCTACGTCGTGCAGCTCGAAGCCTATGACCGCATCGGCCGGCGCCAGCAGGTCGGCGTCGATTTTTTTGTCGGCGGCGACACGCCCGTCACCTTCCAGCGTCCGCCCTCCTCCACCGCGACAATTACGCTCGACAAGGAAAAATACGCGCCGGGCGAGACTGCGACGTTGCTGGTTCAATCGCCGTTCCAGAACGCGCGTGCGCTGGTCATCGTCGAACAGCCGAGCGGCGTCTATGACTATCAATTCATCGACATCGCCAACGGCTTTGGCCGCTACGCGCTGACGCTCAAAAAGGAGCAGACGCCAAAGCTCGCCGTGCATTTTCTTATCATGCGCGGGCGGCTGAAAGACAGCGCGCCGAATGCGGCCGCGAGTTTCGACCAGGGCAAGCCGATCACCATCGCGGCGACGAAATGGATCGAGGTCGCGCCGGTCAAGAACATCGTCACGGTGAAACTGGAGGCGCCGGGCAAGGCGCGGCCTGGACAAGAGGTGGAAGTCTCGCTGCGGCTCGCCGACGACGCCGGCAAACCGCTGGCCGGAGAGGCCACATTCTGGATGGTCGATCAGGCGGTGCTGTCGCTGGCGAAGGAGCAACCACTCGATCCGCTGGCCAATTTCATTGTGGCGCGTGAAACCAAAATGGCGGCGCGCGACACGCGCAACATGGCCTTTGGGGTCATTCCGCTGGAGGAGGTTCCCGGCGGCGACGGCGCGTTGGAGGAATGGGGCGCGGAAAACAACATTTCCGTGCGGAAAAATTTCACGCCCGTGCCGATCTATCTGCCGAGCGTGAAAGTCGGCGCCGACGGCATAGCCAAAATCAAGGTGAAGCTGCCGGACACGCTGACCGTGTTCAAGCTGCGCGCCAAAGCGGTGAGCGGTCCCGACCGCTTCGGCTATGCGGGCGGCGAAATGCTGATCCGCCAGGAGCTGGTGGCCCAGCCGGCGCTGCCTCGCTTCCTGCGGCCCGGCGACGCGCTCGATCTCGGGCTCGTCGCGCGCGTCGTCGAAGGGCCGGGCGGCGCGGGCTCGGCGTCGATATCAGCGCAAGGTCTCGATGTTCAGGGCGCTGCGAACCAGAAAATCGAGTGGACGCAAAACAAGCCGGTGCGCCTTGATGTGCGCGCCAGCGTTCCCGAGCAGAAGGCCGGCGCGCAAAACGTCAAGCTCGGCTTCAAGATCGAACGCGACGCCGATCATGCGAGAGACGCGGTCGAAATCGATCTGCCGCTCAAACCCGATCGCGAGCCGGCGCGGCGATACGAGGTCGTTGAGATCGGCGCCGGCGAGAGCAAGACTCTGCCGGCTGTGAGCGACGGCATTCGCCCCGAAAGCTTTTCGCGCAGGATCGTTTTGGCCGGCGACCCGGCTGTCGTGAAGCTCATCGCGGGACTGAACGCGCTGGTCGAATATCCCTACGGCTGCACCGAGCAGCGTCTTTCGCTGGCGCGCTCGGGTCTCGCGCTCAAGGGCTTCTCGCCGATCCTCGCGGCGGCGGGGCTCGAGGGGCGAATTTCCGCCAATGTGAAGACGACCGCGCAGGCGGTCGAACAATCCATCGACGGCGATGGACTCGTCGCCTTCTGGCCGCGCGCGCCCGGCAACGTCTCGCTGACCGCCTGGGCCTACGCCTTTCTCGCCGAGGCCGAGAGCGCCGGCGAGCCGATCGACAAGACGCTGCTCGACCGTCTCGCCAATGCGCTGAAAGCCTCGCTGCGCTCGGACTATCCGCGTCTGTTGCGCGGCGATGAATTGCGCGAGCGCGTCGAGGCGCTGAACGCGCTGGCCGAAGGCGGCAAGCTGGACGAGTCCTATGTCGCGGAATTCGCGCGGCAGGCGGATTTTCTCCCCAACATCAGCGTCGCGGAAATGACCAGCGCGGCGACAAAGGCCAGCGGCGGCGATCCGCGCGTCGTCGCCTCGCTGCTCGATGCGATGTGGGCCAGAGTGAAGTTTCTGCAACGCGGCGGCGTGGAGGTCTATGGCGGGCAGGCGGCGGATGGCGGCAGTCCGATCATTCCGCCGTCCGAGTCGCGCGCGCTCGCCGAAATGACCCGCGCCGCAGCGCTAGCCGCGCCCGGCGACGCGCGCGCGCCGGCGCTGCGCGAGGCTCTGCTGCGTCTCGGCGAGGGCGACGGCTGGGGAACCACCGACGCCGACGCCGCGGCGATCCGCGCGCTGGCTGAAGGCTGGCGCCGGCCCGCCTCTCCCATCGCGCTGACGCTGACCCAGGGAAGCAATGCGCCGCAATCGCAAACTCTCGACGCCAATGCGCCGGCGCTGCGTTACGTCAGCAGCGAAAACACGCCGCTCATCATCGCCAACGGCTCCAATGCGCCGGCCATCGCGCTGGTGGAGACAAGCTTCGAGCCCTCCGAGCCGGGCGCCAAGGCTCCCGCCCACGCGCAAGGCTTTGCGCTGACGACGGCGCTCTGGCGGATTAATCCCGGCGACGCGCCGCCTTCGAAACTGGAGCCGTCGGAGGGTGGCGCCATCGCGTTGAAACAGGGCGACGTGATCGAGGTGACGGCGGAGTTGGTCAATCCGCAGGATCGCACCCATGTCGCGATCTCCCTGCCGCTGCCGGCGGGGTTCGAGCCGCTGAACCCCAATATCGCCACCGCCCCGCGCGAGGCCCGGCCGTCGACGGCGCCGACGCTCGCGCCGAGCTGGACCTCCTATGGCGACGACCTTGTGTTCTACGCCTATGACTCGTTGCCCAAGGGCAATTACCGCTTCGCCTTCCGCGCAAAAGCCCAGACCGTCGGCGCCTTCACCCAGCCCTCCGGCGTCGCCGAGACGATGTATAAAAAGGGCGTTTCCGGCGCCAGCGCGGGCCAGCGCATCGAGATCGCCAAATGAGGCGGCGCTTCGCTCTCGCTGTCGCCATCGTTCTCTGCGGCGCGATTGGCGGCGGCGTTTGGCTGGCCCGCGAAGCTTTTGCGCGCGCGGAGCTCGTTGCGCCGAGAGCGACCGAGATCGTCTACGACCGCAACGGCGCCTTTCTCACGCAGATCGCGCATGATGCGGACGCCGGCTACGGCTATTGGCCGCTGGAAAAAATCCCGCAGCGCTTTGTAGAGGCGACCCTCGCTTTGGAGGACCGGCGCTTCTTTTCGCATGATGGAGTCGATCTCCTGGCGATCGCCCGCGCGGCGTGGAACAACGTCGCGCGGCGCGGCCGACGCGAAGGCGCCTCGACCATCGCGATGCAGGTGGCGCGGATGCAAGACCCCGGCCCGCGCGGCTTCACTCGCAAGATCATCGAGGCGGCGACCGCGCTCGCGCTGATCGCTCGCCACGGCCACGAGGCGGTCTTGGCGCAATATCTGCGGCTCGCGCCCTATGGCGGCGGCAGCCACGGCGTCGCCCATGCCGCCCGCTATTATTTCGACAAGCCGGTCGACGATCTATCCTGGGCCGAGACGGCGCTGCTCGCAGCCATTCCGCAGGCGCCGGGCCGAATGAATCTGGCGCGCGAGGGCGGGCGTCTTCGCGCGTCGATTCGTGCGGCGCGCGCGCTCGACGAACTAACGCGCATGGGCGCGCTGAGCCCGGAGCAGGCGGCGTTGGCCAAAACACAGCTCGCCGCGATGAAGCCGATCACGCCGCTCCGCCGCCCCGAGACGCTGCATCTCGCGCTGCGCTACGAGCGGCTGGCGCGCGAGGGCAGGCTCGAAGCCACGTCCCCTTACGATCCCCGCATTCACGCCAGCGTCGACCTTGGCGTCGAGGAGGAGGTCGCGCGGCTGGCGCGACGCTATCTCAATGGCTTTCGCGGCGCCGGCGCGCGGCAGGTCGCGGTGATGATCGCCGAGCGCGGTTCTAACTCAATTCTGGCGGAAGTGGGTTCGGCGCGGTTTGGCGGCGACGGCGCCGGCGCCTTCGATTTCACGCGCGTGACGCGCTCGCCGGGGTCGACGCTAAAACCCTTCGTCTATGCGCTGGCCTTCGAGCGCGGCGCGCTTAAGGCGACCGACATTCTCGCCGACGTTCCCGAGGGGGCGTCGGGGATAAACAACGCCGACGGGGCGTTTCTGGGGCCGATGTCGCCGCGTCAGGCGCTGGCGAATTCGCGCAACGTCCCGGCCGCCAATCTGCTGCGCCGCGTCGGGATCGAGGCGAATTTCCACTTCCTGCATGAACTTCGCCTGCATGATCTCGAGGCGCCGCCCGAGTCCTTCGGCGTTTCAATGGCGATCGGCTCGCTGCCGACGAAGCTCGAAAATCTGCTGCGCGCCTATGCCGCGCTCGCCGACGACGGCGTGCTCACGGATCTTCAATATGCGCAAGAGCAACGCCTGCTCGCCCCGCGCCGCGTCATGTCGGTCGACACCGCGCGGCTGATCACCTCGTTCCTCTCCGATCCGCAGGCGCGGCTGCCCACCTTCCCGCGTTACGGGCCGCTCGAATATCCCTTCGCCGTCGCGGTGAAGACCGGCACCAGCCAGGGCTATCGCGACGCCTGGACGTTGGCCTATTCGAAGAAATTCGTGGTCGGCGTCTGGCTCGGGCGCGCCGACGCCGGAACGATGAAGGAGCTGGGCGGCGGCGCGTCGAGCGCCCGCCTCGCCCATGCGATTCTGGTGAAGCTGCACGGCACCAAGCCCGGCGACATGGACGCGGAAAGTTTTCCGCCGCCGCCGGATCGTCGGGCGGTCGATCTTTGTCTTGGGCGGGATTTGCGCGAAAACTGCTTTGGGACCATCCGCGAATGGGTGAAGCTGGACGAAGCCGCGCCCATCGCCGCGCCCGCCTTTTCGAAGATGCGCGCCGCGCCCGAGGCCGACGCGCCGGGTGGGCCGATCCTCGCCATCGCCGCGCCCGAACACAACACCCACATCTGGCGCAACCCGGAGCAGCCCGCCGCGCTGAACAGACTGGCGCTGAAACTCGCGCCCGGCGCGTCGGGCGCCGGCGCGCAAATCGTCTGGTATGTGGACGGCGAGCCCTTTGTCGTCGCCGAGGCTGATCAAACCGTGTTCTGGCCGCTAAAACCCGGCGCGCATAAAATCCAGGCGCGGCTGGCCTTGCGGCCAGGGGCTTCGCGCAGCGTGCGGGTGATGGTGGAGTAGGAAGTTCAACCCCGCGCGCCGGCCTCCCCGCCAGCGCCACGCGGCTTGTGGTCCATGAACGCCGCCGGCAGGGCCGGTTCGACCGCTGCGATAAAGCCGCCGCCGTGCACGTGCGCTTCGTCGCCGTCGTCATAGAACACGCAGGCCTGGCCCGGCGACACGCCAGATCCGCCATTGCCGGATTAACGCGTCAACTCCCACAAAACAGTTGGCGAAGCAAATCGCCACGCGGTATCCAGATGCTTCCTGGCCCCTGCAACCTCTCGACGAGCCCGCGGCCATATTGGGTCGAGGCGCGGCGGAACGTCGTGCAAATCTTGCAAGCTTAGGCTTCTTACGAGGATCAAATGATCGGCGATAGCGACTATTTCCAGATGGTGTTGTCAGCCAATCGTGCGGGCGTCTGGGAGTACGATCATGCCTCCGGCGCCAGCACATGCAGTTCCGAGGTTTTCAAAATGCTGGGACGATCCGAGGGGGAGTTGCCCAACAAGCTAGAGGAGTGGCTTGAGCTGGTCCATCCTGAGGACCGCGTTCATGTTCGGGACCGGATGCCGACAGAGGAAGCAGCGGACGACTATTTTTATGAAGCGGAGTTTCGGTTGCGCGGAAGCGATGCCCAATGGCTTTGCGTTCATTGCCGAGGGCGCGTCATCGAACGAGACGCTCGAGGGAAGAGGCTTAAGACCGCGGGCTTGATCCTGGACATTTCCAGCAATTACCCACCCCCAATTTTTGGGCACGGGTTTTGCGGTTTCAGGCCAGGGTGTCGAGGATTGTCTGAAAGGGGTTTGCGCCCGTGAGCCTTGCGGTGTCGACGGTTGTGCGCACGTCCG
>Ga0181524_10002492_pt1 | contig 18814 bp, 14 predicted proteins | sample PEATcosm2014_Bin_34_FD_119761 | JGI IMG/M metagenome (GOLD analysis project Ga0181524, IMG submission 119761) | Peatland microbial communities from MTU Mesocosm Facility, Houghton, MI, USA - PEATcosm2014_Bin05_60_metaG | ecosystem: Environmental > Terrestrial > Soil > Wetlands > Peat | place...
ACCAAGATAACGGCCTTCCCGGTGGTACACGATAGGTTTGAGCATACGGGCGTAGCGACCTTCGATGAAGCCGTATTGCGATGGCTGGACGGCGTAGAAAAAGCTGCTGGCCATGGCGTCGGCGATGTGGTGAGAATATGTGCAGTTCTCTGAAAAGCTGCGCGGCGGCACGAAAACGAAGTTTGTGGCCGCGAGCGTGCAAATCCCGATCTACACCGTCAAGGGCGGCCGCCTCGACAAAGGAGTCAAAGTGCTGGCGGCGGTGTGAAGCGAAGGCAATTCTTGTCCCTGGAGGAAAATAGCAGGCCACCTACTGAATATAATAAGAGAATATTATTACTCACGGCCCTGGCTCGCCCTGCCGTTTGAGCCAGACCATGAGAATGCTGATGTCAGCCGGGCCAACGCCGGAGATGCGGGAGGCTTGGCCGAGCGTGGCGGGCCGAATCTGGATGAACTTCTGGCGCGCCTCGTTGCGCAGGCTCGGCACGGATGTGTAGTCGAACGCCGGCGGAATGCGCTTGTCCTCGAGGCCCTTGAACCTGGCAATCTCGCTTTCCTGGCGTGAAATATACCCGGCGTACTTAATGGCAATCTCGACCTGCTGGACATCTTCGTCGGTCAGGCCTGGATTAGGACTGGGGAGGTCCCTGTATCTGAGCTCCGGTCGGCGAAGGAGTTGGGCCAACGTCTCAGAGTTACAGGACGTGGTTTCCAGTCGCAAGATTTCGGCGTCAATGCGTTCCTGCTTTTCGCGGACGAGGCGGGCTTTGTGCGCGGGGAGGAGGCCAGTTTGGTGTCCGATCGAGGAGAGACGGAGGTCGGCGTTGTCCTGCCTGAGTAACAGACGGTACTCGGCCCGAGAGGTGAACATGCGGTATGGCTCGAGTGTGCCCTTCGTGACGAGGTCATCGATGAGGACGCCGATGTAGGCCTGGTCCCTGCGCAGAATGAGAGGTTCGAGGTTCTTGACGCGGCGGGCTGCATTGACCCCGGCCATGAGACCTTGGGCGGCGGCCTCTTCGTAGCCGGAGGTGCCATTGATCTGGCCGGCCAGGAACAGGTTACGGCAGGTCTTCGTCTCGAGCGAGGGATGGATTTGGGTCGGATAGGCGAAATCGTATTCAACGGCGTAGCCAGGGCGGAGTATCTCGGCGTTCTCACAGCCGATGATGGTCCTTATCATGGCCACTTGGACTTGGAATGGCAAGGAGGTCGAGAAGCCGTTGACGTAGATTTCGTCGGTGGCGATGCCTTCGGGCTCGAGGAACAACTGTTGTCTCTCTTTTTCAGGGAATTTGACGATCTTGTCCTCGATGGATGGGCAATAGCGGGGACCGACGCCCTGGATTACTCCCGAGTAGAGGGGGGACTTGTCCAGGTTGTCCCTGATAATGTGGGCGGTGGCTTGGGTAGTATATGTGATGTGGCAGGGGAGTTGTCCGTTAATCGCAGCCAGGATGGAGGCCGGGGGGTAGATCGAAGGCGGCATCGTATTGGGCTGGCAGCGGTTGGAATGTTCCACGTGGAACAATTCGTCTTTCCAGTGGGTAAAGTAGTGGACCGGCTCATCTCCTGGCTGAACCTCCGTTTTCGAGAAGTCAATAGACCTCCTCAAGAGCCGCGGCGGGGTGCCGGTCTTCAGGCGTCCGAGGTCCAAACCCAATTCAACCAAGGATGCCGAGAGTCCGGTTGCGGCGGCTTCACCTCCCCGCCCTCCGGGCTGCTGGCTAAGGCCGATATGCATGAGCCCTCGCAGAAACGTGCCGGTCGTGACGATAACAGTTTTGCCTGGAAACTGTACGTCGAACGTCGTCTCCACGCCATAAATGGCGCCGTCCCTCTGAAGCAGCTTGGCGCATTGTGCCTGCCGAAGGTCCAGGTTTGGCTCACGCTCGAGCACCCACTTCATTCTAAACTGATAGGCCTTCTTGTCGCATTGAGCCCGAGGTGCTCGGACGGCCGGTCCCTTCCTCGTGTTCAACATCCGAAACTGAAGCCCGGTCAGATCGGTCGCCAAACCCATCTCGCCGCCAAGGGCGTCAATCTCTCGCGCCAGTTGACCCTTGCCCAGCCCGCCGATGGCAGGATTGCACGACATCTGGCCGATTGTGTCGGCGTTCATCGTCAACAGGAGGGTCTGGCAACCCATGCGTGCCGCCGCAAGCGCCGCCTCGATGCCGGCATGGCCGGCACCCACGACGATAACATCATATTCTTTCGGGAAGATGAACATTCAAGTCAGCGGAGGATCGGGTGATGAGTGTCGAGTGACGAGTGACGAGTGACGAGTGTTGTGGGCGGCCTTATGACCAGCTTGGACATCAGGCTGGCGCGCAGCGTTAACGTTAACGTTGGGCGGACTCGCATCCAGCTCCGCTGCGGACTCAAACAGAGCAATCGGCATTCTCATGGCAAATGGGTGAATTCGGCATGACGTTAACGTTATAGACTCTCGGTTCTTGTCATAAAGTGCCTGTCCCGTCCCAACCTTCGAGAGCGCCGCCAAAGCTGCGATGTAGAGCGTTTCATAAAAAGCAAGTTCAGTGTTCTGCTTCCATGAATGCGATGACGCATTTATGAAACAGACCAGTGAGTTTAGCGCAAGACCAGGGGGCTGCAACCATAGAACTGGAGGGCTTGCGGAGGCCGATACCGGGGCCAGCGACGGAGATCTCTGCAAACCATTGTAGGAGACGACGTAAGGAGTCTCTGATTGGTTTCCGCGCACAGCGAAAGCCCGCTGGCTCCGGACGCTACTGATTAGAGACTCCTTACGTCGTTCCCTACAGCTGCTACATCTGGTCGAGGGTTTCGAGGCCGAGGACTTCAAGGCCCTGTTGCAGGAGGCGGGCGGTCAGGCCGCAAAGAACCAGGCGGGCGGCGCGTTGAGCGGGTTCGGACTTGAGGACGGGGCAGTTTTCATAGAAGGCGGTGAAATGTCCGGCCAGCTCGAAGAGGTAGTTGCAGAGGAAATTGGGGCGGTAATCGTCGGCGACGGCCTCGAGGACCAGGCCGAAGCGGAGGAAGTGCTTGGCGAGGGCGATTTCTTCGGGCGCGCTCAGCTCGAGCCGGGCGTCTGGCTGCATGGGTTGGGCGGCATCGGGTCCGCCCTTGCGGAAGATGCTGCGAATGCGGGCGCAGGCATACTGGAGATAAGGGGCGGTGTTGCCGTTCAAGGCCAGGAGCTTGTTCCAACTGAACACGTAGTCGCTTTGGCGGTTGGGCAGCAGGTCGGCGTATTTGACCGCGCCGACGCCGACGATGCGGGCGATCTCGCGGCGTTGCGCCTCGGGCAGTTCGGGACTTTTTTCGGAGACGACTTGAAAGGCGCGTTCCTCGGCCTCGTCGAGGAGTTCGGAGAGGCGGACGGTTTGGCCGGAGCGGGTCTTGAAGGGCTTGCCGTCCTCGCCGAGGATGGAGCCGAACCAGACATGGGCGAGCTTGGTCGCGGCCTCGGGATGCCAGCGGCGAAAGGTCGCGAACAACTGCCGGAAATGGAGCTGCTGGCGGCCGTCCGTGACGTAGATGACTTCGTCGGCGTGCCAGGTTTCAACGCGGCGGGCCAGCGTGGCCAGGTCGGTGGTGGCGTAGTTGAAAGCCCCGTCGGTTTTCTGGACGAGGAACGGGTTGGCGGCCCACTCTCCTTGCTTGTGGACGAGGAACGGGTCTTCTTTGGGCGGCAGGGAGGCGTCGGAGAAGACGGCCTTGGCGCCGCGGCTTTCGATGGCGATGCCCCGCTGGAAGAGCTCCTCGACAGTGGCCTTGAGCCGCGGGTTGTAGAAGCTCTCGCCCAGGGTGTAGTCGAATTTGACGCCCAGTCGGCCATAGATGGAATTGAACTGGGATTGGGAGAGGCGGATCATCTCGCGCCAGATAGCGAGGTTCTCGGCATCTCCGGCTTGGAGTTTGACCAGCTCGGCCCGGGCCCGGTCGAGGGTGGCCTGGTCAAACCCGGGCTTGTCGGGGTCGCAACGGGCGCTGATGAGCCTGTAAATCCGCTCCATCTCATCGAGCGGGTCGGTTTGGAGGCGGGCGGAGTCCAGGGCGGTCTTCCACCCGGCGAGCAGCATGCCGAACTGGGTACCCCAATCCCCGAGGTGATTGTCGGTGATGACATTGTGCCCCAGCAACCGCAGCACGCGCGCCAGGGAATCGCCAAGGATGGTCGAACGGATATGGCCGACATGCATCGGTTTGGCGGCGTTGGGGGAGCTGAAGTCGACAACCACCGTGCGAGGCTGGCCAGCCTTTTCGAAGAACAGGTGCCGGCCCTGCGCGGCGGCTAGCAGCGTCCGGGCCAGGGCGGCCGTATCAAGGCGGAAATTCAGGAAGCCGGCCCCGGCGATCTCGACCGGCTCGCACCAGCCGGCCAGATCGAGCTTGGCGACCACTGCGGCGGCCAAGTGGTGCGGATTCATCTTCCGCGCCTTGGCCAGCGAGATCAGGGCGTTGGTCTGGTAATCGCCGAATTTCGGGTCCGGGCAGGGGCGGACCAGAACGGCTGCGGTGTCCGCCTCCGGCAGGACGGCCTTAAGGGCCTGGTGTAAGCGTCGTTCGATGATCTTGTACGGCAACACGCTCACTGCTGGCCTTGTGCCCGGATGATTTGAAGCATGGTTTCGGCATCGGGGGCTTGTTCGAGGGCCTGGCGGAATTCGGCCTTGTGGAGCAGTTTAGCGATGTTGGCGAGGGTGTGGAGGTGCTTCTGGAACTGACCCTGGGGCACGAGGAAAAGCATGACCAAATGGACCGGTTGATTGTCGAGGGCATCGAAGTTGACGCCTTTGATGGAGCGTCCGAGCGCGCCGACCACTTCGTAAATCAAATCGGTCGAGGCATGTGGGATGCCGATGCCAAAGCCGATGCCGGTGCTCATCGAGGCCTCGCGCTTCCTGACCACGGCGGCGATGGGATCGCGGTCCTCGGCCTTGATCTTGGCTGTGGCCACCAGGTTGTCGATCAACTCGTCAATGGCGTCCCAGCGGTTCGCCGCGCGCAGGTCAATGATGATCTGCTGTTTGCTCAGAATATCGCCCAAATCCATAGCATCGGAGTTAGTCTGCCCCTCATTTCGCCTCAAGTGGCCCCCCATATCAAGACAGAAGTGGCTTTAACGGACCTTCGGCTTTTGGGCTTTGCTCCATCCTGAAATCGGTGTTTGTTAGCGGGATGAACAGGCCGGGTTATCGCCGCCATCGTAAGGACTGCCTCGAGGACCGGAGGACGGGCCTGGCACGGGCTTTGTCCAAGCTGGGGTTCTGCTCGAGGAGCCGGGCCAGGGAGTTCATCCAGGGTGGGCGGGTGCGGGTCAACGGGCGTGTGCGCCTGGACCCCGAGTGGCGCGTGGACTTGAGGCGCGACCGGTTCGAGGTGGACGAGCAGGCCGTTGGCCCGGAGGCGAAGGTCTATCTCATGCTCAACAAACCGCGCGGATGGGTCACGACGGTTTCGGACGAGAAAGGCCGCTCGACCGTTTGCGACTGCCTGTCAGGGCAGGGCTTGCCGTTTGTCGCCCCGGTGGGCCGGCTCGACAAGGCCAGCGAGGGGTTGTTGCTCTTGACCAACGACACCCAGTGGGCCGCGCGCCTCACCGACCCGGCGGCTCATCTGGACAAGCTCTACCACGTGCAAGTGGACTGCCCGGCAGACGAGCGGTTGCCCCGGCGCATCGAGGCGGGCGTGATGGTCCAGGGCGATTTTCTGGCGGCCAAACGCGTCCGGCTCCTCCGGCAAGGCACTCGGACCAGTTGGCTGGAGATCGTGCTCGACGAAGGCAAGAACCGGCAGATTCGCCGCTTGCTCGCCGCGCTGGGCATCGGAGTGCTCCGTTTGGTCCGCGTGGCCATCGGCCCGCTCCCGCTGGGCAACCTCCCGAAGGGCGCCTTCCGCCACCTCACCGCCGAGGAGGCGGGGCGGCTCTAAATCGGGCGGCGCCAAGGCAAAAGCGGGTGGCCGCGAAAAAGCAAAGCCATCACTGTTTTCCCCGTGGTTCCTGCGCCGCGAGGATCATCTCTGCCAGCCTGGCTCGAGCCTGGTCGTAGGCGGCGGGGTCTTTCTCCCATTGGAAAAACGACTGGGTCAGCGAGCGAACCACTTTCTGCGCTTGGGCGGCCTTGCCCAGGCGCTGCAGAATGGCCAGATACTCATAGTCCTGGATGGCGTTGCGCAGGGCTTCGAGGCGTATGGTCGGCACAACTCCATCAAAGCCGGCGGCGCGCGCCGGATAGACCAGCGAACCTTCGCCGTTATAGACGATGCCTTTCCCGCCCTGTTGCGGCAGGCCATTGCCCGTGAAGTAAGGCGCTTGGGTCCACGGGTCCTCGCTCTGGCGCCAGTAAGACATCCCGCCCCAATAGAGCAGACCCTTCATCCCATCGCGCCACGCCATCCAAGCCGGCACGCGGTAGTTCAGCAGCGGGAAATCAATGTGCCACCAGGGGGTTGGCGGCCCCTGGCAAAGCGCCGTGTAGGTCCAGATCGTTTCGCCCAGGGCCTGTCTCTTGGCTGCGCTCTCCTGGCGATGCAGCGAGAAGAGCGGACACCATATATCCACGGCGCCGTAGAGGTCGCCCCAGGCGCTGTCGGCGCCGCCGTAGCCCGGTTCAGTCCAGGGCTGCTCGACCACGAGCACTTTGACAACGGACTTGGCCTCGCGGACGGCCTTGCCCCACTTTTGTACGTAGCGGTAATCCTCGAGCGAGTTCGGCTCGTCCTTCAGGTAGGTGTAAAAAAGGACGCCGGGCCGGTCGAGTTCCTTCGCCGCCCGGTCGAACGCCGCAAGCCAGGCGCGCAACGTGTCGCGCTGGGTTTCCGGGTCCTTGACGGCGCTCGAGGGATGGGGAGTGAGCAGCGCGTTGACGTGATAGCGGTCCACGAACTGCCGCAGGGCCTGCACTTGCCGGGAAGGAATCTCGAAGGAACCGTCCGGCTGCGGCTTCGGGGCGAGGGTCTCTGCCGGCGGAGTGGCATTGAAGCGGTGTTCGCTTAGCAACTGAGCGCACTGGGCTTCGACCGCTGCCCAATCCGAGGGCGCCGGCTCGTTGCCCGCTTTGGCCCGCTGGCGATAGTAATCCCGCAGGCGCGGCGATCCGAACTCCGTCACCAGCGTTGGGGTTTGCGGCAAGGCGAAGTCCCACACCGTCAATGAAACCGGGATCTCCCGGGCGCTGCCGCCGCCGGCGGTGACGCGATAGACGCCACGGTAATCGCCCGGCAGCGCGTTGGTGGGAACATACAGGTCCGCCCAAAAACCATGCGTTTGGCCGGGGGGCAAATCGAACGGGGCCGCGGTGAAGCGCGCGCCTTCAATTCTCTTGCCGGTCAATGGGTTTCGGAACGGGATGAGTGGGTCGGGATACCAGTCCGGTTTGAAGCTGTCATTTCGGTAGGTCCCCACTTCGAGGTGGAGCTGGTGCTGGCGGTAAAGCCGGACGTCGGCACGGCGCAGCAGATTCCCGTCCGGCCCCTGGAGATCGCCTGGTTCAACATTGACGCCCTTTAGCGGTTCCTCGGAGCGGAGGAGTATCTGGAAGCTCACCCATTCGTTGCGGGCGGCGCCGAGCTGGACGTTCGCGCCGGTTGCGGGCGGGTCGCTGCGCAAGACGTGCCGGGTTTCGGCCAGAGTCCACACGCGCCAGTCCGCGCGCGCCGCCTCGGCAAGGGCGACGGACAGCACGGCGGCAAGAAAGAGTGAGGAATTCGGTCTCATTCAGATGTAGTACATTTCTTTTCTATCGCCGCTTTCGCGGAGCAACTGCTCGAAGTTGATCGCGTCGGCAGCGGTGTCGAGGGCCTGCTGGAGCTTGCGCCAGGCGTTGCTGAGTTCGAGGGGACATTGCGGGTCGCTCAGGGCGGGGGTGTCGAACACGGCGCCATGCACCGCCCGCAGGATGTCACCCAGGGTGATTTCGGCGGGTGGCCTTGCCAGGAGATAGCCGCCCTCCTTGCCGCGCAGGCTGCGCGCGATGCCCTGCGCCTTGAGTTCGATGAGAATCTGGACCAGGTAATTGGCCGGGATGCCCTGCTCGGCGGCCAGGTCCTCCGCCCGTAGCGCGGTCCCTTCCGCATAATGTCGCGTCAGACCCAAAACGGCTCGAGCGGCATAATCGCTCTTGACAGAGAGTTTCACACGGAAAACCTAGTGTGGCGTCCCCGAAATAGCCATACATTTGCGGCGGGAACCCTTTCTGATCAGTCCCGCCCCATCCTGAGCGTGCAAGCCCCGGCAATAGGACGAAACACCTCGGCGCTGATTCCTTGTTCACCCAGGGTCTTGAGCAGGTCAGCCGCGCGCGTCTTCTGGACGAGCACCATGATGCACCCACCCAGCCCCGCCCCCGCCAGTTGCGCGCCCTCCACCCCCGGCTGACGCCGCGCCAGGTCCACAATCCGGTCCAGGGCCGGCAGGCTGCAGCCGTAGTTCCCGGACAACTCGCCAATGTCGGGCGCCCGTCTCGGTTTGGCCGCCCACTGCGCGAATCGTGCCCCGTCCTGCCCCGGGAGCGGCCCCCGCCCCGCGACCCCCGCGCGCGAGCGCAAGACCCGGTCCCCATCGTGCGAGACGGCCATACAGCGCCCCAACTCGCCCGGCTCATTGCGCCGGAGCAAGTCCAGGCAGCGCCGCGCCCGCGCCATCTCCGAAAGGCCAAATATCACCACGCCCCGCACCGTGTAGCCGGCGGCGGGCGCGTCGTGCGTCCGGAACATGCCCTCCAACCGCTCCCGCTCCGCCCCGGCCATCTGCCCGAAGGCCGCCTGGACCTCGCGCCGGCCAATCCGCTCCGGCAACTGGCTCAACAGGCCGGCAAAGACGGCGTGCGTCAGCCCAAGGTGCTCCCGGTTGAGGTCGCGCAGATGCTCGACGCGGCAGGCCAGGTCCGGGCGAAGCATCTTGAACCAGGCCCGCCCAATGTGATACGCCGTCACTTTCGCATTGAAAACATTGCGCGCCTCCTGGGATTTGCCCGCATAAAGACCGGAGTTGCACACCACCAAATCGTGGTCGGGGAAAAACCGCGCCGAGGCCTCGACCCGGAACGGAAAGAACCCGACGCGCGTCACGCAACCGCGGCGCGACAACTTGATCGCCGCGTGGTCCGCCGCCCCGCCCCGCGTTCCGACAAACCACTCGCCCTCCCCGCAAAGACTCACCAGGCGCTGCGCGCTGACGGGCAGCCGGTTGAACACCCGCACCGCCTCGGCCGTCGCCACGACCAGGGCCGAGGACGAACTCAACCCCGCCCCCATCGGAATGTCCCCGCTGACCACCATGTCCAGCCCGCGCAGCCGCCGGTCCCGAAACTGCTCCTGCAAACGCAGGACTGCCGCCTTCACGTAGTTGGCCCAGTCCCCCCGCGCCGCCTCCAGCAACCGCTCCAGGCGCGGCCCGTCCACCACCCCCCGCCAATCGTCCCAGTTCAATTGCGCAATCGAATCGGATATCCGGAAGACCGCGTCCGAAAAAACCGACCCGTTCGTGTTGGCCAGCGAGACCACGTCGTCGGTCCGCGGCGCTGCCACAACGATGATTTCACGATTGACGGCCATGACATTGACGGTCCCTCCCTGATGATCGATGTGCCGCCCCATCAGGTTGATGCGTCCCGGCGAACGCACGACCGCCACGGGCCGATTGCCGCCGTATCTGCGCGTAAACTCACCCACCACGCCCCTCAACTGCTCCCACGGCGCCGCCTCGCCATACCATCGCTGGAACTGCCTCTGCGTCGAGCGCGGCGGCGCTGCCAGCACGCTCTCCCAGACCCGGCCCGGGGCCACCACGTCCCCCGGCTCCGACGCGCTCTCCTGTATCGCTGTGCCTTCCCTCTGCCGATAGACCTCCTCCACAGCCAGGAGTTCCTGTGGATTATTGAAAGCCATCAGGTCCCTCGCGTCCATGATCTCGCAGCCCACTACCCGCGCCGGCGCGCGTCTCCGGGTCAAAATCTCGATTGCATCCGTCAGGTATTCCTCCGGGCCGCGGCGGAACTGCTTCAACCGTTCCAGCGCGTCGTAGAGCACCGGGGCCCGAAACAGGTAAACCGAAAGATTCATCTGGCCGAACCGTCCCAAGACTTCATCCGCCGCCACCATCCCGGTTCCAACCCTCACCTGTCCCAGCCGTTCCTCGGGCGAAAACCGCCTCTCAAACTCCTCGCGGCTCAATACACTCGGCTGTGGACCCGCCGCCGCCCGTTGGGCTATGGCGGGCAGGCCGTGGACTGCGGACTTTTGCCCCCACAACTCCTCTGCCATGGCGCGTGCTGTGCGTTGGCTGCACTGCCTCTCGAGGATGCCCTGAATGGTCCGACGCGCCAGGGACGCGCTGCGCCCGAGCGCCTCGTTGATTTGCGCCAAGGCCGCCAGCCGTTGCCGCTCCGGTTCCTCAAGAATACCGACAATGTTGCCTCGCGCGGTCTGGAGCACAAACCCGGCACTGGACCCCGGCGGTCGTTTGGCCGTGGCCAAGGTCCCATCCGCTTCCGAGCGAGCGTGGGCCGCCAGCAATTTGCGGATGACCTTCGGGTCTATCACCTTGTCCCCCGCCACCACGAGCACGTCCCCGTCAAATCGCATCCGTTCCAGTATGTCGGCCCCCTTTCTGGCGGCGTTCCCCGTGCCGAGCGGCTTCTCCTGAAAGGCGTAGGCGGTTCCCGGAAAACGAGTCCCGACCGTGGCCATGACGTTCTCCGCCATCGCGCCCACGACCACGATGTTGAGGCGGGCGCCACACAAGTTGAAGGTCTCCAGGGCCCGGATAATCGCCGGCACGCCCGCCACCTCGAAACAGACCTTATGCCGGTCGCTAGAGCCCATTCGTGTGCCCTTGCCACCGGCCAGAATAATTGTCGCAAACGGCCGCATAGCCACTCCTTCTCTAACCGCCTCCAGCACACAATGGCAAGTGCCGAGTGTCGTCAATAGGCTTGGTTTCTCGCCCGCCGCTTCATAGACTGCCGCCAAACACATGGCTCTCGAATCCAAACCGCTCTTTCACCCGGAGGTCCTCCGCCAGCAGGTGCGGGCCTTCAACCTGCCGGAGGGCGTGGCGGACTGGCAGCCCAAACTCCGGCACTGGGCCGGCCTCATCGCTTCCGGCCGCGCGGACGATTTCAAGGAAACCACTCTGCTGCCGGACTTCTTCACCGACATTTTCTGCGGCGTGCTCGGCTACACCGGCCCGGCCGAAACGGCGGACACCTTCACCTTTTCCCGAGAACGGCATGTCGAGGTGGACGGCAAGGTCGCCGATGCCGTCCTGGGCCGGTTCCAGAAGGGCAAGGAACAATTCGTGGCGGTCCTCGAAGGCAAGGGCCCCCGCGATCCGCTGGACCGCCCGTTCGCGGGCCGGCGCATGTCCGCCGTGGACCAGGCCTATCGCTACGCCATCAATCTCCCGTGCGACTGGATCATTGTCACCTCCATGCGGGAAGCGCGCCTCTATCACAAAGGCTCGCCGCAGAACACCTATGAACGCTTCGAGACCGCCCGGCTGGCAGCCGATCCCGCGCTGCTCAAACGCTTTGTCTTCCTCCTGGGCGCCGAACGCGTCGTCCCCGAGCACCGCGAATGTCACTGGTACGAACTGCTCCGCGCCTCCGAATCCGTCGGGCGCAAACTCACCAACCAGTTTTACGCCCAATACGCGGACATCCGCCAAAGGGCGCTCACTCGGCTGTGCCGCGCCAACGCCGCCACCGCCCCGCCCGAGGTCCTCCGGCTCACTCAGAAACTGCTCGACCGCGTCCTGTTCTGCGCCTTCTGCGAAGACCGCGGCCTCCTGCCCGCTCAATCCGTCAAGCGCGCCTTCGAGCACCGCGATCCTTACAACCCCAAGCCCATCTGGCAGAACTTCCTCGGCCTGTTCCGCGCCATTGACCAAGGCAATGCCGGCTTGAACATCCCCGCCTACGACGGCGGCCTCTTCGCCGCCGATCCCGTCCTGGACGCCCTCCAAGTGCCGGACGAGGTCTGCGCCCATTTCAAGGACCTTGGAGACTACGACTACCGGCCCGCGCGCGAGGTGGCCGACGAGGACGAGAGTACCGAAGTCCGGTCGGTCATCGACGTGGACATCCTCGGCCACATCTTCGAGCAATCCATCACCGACCTGGAGCGCTTGCGCCGCCGCCTCGAGGCCGGGAGCGTCCCGGCGGAGGACGGCCAGCCGGAAAGCCGCCGCAAGCAGGAGGGCGCGTTTTACACCCCCGCCTTCATCACCCGCTACATCGTCGAGCAGGCCCTGGGCGGCGTCCTGAAACAGCGATTCGATGCGCTCCGCCGGCAGCAGGAGCCGCAAGCCACCGGCACTGCCCGCAAGGCGCTGGCCGATCCCAACGCCTACGACCTGCGCGCGCTCAACGAGCCGCAGCGCAAGGCCCTCATCCGCTTCTGGGAGGCCTGGCAGGAGGAGCTCAAGCGCCTCCGCATCCTCGACCCGGCTTGCGGCAGCGGCGCGTTCCTCATCCAGACCTTCGACCAACTCCACGCCGTCTATGAAACCTCCAACGCCCGCCTCGAGGAACTGCGCGGCCACCGCACCCTCTTCGACCTCGACCGCCAGATCCTGCAAAACAACCTCTACGGCGTGGACCTCAACGCCGAGGCCGTTCAAATCTGCCAGCTCAGCCTCTGGATCAAGACCGCCGCGCGCGGCAAGCAGTTGACCAGCCTCGACCACACCATCCGCCAGGGCAACAGCGTCATCAGCGACCCGGCGGTCCATCCTAGGGCCTTCGACTGGCCGGCCGCCTTTCCCGAAGTCTTCGCCCAGGGTGGCTTCGACGTCGTGGTCAGCAACCCGCCGTACGTCCGCCAGGAACTGCTCACCCCCTTCAAGCCGTGGCTCGAAGCCCACTACGACGCCTTCCATGGCATGGCGGACCTCTACGTCTATTTCTACGAACTCGGCCTCCGGCTGCTCAAACCGGGCGGGCTGCTGTCTTTCGTCGTGACTAACAAGTGGATGAAGGCCGGCTACGGCGAACCCCTCCGCCGTTTCTTTAGCGAAAAGGCCTGGGTCAGGTCCGTGGTGGACTTCGGCCACGCCAAACAAATCTTCGAAGAAGCCGATGTCTTCCCCTCCATCATCGTCGTCCAGAAGCCCACCGACGCACCCAAGCCGAAGACGGCCAGGCTTTGCACCATCCCCCGCGAGCAACTGCGAATCGATGACCTGAGCGTCCAGATTCAGCGAGAAGGAGCGGACATCGAAGTTGCGCAATTGACGGGTGATACCTGGCAACTGGAGCCGAAAGAGGTTTTTTCTCTGCTCGACAGGACAAGCAAACAAGGAATCCCGCTGCGGGAATTCGCTGGGGCCGAACCGCTGAGCGGAATCAAGACGGGTTTCAACGAGGCGTACCTGATCGACCACAGAACCTACAAAGCGATCCTCAGCGAAGGTCCCGACTGCTCCGGTTTGCTGAAACCGTACCTCAGAGGGCAGGACTTTTGCCGATGGCAAGCCCGGTCAGAGGGCTTGTGGATGATCGTCATGGCCTCAAGCGAAAACCGCGACTGGCCTTGGTCACATCTCGGTTCTCAAGCGGAGGCCACGTTCGTTAGGACATATCCCGCTATCCACGCTCACCTGAACCGATTTCGGAAGCAGTTGCAGGGGCGTCAAGACCAAGGAAGGTACTGGTGGGAGCTGAGATCTTGTGCTTACTGGGCTGAATTTGACCGGCCAAAAATCATGTATCCTGAAATCAGTTGGCGACCGGAATGGTGCCTCGATTCAGCCGGTACTCTCTGCAACAATACCGCGTACTTCCTACCGACGGATGATCTGTGGGCTTTGGCCGCCGCAAACGCGCCAATCACGTGGTGGTTCGCATGGCGGCGAGCGACGCACGGTAAGGATGAGGCCCTCCGCTTCATAAAGGCATTTGTCCAAGACCTGCCGATCCCGCGTCCCACGTCACACCAAAGGGGCGCAGCAGACGCCAGTGTTCGGCGCCTGATCGAAATCACATCCCGGCAGCAGCAGACCCAACGCACGTTGCTCGACTGGCTGCAGGTGGAATACGCGATCGAAAAACCCAGCAACAAGCTTCTCGCCCTGGCCGAACTCGATTCCGACACCTGGGTGGGCGAGGTGAAGCGCATCCGCGGCAAGAAACTCCCGCTGACCGCAGCCGGGGTTCACGCCCTGCGGGCCGAATACACCCGCGCCATCGAACCCGCCCGTGCCCTCGCCTGCGAAACCCTGAAACTGGAGCGCACCCTCAGCGACCTCGTCAACCAAGCCTACGCCCTCACCCCGGCAGAGATCGACCTGATGTGGAAAACCGCCCCGCCCCGCATGCCCATCGCGCCATGAGATCGCTACCCAAGAACCTGGATTTTGCTGAACTTCCGCCCAACGTGCGTGAGGAAGTGGAGATCTGGCAGAAGGTGTTGAGACGTGCCGTTGATTGCAGGCCAGTACGCCCAATCCTCAGGCAAATCGCATCGGGCCGGCGAGTGGGCCTCGCCACGGTTTATCGCAAGCTCCGCGCATTCGAAACCCACGGTTGGCGTGGCCTTGTCAACCGCGCAAAATTCCCCATGAGTCCGCCTGCCCCACCTCGGACATTTCGAGCCTTCCTGCACGCCCTCTGGATCGTAAACGGGAAGAGTTATCGCGCTACCCACGAGCAGGTCGTCGCAATGTGGAAAGGAGGAGCGAAAATCCCGGGTTATGTCCAGCGCCCCAGGGTCAGTCCATTCAACCCCCACCCAGATGGCTGGACCTACGCCAACTTCGTTTACCACATCAAGAAGGCGGAGGCCAACCGCCCTCACGAGCGCGAAGCCCTGGTGGCAAACCGTACCTGCGAGTCACGAAGCCATGGCGCACATATTGGAGCGAACTCGATCATCTGACGGGTGAGCTGCCGGCCTGCCTCGAGCCGCGGCCATCCGCGGGCGTCTACAGAATGCACCGGTGGTCCACGAGAATGGCCCCTCGAGCAGAGGCAACACGTCGCGCTTGGCCACGCATCCTGCGACCAACCATACACTGCATGCCCTTTGATCAACTTGTGTCCAACCCGCCCGCTTCCCCATTTCCAGACGCGCTCGAATTCTACCTCGGCGCACCGGACGGCCGGGACTGCCACGAACTGACATACAGCAATGGGTTGCTCTGGTATCGGGGCGGCACGACCCTCACGGAGTTGTTACCGGGCGATGTCTCCTGCACCGCCGACGAGGCCCGCTGGGCACGTTTCTGTGACAGCCTCAAACGAATCGGCGTTGGGAATTTGAAGCCAGACCACAGCAACCCCAAAGTGCTGGAGGGCGAAGGCTTGCGGTTGGAAATCATGTGCGCCGGTCGCGCCCTAAAAAGCGGCGGCGATAGCGGCTATTGCCCTACTTCGAGACTTGAGCCGATTTGGACTGCGCAGACCGGGGAGGCTTAGGCTTGATCGCCTTCAGAATCTCAATCTCCCGCTGACGATTCGTTTTCTGGAGGAACCGGATCAGGTCGAGCATCCGGTCGCGTTCTTGCTCCCATCCTGCGCCCTGCAGCAGCCTGCAGCTTTGGATCTGGGACCACGGGATGGTTGCCAGCGTGCCTCCCTCGGACAGCGCCCTGTCCAGGATCGCCGTGTCCAATTCCTCGCCGCGGCGGATGAAGAAGACAGTCGCTCGCAACACCAAATCGGACATCCGCTCATTGTGCCCCAGCATGGCCCGGCTCACCTCGCAAAGCCACTCCATCGACTCACGCGGAGCGAACCCGGCACCCAAGCGGCTGAGCAGCGTTGCGACAGATTCTGGCGTGAGTGGCTCCGCGTTGGCGGCCCGCTTGAGTATGGGGAGGTGCGCCAGAAGCCCACCTGCCAAGTCGAATTCGTCTTCCGAGAGCGCCTTGATTGGCCGGACCCCAAGTTCCAGCAGCCAGTGAGCAAAGTGTTCACGCTGGGGGTAGGAGGACAGGCTCTCTACGAAGCACTCCAACATGCAGCGCTCACGGATTGGAGCAATGCTGGGGACATTCAATATCGCTAGCACCAACTCGGGGCTGTTGGAATCCGTGGCGAGGCCCACGGCGCCGATGGCCGTCCCCTCGTCGATCGAAGATACCGAGCCAAGCATCGCCTTAATGAGATCCGGGTCCTTCATCTCCACCGCCAAGGCAATTAGCTCGTTGTAGCCGTAGGAGGTGGCATTGAAGGCTGTTTGCAGCTCGGTAGGGCAAGCCTTCCATATCTGTCGCCATTTTGATCGCACGAACCTTTCCAGCAGCCTTGGGCGACCGTAGCCCGGCATCCTGCGGTGGGCGAGCAACGCGCAGGCGGCATTTTCTTGGCCCTGAGAGATGCACGTCCTCAACACTCCGGCGTATGCCTTCTCTGAAAGTTTGTCCACTTGATCGGCTACGTCCGGGGGGAGCGGGTGGGATAATCGTCGCAAGAGCGTGCGCAGGTCCGTGGCTAGGGCCACGTCGCTGGCGCTCAGCCTGACAGGTGGCTTGAGCGGCTTGAGACGGGCCAGCGCGAGTTTGTGGAGATCCCGCATCTTGGCCTCACCCGCGGCGGTCAGCAGTGGGCCGCAGTTTGCTGCTATCAGCTGGTTGACTAGCCGCCGAAGCGCCCCAGAACCCAGGCCCCAGTGGTCGCCGGGCCTGTCGACCAGCCTGACCTCGCCGGGGGTCCAGTCAACAAAGTCCACTCGCGAGTAATCTCTGCGATATCTGTAGTCTGACTCCTCCCGCTTGAACAGCCAGAGCAAGGGTGTTCGGACATGGGTGGCCTTGGCCTTGATGGGACCGAGCGTAAATCCGTGCGCAACCAACTTGGGGTTGAGCCAATCGTCGGCATGCTTCGATACGGCCGTCTTCCATGGCATCCGAATATAAGGCGTCAGCTCGTTCAGGAACTCAGCGAGCCGTGAGCTGCTGGCGAAGCAGTCCCAAAGGAAGTCATTGAGTCCCGTGTTTGGCTGGCTCGCGAAGCCGTAGTAGCCGCCGTTCTTAGAGCGGCGTGGCAGTCGGACAAGATCCCAGTGCCATGCGCCGAACCGATTGCTCCACGTCACGGTGGCGCCGGCATGCTCGCCGAAGCTGGCTGGGCCGGACAGGCCATTCGGCTCGACAAATGGCCCGATTACGGGGGCCTCGAATATGTCCGCTAATTCTGACACGGTGACCGCTGCTACATAACCAAAACCGGCTCCTGTCTCCAAGCTTTATCTGCGTCAGCCAGCGGTGTTTGGTCCTCGCGGCGCGGCTTATTCTCCCAGCCGACGGATGCCGAATCGGAATGGGGTCGGAACGGGGTCGGTTCCACGTAACCACACATTCCGCCTCCTTGGACCGAAACAACATCGCTTATGTACGCACACGCGAAGCTGGTCCTGTTCTTTCTCAAAACAAAGCCGCAGTTTTTCTACCTCTCCGATGAGGTTAAGGAGATTTGGAAGGTATTGAAATCGGGCGGCGCACCCGATGCAGAAATGAAGGAGATTCGAGAGGCCATGCTGCAGCTCGGTTCCGATCCTGAGGAAGGCTGATCAAAAACAGAGAGGGCTTGTGCAAAAACAAAGGCCGAGGTTGAGGCGCAATTCTAGCATTTTGAGGCAATGGCTGCGGCGGTACAGAAAGGGAGGCGCAAAGCGCGGGAGTACCGCGCACTCCAAGGGCTTCGCCAGTTCGGCGGTCGGTTCGCACGTCGCCAAGCGTTTGCAGCGCGTCCCGATGCACCGCGGAAGCTTTGGCTGCGCCCGCCGACAAGAAGATCGGAACTAATTCTTGCACGAACACTTAGCTCTATGGAAGCCGAATTCTCTCCCGATCGAAATGGTCGTCGCGGGCGATGGCTTCGGTAATGCCCAGGCGCTTCATGGACTCCAAGGAAATGCAGTCCGTTAGGCTCAAGTTGCGCAAGCGGGCTTGCCGGCAGCGCTGAACGCCCAATGCATGAAGGGTCTCATCCACAAAGTCGACCCGGCATAACGGCAACAAGACATCCAGGAAATCCTCGAGGGCGTCCCAGCCCAGGCGGTGCTGGACGAGCGCCCAGGTTTCCTGAACGACGTAGTTGGTGGTCACAAGCTGCCACCGCTCTGATTCTGCGCGGCGAAATAAATCCGTCGCGGCCGGACAGAATGGATCAGCCCCATCCAGCAGGGCGTAAAAGCCGGACGTATCCACGAACACCGTTTTCACGCGGCGAGCGAACCGGTCTTGGAAGCGGCAATTGCTTCGGCGAATCCAGCGTCATGACTCGCCGCTTCCGCGTTGGGGGTGGGACGGTGCTTGCCGGCGACCTCAGCGACGGACCTGTGGTGGGCGGGAGCGGCTTTCGCGGGAACGCTCGCAAGCTCACGAAGCAGCACGCTAAAAAGCTCGCGCTGGTCGCTCGCGGCCAACTTGCGGAACTGTTCGAGAAGTTCTCCGGCATCTTTGCTCACAAAGATAAACTAAGCCGCGGTCTGGCCTTGGCAAGCAGTTTCCTCATTGGTTCTTGTTCCTGAGGCAGTTGGCCGGCTGAATCAAGGCTGATCCCGAAGACATCGCCCGGGACGTTCGCCAGCAGAGGGCTTGCGCGTCGCGCGACGTGCTTTTGAGCCATGCTTGATTGGAGCCAGTGCGCGGCGGTCGAACGGATGCCGTCAAGGGCACCAACCCGCCAGGCATCCCACAGCCCTGCCCTGACCCGAATACTTCACGGTTCCCGGCAGCCGCGAAAGCTCCGCTAGGAGCGCCATATTTATAGAAACGCCAGCCCACCGCACACCTTTCTCAAGCTCCGCTAGGAGCGGCATCTGCCTGGACGCTGCGGTTACGGCGTAGCGTGCCGCTCCTAATGGAGCTTGAGCT
>Ga0181524_10002494_pt1 | contig 18808 bp, 17 predicted proteins | sample PEATcosm2014_Bin_34_FD_119761 | JGI IMG/M metagenome (GOLD analysis project Ga0181524, IMG submission 119761) | Peatland microbial communities from MTU Mesocosm Facility, Houghton, MI, USA - PEATcosm2014_Bin05_60_metaG | ecosystem: Environmental > Terrestrial > Soil > Wetlands > Peat | place...
ATCGACGTCGCGATGCTCGACGGCGTGACGCATCTGATGTCGGCGTTCCAGGCGTTCCGGCAACAGGGAACCTGGACGGCGCGGCGCGGCGACAACATCGTCGATGGCGGCGCGCCGTTCTACGGCAGTTACGAGACCAAGGACGGCAAATATGTCGCGGTCGGCGCGATCGAGCCGCATTTCTATGCCGCGCTACTGCAGGCCATCGGCCTGGACAAGGAGACCCTGCCCGACCAGAACGATCGCCAGGCGTGGCCGGGAATGCGCGAACGCTTTGCTTCGGTGTTCCGCACGCGCACGCGCGACGAATGGGTCGCGGCGACCGCAGGTCGCGACGCCTGCCTCGCGCCCGTGCTGACGATCGACGAAGCGCCCTCGCATCCGCAGATGATCGCCCGCGAGGCCTATTGCGAATTCGACGGCGCGCGGCATCCCAGTCCGGCCCCGCGTTTCGAGCGAACTCCCGCGTCGCTGCGACGCCCGACGCCCTCGCCAGGTCAGCACAGCCGCGAAATCTTAAGCGAATGGGGCCTCTCCGACCGCGAGATTTCGGCGCTTGAGGCGGGCAAGGCTATGGCGCAAGCATGATCGTCCCAACATGAAACTGATCCTCGTGCGTCACGGGCGGCCGAACGAAAACGGCCTAGACTCGCCCAACGATCCTCCGCTCAACGCCGACGGACGGCGCCAGGCCGGCGCCGTGGCGCAATTGCTCGCGCACGAGGGCGTGACGCGCATCGTCTCCAGCCCGCTCGCGCGCGCTCGCGAAACCGCCGAACTGCTCGCCGAGCGACTCGGCTTGCCGATCGACACGATCGAAGGTTGGGCCGAAGCGGACCGCGCGGCGGGTCGATATCGCTCGACGGAGACCTTGCGCGCCGAAGGCGGCGAAGCTTGGCGGCGCTTTCTGGAGGACCCGATCCGCTATCTCGGCGCCGATCCCGGCGAATTTCGCGCCGGCGTCATCGCCGCACTCGAGGAGACTTCGCGCGCCGGCCCCTCCTCATCGCGCGTCGCCATATTTACGCATGGACTTCCGATCAATGTCGTGCTTTCGCACGCGCTCGGCCTCGAACGCATCACGAATTTCATGCCGGGCTACGGCTCGGTGACGCGTTTGCGTCGGCGCGAGGACGGCGGTTTCGGCGTCGTCAGCGTCAACGAAAGCGGCCACCATCGCTGGCCGGCGGCGCCGGACTGAACTCGGCGCGCCAGGAATGAGAGAGTTGAGAATGACGAACGATCGCACGTCGAGTTGGGACGGCCTCGACATTGGCGAACTCATGGACCTCGCCCAGCCGCAGCCGTGGCGCTTTCGCAGCCGCATAGGCGAGATCAACGAGAACGGACGCGTCTACGGCGGTCAGTTGCTCGGCCAGTCGCTGATGGCCGCGGCGAAGACCGTGCCCGCCGATCGACGCGCCACAGCGCTGCAGTTCATGTTTCTTTCCGGCGCGATGCCGGAATGGCCGATCGATTACGAAGTGACGGCGCTGCAGGACGGCAAGCGCTTCTCCACGCGCAACGTCAAAGGCTCGCAGCGCGGCGGCCGCAACGTATGCGACGTCCATGTCTCGTTCGCGACGCCGATCGAGTCGCCCGCGCACATGGCCCGGCCGGCGCCGGATTGCGGGCTCGGCTCCGATCCCGAGCGCCTTCCCCGGCTTTGCGACATCGTATCGCCGCGAGCGGCCGAAATCGAAAGCGTCGTCGTCTACCTCTTCAACGACCATCCTGCGATCGACTTTCGCGTCCCGTTCGAAGGCGATCTGCTGTCGCCCGACCCGCATGAACCGCGCATGCGGTTCTGGATCCGGATGCGCCGCGCGCTGCCCGACGATGCATCGTTGCACGCGGCGGCCTTCGCCTATCTCTCCGACTATTGGATCAATTTCGTCGGATGCGCCGCGCATGTGCATCCGATGGCGAAGGCCGGACGCCGGCTCTATGTCGCCAGCCTCAATCACGCGCTGTGGTGGCATCGGCCCGTGCGCGCCGACGATTGGCTGCTGTTCGATTGCCTCAGCCCCAGCGGCGCGACCGGGCGCTCGCTATCGCTGGCGCGCATCTACAACCGTGGCGGCGACCTCGTCGCCAGCGCCAATCAGGAATCCTTGCTGGCGCCGATTTCGGATTGAGCCGCGCTGAACGGCGCCTCGAACATGCCGACCGCGGCGTCGATGAAATTTCGCAGCGGATCGGGCGAGTCCCAGGGTTTGACATAGGCCCCGCTCTCGTCGACCGCGCCTTCCAGAACCGCCAGGATCGAAGACGAAGCCCAGAAATAGAACAACAGGCGCTGATCCCGCGCGCCTTCCGGCATCGCCGGCATTAACCGTCGGATATGGCGCAGCGCGCGATCGTAAGCGGAGAATTCGAGCCGGGCGACCGTGTCGGTGACGAGGTGGCGGCGCGTGTGCAGCAGGGTCGCGAAGAAGCGCGCGGAGGCCTCGTCGCCCTCGGGCGCGTTGGGCGGCAGGCCGTGCAGCACGAGGATTTCCACGACTTGGCGAATGCTCGTCGGGCCGCCCGCCGCCTCCAAGTCCAGCAACGCTTCGTCCCAGCGAGCGTTCGCGGCCGCGAGCGCGTCGCGGATCAGCGTCTGAATCAAGCCTTCCTTCGAGCCGAAATAATAGTTGAGAGCCGAGGCGTTCTTGGCGCCCGCCTCTCGGATGACGTCGCGCACCGTCACCGCATCGACGCCATTCAAGGCGAAGAGCCTGCGCGCCGCCCGCTTGATGCGCTCGCGGGTAGATTGATCGTCTTCGCCGTGCAGCCCCGCCGTCGCCATGGTTTCCATCTCGATCCGATTGTCGCCGCGCCACCGAGCGGCTTCGCGTAAATTCGGTTGCCACGTTAGAACATTTGCATTACACAATTGCATTATGCTTGGCAACCGCCGACGTTTCCGGCGCTTTTCGATCCCGAAGAGGCTCGCATGATTTCGTTCGCGTTGTCCGAGGAGCAGGAAATCGCGTGCACCGCGGCGGCGGAATTCGCTAGGAGCGAACTGGCTCCCGGAGCGCGCGCCATCGATGAGGCCGGCGCGCTGTCGGCGGCCGCGCTCGAATCCGTCTGGCGCCTCGGCATCGTGCAGACAGTCGCGGACGGCGCCGAGGCCCTGCCCGAACAGCCGACCGTGCTGAACGCGCTGCTGCTAGAAGAACTGGCCTATGGAGACGCCGCGGTCGCGGTCGCGCTCGCCGGTCCGCTCGGCTTCGCCAAGGCGATCGCCGAACAGGGTTCGCCGCGGCAGAAGCAGGACACTCTCCCGCTCTTCGCGGGCGACTCGCCGCGCCTCGCCGCCATCGCGCATCTCGACGCCGGCTGGTTCCAGGGCGCGGGCAAGCCGACGCGCGCCGAGCGGGTCGCCGGCGGCTACAGACTCGTCGGCGCCAAGGCGCTGGTTCCGCTCGCCGCGCAATGCAGCCAGTTTCTTGTTCTGGCCGAGTGCGAACGCGAGCGGGCCGCCTATGTCGTCGCGGCCGACGCGGACGGCGTAAAGATCGCGGCGTCGAAGGGAACGCTCGGCCTGCGCGCGCTCGCCATGGCCGACGTGACTTTCGAGAACGTCGTCGTTCCCGAGACCGCGCGACTCGGCGAGGCCGAAGGCGCCGATGTTCAACGGATCGTCGATCTCTCGCGCGTGGCGCTGAGCGCGATCCTGAGCGGGCTCGCGCGAGCCGTCTACGACTACGCGCTGCCCTACACCAAGGCGCGCGTCGTTCACGGCGAGGCGATCGCCAAGAAGCAGGCTGTCGCTTTCAAGCTCGCCGACATGCATATCGCGACGCAGGCGATGCGCTGGATGGGTCTGAGGGCCGCGGCGGAACTCGACGTAGCCACAACCGCGACGCGCAATGCGAGACTGGCGCAACGTTACGCGGCCGACCAGGGAATGCGCATCGCCGACGAGGGCGTGCAGCTCTTCGGCGGACACGGCTTCGTCCGCGATCTGCCGCTGGAGATGTGGTACCGCCACGCGCGATCTCTATCCGTTCTCGACGGACTGATCGGCGCCTGAAGCGCGAGGAACAAGCCATGATCAGCTTCGCTTTCACCCGGAAGGACCGCGAGATTCTCGACGAGGCGCGCGCGCAGGCGAAACTCGCCGCCAAATATTCGCGCGACTTCGAGGCCGATGAAGACGCGATGCCGCCGCATGAATATCCCGAGGCGGCGGGCCGCCCGGATACGCGCGAGTTGCTCGAGTCGCATGTCGACGAACTCAGCGGGCGCAAGATCATCCACGCCCTGCTCTATCTCGAGGATTGGTACGGCGGCGTGCCGTTGCGCGAGGCGCGCTATTCGCTCGGCAACACGGTGCTGAAGATCGCGGGCGATCCGGCGCAATATGCGCGCTGGGCCGACAAGACGATCGCCATCGGCCTTACCGAGCCGATCGGCGGCTCCGACCCTGCTTCGACGCGCACGAGCGCCACCTACGACCCGGCGAATGACGAATGGGTGATCGAAGGCGAAAAGATCTTCATCACCTATGCCGAGAGTTGCGACGCGGTGCTCGTGCTCGCGCGCATGGTTCATCCCGGCCGCCCACGCGGGCTTTCCACCTTCATGGTCGAGAAGGGAACGCCGGGCTTTTCCGTCGGCAAGCAGATCCGCAAGATGGGCATCCGCTTCGAGGACACCGCCGGCCTCTCGTTCGTGAACTGCCGCATCCCCGCCTTCAACCATATCGACGGCGATCTGAAGAAGACGCTGCAATCCTTCAGCGAGTCGCGCCCCGTCGTCGCCGCCTATGCGCTCGGCGTCTCGCGCGCCGCGATGGATTTTACCTGGGTGCGGCTCGCGGAGATCGGCGTGACGCCGGACTACAACGCGACGCCGACAGGCCTTTGCGCGGCCGCAGACCGAATGCTGGCGTTGGAAGCCGAGTGGGACGCGACCTGGATCACGGTGCTGCGCGCCAAATGGATCGAGCAGAACGAAGGTCCGGGCAAGATCGAGTCTTCGGCGGCTAAGGCGATGGGCGGCGCGCTCGCCCGCAAGGCGACGCAGACTTGCATCGAAGTTCTCGGGGCCTGCGGTCTGTCGGCGGAGCACCTCGCGGAAAAATGGTTCCGCGACGCACGCATCTTCGACATTTACGAGGGCACCGGCGAGATCCAGCGCCTCATCATCGCGCGCGAGATATTGCGCTATTCGCCGAAGGAGTTGAACTAGCGCCGGCCCAACTTGTTCGCTAGCGTACGATGCGCTAGCTTCCGCGGGAAGACGCGATCTTGGAGAGGATCTTGATATGGTCGCTGAGACCACGCCGTTGAAGCTCGCCGGCAAGGCGGCGCTCGTCACCGGGGCCGCGCGCGGGTTGGGGCGGGCCTACGCGCTGAGGCTCGCCGCGCTCGGCGCCGACGTCGCCGTCGCCGACATCAACCTCGACGCCGCCAACGAATTCGGAGAATCACTGTCGGCCGAGAGCGTGCCCGCCGAAATTGAGCGCATGGGCCGGCGCAGCCTCGGCGTTCAGGCGGACCTGACGCGCCGCGAGGACGCGCAGCGCGCGATCCGCGATACGTACGAGGCGTTTGGGCGGCTCGACATTCTCGTCAACAATGCCGGCGGCGCCTTGACGCCGGCCGGTCGCAGCCATGCCACGGAATCGCCCGAAGAGGACACGCGCTTCCTGATGGACGTCAACTACATGAGCGCAGTCCATTGCTGTCAGGCGGCCGCGCCGATCCTGAAGGCGCAGCGATCGGGCGTGATCGTCAACATTTCCTCGCAATCGGCGATCTCGACCTATCAACAGGGCCTCCTCGCGGCCTATTCTGCGGCGAAGGCGGCGGTGACTGTCTACACCCGCTATTTGGCGGCCGAACTCGGGCCGTTCGGCATCCGCGCCAATTGCCTCGCGCCAGGAATCATCATGACTTCGCGAGTCGCGGCGCAGGCGGCCGCGCGCGGCGTCGGGACAAACTCGGAAGCCGAGCGCGTGCCGCTGCGCCGCCTCGGCCAGGTCGAGGATTGCGCGGGGGTGCTGGAATTTCTCACGACCGACCTTTCGCAATATGTCACGGGGCAAGTCATCTCCGTTTGCGGCGGCGTCGTTCTCCATCCGAACTGAGCCCGCGGGCAATGAACCTCGACTATGTCGTCAATCGTCGCTTCGAGCCGATCGAGCAGAGCTACGACGCCCGCGACTCGGCCCTCTACGCTTTGAGCCTCGGCGTCGGCGACGACCCGCTCGACGACGACGAACTTCCCTTCGTCTACGAAGGGCGCGGCCCGCTTGCGATGCCGAGCCAATGCGTCACGCTCGGTTGGCCGCCATTCTGGCATGACGAGCCGCAGGCGCAGATATCCTGGCGCCGGATCCTGCACGGCGAGCAGAGTTTTACGCTCCATCGCCCGCTGCCGGTTCGCGGCGCGATCCGCGCGCAGCATAGGATCGACGCCGTCGAGGACAAGGGTCCGGGCCGCGGCGCCCTCATCCATTTCGCGACCGAGATCGCCGACGCCTCGACCGGCGCGGCGCTGGCGAGCCTTCGCGCGATCCAATTCCTGCGCGACGATGGAGGCTGCGGCGGGTGGGGAACGCCGCCTCCCGCGACGGCGCCGTTCCGCCCCGAGGGCCTCCCGACCGCCAGCGTGGACTATTGCACGACGAGCCAAGCGGCGCTGCTCTATCGTCAGGCGAGCCGGGACTACATGCCCATCCACGCCGACCCGGAAATCGCCCGCAGCGCAGGCTTTGCGCGTCCGATCTCGCATGGGCTCAATATCTTTGGGCTCGCGTGCCGCGCGATCGTCAAGCGCTTCGCGCCGCGCGCTCCGGAGCAGCTCAAGACGATGTCCGCTCGCTTCGTCAATCCCGCCTTTCCCGGCGACACGATCCGTGTCGAAATCTTCGCCGAGGCGAATAGCGTCCAGTTCCGCGCCTATGCGCTGGAGCGCGGCGCGCTGGTCTTGGACCGCGGCGAAGCCGGCCTCGGCTAGCCCCGGGCCCGACGCGCCTCAGGCGGCATCCGAAGCGTCGATCTCCTCGCCCGCCTCCGCCAGCATCTTCAGGAGATTTTCCTTCATCTTGCGCAACGCGCGCACGGTCGCCTTAAGGTCGGGGTCCTCGATGTCATCGAGAATGACCCGTTCGGTCACGCTGACGCTGGCGCGGATCTCGTTGATCAGCGTATGGCTCTTCTTGGTCAGGAAGACTCGCTTGACGCGGCGATCCTCAGCGTCGTGGCGGCGCGAGACGAAACCCGTCTTTTCCAGCCGATCGATCAACCCGCCGAGCGCGACTTTGCCCAAGTCGAGTTCCTCGGCGAGCGCGACCTGCGACATTCCATCGGCGCGCGACAGGAAGGCCAGCACCCACCATTGCGAGCGTGTGACGCCGAGCGGCTTCAACGTGCGGTCCACGACGCTGCGCCGCAGCCGGGAAACATCGTGCACCAGGAACCCTAGACGCAATTCCCAGTTCAAGTCGTACGCCATTTCCGTCTCTCATCCTTCAATGCGTCGCCGATGCCGCCGCCCGAAGCCAACCGCTTCGAGCCGCAGGCGCCAGATTATGGTTTGCATGCGGACAGTAAGCAAGAATACAGAGGGCCTTGTCGCCTTATTGAATCGATATCGCGAACAGGCTGCGCTTCCGAAAGTTTCAAGCCGCCGCGGCTGCCTCGCGCTCACCGCCACGGCGCGAAGCGCGCGATGCGTTTGAGCTGAGGCCCGATGGCGTTGGACGTTGCCCGCTTTCAGACTGCGCGCGGTGCGCAAGCTGGCTTGCAGCGCCGCAATGTGATCGGAGTCCGCTCTACGCGGAGCCGTTAGCGGCCATCTTGATCAGAGCGGGCTTGATGATCTTTCCGGCAGAATTTTTCGGCATGTCGTCGATAAAGTAAATCCGCTTGGGCACTTTGTATGGCGCGAGACGCCGCCGACAAAGCTCCGTGAGCTCCTCGGCGGAGAGATCCGTCGATTTGACGATAAAGGCGCCGACTTCCTCGCCCATCTCTACCGAGGGCAGACCAACCACGGCTGCCTCGACGACCCCGTCGTGACCGAGTAGGGTCTCTTCAATTTCGGTGGGATAGATATTCACGCCGCCGCGAATAATCATGTCCTTTTGACGACCCTTGAGGAACAGGTAGCCCCTCTCATTCCGGGCGCCGAGGTCTCCTGGGTAGAACCAGCCATCCTTGAACATCTCGGCTGTCGCCACCGGGTCGCCGAAGAATTCCGTCGCACACCCGGCGCTGCGATACCGCAGGACGCCCGTCTCGCCAGGAGCGAGTTCGCGATTGTCCTCGTCCACCACCTGGACCTCGACGGCAAACATCGCACGGCCGACGGAATCCCCGTGGACAAGTTGATCCTCGGGAGTGAGCAGAGACACACCGCCGCCCTCCGTGGTGGCGTACATTTCGAAGAAGTTAGGCGTGATCTTTCGGCGTATCGCGAGTCGTTCCTCCGCATGCAGCGGGGAACCGCTCGACAGCAGCAGCGTCAGGGAGGGCATCAAGAGGCCGTCGGACGCCTCCAGCGCCAGGAGACGCCGCAGCAATGTCGGAACCAGAAACAGGGCTGTCGCCGAGCGTAGACGGACCTCCCGCACAAGGTCCTCGGGATGATAGGGCGGCGGAAAGAGACAGACCGTGCCCCCGCTGAATATCTGCGACAGAGCAAATGTCCGGCCTCCGCCGAAATAGAGCGGCGTGGCCGAGATGTACCGAGATTGCGCGTTCAACCCCAAATTGATCCAATGCGCCCAGAACCGGCGCAGGAACTGCTGGTGGGTCACGAGGGGGCCTTTCGCCATCCCGGTGGTGCCCGAGGAAAGCGACAGGAGAAAAGGCAACCGATCGCCTTGCTCGATGTCGTCCGCGGGCTCGCTCAGTTGCACGCCTTTCCGCCACACTTCGTCGCAGCGGATGGCGGGCGTGACGTCGTTCCACTGCGCGCCGCTTTCCAGCAGAACGATCTTGGCCCTGAAGTGTTCGACGACCCGCTCCTGTTCGCCAACCGTCCAGCGGCAGTCTACCGGCAACATGATTGCCCCGAGGGTCGCCAGCGCATAGATCAAGATCAGGTGTTCGGCCGTATCGCCGAGCGCGACTCCCACAACATCGCCGCGCCGCACGCCTTGCTTCGCAAGCCACACGGCTGTTCGCCGCACCGTGTCATCGAGGGCTTGGTAGGAAATCTCGCGATCGCCATGGATGATCGCCGTTTGCGACGGCCGGGATTGAGCGTTGAGGCGCAGGCCCTGGGCGATGTTCATCATGAGACGCCGGGAAGCTTGTAGAGCCGACGTGCGTTGTCGCGAAGGAATTTGCGTCGGGCGTGGTCCGGTATGCCCAAGGCCTCCACCTCCTGACGCGCCCGTTCGAACCCGAGAACAGGAAAGTCGGTCCCGAACAGAACCTTATCCTGACCGTAGCTCTTGATGTAATGAACAAAGCTTTGCGGCCAGTATTTCGGCGAATGAGCGTCCGACCCGATATAAACATTTTTGTGTTTCCAGGCCATCGCGATCATTTCATCGGCCCACGGAATGCCGACATGGATTCCGATAAGCTTGAGTTCCGGGAAATCGCACGCGACGTCGTCAAGCGTGATTGGGCGCCCCACGCTCCGCCGGGGAAAATCGGGTGCATAGATCATCGACTGCCCGACCTGCAGCTGGATTGGAATGTCGAGTTCGACGCACTTGGCATAGAAGGGGTAGTAGCGCGCGTGATTCGGTGGAATCTCGAACCAGTGAGGATAGGAGTGGGCGCCCACGAAGCCCATGTCCTTCACGGCCCGCTCAAGCTCACGCACCCCTTGCATGCCCTCCGTCGGATCGACGCCGGCGAGGCCGCAGAAACGGTCCGGGTGCTCCTTCACGGCGCGCTCGACCAGTTCGTAGGGGAGGTGATAGCAGGACGGATGTCCAAGGGGGCCGTTCTTCGACGCGATCAGGAAAGCGACTTCGATTCCGGCGCTGTCCATCCGGACCAACATCTCGGTGAGCGAGACGCCACGCATCGTGTCATCGTCGACCTTCATCTTGCCCTGGTAGAAGGCTTTGCGGTTCTTGGGGCGATACTGCTCCACTTCCTCGGTAAAGATGTTGCAGACGATATCGATGGCCTGGATGTCGTACACGTTCGTACCCCGTCTTAGAGCGGCCTACAGGCCGAGTTCCCGAGCAATGATGTCGCGTTGAATTTCGTTCGAGCCCTCTCCGAACGAGTACAGCCGAGCGTCGCGCCAGTAACGCTGCATGTCGCTCTCGATCGCGTAACCGGCGCTGGCGAGGATCTGCATGCCGTGGTCGGTGACGAACTGAAGGCACTCCGTCGCCATCACCTTTGCCTGCGCGGCCTCCCGGCGACACGCTTTCCCCTCGCTGATCAGCCAAGCCAGGTGGCGGACGACCAAGCGCGTCGCGTCAACGCGCATCTGCATGTCTGCAAGGCGGTGGCGCAGGACCTGGAATGCGCCCAGAGGACGCCCGAACTGGTGTCGCTCCCGCGCATGCGCAAGCGCACAATCGACGGCGGCTTGGGCGCAGCCCGCGACCGTGGCCGCCATGCTGGCGCGGGAGAAGTGCAGCGTCGACATGAGATGGGCGAAGCCTTTTCCTTCCGCGCCCATGAGGGCCGATCGAGGCGCCAGCACGTCTTCGAAACCGATGTCCCAGCTCGGCATGCAATTATTCCCGACTTTCGCCAGCGGGGACATCGAGACGCCGGGCGCGTCGCGGGGGATCAACAGCATCGAGATGCCCTCAGATCCCTTGCTCCCGCGCTGCGTGCGAACGGCGGTCAGCAGAAAGTCGGCGCCCAGAGCATCGCTGATCCAGGTCTTGCGGCCGTTGACAATCCACCCATCCGAGGACGCCTCGGCCCTCGTGATAATGGCCGCCGCGTCGCTGCCCGCCTGCGGCTCCGTGAGCGCAAGCGCGAACAGACATTTTCCAGCGACGATGCGGGTGAGAAACGCGGCCTTCTGTTCCTCGCTGCCATAACTGAGCAATGACATCGCCCCGAATCCGATCACTCGATTGAAGATCGAGCCGACGGCATAAGCATGGCGGGCGAGTCTCTCCTGAACCAAGGATACGGTCATCCAGTCTTGGCCAGAGCCGCCGAACCGCTCCGGGATCGCCAACCCCAGGAATCCCGCCTCTCCCATCGCAGGCAGAAGGTCGTAGGGAGGCGTATGCTCGCGGTCTCGGCGGCGCGCTTCTTCGGGCGGCATGTGGCGCGTCATGAAACGATCGACGGTGTCAAGGATCATTCTCTGGGAGTCTGTGATCTCAAAATTCATCTGGTCGAACCCCAGGGAGAAGCCGTGCCCAGAGCTTCTTGTTTCGCGACATCGCGCATCGGCAAGAACGTGACGGCATTTTACCTGGCCGCGTGCTCATCGGCGCTCCAGGAAATCAGAAGGCCTCGAAGCCACGCCATCGCCATGTAGAGAACGAAGCCCATCAGCGTCAGAAGGATGATGAGCACGAACAGCCGATCGGTCTGGAAGGCGTTCATCGTGGCGACCGCCAGATAACCAAGCCCCGAGCTGCTCCCAAGATACTCGCCGACAACGGCGCCGATCGTGGCTAGAACGATCGCCATTTCCATGCCAGCCAGAATGGCCGGCAGCGCGCTCGGGATCTGCAGCAGCAAGATGCGCTGAAAGGTGGTCGCGCGCAGGGCCCGGAAGACGTCGGCATGCCCAGGCTGAACGGAGCGCAGGCCGAGGACCGTGTTCACCATCACCGGAAAGAACGCGATCACAGCCGCGACTATTACCTTTGATGTCGACCCGAACCCGAACCACAAGACGAAGAGCGGGACAAGCGCCACTTTCGGGATGACCTGACTGGCTACGATGAAGGGATGGAGAGCGCGCTCCATCAGCGGCGAAATGGCGACGACCCAGCCGATCACCATCCCGAAGACCGTTGCGAGCGCAAAACCCGCCAGCGTCTCGAACAGTGTCACGTAAGCATGGTAGAGCGTCGTCCGATCGAACGTGACTTCAACAAACACGAGTGCGATTCGCGATGGCGGCGGCAGGATGAGCGGAGAGATGCCGGATATTTCGCAGTAGCCCTGCCATAACAGAAAAAATAAGACGACTGCGACCAGGCCCGGTAAGCTACTTCGCAAGGAATTCATTTTCATTGATCCAACTGCGCGCGCAGTGAGGCCGCGATTTGCTGAAATTCGAGAGTATTTTCGATGTCCTTCCGACGCGGTCTGGGAAAATTGACCTCGGCGATCGACATGATCCGACCCGGTCGGGCGCTCATGACAACCACACGGTCCGCCAGGATGATCGCTTCGCTGATCGAGTGGGTCACAAGGACGACGGTGGCCCCGGACGTCAGCCAGAGGCGTTCGAGTTCTCCGTTCATGCGCGAACGTGTCAGGGCGTCGAGCGCCCCGAACGGTTCGTCCATCAAGAGCAGGGACGGATTGTCCGCCAACGCGCGCGCGATGGAGGCCCGCTGCTGCATGCCGCCCGAAAGTTCGCGCGGGAGGGACTTAACGAATTGTCCAAGTCCCACGCGCACGCAGAGCTCTTCCGCGACCGCCCTGCGGCCGTCGCGCTTCACATTCTTGAGGCGAAGGGGAAGCGCGACATTTTCCTCGACCGTCAGCCACGGCAGCAGGTTCGCCTGTTGGAAGACGAATCCGGTCGTCGTGCGGCCATCCTCGCCCGGCGTCAAGGAGAGCTGTCCGGTCGACGGCGAAAGCAGTCCCCCGATCATCCGCAGGAGTGTGGTCTTGCCGCATCCCGATGGGCCGATGATGACGAGAAACTCTCCCGCCTTGACCTCCAGATCGACGGGGGTAAGAGCCGCCACGGCGCCGCTGCGGCTCGGATAGGTCTTGCCGACGGCCTTGCACGAGATTGAGACGGTCATCGCTGCGGACCGGCTCAGAGCTGCTTCGAGAACTTCGTCGTGTAGGCGAGCGAGGGGTCGCCCTGCGTCGCGAGGCCGGCGGACACCATTTGCGCCCAGCCCTTTTCCCATGCATCGGGCATAATCTTGCAGATGTTGTCCCTCCCTCTGGCGAGCCAGAGGTTAAGTTCCGCCCGCACCGTCGCCTTCGCAGCGGCGGGATTGGAGAGTTCGGGAAAGTTGAACGGCTTCATCGCGGCAAGCGTCTGGTCGCCGGAAGCGTCATCCGCGATCTGGTTCACCGCCGAGCGAATGGACTTCAGGAAGGCCAGGATGATTTCAGGCTGTTCGTCGATCGTCTTCTGCGACGCCAGGTAGACCTGCCCGGGAATCGCGACATAGGGATCGACCGACATCATCGCCACTTCGGCGTTCATAGCGCGCAACGCGACCACCACGGCCTGGTCGCAGATGAAGGCGTCGATGCGCCCGAGCTTCACGAGATCGAGTGCTCCGGGGGAGTTGCCGACGACCTGGCGCTTGACGGAATCGTGCGCCACACCGGCGGTCGTAAGCACGATGTCCATCGTATTCTCGGAACCGCCTCCCGCGGACACAATGCCAACGGTCTTGCCCACGAGGTCCGCCGGCGTCTTCACGGGCTTTGCGGCAGTGCTGACAATCCACCATGTGGACGTGTGGCAGATCGTGCCCACTGCCCGGATCGGCGCCTTGGCGCCGGAAATCGCACGGACGACGTCGATGCCGCCTGTGCGGGCGACCTGAACCTGGCCGGCGACCGCCTGCTGCACGGCGGCGGAAGAACCGTTTCCGGGGATGATGTTAACCTTGAGCCCATTCTTTTCGAAGTGGCCGTCGGTTGCTGCGACATAGGCCGGCGCATAGACGGCCGAGTGCCCGAAAGGCGTGATATAGGAAATTTCCTTCAGCCCTTGCGCGTTCGCCGCACGTCCCGCCATGATGAGCGGCGTCGTGGCGAGAATGCCTGCGGAGAATGTTCTGCGCGAAATCTTGATCGTCGACATGATTGCCTCTCCCTTTATTGATACTTTCACCCCGTCTCGTCATCGACGGAGCGCCTAGCTCCTTCGCACCGCCAATATCCGGCCCCTGGCCGGCGCGCAGCCCCGTTGGTTCGACTGCCTTCATGCGGCGAAGGGGGGCCAAACATTCAAACCTTTCCAGTGCGCCTCCAGTCCAAGAGATGCCGAGAACAGGCGGCGCTCTGCGCCTGGCGGCGCAATGAATTGCATGCCGATCGGTAGGCCGCCGCTCGACAGCGAGAAGGGGACGGAGACGGCGGGAAGGCCGAGATAGGACGCCGGCTGCGTGAACTGGGCAAGACGCGTCACGGAACGCCAGACATCCGGCCGCGAGGGATCCGCGATCTCGTCGTATCTCGCCGGCAGGCCCGCAACTGTCGGCGTGAGAAGGACGTCGATCTTCGCGTAAGTGGTTTCAAGCGCGCGTCGAAGCATCATTCCGCGCGCACGCATCGCGTTGACGTAGTCGACCGCGAATATCCCCTCTCCGCCGGTAATGAATTTCCGGGCGGCGAGGCTGTAGTCGCCCGGCCTCTGTCGCAGAAGCCGGTGATGGACCGCAGCCGCCTCAGTCCGCATGAGGATGCGGTGGAGCGACCGCATCTCCTCGCGCTCGATCACCGGGACGTCAACGACCTTGTGGCCGCGCGCCTCAAGCGCCCGCACGGCGTCGGCCCAGGCCGAAGCGACCTCCGCGTCCAGTCCGTCCGTGTAGTACCGATCCGGGAGGCCGATCGTAAGTCGGCTGCTCGAGGTCGCAGAGGGTATAACCTCACCGCCTCGGGCCACATCGAAGAGAAGCGCGCAATCCGCAACCGTTCGGGCGAGAACGCCGATGGCGTCGAGGGACCATGCCAGCGGGAAGCATCCTGTGGCGTCGAGCGCGCCGGCGGTCGGCATGAGGCCGACGACACCGCAGAAACTTGCCGGGACGCGCACCGACGCTCCCGTATCGGTGCCGAGCGAGCCGAAGGCCAAGCCTGCGGCGACCGCCGCAGCCGACCCCGAAGATGATGCGCCCGTGCACCGCGCGACATCCCACGGGTTGGCGACATTGCCGAAGACCGCATTCGTCCCGGTGGTGCCGAGAGCAAACTCAGCGAGGTTCAGCGGCCCCAAATCAATGGCGCCGGCCTGGTCCAGTTCGGCCAGAACAGGCGAAGGCGGAAGCCTAGCCTCGGTGAATTCAGAAGCAACGCCGCAGCCAGGTTGCCGGTCCGGACGCGCAAACATATCCTTGTGCGCGAGAGGCACGCCCCATAGCGGCCGATCGTTCCGGGGCCCCTCCTTATCGAGACGTTCGGCCCGGGTGAGCGCCCTTTCAGGCCAGAGTTCGATAAATGCGTTCAGGCGCCTGAGCGTTGAAGCCCTGTCCAAGAGCGTCTGGGTGACGGTTTGCGCAGATAAATCGCGGCGGCCAAGCGCCGCGGACAGCTCGTAAATCGTTTGCCTGTGAAGAGGAGCGATCAAGAGACAGCCGCACGTTTCACGATGGACACGAATTCCGCAGGCGAGTCGGCCGGCGTCAACTCATCGCTGAAGCGCATGGACTGCACGAAGAGAAGCGCCGCTTCGGCTGCCGCGCCATCCAACTCGTCCGGCAGAACCTCTCGCCCCACCCTCGCAAGACGCATGGCGACAACATCGCGGACGGACGCTTCGAAATCATCAGGCATGACACAGCCAACATAAGTTGCTGTCCGCGCGCTGGAGCAGGGCGGACCCTACGTCAAACTCCGCCATCTGGGCGCGATCCATCGGCGAGAACCCGCCGCCCAACGACTGCGCCGTCACGATGCTGCGCGCCACGGATAAGACACCTAGATGTTATAAATTTGTGACAACTTTAAGCGGCTCCCGCTTGACTCGCAAGACGGACTGCTCTTTTTTTTGAAAATTCTTCCGGTCGGTTAGGAATGATCCCAGAGGCAAATTTCGCGGGTTCTTCCCGCCCGATATCCCGAAACAGCGGACCGTGATTCCAGCCGCTTGCGACCGCTCGCTCGGCGTTCTGGCATCGCCGTCAAACGTGAGCGACCCATCCGTTGCGATTGCGCGCCTTCGCCGACAGGGGTTTTTCAGTTCAAGTGAATCGCGGCCAAGCTTAAGCTCGCTGATGCCTTGGCCGAGACGATCTCGAGATTGGAAGGATGGAGAATGCCGGACCTGACAGCGCGTGGATTCGCGAAGGTGCGCCGCGGCTTCGTCGACGTTTCCGGCGGACAGATCCATTATCGTGAAGCCGGAACGAATGGCGGCGCGCCTCTCGTCCTGATTCATGCCTCGCCTGGATCCGCGCGCTCCCTCGAGCCCCTGATGCGCGCGCTGGCTGCCAGCCGGCACGTCATTGCGCCCGACACGATGGGGAACGGCGACTCCAGCGGCGACATGCCGCGCCAGCCGGAAATATCCTTCTTCGCGGATCGCGCCATGGAGGCGCTCGACCGGCTGGGACTGACCTCATTCGATATCTACGGCACGCACACCGGCGGATCAGTCGCGGCCGATATCGCCATCCGCTATCCAACGCGCGTGAGACGCCTGATCCTGGATGGCATCGGTCTTTATGACGACGATTTGCAGGCTGAACTCCTGGAGCGCTATGCGCCGGCCATGAAGCCTGATTTGCACGGCGCGCACATCGCCTGGGCGTGGCACTTCGTCCGCGACACCTACATGTTCTGGCCGTGGTACCGGACGGACGCGACGCATCGGAGAAGCCTCGGGCTCCCCCCACCCGAGGTGCTGCACGACAAGGTCATGGACGTCTTGAAAGCGATCCAAACCTATCATCTGTCCTACCGCGCAGCGTTTCGGTTCGATAAGCGCAGATCCTTTCCGTTGATCCGCGTTCCAACCATGGCTGCCTGCGCGGAGAGCGACATGCTGTCCCGATGGCACGACGAATTCGCGGGGCTCATTCCTGGCGCGGTCAAAGTAGTGATACCGCCCGTCACAACCGATCCAGGCGGCGTCGCTGCCGCCATCGAACGGTTCCTCCTGCCGCCCTGATTGTGTACAGGCTGGAAGCTGATCCGCGATCCCTATGGCGATGGCGGATTCTCGGGCGGTTCGAGGGAAAGACCGGTCCTGCAGAAGCTATTGGCCGACATCAAAGAGCGCCGGATCGACATCGTCGTCTACAAGGTCGATCGCCTGACCCGATCGCTCATCGACTTCGCCAAACTCGTCGAGCTGTTCGACGAGTGGAGTGAGCCCCGTTTGGCCTTGCCGCTCTCCTCGCCTTGCGCTGAACGGCAAGGTCGTGGAAGTTTGGCGCCGTCAACGGACGGGGAACGCATGAGCGAGGCCTTTATCGGCGTCGATGTCGGGACGGGGAGCGCGCGGGCGGGCGTCTTCGACGCGCACGGGAGATTGCTCGCCAGCGCCAAACGGCCGATCGCCCTCTGGCGCGAACCGGGGGAGATTGTCGAGCAGTCCTCGCGCGACATCTGGAGCGCGACATGCGCCGCCGTGCGCGAGGCGGTCGCGCTTTCCGGCCTTGCGCCTACGGCCATCCACGGGGTCGGGTTCGACGCGACCTGTTCGCTCGTCGTGCTCGATCCCGCGGGCGCCTCCCTGCCGGTCGGCCCGAGCGGCGATCCCCAGCGCGACGTCATCGTCTGGATGGACCACCGCGCGATCGAGGAGGCCGGTTTCATCAATCGCGGCAGCGACGAAGTCCTGCGCTATGTCGGCGGCGCGATCTCTCCGGAAATGCAGTCGCCGAAGCTGCTCTGGCTGGCGCGGCATGCGCCGCGAACCTTCGCGAAAGCCGGGCATTTCCTCGATCTCACGGATTTTCTCACCTTTCGCGCCACCGGCGCGCTCGCACGCTCGGCGTGCACGGTGACGTGCAAGTGGACCTATCTCGCCCACGAGCGGCGTTGGTCGCAGGCCTTTTTCGACAGCGTCGGCCTCGGCGCCCTGGGCGGCGCCGGGTTCGAGCGGATCGGCGCCGAAGTGGTGGAGCCGGGAACCGCGCTCGGACGGGGGCTCGGCGCCGAGGCCGCTGAGGCCTTCGGCCTGGCGCCGGGCATTCCCGTCGGCGCCGGGCTGATCGACGCCCACGCCGGCGCCATCGGAACGATGGGCGCATCGCTCGACGCGCAAGCCGCCGATCCGCGCAAGCGTCTGGCGCTCATCCTCGGCACCTCGGCCTGCTGCATGGCCGTCGCGGACGAGGCGCGCTTCGTTCCCGGGGTGTGGGGCCCCTATTTTTCGGCGCTGACGCCGGGCCAGTGGCTGACCGAGGGCGGCCAATCCGCTTTCGGCGCGGCCATCGACCATTTGATGCGCATGAGCCCGGCCTTCGCCGATCCCGCCCGCCGGTCCCGCGGCTTCGACGCCATGGAGAGCGAAATCGTCGCGCGCGCGGGCGGCCCGTCCGAGGCGGCGCTTCTGGCGCGCGACCTGCACGTCTCGCCCGACTTTCTCGGCAATCGCTCGCCTTTCGCCGACCCGTCCGCCAGAGGCGCGATCGTCGGTCTCGATTTGCGCGACGATGAGGACGGCGCGCTTTCCCTCTATGTCGCGGGCCTGTGCGGCCTCGCGCAGGGGCTCGGCCAGATCATCCGCGCGCTCGAGGCGGGCGGCTACGATTTCGACATGCTGGTGGTCAGCGGCGGCGCCGGCCGCAGCGCGCTGGTGCGCCAGATCATTGCGGACGCGACGGGCAAGCGGGTCGCCGCGCCCGAAACCAGCGAGCCGGTTCTGCTCGGCGCGGCGATGCTCGGCGCGGTCGCCGCCGGGCGTCGAACGATGGGCGGCGCGATGGCCGCGATGTCGCGGCTGAAAAGCGCCAACGAGCCCATCGGCGGCGAAATCGCCGCGCTGCACGCCAGGAAGCGTCGGGCGTTCGAGACGTTGCAGGACGCCGAACGGC
>Ga0181524_10002502_pt1 | contig 18771 bp, 14 predicted proteins | sample PEATcosm2014_Bin_34_FD_119761 | JGI IMG/M metagenome (GOLD analysis project Ga0181524, IMG submission 119761) | Peatland microbial communities from MTU Mesocosm Facility, Houghton, MI, USA - PEATcosm2014_Bin05_60_metaG | ecosystem: Environmental > Terrestrial > Soil > Wetlands > Peat | place...
GAGATCGGCGCCCGCGGCTGGTACGATGCCGCGCACGTCCTCGGCCTCATCGGCGGGGGCGAGTTCCAGGACCCGCTCCACGAAGGGTGCACGGTGATGAGCGCCTCCACCCACAAGACGCTCCCCGGCCCCCAGCACGGGATCCTGCTCGGCTCGATGGAGGACTCGGAGGTCGTGAGGCGCCTCCAAGGCGGCGCGTTCCCCGGCGTGACGAGCAACCACCACCTGAACGCGATGGCCGCGCTCGCGGTCAGCCTCGCCGAGCACATCGAGTTCGGGCGGGAGTACGCCCGGCAGACCGTCGCGAACGCGCGAGCCCTTGCCCAGGCCCTCCACGACCGCGGGTTCGACGTCCTCGCGCCCAACCTCGGGTTCACTCGCTCCCACACGATCGCCGTGCGCGTCGAGAAGGAAGGCGGGGGCGAACGGGTGGCGAAGCGCCTCGCGGACTCGGGGATCATCTCGAACAAGAACCTCCTTCCCGGCGACAAGAGCCCGAAGCACCCGGGCGGCCTCCGCCTTGGCACCCCGGAGGTCACCCGTCTCGGGATGCGCGAGAAGGAGATGGAACGGATCGCCGAGCTGTTCGAGGACCTGCTCCACCGCGGGAAGTCCGAGGCGGAGGTCGCGCGCGCGGCCGCGGAGCTCAAGAGCGGTTTCACGACGCTCAAGTTCTGCTTCGGCGCGGGCGAGGCGGCGTACCGCTACTACGACCTCGTCGGTCGGGAACCGTCCTAACGCACGCACGAACTAACTACCTACGGCGCTCCCTCACGTTCGTCGTCCTCGACCGCGGCGTCGCGGCGGGCGATCCCTTCCTCGAGCGCGGCCTCGTCGAGCGTGACCCTCGGCTCTCGGCTCCGCCGTTCGGCGAGAGCGAACCGGGCCCGCCCTCCCTCCCCAAGGGTGACGGTGAGGGTCCCGTCGGTCACGAGGGACGCGAGCCAATCGGCGAGGGCGGGGGGCGCGGGAGGCGGCTCCCACGCGTCCTCGATCTCGGGGAGCCCGAGCGAGCCCGCCTGCCGGACGAGGTCGACGATCGTCTCCCGGCCTTCGGCCAGCCGACGGAGCTCCTCCTCCCCTTCGGTGATAGTGGGGGACGGGCGGGCCCGGCCCCCGAGCAGGAGGGACCCCATCCCGAGGGCGGCGCCGACCGCGAGCAGCGTGGCCGCCACGAGGACGAGAGGAGAGAGCGATGCGGTCGGAGCCGATGCCGAGCTCGCGGGCGCAGCCACCGGGACCGGGCCGAGGAGCACGGTGTGGGCCTCGTCCGTGACCTCCCAGGTCCCGTTCCCCGGTCCGGGGGCCGAGTAGTTCACCCACGCCCCCGTCGTGCCCTCCATTGTCCAGGTCACCGGCACGAACGCTTGGCTCACCGAGGGGCCGCTTGAGTACTCGACGATGAGGAACGCCCCCGGCGTCGGGTCGCCGAACCGGTCGCGGACGTGCCAGAACGTGTCGTTCGACCGCACGCTCTGGACCGGTTGGCCGTGGTCGTAGAGGACGAGGTGGTCGAGGTCGGGAAGGACCGTGAGCGCGACGGGGTCGGGTCGGGTCGGGAGGAGCGGACCGGAGAGCTGGACGGTTACCGGGACGGCGGAGGTGACGCTCACGGTCAGGTTCAGCACCCCGGCCGTCCACGCGGCGGAGGGGACCGAAAACGTCCCATTCGCCCCCCGGACGAGAGGCCCTGTCGTCGACCCGTTCACCCAAGCGGGCACGCTCGAGCCGTTGACGCTGTTCGTGACCGTGAGCTCGCCTTCGGCGGCGAAAGTGGGCACCCGGGCGCGACCCGAGTCGAGAGCCTGCCAGGCGAACACCGTCGGCATGCCCACCTCGACCTCCGCCGGGGCGGACCCCAGTTCCCGGATCGAGGTCGCGATCCCCGCGTCGCGGAGGGGGCCATCCCGGGACGATAGGTGGGTCGCGAGCGGCGGCGACCCGTCCGCGGTGCGCGCGCTCGGGCCGGTGAGAAGCGCGAGCGGCAGGACGGTAGCGACGAGGAGAGCGAGCGCGACGAACGCGAGGAGAGCGGTTCGATGCGGTGGGTTGCCGAAGAGCGGTCGGACGACGGTCACCCGAGCTCCCGCTCCCCTCGGACCGGGGAGCCGACGCGCAAGTCGTGCCGAGCCGCTTAACGGTATCGTCGTTCCGGGGCAGAGCGGTACTTGCGACGCGAGGCGGCCGGCGGTCTCTTAGGGGACGTCGCTTCCCGTCCGCGTGCGTTCCCCTACGGTCACCTCGATCATCCCTCCCCGTCTCGCGTCGCTTCCCGCCGAACGGGAGCAGCTCGAGTACTCCTCCCGGTCAATCGTTATCACCGAGGACGGCGACCGCCTCCTCCGAGCGTGGGGGACGCCGGACGAGCCGTGGGTCCTGTCGGTCGAGCCGAGGGGGGAGCGCTGGCGCGTCGAGGCGTGGGGAGCCGACGGGCCGACCGCTCGGGTCGCGGCGCGCGCGCTGTTCTCGCTCGACCATCCGATCGAGGAGTTCTACCGCCTCGTCCGGGCCGAAGCGACCCTGCGGGGCACCGACCGTCGGTTCCGCGGCCTGCGTGTCCCTCGGGACGCGCATGTCTACGAGGCGCTTATCCACGCGATTCTCGGCCAGCAGCTCTCGGTGCGCGCCGCGAACACGATGAAGGAGCGCCTGCTCGAACGCACGGGAGCGTTCCTGGAGGCGAACGGGGTCGAGGTCCCGAGGGTACCGACCCCGAAGGAGCTGCACTCGCTCGGCGTCCCCGGGCTCCGGTCGACCGGATTGAGCGGCGTGAAGAGCCGTTCGCTGCTCGCCCTCGCCGCGGCCGTCGAGGACGGCTCGCTCCCTTCAGACGGGCTCGCCACGCTCCCGATCGAGACCGCGGTCGAGAGCCTCGACCGGCTGCCCGGGGTCGGTCGTTGGACGGCGGAGAACGCGTTATTGCGCGGGGTCGGTCGCACCGACGTCTTCATCGCCGGGGACCTCGGGGTGCGCGTCGCGCTGGAGGATTACGGCGTGCTCCGGCGTTCCGCCCCCGAGGAACGGGCCCGGGCGTGGGCCGAACGGAACTACCCCGGCTGGGGCAGCTATGCCACCCTCTACCTCTGGCGGAAGCTCGTGGCCGACCGAGCGGCGGCCGAGTCGGGCTGACCCGACGCGTTCCGCACCGTGGAGATGGCGCCTACGTCGGGGTCGGCTCGGAAGGCGGCCCTCGGAGCGGGAAGGTCGCGACGGTCCGGTGGGTCGCCCCGCGCGGGGAAAGCTCGCTCTCCTTGAGGACGAACTCGCCGACCCGAAATCGACGAGGCGCGGGCGCCGGAACGGTCCCGGCGAGGAGTTCCACCGCGCGCCGGTGGTCGGTCGCCGAGCGCACCCGGAACAGGGTGAGATGCGGAGCGAACGACGGCCGTCGGGTCGGCTCTCCCTCGTCCGCGAGAACCTCGTGAACGCGGTTCGCGAGTCGGGTCAGCTCGCTCGCGCCTTGGGTCACGCCCACCCACACGACCCGCGCTCGCTCGGGCGTGGGGAACGCCCCGACCCCTTCGAGCGTGGCGTCGAACGGGGCGGTGGCCGCTCCCACCGGGGTGAGGGCCTCGACGATCGGTCCGACCCTCTCCCTCGGGACCTCCCCCAGGAAGAGAAGGGTGAGATGCTCCGGAGCCGGACCCCGGTGGGCCTCCCCGGAACCGGAGGGGACCTCCACCGCCACGAACGCGCGCACGGCGCGGTCGAACGAGCGCTCGCACTTACGTGTTCGTTTCCCGGGGGCGCTCCGTCGACCCGGGCGGGAGGCAGAGCGTCCAGACCTGCGCCCGGTCCACGCCGAGCCCCATCGCACGGAGGACGGAGCGCACGCGGCGAGCGCGGCGAGCGTCGCCGACCACGAACAGGACGAACGCCCCCCGGCGGAGCGCCTTCCGGACCCCGTGACGCACCCGCTCGGGTCGCAGCGCACCCGAGACCTCGGCCTCGACGTAGACGTCCCGGCCGTGGAAGAACCTCCAGGCCCAACCCTGACGCGCCCGCTCGACCTCCGCCGCGAGGTCGGCCGGCACGCAGGCCTCGTACGGGCCGGGAAGCTGGCGGAGCCGCGCGTCCGGGAGGGTCGTGTCGAACCGTCCCTGCCGGAGGATCTCGAGGCGATACCCTCGACGAGCGAGCCGACGGAACACCGTCATGAGCAGGGCGCGGTGCTCCGCGGTCTCTCGGGTCGCCTCGGTCGGTGCGGTGAGCCCGAGCCGCCGCTCGCCCGCCGCGGTCAGACGGAGACCTTCCGCGCTTTCACGGACATAGCCGTCCCGGAAGACCGTCACGAGGCGGTTGGAGAGCAGGGCCGGGTCGGGACCCGACCCCGGAAGGGTCGCCGCGGCGGCTACGACGTTCTCTCGTCGCAGGGTCGAGCCCGATTCTGCGCTCGAGAGAACGGCCAGTAGGAGGCGCTCGGTCGCGTCGTCCATCCCATCGTTTTCCCCGGTACCGGCCGTGCCGTCCCCGAACTCGCGTCGGGTCGTCTCGACCGCCTCCTTCCACACCATCGGGTCGCTTACGGGCGGAGAGCCCTCGGCGACGGTCGGACGCACCCCGTCGGAGAGCGGGTCCAGCACCATGGCCTGACCGGTCGGGAGGTTCGGGAGCAGTTCGGCCGCGTCAGTGGGTCCCAGTCCCAGCCATGCTCCGACCTCCACGGCCGAAGCGCGAGGAACGCGGAACGCGACGAACCCGCGGAGCGCACCGCGCGCGGCGTTCTGCACCTCACGGGCGAGCCGGTCGGGATACTGCGTTGCGACCACCGTCCGGAGGCCGAACTTGCGGCCTTCGGTGAGGATCTCGGCGACCAGCCGGGGGGAGATGGCGTGCACTTCGTCGAGAACGACCGACACCGGGACCGGGCGTCCCCGCCGTTCTGCGGTGGCGGCGACCCCTAGGTAGATCCGGCCGAGCACGAGCGTCGCCGCGAACGCCGCCGCCTCAGGCCCCAGGCTCGCGAACGGCAATCGTACGAGGAGAGAGCGTCCCTCGGTGAGCAGCGCCTCGACCGGCAGGCCCCCCTCCTCCGGGGCCAGGAGATCCCGCAGGGCGGGCACGAGCACAACCTTCGAAAGCCGGGTCGAGGCCGACCAGAGGAACTCGGGGTTCCGGCGCACCACCGGTGAGAGCTCGTCCAGGAACCGGGCGAGCTCGAGCGACCGCGTCGCGAGTCGAGCCGCGTCCCTTCGGTCGGGATTCGTGAGCAGGTCGTAGAGGTCGGTGAGGGTCCCTCCTGTCTCGAGCGCGAGCCGGACGAAGGTGTCGAAGATCCTCTCGAGCCGGAACCCCCAGTAGAGGTCGGTGCCGTCCGGGCTCAGGCGCTTCAGGGCGGCGACCAGGTGCGCCGCGGCCCGGTCTCGGGACCCGTCTGCCGCGAGCGCCGCGATTCCCGGTACGGGAGGCAGGGTCGCGTCGACCGCCACCACTCGACTCCGGGACTCCGGCGGAAGCCGACCGAGGATCGCCGGAGCCAGGTCTCCGTGCAGGTCGACCACGACCACGGACCCTGCGTGACGCACCACCCCCGCGGCCCAGCGGGCGAGGTACGTCGTCTTCCCGGCCCCCGACGCCCCGAGGACGATCGCCGGGGTCTCCACCGGGCGCTCCATCAGCCCGGAGTCGCCCGGTTCGAGGGAGAGGACCGACCGCGCGGCGACAGGGGGGGGGTCGCTCAAACCAGCCGTCGGGCGGGATCGTACGGAGGCCCCCGCGTCTCCAGTCGCGTTGGGACCCCAGGCGACCGCCACGAAACGTCGCCGGGAGGCCCACCCGGAGGCTCCACTCGGCCGCGACCGCCGACCCGAGTGCCTGCCATCGTCGGTCGGCCTCGGCGTTCGACCGGGCCGCGAACCGGAACCGCCGGGCCAGCCAGAGGGTGCCGTGTCCGGCCGGCAACCAGAACGTCTGGAGTCCGAGCCAGCTCTCCGGGCCGAGCCCCGAGCCGACCCCAACACGGTCGACGATCGTTCTCTCCTCACCGGGGAGGCGACTTCGCACTTCCCCCAGCCGCACCACGCAACCCGTTCGCTCGTACGGGAACCGAGGAGGCGGGGTCGGCGACGGAGCGCCACACTCCTCGACACGGACGGAGGCGCCGGCGAGGCTCTTTCGGAGAAGGTCGACGATCTCCGCCGGTCGAACGGTGACCCTTCGGAGCGATCCTTCGAACGCTCCCTCGACCAGGACGGCGGCCGGGGGCGGGGCCGAGGCGATGAGCCGCGCGAGCTCGCCGTACCATTGCCGCCGTCGTGAGGGAGACCCGCGGCAGAGGACCGTGACCGTACGGGTGGTGCTCACGGTCGGGCGCCGGCCGTCGCCCGTTCCACGAGGGCATCGACCTCCGCGCGAAAGCTCGCTAGCCCGTTCACGCGGGCGAACTCGTGCAGCACCGCGGTGGAAACGAGGTGCGGCACGGCCCGGTCGCATTCCCAAAGGCGGACGAGCCAGAGGAGCCGTCCGTCCGGGTAGCGGTAGAGGCGTGCGCGGGGATGGTACGGGCCGGCGATCGGGAGCCGGAGCTCTCCGACCTTCCGCACGTGCGGGGCTGCGCCTTCGGGAAGGGGTAGGCTTGGAACGGGTTCGGGAGGCGTTAGGACGATGCGCTCGGCATCCAAGGTTTCCAAAACTCCACCGCCCCTCCCGCGGGTCCCGGGCGGGACGGACTCGTGCGACGGGAGGCCCCCCATTCAGAGAGCCCGGGAACCCCCTCCCCAGGACCCACCCTGCGGCCGGAGCGCCGTAAGGCTGGGGAAGGAGCGCTCCGGCGATCGGCCGGGAAGACGCTCAGGACCGGCGCACCACCCCGCGGTTAGGGCGACCGACGCTTCCGGCCGGGCGTCCGCTCGCGGGAGGCGTCCTCGAAGGACCCCTCGTCCTTCGGGGCGACGCCGGTCACTGGGCGGTTAGAGCCGGGAACGGTACGCGGAGCGGGAGACCGTGGGATCGGCCTCGGGGTCCGGGGCGCGTTCGGCTCGGGGGTGAGGGCGAGGCATGTCGGGGTCCGTCGGAGTCCGCGGGAAAACCAATCGGTCGAACGCGGAGTGAGGCGGAGGGGGCGACGCGCGACGCCATGGGGTATCGTGCCGCGACCGCTCCCGGGGGTTAGGTCGGTTTACCGGGTGGTGAACACTGAACGGTGAGGGGGAGCAGGTTCGCAGTACGGCCCAGCAACGAGCCCGCGGGTCGGAGTGTCGAAAAGCTCATCGAAATCCGGCGCAGTACTGTCGACCCCGAGTCGTGCGATTCCGAGTCGACCCATGACAAACGTTCGCCTCGCGACCGAACAGGACGCCGTCGGGATCAGCGAGGTATACCGTTCGGACGTAGACGCGTGGTATCGGATGCTTCCCGACGGTTCGCGGGTCCCGGCGAGGTACGAGGAGCTGGATCTCTTCGGGCGGTTCCTGCACGGCGGTCCTTGGATGGACCCCGAGGGATGCTCCGCGCACCTACGCGGGGTCTTGGCCAGCGGTCAGTGGCCGTTGGTCGCGATCGAGGGAGACCGGGTCGTCGGAGAGATGGAGGTGGTCGTGGGTCCGGACATGCGGTGGGGAAAGACGGCCCACATCGACGCGCTCAACGTTCATCGTGAGTTCCGAAGGAAAGGCGCGGGCCGCGCGTTGATGATGGACGCACGCCGAAGAGCCGAGGAAGCCGGCTGCGAAATAATCACGACGAATCCGGAGGAGGCCGCCGTCGGATTCTACCACAAGTGCGGTCTCGTGGACGTCGTCGCGCGCCAGCAGGAGCTGCGGCTTCCGTCAGAAACCCAGGAGGTCGAAGAGGTGCCGGGGCTCGTTACGGGGCCAATCCGGTCGTTCGCTCCTCTAGAGCCCCTCGAGCATGTTCTGGGGCGGTTCCAAACCAGCTTTGCGGACTGGGTTCGGTGGGACTGGTCCGTCACAGGTCTCACGGACCATCTCCGGTGGGAGGAGGGAGCAATGCCGTCGCTGGGGGCGTACTATCGCTTGGGGCAGTCCGCGATGCGGGAGAAGAGCGTGTACCTATACGCTTGGGCCCCGGACTCCGCCCGACTGCCTGAGCTGCTCCGTGCGTGCGTCCACCGAGCGAACGTTCTCGGGTACGACACCGTCGAGACGACGGTGGACGGCAACGACCTGCCCCGGGTTTCGGGAATGGGCGGGTCTCTCGGCAAAGAGACGACCCTTCTCGGAAGTTTCCTCAAGCGGTCGGATACCCACGGCCGAACGACCCGGTAGGGGCCCCGCGTAGGGCGGCTCCCGACGCTCGGTGAGCTTGCGGTTTGTCGCCAGAGGAGATCACGATGCCACCGGTCTCCATCATGCCTATTGGTTGAGGCGTTGAAGAAGGAAGGTTTTGGAAAGGTCCCTCGCACGCCTGGGACACGGTGCTGTCCCCTTGCGGCGATATGGAAGGACCTTTCCGGGGTGGTTGCAATCTAACGAGGGCCTTCCGAGGTATTTGAGCCGCGGACGGGAGGTCGTGAAACGGCTCGGAAGCGAGCCGTTCCGTCTACCGGGAACGGTGGGGGTCCGGCTCGGCGACAACGATCCGAGGGAGCTCTCCCTGGATCGTCGAGGGCCGTCGCGCCGTCGCGGCGGCCGCGCGACTCGTCGCGGCAGCCCGCGGCAGGAGCCAACGCTCGCCCCATGCCCGGAGTTCGCGCGCGGCGGGCGCGAGGCCGAGGCCCATCTCGGTGAGCGAGTAGACGACGGAGAACGGTCGAGTGCTGACGACCGTGCGCTGCACGACGCCCTGGCCTTCGAGAAACTTCAGTGTCGCGCTCAGGGTCTTCGCGTTCAGCCGCGGGTTCGACTTCAGGATCTCGCTGAACCGCTGCGGCCCCTCGAGCAGGCGGTGGACGATCGCGAGCCGCCACTCCGTACCGATGACGCCCACGGCGGCCAGCACCGGGCACAGGTGACGTCCGTCGGCCGAGTCGCAGGTGCCCACCGCTGCCGGGTGGGCGGGGTTGGTTCGCCGAGAGCGCTCCGTCTCCATCGGTCTTGCCTCGGCTCGGCAGACCCACGGACCCTCTTATAGTTACTGTGTGCAAGCAAGTGAACGGTGGTAACTCAATCGGACCCGGAGCACCTCTCATCGAGCGGGCGTACCTTTTCTCCGCGCTCGCCCGTCGGGCGCCGTGCCCATCCGTCGTCGCGAGATCGAGCTCACGGTCGAGCGGCCGCTACGGCCCGGTGACCCGGCCGGTGGCTCGGTGCGTCTCTCGGCCCGGTTCGAGCTTCCCCCGGACGGGTCCGGCCCGGACCACTCGGCGCTCGCGCGCGCCTTCGACGACCTCCGAGCCGACCTGGACGGCCTCGTCGGCCTTCCGCTCGCCGCGCTCCCGGCCACACGCCCGGACCGCGACCTGACCGAGCTCGTCGAGACCTACCGGCCGCGGCAACGCGAGCTCGTGGACCTCCTCCTCGGCGAAGGCGAGCTTACCGAGGGCGAGCACGCCCGTCTAGCGGAGTACCTCAGTGCCCCCCCCGCGCCGGCCGAGGTCCCCTCGCCCCCTCCGGAGCGGAGGTTCGATACCCCGATCGCGGCGGTCCCGATCGTCGTGGGACGCGCGGACGACGGAGCCCGACCTGTCAGCGAGCTTCTCCGTCTCTATCAGATCATCTCGCTCAAGCAGGCGGGGGCTGTTCGCGCCCGTCAGAAGATCTCGTTCTCCGAGTACATGGCCCTCAAGCGGCACTTCCAAGAGACCGACGCGAGCGCCGAGCAGCGCGCAGACCCGGAAAGCCGTTAGCGCGGTCGCGCCGCCCGGCCTTTCGCCGCCACCGGCGTAGGGAACAGAGCGATCGCGAGCATCCCGACGTCCGTGATCCCCCGCCGCATCGCGACCACCCGGGCCCGGTCGGGGCGGACCCGGGAGTCCGGGTCGGTCGCGGCGCCGACGACGGCGCCGGCCGGGTACTCGGGCGCCCCGACCGTGCCGGCGGTCCGGAAGAGGCCCACGCTCATCTCTCGTCGACGGAGCCCGGCCCGAGCCTCGGTCAGGAACTCACCGAACGCCGGCCCTTCGTCGCCCCCTTCGGGAAGTCCGAGGGTTGTCATCGCGAACGCGCCGAGGCCCTTCGTCCGGCTCTCGGCCGAGAGTCCTTCGGCCGCGTAGAGGTCCTCCGCGCGGGCAAGGAACCGCGCGGCGGCCTCGGCCGGCGCGTCTCGGAGCGCTAGGAACGCGAGACGGCTCGTCCAACCCTTGTCGAAGACCGCATCGGCCGCGGACTTGAGCGCGTCCCCCGGGCTCGCGACGACCACGGGGCGGGCGATCCGGTCCGGGAGGTCGGACCCGGGGGCCTCTCCCGTCGCTAGGACCTCGCGGACCGACGCCAGAAGCGAGTCTGAAAGCCCGAGGCGTACGAGGAGCTCTCGACACGCTCCTCGCTCGGTGGGTCCGATGGGGTGGACCGGGCCACCCCCCAGGAGCTTCGCCCCGTCGCCTCGATCGACGATCAAGGTCGCCACGTCCGCGCGAGGGATTGCGCTCGCGAGCCGACCGCCCACGACCCCTCTCCCCAGCACCCGGCGCAGGAGTCCGACCTCGGCACCGGTGGCCCCACGCATATGGGCGTCTCGAAGGAAGTCCCCGAACTCCTCGTCCCCCATCCCCCGGGGGGGACGGCTGAGGCAGCGCACCGCGCCTCCGGAAAGGAGCACGAGCAGAAGGTCCTGCTCGGAGAGCCCGCCGGCGAGCTCGGTCGCTGCGGCGATGGCCTCCTCGGCCTCGGGCGCGTCGCCCCAACCGGGCGGTACGAGAGTTCCCCGGAACGGGACCTCGTCGGTGACCGGCTCCGGTCCCGCGAGGAACCCCTGGGTCAATCGGTCGCCGATGGCGTGGAGGGCGGCGAGCGCCATCGAGTTCGCCGCGTTCCCGAACGCGAGGAACGCGACCTGGCGATAGCGTCCGTCCGTCACGAACCGGTTGCCGACGCGCAGCGCGCCCGACTCACGACGCAGCGCGAGCCGCACCGAGCGATAGGCGTCCGCAGAGGTAACGGCCGCCCGGAATGCGATCGTGTGGATCGGGTCCGGACCCTTCGGGTCGGGTTCCCCCGAGGGAGGGAACGGGTCCCATGGGAACTGTCCGATCACGGTGAGCGGGAGCGGGACGCGCGCTCAAGAGCGTAGCGGGGGCGAACGTCGCCTATCCGAGCTGGAGGCGTTCCACGGTCGCGACGGGGGTCGGGGCGAGGAACCGCCTCGGAGAGAACTGGGCCGGGTCGAGGTCGGTCGGCTGACCGAGGGCGGCGAGGGCGATGCGCCGAGAGGTCGCCGGGGCGAGCATGAACCCGTGACCCCCGAAGCCGTTCCCGTGGACGAAGCCGGGAAGACGCGGGTCCTCGCCGATCACGGGGAACCCGTCCGGTGTGTCGTCGTAGAACCCCGACCAAGCGCGCAGGACCCCGACGGAGCCGAGCCGCGGAACGAGACCCACGAGCGCTCGCGCCATCGTGGTGAGGAAGGCCGGAGAGCTCCCCTGGCCGCGGGACGTTCCGGGCCGATGGGGGAGGGTGAGGCCGCCGATGACCTCACCCCGCATCGACTGGCTGAAGTAGAGCCCGTCCGAGACGCGGACGACCATCGGGTCGAGGAACGGCTTCAGCGCTTCGGTCGCGAGGATCTCGTGACGGGTGGCAACGTTCGGGACCTCGAGCCCCGACCGGCGCGAGAGGTCGCCGGACCAGCCGCCGGCCGCGTTCACGACGGTCGAGGTCGCGACCGGGCCTTTCGAGGTGAGCAGACCGGCGACCTTCCCGTCCCGGACTTCGACCCCGTGCGCCTCGACGCCGAGCGCGACCTCGACGCCGAGCGAACGGACCGCCTCGTAGACGCCCCAGAGTGCGGGGAACGGGTAGAGCAATCTGTCGCTCTCGAGGTACGTGCCTCCCACCGCGGCGCCCGGGGCGATCCCCTCGATGAGCTGAGCGATCCCGTCCCCGTCCAACACCTTCGAGGGGAGACCTTCGGACGCCACGAGGGCGTGGACGTTCCGAAGGCGAGCGAGCTCGCCCTCGTTCTCGGCGAGGAACAGGTATCCGGACTGCCGGAACCAGATGTTGAACCCGAACTCGAGGCCGAAGCGACGGTACGCCTGCACCGACTCGCGGGCGAGCCGGACCGTCCCGCGGGTCTCCCACTGCTGGCGTACCCCGCCCCCGTTGCGACCGGACGCCCCGCTCGAAAGGAAACCGCGGTCGACGACGAGGATCGGTCCGCCGCCCGCCCGGGCGAGATGGTAGGCTGTGAAGAGACCGACGATCCCGGCCCCGACCACGACGGTCCGGTACGAGTCCCGGGCGAACGTCATGGGTGGACCTCGAGGGCCGGAGGGTTCGGCAGGGAGGCGAGCGCGGCGAGCGGGATCGGCACGACCGGAGGTCGTTGGGTGATGTACCCCACCTCCGCCGGTGGTCGATCCTCGAGGATCGAGAGCAGGAGAAGCGCGTCGGGAAGGCAGTACCGGCCCTGACAGATCCCCGAGCCGAGGCTCGTGTACCGTTTGACGACCTCGATGCCGCGGTATCCGGAGCGGACCGCCCGCTCGACCTCCGCGACCAGGACGTCCACGCAGGGGCAGGCCACCCACCGTCCATGGCCCGGGACGCGAAGGAGCTCGCGGTAGTACCCCACGAGCTCCGTGGCCGCCACGTCCGGAGTCGGGGAGGGCGCGGACCCGGTCGGACCGACCCCCCGGACGACCGCGTCGGCGACGGTCTCGGCGTGGTGGGCGAATTCGGAAGGAGAGATGCCGGCCACCGAACCGGAGGCGAAGAGGCCCGGGACGCTGGTGGCCCCGTTCGCGCTCACGGTGGGCGCGTACGCCCCGACTCCCGGCCGCCATTCCATCGCGGCGCCGCTTTGGAAGAACAGTTGGGCATGGGGGACCCGCCGGTGCGCGAGAACGATCGCGTCGCACGCGATCGTCGTCTCGCTTCCGCCACCTCGAGCGCGGAGGCGGACCGAACGGACGTGCTTGCGCCCACCGGCCCGGAGGAGCAGAGAACGCGGGTACAGCAGGATGCCGCGGTCGCTCGCGGCCCGAACGACCTCGGGACGGATCTCTCCCGGGGCGACGACCGCGGTGACCGCGTCCCCGCACGACGAAAGAACTTCCGCGGCACGGCGGCCCCCGCCCACGACCACGGCCTCATGGAACGGAGGAGGACGCGATGGGGCTGCGAGTGCTAGGGCCGCGTCGGCGGTGAGGACGCCGGGCCGGTCGTTTCCTCCGAAGAGAAGAGAGGCATCGTATCCTCCGGTCGCGACCACGACCGACCGAGCGTCGATGCGAACGCCCTGTGCCGGCTCGCGGAAGGCGAGGAGGGTGAACCGTCGCTCCCCGGTCTCCGCGGGAGGTGGGAGGAACACCGCGGTCGTCGCGCCCAGGAGCTCCGCGCCGTCGGTGGTCGGGGGATGAAGCCCTCGCTCGACCACCACCGGGGTAATCCCTCGTGCGGCGAGTGCGGCGGCCACCGAACGGCCCGCCTCCCCCGCCCCGATGACCACCACCTCCGGCGAGCGTTCTACCGCCGGGGCCGAGAGCGCCCGGGAGACGGCGTCCGTGGGTGGCTCCCCGGTGCCGGCGAGCCGACGGACTAACCGTTGGTAGAGTCGGGTAGCCACCGCCGGCCGCCTCAGTCCGTGCAGGCTGTCGACCCCGCCGGGCATGAGGAGGCCGATGGCTCCGAGGAGGTCCCAGCTCGGGGACGGCCACGCGTTCTCGGTCGTGACGGAATCTCCGGAGGTCGGCTCGTATCGGCAGGCCCGGACGTTGGGGCGGCCGTTGACCCGCACGAGGCAGCCGGTGCAATGTCCGATCCCGCAGAGAGGGCCTTGGGGCCGATGGTACTGGATCGACCGATGCAGGAGGGGAATCCGGTCGCGAGAGAGGACGGAGAGGAGGGTCTCACCCTTCCGAGCCGAGCGCGGTCGCCCTCGGAATGAGAACTGCCGGTCCGGCTCCCCAACCATGCTGAGCGACCGCTCGGCACCCGCGCCCGACGTATTTAGGGTCCCCGGCGGGGCCGTACGAGGGCCCGGAGTTCGGCCGCTAAGGCCGGTGGTTTGGCCGAGGCTATATAGAGAATAGTGACTCCGCCCAACTACCATCAATGCGTAGCAGCGGCGGGTTCCACGGTCGGAGGATCCAGAAGACGGGAGGGTCGACCTTCATCATCTCCCTTCCGAAGAACTGGGTGACCGCCCGCGGCCTCGGACCGGGCGATGTGCTGTTCTTCACGCCGCGTGCCGACGGCTCGCTCACTGTCTTCGCGGAATCGGCGAACCCCTCCGAGATGGAGCGAAGGGTGGTCGAGGTCCGGAACGAGATGAACGAGGAGCATCTCTTCCGACGGCTGATCGCCGAGTACATTGCCGGGTACCCGCTCCTCGAAGTTCGCACCCCCGGTCGCATGGGGGCCCGGACCCGCGAGGTGATCCGTAATTTCGCCCAGCGGATGATTGGCCCCGAGATCCTCGAGGAGACCGCGGAGGCGGTGATCCTCCAGGATGTCGTCGGCCAGAACCCGCTCCCGATACCGTCCATCATCCGGCGGATGCACCAGATGGTCCGCGCGATGCAAACGGACGCGATGACCGCGTTCCGGTCGCGGGACGCGGCGATCGCGCGGGACGTGGTCGAACGCGATTGGGAGGTCGACCGCCTCCACTGGTTCCTCGAGAAACAGGTGACGAGCGCGCTCCGCGATGCCCGGATCCTGGCGGTCGTCGACCTCACGCTGCCCGAATGTTCCACGTACCTCCTCGCGTCGCGCACGCTCGAGCGGATCGCCGACCACGCGGTCCGAATCGCCGAGACCGTCACGATCCTCGGTCGCGAGCGGATCCCCGAGCGGCTCGTGAGCGAGCTTGACCGCATGGCGGCGGCCGCGGCGACGGCGCTGGCGGACGCCCTCGATTGCCTCGATTCGCGAGACATCCAGAAGGCGAACGAAGTGATCGATGCGGCCCACAAGCTCACCGAGGAGCGCGACAGCATCCTCCACCAGCTCACGTCCAAGCACGGGCGCCTCGCGGTCGGTCTCGCCTACGTGCTCGAGAGCCTCGAGCGGAGCGCGTTCTACGCGAGCGACCTCGCGGAGATCGCGATCAACCGCGCGGTCGAGTCGCCCCGGGCCGACCCCGTCGCCGCGACGGCCCCGAGGAAGGTCGCGGCTCAGGCGCCCGGCGCGTAGCGGACCTCGAGGTCCTGGAAGACGTCCGTCACGTCCTCGCAGCGGTCGGTGATGACCTCGAGTCGCTCGTAGAAGTCTTTCCACTTCAGGATCTCGATCGGGTCCCGCTGCGCGAACAGCTTGTCGAGAAGGTCACGGAGCAGGTCGTCGGCCTCGTTCTCGAGGCGGTTGACCTCCACGATCGCGCGGTTGAGGTTCGTGGCCGATCCCCGGTAGAGCTCGTCGAGCCCTAGGATCCCGTTGCTGACGTACTGGACGGACTCGACGACGATGTCCGCGAACCGGCGAAGCTCGGGGCGGCCCTGGACCAGCTGGTACGTCCGCACCCGGTTGGCGACCGATTCGATCCCATCCACGACGTCGTCCAGCGCGCTCGCGAGGTGCCCGACATCGGCGCGTACGTCGGCGCTCAAGCGTCGGTTGTTCAGCTCGACGAAGATCCGGTGGACCTCCTCATCGGCCGCGTGCTCGATCGCCTGGATGTGAGCGACCTTCGCATCGCGGTCGGTCGTCGGGTCGGCGAGCAGGTCCCGCAGCGCGATCGCGGCCTGCTCTGCCGTCAGGGAGAGCGAGCGCAGGTACGTCGAGAATCGCCGGACGAGGACCTCGAGCTCGTCTTCGCCCGAGACGTCCTCGAGGGAACGTTGGGAGGTCTCGGGAAGTATCGCGAACGTGATGACGAACCCGAGGAACGAGACCACGGCGAGAACGCCGAAGAACCACGGGAGGCCGTAGACTGCGTAGAAGCTCGCGAAGACGAAGACCGCGACCACGGCCCCGATCTTACCCGCGGCTGCGGCGATGCCATGTCCGGTCGTCCGGAAGGACGTCGGGAAGACCTCGCTCGGATAGACGAACGTGGTCGTGTTGGGGCCGAAGTTCGCGAAGAAGAACGTGAGGCCGTAGATGGCGAGGAAGGCGGGGAGTATCCCCACGAGGGTGCCCCATCCCAGCGAGAGGGTGAGGAACGCGCCGGTCATGACCGCGAACCCCGTGAACTGGAGAGTGCGCCGTCCGACCCGGTCGATGAGCGCGACCGCGGCCCAGTAGCCGGGAACGGAGGCGACGAGCGCAATCAGAACGTTCCCGGTCGCGAGGAGTCGTACCTGTTGGAGGGGAGGGAATGACGCGGCGTTCGCGAACCCGATCTGTTTGAGGATCAGCGGGTTGAAGATGTTCGTCGAGTAGAACGCGATGTCAAGAAGGAACCACGTCGCGGCCGTTCCGAAGATCAGAAGGCCGTAGGACCGGAGGATCTGGCGGAACGGGACCCCGGCGGGCCGCGCTGTCCCCGTAGAGGCGACCGCGACTCCCGTGATCGACCCGACCGTGCGCGCGGCCTCGGTGACCTCCCCTCGGGAGAGGCTGAACCGGGGCGATTCCGGCAATCGGAGCCGATAGTAGATCGTGAAGAGCGCCGGGACCGCTCCGAAGCCAAGGATCAGTCGCCACGAGAGGTCGAGGCTCGGGGCAAGGAACACGACGGCGAGGCTCGTGCCGGCGCCGGCGAGAAGCCCGAACCCTTGCATCGCGAACACGCTCGCGACGAGACGGCCGCGGTTCTGGACGTTCGAGTACTCGCTCATGATGGTGGCGCTGAGCGGGTAGTCACCCCCGACCCCGACGCCCAGGACGAACCGCCAGAGGATCAGCACGGTGACCGTGGAGAGCCCCGCGACCGGCATGCTGAACGCGCTGCCGATGGCCGCGATCGCCATGATCGCCAGGGTGACCCCGTACATCTTTCGACGGCCGAGACGGTCGCCCAACCAGCCGAAGAGAACCTGACCGACGGCCGCTCCCATCAGGGCCGACGACCCGAGGAACGCGAGCTCCGTCTTTCCGATCGCGCCCCCCGGCGCGAGGGCGACCAGGATCGGGAGCACGAGTGAGATGACGAAGAGGTCGTAGGCGTCGGTGAAGAAGCCCATCCCCGCGACGGCGATCGTCCGGAAGTGGAACCGCTGGACCCGCGCGCTGTCCAGAGCGGTCAGGATTCGCCGCGAGTCTGATGGGGTCCCGGGGGAGCCGTTCCCGGCGGGGCAGAGCCCGACGCCACGACCGAGTCGACGTTTTCGTGTATTTAGCCCGTGGCGAGAAAACCCCTACGGGGCCGCCTCGTCCCGGGACTCTCGTTACGGCGCCGAGCCCGGGCGCCCGAACGCCTCGTCGAGGAGGAGCTCGATGTCGTGTGGGCCGGGCACCCGGGGGTTCGCGAGCACGGCGGGGGAGCGGAGGGTGTTCGTCACGATCGTGGGCCGGAGCAAGTCGAGGCGCGTCCGGTCGACTCCTGCGGCCGCGAGCGACCCGGGGACCCGGAGCGTCTCGAGCAGACGGAGCACGCGTGTCCCGAGGGGCACCGACGCCCGGTCGTCCGGAGAGCGCGTCACCGCGGCCAACACCTCGATTCGGTCGCGGGCGGACGGTCGGTCGAACTCCAGTACGTAGGGCAGCAACAACCCGACCAGTCGCCCGTAGGACAGTCCCGTGGGCTGGACCAGCGCACGCGCGAGCGCGTGCCCGACTCCCCGCTGAGCGTTCGAGGCCGCGAGCCCAGCGAGGGTGGCCGCGTAATGCACGGCCTCCTTGGCATCCGGGTCATCGCTCCATTTGAGTGCGTGAGGCAAACGCTCGAAGACCGTACGAGCGACGGAGAGCGCGAGCGCGTCCGAGAACGGGTTCGCCCAGGCCGACAGGTACGCCTCGGTCGCCTGGGCGAGGGCCTCGAACCCTCCGTCGCGCAGGAGGTCGTTCGGCAGGGTCTCCGCGAACCCGACGTCCACTACGGCCCAGTCCGGGACCAGGGCGCGGTGCGCGAACTCCACCGGTTCCTCCTCCGTGGAGCGGAGGTCGACGCTCCAGCTGGCCTCGCTGCCGCTCCCGCTCGTGGTCGGGATGGCCACAAGGCGACATCGGGGCGGGTCGGGGAGCTCGAACACGGGCGGTAGGTCGGCGAGCGAGAGGTCGGGCCGCACAAGGACCAGGCGGGCGGCCTTCGTGCCATCGAGCGTGCGCCCTCCACCGATGGCGACGAGCCAGTCGGGACCGAAATCGCTCATCCGCTTCGCCAGCTCGGCGACCGAATCCAAGCGGTCGACCTGCGGACCCGCCTCGAAGACCTCGACGACGGTGCTGGATTTCGCGAGCTCCTCCGCGACCCGCAGGTGACCGTGGTGGGCGGCGACCGCCGGGTCGACCACGAGGAAGGCACGGCGTGCAGCGAGGCCGCTCAGCTGCTCGACCGCGCCCGGCCCCCAAGCGATGTGGGGCGACGTGAAGAAGCCGGTCATCCCATCCCGGGGCGGATTAGCGCGGAGCTCACGGCGTAGGGCCTTCGCGGCATCGACGGCAGGCTCCCATCAAGGAGAAGGCGATCCCGTCGACGCTCCAACCGTCGGGGTGGTGCCCGGCGAGTTCGGTCAGGAAATGCCGGTCGAGCTCGGTCAGCTCGACAGCCTGGATCCGGCCGCACGCGCGGCAGACGATGTGAGCGTGCGGGTCCTCGACGAGGTCGACCCGAATGATCCGCGCGGTGGGGGCCTCGATCCGCAGCTCGGGCGGGACCCGAATCCGGGCC
>Ga0181524_10002505_pt1 | contig 18766 bp, 13 predicted proteins | sample PEATcosm2014_Bin_34_FD_119761 | JGI IMG/M metagenome (GOLD analysis project Ga0181524, IMG submission 119761) | Peatland microbial communities from MTU Mesocosm Facility, Houghton, MI, USA - PEATcosm2014_Bin05_60_metaG | ecosystem: Environmental > Terrestrial > Soil > Wetlands > Peat | place...
GCCATCCTCGCCGCGCAGAACAACTACTGGACTCTGAACCTCTCTTCCGGGCTGGTCTTGGATAACAAGACCGACCTGAAGCTGGGGTTCTTCTACTATCGGGCGGATGATTACACCGATATCTCCGCCGCCGGGGTGCCTTACGGGGCCGGCGGGGAGGAGTATGGCGTGACGGCCACGCTGACTCGGCGGATCAGCGAGCACCTTCGCCTCTCGTTGAAGTATGGCTTCTCCCGCTGCACCGACGCCCTCTATGGCGGGAATCAGGATTTCTGCTCCCAGCTCGTCTATTCCAGCCTGCAATACCGGTTTTGAGCCTCGGCAACCTGCCCTTGGAATACCCTCAAGAATCCGCGCCCGGAGTCGCAGGCATTCTTGAGTCACATAAATCTGGGTTTCTGCCCTGGGGGCGTCCGATCTGCTGGCAGGAACCAAAGACTCCCTGCTTCTCTTTAGAGATTCATGCTTGCGAGGCAGCTTGATCAGTCACCTTGTGCAGCGGGCGGCAGAAGCTGGAACCTGACCACCCCTTGCAGCACGTTACCGGGCTTGATCGGCTGGCCAATGCCATACTGCCCATCGTATTCGTTGATCCCGGCAGGAGAGCCGTCGAAACGGTTCATGATCTTGACGGCCAGCGCCGCCGGGCCCAGGGTCGCGCGGAGGCTGTCGCTGCCGTCGGAAATGACCCGGATGCCGGCGCCTTGCGGGTTGGTCAGGCGGGCCTGGTAAATGTGGCGCTTGGTGCTTCGGAAGTCGTTGCAGCCCCAAGGATGGTCGTCCTGCGAATAGGGGCGGTCCCCCGGGGGAACAGTCTGCGGAATGGTGTTGTGGACCATCGCCACGCCCCGAGGCCGGCCGATATGGTCGTCGGGATAATAGGACCAGTCAGCGTTCCGGTCCCATTCCAAGCGGCCCATGTCCACGGGCAGTTCAAAGCCGAGCCCGATCTCGCGGGCGGAAAACTCCTGCTTGCCGTTGTATTTAAAGTTGTAGGCCATCTGGACATCGCCGGCGTCGTCCATTTTGATTTCGAACCCGCCGGTGAAATCGTCGTAGCGGCCATTCCAGTGGAGCACGGCCTGGCCCGGCTCAAGTTGGTAGTCGGCGCCAGAAAACGCCCAGGAGCGCGGGTCCGGATAGGGCTCGGCGTGGCCTGGAAAGCGCATGATATGCAAGACCGGGCCGGAAATGATGACCGATTCGCGTCCCGCCAGGCACCACATCATCTGGCCGGTTCTTTTGTCATAGGAAAGCTCGGTGTTCCGGCCAAGGAGGCGGATTGCCTCGGCGCTCTGGAGGTAAGTGGTTGCGGGCATTTCAACGATGCGGGCGGGTTTGCCGGAGTTGGGGAGCGCCGGAATCTTGCGGGGACTGAAGTTGAGTTTGTAGCCGTCGATCATTCGGCCGGACTGGTCGTAGAACTCAAGCACCAGCGTATCGCCGGCCTGGGGCGGGCGTTTGGTCCGGAGGGACAGGGAACCTTTGGTCTGGGGAGCAACGCGAGCGCGGACCTGCCCATGTTCCAAGCTCTGCTCGAACGCGTTGCCGGTTCCGCGCGGCGAGTCGCCTGGGCCGTCCGACCACGTGTGAGATGGCCTGGCCAGCCGCCATTTGCAAGTGTAGTCATTGAGGTCGTTCCAGAAGTTCAGGTTCTCGACGGGAACCTCGATCGGCCTGCCCGCTGGCGGAATGGCGAGAGGCTTCGGTTCGATCCGGATCGGTGAGTTCGCTTTCTTGGCGAGCCACCACTCGGGCCGGGGCCGTCGCCAGCCGTCCACCGTGCCCCAAACGTAGTCGCCGACAATCCCGCGCCGGGGCAGCTTGTAGATGCGGTCCGCGAAATGAATCCGCTGGTTGAAGTCGCGCCAGTAGCGGATGCCTTTATTGGGGACGAGGAAATTGTCATCCACCCAGGAGAACTGCATGGTGCCGATAAAGTTGTCGCGGCGGCGCGCCGCGTCCAAAAGTTCCTGGACGTGGGTGCCCCAATAGTCCCTGAGGCCGGGGTCCAGTTCAACGCCATAAGCCAGCGCGCCCCAGCCGTGGAAGATGCCGAATGATTCGTCGTTGATCACCGGCATCGGCAGGCTCTGGGTGTCGGCGAGCTTTTGGAAGCTCATCGGACAGTGGTAGGTCGCGATTTCAAGGTTGGCCGACTGGCCGGTTCCGCAAGGCCGGGTGGGGTCGGACTGGCGGAGAAACTGATGCACCATCTCGAAGTCGCGGCCGAAGGCGCTCTCGTTGCAGATGGACCAGATCGCGACTGAGGGCCGGTTGCGGTCGCGCTCGACGTACTCGGACATCACGCTGAGCATGAACGGCGCGTTGCGCAGGTCCTGCGACCACTTCGCGTCCCAAACAAAGCAGAACGGACCGTCGTCTTCGACGTAGAGGCCGAGTTCGTCGGTCAGTTCCATCGTGTAGGGATGTGAAGGAAAAACGCAGACGCGCAGGGCGTTGAAATTCGCCAGCTTCATCAGTTCGATGTCCTTTTTATTGATAGCGTCGCTCAGATAACGGCCCGTGAGGGGATGGGCGTCGAGCCTCGAGACGCCCCGGAACTTGATCGGTTTGCCGTTAAATTCGAACAGCCGTCCTTTGACCTCAACCTGGCGGAAGCCAAACCGTTCCCGGATGGCTGATAGCGCGGCTCCGCGCCCGGCCAGCTCCGCCACCAGCGTGTAAAGCTTCGGTTGCTCAGCATGCCACTGGTGGGGCGCGGCGACCTTGGCTTGGAGCTTGATCGTGCGTGTTTCCCAGGGCAGGAGAGAGGCATTGGTGGAAAGTCCGCGCAAAACCACCTCCTTGCCTCGGGGATCAAACAAGCGAAGCTTAAGGCCGGCATCAGACAGCGCGTTGGACCGTTCATTGGCCACATCGACATCGACAGACAGCAAGGCGTCCTGGTAGGCCGGATCGAACGTCGTCGCGAGTGCGAGCCGGGAGACGTGGGCGGGCTCGACCGCGAAGACTTCCAGTGGACGCCATAGGCCAGCGAGGTTGAAATAGGCGAAATAAGTCATGCGGTCGAAGTTCGCGGCCGTCGAAAGGGCCTCGACCAGGATCATGATCTGGTTTTCGCCCGGATGCGCCGTGCCGGTAATATCGAGTTCAAACGGTGTGGCGCCTCCTTCGTGGCTTCCCACGCGCGCGCCATTAACGAAGACTTCGCAACGGCTGTAAATCGCCTCGGCTCGGAACTTGATCCTCTTGCCCGTCCAGCTTTTGGGGACGGTGAATGTCCTCTTATAGAGTCCAAACCCGCTTTCGCAGACGAAGCCTTCCATTTCCCAGTGGGCGGGCACGTTGATCGCGCGCCACTCGAGGGTCTGGGATTGCGCGGAAAAATCTTTCGGCGGATCGGGAACGAAGCTCCATAGGCCGTCAAGGGAGAGCCGGTTGGCCGATCCTTTGGCCGGCCTTGGGGTCAGCCTCATGGCGATGTCTCCGCTGTCAAGCGTGCGCTCCGCGATCATCCCGCCGGCCGTCGCGCTGATCTTGACCGGTCCGACGGATGAGAGCGGCAGATCGGCCCTAAAAAAGCCTTGCTCGTCGGTTTTCACGGCGCTTTTCCACGAGCCGGCCGGCGTCTGGCCGGTGACTTCGATGGACGCGTCTTTGACCGCGACCGTGCCATCAACTCGCGAAACCGTGCCGACCAAATGCCCCAGAAGATCTCCGGCCACCGATATGACCGGAGCGCCGTTGCCGGCGGCAGGCCCGCCTGTGGCCGCAAACGTAATGAGCGCCAATGCCGTTAGCAAAACCCGCACTTTGTTGGAATAATTCATACTTCCTGGCCGCCACGCGGCTAAGAGCTAATTGGGACGGCCTGAGCGCAATCCTGCCTGACCTTCGGCGGGGACCACGCCGGGTCGAGCCAGGCGGTGGCTAGGACCCAAAACATGGCGAATGGAACCGCTCCCAGCAACGAAAGCATCATCGAGTTCATGGCGCGACCCATCAGGTCCGGAGTGCCCCGCTCGGTCAGGCCCAGATAAATGAACGTCGCCATGGCTTTGAGCAGAAAACAGAGGCCGCAGGCTTTGCCCAGCGTGGCCCACAAGGGGTGCCGGGCAGTCAGCCGCCACTGGTAACACCACAACAACACGACTCCATAGAGCACGCCCATAACCGGCGGCACCCAAACCGGCAGGACCGGCGGCCAATCTTCAGGGTGCTTGATGCCGGCACAGAGGACGGAGACGACCACCATGCAGACACCCCCCAACAGGCCCGCTGCCGCCCCTGTGACCAGGGCGTAACGGTCGCTTGGCGCGATGCCTTCGCGGGCCTGTTTCAATCCCAGCCAGAGAGTGCCCGCAGACAGGCTCATGCCCAGGGCGCCGGCCATTAGCCCGTTGGGGACGAGCCACAAAAGGCCGCTTACAATGCCACCGAGGCCCGTGAGCAAAAACAAACCGATATAGCGCAAATACATAGTTATGCCTTTGTTCCAATGAGATGTTGAAAGTAATCGGGCAGCGGTTCCGGGCCGGCCTCCGCGCAAACGGCGAGACTCTGTTCCGGAGCCAGCGGAAAATGGCCGTTCCCATGCCGCAGGAGCAAGCCATAATGCTTTTGAATAAAGCAGTGCCGCCGGGGATTGCCCATCGCCCCGGACATGCAAGACCAAATCTGATCGAGCGGAGTTTGGGCAGCGTTGCCAAAGCTCATCGCGGTGAAGTCGCACGGGCAAACCTCGCCTTTCGCATCAATGAACAGGTGTTGGGTGCCGGCGCCGCAGCCGAACAACTCCGGGCTTTCGATGCGGTTGAACGCGCAGACCTTGGGCCGGAGTCGCTGGCGATTGGATACAATATGGAACTGGCGGAGTGTCTGAATGTGGTCCGGGGTGAGCAGCGTGTCGGCATGGTCGCGAGCCAGCAGGCCGCACGGCATCGGCTCGATGATGCGCCATTCGTGCGCACCGCAGTCGCCCGCCAGGCGATGCATGGGAGCCAGCAGTTTCTCCTCCACCAGGATCCGGGTGGCAACGGTCGCAGCCATCGTGTAGAATCCGTGCTCGCGTGCCCGGCGCAAGGCTCGGCAAGCTTGCGCGTGGGCGCCCGGGGCGCCGCGCAACCGATCATGCTCCGCTGCGGTCGGATGGTCGAGGCTGATGCAGAGGGACCACAGCCCGGCGGCTTTGAGCTGTTGCAGCAGTGCGGAGTCAACGCCCGCCCCGGAACTGAACACAATCGTCGCCGCTCCCCCGGAGGCGGCGGCGGCCACCAAGGCGGGCAAATCTGCCCGCGTACAGGGTTCCCCGCCTGTAAAGCCGATGATGCTTGCGCCGAGCCGATGCAATTGCCCGATAACAGCAGTCCATTGGCGAGTATCCAAAGTGCCGTGGTCGCGGTTCTTCAGGCTGCAATGCCAGCAATGGTAAGGACAGACCTCGGACACCGCCAGAAAACCCGACACCGGACTGAGCCGGCGGCCGGAAAGGAGGTTCTCAAACATCCGGTCGAAGGCCGGACCGGGGAAGGGAGGCAAGAATGAGTTGATCACCCATTGGCCATTATGGCGAGTGATCTGCTCGCCATCCAGCCAACGGCGGACAAACGCCAGACCTTTCAGGCCCGGCACGAGACGGCCCAGGGATTTCTGGACTCCGTCTGGCAACCGCTGGCGGCCCTGTTGGCTCAACTGCCGGAGCACACGGCGCGGCACACGTGTGATCCGTGGGTCAACCAGAATCCGCACGAGGTTCAAATAGGCGAGATTCATAACCTGCGGGCGATGGCCGTCGTGAAATGATGATAAATGCTGTCGCGGCTCCCTGTCATTTCGGCTTCAAAGAGTGCAGCCACCGGCCCTGACAGGTCGAGCATGTCCTCGAATCCGGCCAGGATTCCCGTTTGGCGAAGCCAGGGGAGCAACTCGCCCTCCGGCGCGGTGATGTTCCGGGCCCCTTCCTGCTGCCACTCGACTGCAAACCCGCTCCGGCGCAGTTCTTGTTCGAGAAAGCTCCAGTCCTTGGGAAAACGAGGCCAGGCGGCCAGCCGCACGCAGCCGGGAAACGCAAGCATGCAACGCTGAAACGAGCGAAAGACGGGGGCCAGCGTATCGGCGTAGTTGACGATGAAAGCGAACCCCGCACCGCCCGGCAGCAGGCGGCTGCACTCGCGGATTAACCGCGCCGGTCGCGAGTAACCTAGCGCCCAGGTGGAGACGATCAGTGCTGCGCTCGCAGTGGACTGGCTGCGAACAAAGTCCAGCATGTCGGAAACCACGCAACGCAAGTTGGCGGGTGCATCGCGCCGCGCGCATTCGAGCATGGCGGGTGAGCTATCGACCGCGACGACGCTCGCTTCCGGGTTCGCCTGGGCCAGGCGCCGGGCCGTATAGCCCGTGCCGCTGCCCAAGTCCAGGATCGGACCGGTAAGGCCGCGGGGCAGGCGTTGGAGCAGGTCGTCGGTCGCTGGACGCAGGTGCCGGTGCCAGGCCGTGTCGTAGGTGGGGGCTACTTTGTCGTAACCCGCAGCCACAACCGCCGGTGTCAGCCACCGCCCTTGCAACGCCAACGCCGCAACCCGAGTGTTCAGGCGCGCCCATTGGACGAGGTGACTCATAGAGGCCCGCAACCGGCAGCAAACAGCACGAGGCACAGTGCCACAACCAGCAGGATGAGAATATCGGTGACCAGTCTTTTCATAACTTGATGACGCAGTTAATCGTTTACTATTTTCCTTGTGAGGCAGCCCAAGGCGGCCTCACGTTGCTGACTGCTCTTTTACTCCTCCGACCGTGGATTTACTAATCGAAAAAAGTGCCTCCTGCATCGGTCTAATTGATGTTGTGCGATGCCACTTTTGCATTGGGTTGCCGCGATGCCGTCTTGGTTTGACACTTGACCAGCGGGGCGGGGTGTCGGAACCACTGCTCGGATTGGGCCGCAGTATATTGGACTTATGGTTTACCGGTGTTCATTGTTGTAGGCCGGCAACTGATCGAACCATTTGAGCCTGGTCGGTTTGTCCTTGCGCCAGTCGAACAGGGCCAGGGCGCGGGCGCGCTGTTCCTGAGTCATTTCGGAGAAGCCTTTGTCATTGCCCCAGCCGTTGGAGAGCGAGACTGGGGCCTGGTATTGCCGGACGGCGAAATCGATCCAGGACCATTTGGTCACCGGCCACCAACAGCAGGACCAGAGCACGTTGCGGTAATTGGAAAAGATGCCGTAGGACCAGGCCTGCGGCTGGCACCAACTGTCCTGGTAGGTACCGTGGGCCACCAAAGCGTAGGGACCTCCGATTTCATGGCCAACAGCACCCAGGCAATCGGAGGTGAGAAAGGCGATTTGCCGCCGGTGCTTTCGGTTGTAGTCCTCGACGAACCGGCTGATGTCGCGCGTTATCCGCATCATGGCACGGTCGGCATATCCGGGCGCTCCCTCGCTCCCCAACTCCCCCGGGGCGATGTGAAACGTTTCGTCCCAGTTCAGCATGTCAATATCCGGTCCAAATTCGGCCAGCATCGCTTTGGCGTACTCCAGATAGAAGGCGCGCACTTTGGGATGAAGCGGGTTTTGCATGTAGCTCCGGCCCTTGGAATCAGATCCCTCCCAGCCTCCCCAACGCAGCACGCAACTGGGATCAAAATCGGCCAGGCCATTGCCCGCATTCATGCCGTCGGCAAAGTAGATGCCCACGCGAAAACCCCGCGCCCGGCCGTAATTCAGCCGGGAATGGATTTCTAATAAAGACATCTTGACCGGCTTGCAGTTGGCAAACCCCACTTCGACCCGCTCGCCCCCGATCTCCCCGAAGGCGGGCGCTTTTTTGGCCGTTTCGTAATTGGAGAAAACCGTCCATTGGGTGTCGAACTTGCCGGCTTTGCGGTCGAAACAATAGTGGCCGAGGAAATCGTACCAGCCATGCAGGCAAAGCAAGACTTTATGCCGGTCCGATTTCGGCAGCGCCGCGGCGAGGGCGTCGATGTCGCGAAACCAGCCCTGGCCTCCGTCGCTCATATAGTCATAGTCGACCAGTGCGATCTCATGGAGCCATTTCGGGCCGGGCGGCACATCGGCCAGGACCGTGCGGAAAAAGCAGTCGAGCGATTGCTCGGGCGACCCCTGATGGCGGCTGAGGACAATCGTTCTCCTCTCGCAGCCGTTTTCGAGTCCGGCTCGCGCCGGATAGGTCCACTCGAGGGCCATTGGGGTAAAGAGCACGGAGAAATAGGGATCGGCGGCGAGCAGCACCCGGCCCGGCCGCTGGCGAGAGGGTGAAGGCTGATCCGGCACACTGAGCATCGGCAACGCCAGCAGAACGCCTGACCTTGGCAGCGCGCCGGCAAAACGATACGCCGCAGCCGGGTTGGTGCCCAGAGACGCCCCGACACCATTGATCATCGGCAGCCATGCGTCCGTCGGGAGCGCCGACAGTCCTGACTCAAGGGAAACCGTCAAATCCGATGCCAGTTTGGCCCCGCCCCTGACTTGCAACTCACGGGTCCAGGTCAAGGCCCCATGCCGGCGGGTCAAACGGTGCTCCAGGATAACTTCGATGTTCGGCTCTTCAGGCCAGCGATAGGTGAACGAGATACTGCTCTCTGCGCGTGTCACCGCGGCTGGCTTGGCCAGCTTGAGAATGTTACCGGCATAACGAATCTCTCCGGCGCTGGAAGGCTGGGTAGTCGCTTTTTCCGCGCTCCGGTCCCCCCAGCCCAGGAGACCGCCATCGGCGTTGAGCGCCAGGCGGTCCGAGCCACAGCCCAACACAAATGGTTTCTCCTGCGGCGCGCCCTCAGCCAGCCCTGAGAGGACAACACAGGCAATGAGCGTCAGGCCGGGCCTGATCGTCAAACTCGCCAAGCTGCTGCGAACAGATTTCATTGGTAGTCCAAGTTTAGTCATTGACCCTACCAGCGTGCGGCTTCCAATGCCACAAGCTTTTGTGCGAGATTGGCCGCAGGGGATTGGACTTTAGCCGTGCATGTGCTATGGTAAACCATTCCGGCAGCAGGCGGATGGCTGGGAAGACGATCCCGGACGGGCTGACGCAGTTGTTCCGGCCAGGCGGAAGCGCCGGCGGGTGACCGGGGCGGCAAAAACAGGGAGGTATAGGCGAAGTTCAGGCGAAGTTTAGGCGAGAAAGGCCGTCCCGCGTGCCCACGGCCCACCGCCGGGCAGAGCGCAAGACTGTGGCGGCAGGGGGGCCAAGAATGGGGAATGCAGCAAGTCTGGCAACCTCAAGCCGGGGGCACGGCTGGCGCGTTCCGCTGTTGGACCCACGGCAGAGAACCTGCCGGGTTAAAGGTTTGCGGTGGCTGGGTTTTGGCTCTCGTTGCGCGTCCGCCAGCACTCATGCCATGTATCGGTAGTTTTTCCTTGCGCGAGAATACCAGCTTGCTTGACTTGGGACATGAAGAAGCCAGGTGCAAAGCAGTTGTTGGTAGAAGCTGTTTGGCTGGCGGCAGCGCTGATTGGGTTGTGCAGCTTGCAGCACCGCGCCGGTGCATCCGGCTCTCGCGCTTGAACGACGGCGCCGACGCGTTTCAATTCGTACGCGCGTTTGGCGGCGAAGGATGGATTTGCTCGACGCCGGAGCTGTCGCCGACGGCGGCGGACCCGGTGTTGCTGGCCTGGTCGCAGCGCCGGGCCAATGCGCTTTGGGAAGGAAAGGTGGCCCTCCTCAAGGATGGTGAGCCGATAGCAACAGCGGCTCTTGCCGAGACAACCGATGTGCTCTTTCCGCAAGCTCAACAAAGCCCGGATGGCGATTACTGGGTGGCCTATGAGAAATGCGAACCGAAAGGCTCGGAAATCGTGCTGCGAAATGTGACCAAGGAGCTTCGCCAAGGGACGGGCGAACGGTAATCCACCAGCCGCGGTTGCAGATTGGAACCTGCCGCTTTTGACCCGCGGCAGAGAGCCTGCCGGCTTAAACGTTTGCGGCGGCTGGGGCCTGGCTCCGTCCATCATGCGGATCACCACGATGCTGGCCGCGTGGACATCCATCGCCTCCGAAAGCGTTCGGGGCTGGTACTGGGGTTGCGTTGAAGCCTTGCTTGCGACCCTTTGATATACATCTGGACATGCTGAATTGACGGAAAGAGTCGACTTAGTGCAACACCCGACCACTCGCAACCCCGCCGCCCGCCCCAAGCCGCCAGGCAAATCAAATTGGTTGAAGATCAGACCGGACTTGTCCACAATCGCCGCGGTTATGAGCGCCATCCAGATTCCCCGCGTCAAAGCGGCGTCCGTGCTGAAGGTGTTGTCGCACGGCAGAACCAAGCCGTGCCTCATTCTCGCAAAGGACGAGGGAGGAAATGACCTCGAAGTAGTGCTGAAGTGGCGCGCCGCCCCCGAGTTGAAAGCCACTGGCTTGGTCTGCGAGCTCATTTCGGCGCTCTTGGCGGAGGACCTCGACTTGCCGGTGCCAAAGCCATTCTTGGTCGAGGTGCCAGACGGCTTCCACGCTGGCATTGCCACCCCGGAAGTCTCAAAACTGGCACAGGCCAGCGTGGGTCTGAATTTTGGCAGCCAGAAACTACCTCCAGGCTTCACCACTTGGGCAAAGGATAAGCCCATCCCATTCCTTTTGCGCCCCACGGCGGCGGAAATCTTCGCCTTCGACGTGCTGACCCAGAATCCCGACCGCAGGCAGGTCAACCCCAACCTGCTCACCAACGGCGAGGAACTTTACCTCTGCGACCACGAACAGGCGTTTTCTTTCCTGGCAGGCGTCATCGGCGGCTGGTTGCCACCCTGGACAGGGCACGGCCTCGGCTTCTTTCGCGACCATGTCTTTTTCCAGCAGCTACAGGGCGGCGAGCACAAGTGGGAGCGCCTGCTCGGTGCCTTGGAAGCTTTGACGAACACCCGCCTGAGAGAGTATCTTGCAGCGGTTCCGAATGAATGGCGCTCCAACAATGCAGCGGCTGACCGGATTTCCGAGTACCTGCAAGACGCTCGGCAAAACCGGGATCCGCTCTTTGCCGCAATCAACCAACTCCTAAAGTGAAAACGACCTTTACCTACACCGTGCTTCGATACGTCCACGATATCGCCACCGGCGAGTTCGTCAACATGGGCGTCGCCCTCTACGCGCCCGAAGCCAAGTACGTCAGCGCTATCTGCAACCCGCGTTACCGGCGGCTCAGCAAGATGTTTTTGGAGGTGAACGGAGAGAACTTGCGCTCCCTCGTCCGTTACATCCAGGCGCGGTTCGAGGAATTCGCTCTAAAGCTAAACCGCGAACTGCCGCTTGACGGACGCCCCAAGACAATCATGGAGATTGCTGCCGGCATCCTGCCGCCAGACGATAGCTCGCTTCAATGGTCCGAGCCTAACGGCGGCATCACGGAGGACCCAGCGGCGACCCTCGACCAGCTTTATGTTCGCCTCGTTGAGAAGTACGAGGAGCGCGCCCAAGTGCCAAGCCGCACCGACGACGACGTCTGGAAACACTACCGCAAGGAGCTGGAGGAAAAACAGGTTTTGGCTCGCTTGCAGTCCAAGCGCATCGTCGCGAAGGACTACGACTACCAGTTCGACCACGCGTGGAAGAATGGCGAATGGAACCTCTTTGAGCCGGTCTCAATGGATTTGCAAGATGCCGACACCATCTTGGACAAGGCCAACCGCTGGCTCGGACGGGCGACGAACCTCAAAGATTCCCCGGAAGATTTCCGCCTATGGGTACTACTCGGCGAACCGCGTCTTGAGAAACTACGCCCCGCCTACGGCAAGGCACTCAACATCCTGCACAAGATGCCGGTGAAGATGGAGTTCGTTCGCGAGGAGGAGGCCCGGAAGTTCACCCGCAAACTGGCGGCGGAGATGGCCAAGCACCCATCACCGTAAGAGAAGGGGATATGCAAGGTCCAGGCTTTGAGCGGATGGGAAACCGGCGTGGGAAAGAGGGGGGCAAGCAGACGGGAGCTTGGGCATGGGGTCGGAACCACTGCTGCCAAAGGTCTGAAGCCTTCCAGGCAGCCATTGGCCGAGGCCGGTCTGCCTGGCCCGGTTTTGTGGGTCACACGATTTATCTCTGCCGCCGAGGGGTTGAGAACGTGGTTGGACGGACAAGACCCGGACGGGGGCAGTCGGGTCTTTCCGGGTGGGATTCAGTTGCGGGATACGGCAAGGGGGGGAGGGATTTGCGGGCTTGAGGGCGGGGGGGAAAGGGAATAGATGGGGGGGCATGAAATACGCAGAGCGCATCACTTTCGACGCGGAGCAGTGCGGGGGACGGCCGTGCATCCGGCACTATCGGCTCCGGGTGAAGGATGTGCTGGACATGCTGGCTTCCGGGGTGAGCGAGGCGGAGATTCTCAAAGATTACCCTTTTCTGGAGCCGGAAGACATTCGGGCCTGCCTGGAGTTCGCGGCTGAGCAAGTCAATTATCCCGTGCTGGTAAGCGCCTGAGCCTGTGCGTTTCCTCGTTGATACGCAGCTTCCGCAGGCGCTGGCTCCCTGGTTGAGCGCCCGCAGTCACCCCTTTCACAGTTCACAGCAAACGCCGGAATTCATCCGGTGTCAGGCCGGCGTCACGCGCAATCGCGCCCATCGTGTAAGGGTCAACCGGATTTGCACGCGGGATGATGAGTCTGGTTTCGCCGTTGGACATAACAATATGGCCGCTCTGGCGCACGATACGGAAGCCAAGCTTTTCAAAGACGCGCATGGCGTCTTGATGCCGGACACCGGGCAGCCTGGGCATAACTCAAATGGCCACTTCGACTTCGCTGACCTTGAATAGTCTGGCCTCGTCCGCTTCCGCCGCGAGCCATTCCCGGATCGCCTCCCGGATGTTGGCCAGGGCTTCCTCGCGGGTCTTGCCCTGCGAATGGCAGCCGCGCAACGCCGGACAACTCACCGAGACGCCGTCCTCATGCTCGATCAACGTGACCCTGTATTTCATGGTTCAACCGTAATCTTGTGCCAAAGGCAAATCAAGTCCACTTGGGCATCTGCAAGGGTGAACTGCGCCACGAGACCCCCAAACTCAAGGGGGTTGCGAACCCGTCATTGTCGCACGTCCAGGTGTGCCCCCACGTTTCCCGGAGACAGGTATGGCGGGTGAACGGTCATTGGAGGGCATCGCAGAGGCCAGAGGTTCGGGTAACACGGCGGGCAAGGGCGGCGCGGAAGACCTGCTCGTCGAACCAGAGTTCGACACTCGTGCGGGCGCGGGTGATGCCGGTGTAAAGGAGTTCGCGGCTCAGGACGGGGCTTTCACGGTCGGGCAGGATGAGCAGGACGCGATCAAACTCGGAGCCCTGGCTTTTGTGGACGGTCAGCGCGTAGGCGGTTTCATGCTCCGGCAAACGGAGGGGGAGGAACTTGCGCAGAGTATTGTCCGGTCCGGGAAAGAAGGCCCGCGGCTCGCCGGTGTCGGCATCGGGCAGGAGGAGGCCGATGTCGCCGTTGAAGAGCTTCAGGTTGTAGTCGTTGCGCGTGATCATGATGGGCCGGCGGGCATACCAGAGGTTCTGGGGCCGGATCAGGCCCGCCTCTTCCAGGATTTCCTCGGTCGCCTGGTTCAGACCGGCGACGCCGAAGGGGCCCTCGCGCAGGGCGCACAGGATGCGGAAGCGGGCCAGGGCCGCCAGCGCCGCGAGCGGGTCGGATGCTTTCAGGAACTCAGTGAATCCGGCGGTCACGCGTGCGCGCAAGGCTTCCTTTAATTCCGCGCGGCGGGGAAGGGGCGCAGAGATGAGATCGTCTGCGGCGTTGGCGCCGCAGTCCCGAAGGATTTGGAGAACGTTCTCCGCGCGGCCTTCATTGATGGCGTTACTGAGGCGGTAGATGGCGCTGTGCTGGCCGAAGCGGTAATTCTTTTTGAGTTGGACGACGCAGTCGGCGAGCGCGGCGCGTCCTTGGGCACCGGAACCCAAAGGCAAAAGGGGACCCCTCACCCCGGCCCTCTCCCCTTGAGAAGGGGAGAGGGGGCTTGCGTCGGAGGCGGCGGCGGAGCAGATGTCGCCGAGGACGGCGCCGGCCTCGACCGAGGCCAATTGGTCTTTGTCGCCCAGGAGAATCACCCGGGCGGACGGAGGGATGGCCTGGAAGAGTTTGGCCATGAGGGCGAGGTCCACCATGCTGGCTTCGTCCACGGCGACGACGTCAAAGGGCAGGGGATTGTCCGCGTTGTGGCGGAAGCGGGCGGAGTCGGGGAGGTAGCCGAGCAATCGGTGGATGGTCGTGGCGCGCTCGGGCAGTTGCGCCCGGGTGGCCTCGTCACAGGCGAGGGTGGCCTTGACGGTGCGGATGGAGTCCTGAATGCGGGCGGCGGCTTTGCCGGTAGGCGCGGCGACGGCGATGCGGAGCTTACGGTTGCGTTCCAGTTCCAGCAACAACGCCAGAATCAGCACGAGGGTGTGGGTCTTGCCGGTGCCGGGTCCGCCGGAGATGACGCAGAATTTGCGGCGCACGGCGGCGAGCGCGGCAACGCATTGCCAGTTGATGGTCTCGCCTGGCTCCGGGGGGAAGAGGGCGTGGAGCTTTTGGGTGAGCGTAGGCGAGTCAGGTTGCGGCGGCAGGTCGGCGGCGCGCTTGAGAATGGCGGCGGCGAGGCTCTGCTCGTATTCCCAGTAGCGGTGGAGGTAGAGCCGGTGACGGGCATCGAGGATCAGCGGCTTGAAGTCGCCGGGCGAGCCGACGACGGGCGAGGGGTTGAGCGCTTTGGTCCAGTCCTTGAGGCGGGGAAGGTGAATTGGATTCACGCCGTCGGGGGGCAGGTCGGGGAAGGTCGAGCCGGCAATCGCTTCGAGGTCGAGGCAGATATGGCCTTCGCTCCGTTTGCAGCTTACCAGGGCTGCCGCCAGTGCGACCAACGGTTGCTCGCCGCCGGCCTGCGCTTCGATGAATGCGGCGAAGTGGCGGTCCAGGTCGCTGAAGGCGCTGCTGGCAATAAGCTGGCGGATCTCAGTCATGGGCTTGGCCCTCCGTTGCCGCCGTGCCGGTTAGCAGGTTGTTGAGCTTGCGGACAAAGGGTTCCTCAAGCCGGTCGCGATAGATGCCGAATCCGGGCCGGGCGGGGTCAATGCCGCGCAGAAACAGATAGCAGGCGCCGCCGAAATGCCGGTCATAGCGGTAGCCGGGCAGGCGCAGGCGGAGATAGCGGTCCAGCGCGGCGGTGTAGAGTTGGCATTGGAAGTAGTAGTACCGGCGGCGGATTTCGCCCGCGAGGGCGGCTGGGCCGTAATCCTCGACCCGGTTGCCGAGCCAGTTGGATTTCCAGTCCACGAGGTAGTAACGGCCATCGAACTCGAAGACCAGGTCAATGAACCCTTTGAGCATCCCCTGCACCGGGGCGAAGGAGAACCCGCTCGGCTCGCTGGAGAACTCCGAGCCCCCACCGTTTGTGGAGGTCGCTGCGCCCGAGGACGGGCGCACTCCGGTGGTACGGCCCGGATACGCCTCCTGGAGCAGTGGCCGGAGCATTTCCGGCGAGATGCGCTGGAGGGGGAAATAGAATTCGAGTTCGTGGAGCCGCTGCGCCGCCGTGATTTTCGCCAGGGTCAGGGTGGGAATACCCGGGTCCAGCGGAGCGGTCATCACCTTGCCCAGCATCTCGACGAGGATATGGGTGAACTCGGCCTCCGGCAGGCCATGAGCGTGGAGCTGTTCGCGGACGAGGGCCGCGGCCGCCGGCTGGTTCCATTGGGTGAAATCCAGCTTCTCGAAGATCTTGTGGAGGCAGGTGCCGGGCTTGACGCCGCGGGGGAAGGCAAAGATGCCGGAGGCGGGAAGCTCGGCGCGGGCATCGGCGCCCAGGGCGTCGTGGTCCGGCAACTCCTCGCCCTGGTTGGCAGTGAGGGAGGTGAAACTGCTGATGCGCCAATCGCGGGCAATGGCGCGGGTGAACCGCCGATAATCCAGCGCCAGCCCAGCGGAACTGGGGGCCGTGAAGGCAGTGTCTGCGGGTTGAGGAAGGTCGCGAGCGGCGATGGTCGGTTGGCCGTCCGGGCCGCTGGATTGGTCAGCCAGCTTGCGCAGGTCGTCGAGCAGTTGGTGGTCGTCGAGCTGGGGGAAGTGGTTCTCCAGTGCCGTTACCGGATCAGGTTCGGGGTTTGGCGGCGGGTGCAGCAGCCAGGCTGGAGCGGAAGTTGCGGCGTCGCGGAAGGCGCCCCAGACGAAGTAGCAGCGGTGTTTGGCGCGCGTCAGGGCGACGTAGAAGAGCCGGACGTTTTCAGCCAGGCGTTCGACCCTAGCTTGCTGCTTGTGCGCGTCGTAATCGGGGCTGCCGAAGCCGCGGACGAGGTTGCCGTCGCCTTGCTCGTGGAAGAAGACCTGCTCCTCGCCGCCGTGCTCGAGGTTCGCGCCCTTCCATGAGAAGGGGCAAAAGACGACGGAGTATTCCAGCCCTTTGCTCTTGTGAATGGTGACCAGCTTGACGGCTTTCTCGTCGGTCTCCAGCCGGAGTTGGTGTTCCTCGGCCACCTGGCCCTCCAGTTCCCGCTGCTCGCCGAGCCACTTGAGCAGGCCGGAGACGCCCAGGCGATGCTCGACGCTGGCGCGGTGGAGCACCTCCAAAAGATGCAGGAGGTTGGTTAACCGGCGCTCGCCATCGGGGAAGGCCAGCAGGCGGGGCCGGACTTGCTGGCGCTGCATGAAGCTGCGGAACATCTGGATGAAGCCGCGCTGGAGCCAGAGGTCCAGGTAGCCGCGGAAGCGTTCGAGGATTTGCTGCCAGTCGGTCTCCTGCTTCGCCACGGCTTCGGCTTGGGAACCGCTGTAAAGATGGGGCTCGCGGGGACGCTCGCCCTCCCGTTTTGCCAGGGCTTCGATTTGGGAACCGGTGAGGCCGACCATGTCTGTCCCGAGCGCGGCCATGAGTTGGGATTCATGGGTCGGGTCGGCAATCGCGGCGAGCACGCGCAGGGTCTCCACCACTTCCCGGGAGTCAAACAGGCTGGCGCTGGTGTAGAGCACGCTGGGGACGTTGCGCCGGTTGAGCGCGTCCTGAACCAATTGGGCCTGGCGGTTCTCGGGCACCAGCATCGCGATGTCCTCGGGCAGCAGCTTGCGGTCGCCCAGGGCGGTTTGGCCATTCAGCAGCTCGACGATCTCGGTGGCCACAACCGACGGAAGCAGTTTGTCGGCGGCGCCCTTGTTGATCTCGGCCCCGGTCCGCCGCCAGAACCAAATCTGGAAAGGCGGCTGCGCCTGGCCATCCACTGTGAGGGGCTTTTTGTCGGCCTCACCTTTGGCGTCCACAGAATGGAATTGGATGCCGGGGAACACGAAGGGTCGGGCCGAGGCGCTGAAGACGGCGTTGACCGAGCGGACCAGGCTGGCTTCCGAGCGCCAGTTCTCCTTGAGGGTGTAGGTCTGCTGGGAGTGCCGGCTGGCTCTAAGATAGGTGAAGATGTCCGCGCCGCGGAACCCGTAGATGGCTTGCTTGGGATCGCCAATGAGGAACAGATAGTTCTCGGGTCCTGTGAACACGCGGCGGAAGATTTCATACTGGAGGGGATCGGTGTCCTGGAACTCGTCGATGAGGGCGGCCACGTATTGGCGCCGCAGCAGGGCGGCCAGGGCCGGGCCATCGGCGCCCGCCAAGGCGCTGTGCAAGCGTGTCAGCAGGTCGTCGAAGAACTGGACCTTAAGCTCCTCCTTCCGGCGCGGCAGCTCCTGCCGAACATAATGCAGCGCCCCGAGCTTGACGCCGATGATGTAGTACTCCTCCGCGCGGGATAGGTCGTCGCACAGGTCGAAGAAGCGATGCGCTGGGGCCGGGCCCTTGGCCTTCTTGGAGACCTTCTGCGCAATGGCCGACTTCTTAAAGAGCTGCAAGGCGTCCAATGCAGCCGGGGGAAACTCTGGCGCACCGAGGCAACGGTCGAGTTGGCGGAAGGCGTCGGCCATGGCCTCGTCATCGTTGTAAGGCTTGTTCGCCCACTTGGCGCCGCTGCCGAAGTGGCTGCGGATGGCGTCCTTCTGCTCGCGCCAGATTTCGCGCAGAGAAGCGAAAGCGGCTTCCAGGGCTGCGGCCAACGATTCTGGAGTCTGGCCGTCCACGGGTGAAAGCAGCTTGAGGAACGGGTGAGGCAGGCTGGTCCGCACCAGCGGCAGGAGGCCGTCCGGGCTCAAGCCGTTCTTTAAGGCAAAGATGACAGGGATTTTGCCCGCGCGGTAAAACTGTTTGCGCCAGTAATCTTCGACAAGCTGGCGCAACAGCGGGGTCTGGTCGGTGACCAACTCGGTGTCGAACAGGTTGCCGGTCTCGAACGCCCGGTCCCGGAGCACCCGCTGGCAGAAGCCGTGAATCGTATAGATGGGCGCCTCATCAAAGCCGTAGAGCGCACGGTCCAACCGCGCCGCAAAATCAGCTCTCTGGTCCGCCTGCCTGGCCACCAACGCGCGGAGGAAGGGGTCGTCGCTGGCCCCGGTGTTGAAGGCCTGCAAAGCTCTGGCGAGAGTATGGCGGATGCGATGGCGCAATTCCTCGGTCGCCGCCACCGTGTAGGTCACCACCAGGATTTCGCGGACCGACAGGTTCTTCTCGAGGATGAGCCTCAGGAAGAGCCCGGCGATGGTGAAGGTCTTGCCGGTGCCGGCGCTGGCTTCGACCAGGCTGGTGCCGGTCCGCAACTCCGTCTCAGCCAACTGGAAGACGGGAACAGGTTTCATGCCGCTGCCTCCTTCAGCTCGCTCAACAGAGGCTCGAACACTGCGCGCGCCGTTTGCTGAAACTCCTCGTCCAGGGGATCAATATTACGGAAGCACAAATCGAAGTAGGGGTCTGCGCATTCACCGGGCGTCTTCCTGAACGGATTGCCTTCCCAACTGAGCCGGGC
>Ga0181524_10002506_pt1 | contig 18750 bp, 16 predicted proteins | sample PEATcosm2014_Bin_34_FD_119761 | JGI IMG/M metagenome (GOLD analysis project Ga0181524, IMG submission 119761) | Peatland microbial communities from MTU Mesocosm Facility, Houghton, MI, USA - PEATcosm2014_Bin05_60_metaG | ecosystem: Environmental > Terrestrial > Soil > Wetlands > Peat | place...
CAGGCTGGCGCTCAAAGCATTCTGGCGGGCGAAAACTTCGCGCGCTACCGCATCTGGGACGCCAAGCGAGCGCTCGACTACCTGCTGAGCCGGCCGGAGGTGGAAAGCGAAAAGATAGGCTGCACCGGCTGCTCGGGTGGCGGAACGCTGACCACCTATATCTCGGCGCTCGACCCGCGTATCAAGGTGGCGGCGCCGGCCTGCTACATAAATTCCTGGCGCCAACTGTTCGCCGGACCCACCGGGGATTCCGAACAAAGTTTCCCCTTTTTCCTCTCCTCGGGCCTGGATGTGGCGGATTACATCGAGCTATTCGCACCTAAGCCTTGGTTGATAAATTCCACGATCGGCGATTTCTTCCCCATCGAGGGCGCACGCCACGCTTACCAGGAAGCGTTGGACTGGTACCGGATTTACAACGCTGAAGACAATATCCGCTGGGCGATCGGTCCCGGGCCGCACGGCACGCCCCTGGAAATCCGCGAGGCGATCTACGAGTGGATGATCCGCTGGCTGAAAGACGGCCGCGGCAACTTCCGCGAAGAGCCGGTGGAGATGGCACCGGATTTCGATCTGCTCGCGACTCAAACCGGCCAAGTGGGAGGCCGCGAAATTTACCAAGTAATCTTGGAGCGCTTCCGCCAGATGATGAGCCAGGGGAGCTCTGAGCAGTTGTTAGCGGAAATGCGCAAGTGGTCTGGGCCTCACGCCGGCCGGCTGCCCCTCGTGCATGTCTTAAGTGACGCGCCGGGGGAGGTTTTTCGCACTCAACAACTGGCCTTGGAAGTCGAGCCCGGCCTGGAAATCTCAGGCGCTTTATATGCCCCCATCGCGCCCGGCCGCAAGTCGGCGGTCTTGCTGGTCGATATGGATACGCCCTTGGCCGAGCGTTTGGCCGCGCACGGCGCAGTGGTCCTGAACCTGCAGCCGCGTGGTGTCCCGGTGCCCTCCACGGGCGAGGATCAAGCCGCCGCTACGCAGAATATTCGAGCCTGGGTGATCGGGAAGAATCTAGCGAGCATGCGTGCTGGTGACATTCAGCGCGGTGTGGACGTGCTTCTCGCGCAGCCTGACGTCGACGCCGGCTCTGTCCGCGCCGCAGCGCGCAACGTTTCGGGCGTCTGGCTGCTCATGGCAGCTTCTACCGACGCGCGAATCGGCAAGATCTGGCTCGACCACACTCCCTACAGCCTGCGGACAGCCCTGGAAGTCCCACTCGCTCGCGACCTACACGACGCGGTGATTCCCGGCTTCGCGCTCCATTGGGACCTGGAGGACCTCGTGAAAGCCATGGCGCCGCGCCCGGTCCTCTGGACCGACCCCGCCGACTGGATGGGCAGGGTGGTCCCGCACCTCGCTGGTTTTCTTTATCGCACTTTCGGGGAGCCGGACGACCACTTTCTGGCCGAACTTATGAAGTGAGCATCCTGCTAAGCGATTCCCGTGCACGCCGCATCTGTTCTAAGGCATCTTCTGCTTCCGCCGATAGGCAGGGATCTCTTCGTTCAGAGTTTTCTTGAGAAGTTGAATTTTCTTTTCGAGCGTCTCTGGCCAATAGATATAGTCTTCCTCCCACTCGTAGCCCAAGCGCGAATCACGTCGAGCAGTTTCAAGAGCTGAGTTGGTGCGGGGCAATTCCTCTTGCAGGATGCCGGTCATCCGGTCGAGGACCCGCTTTTGCTCCTCAGGCGTATCGGTCTTGGCCAGATGGAATCGCAGATCTTCAAATTCCACCACGGACTTGTTACTGCGCATCATGCGTTCCAGTTGCTCAGCCAGCAGGACTTCGCGAAGCGCCTTCGGGCGCTTGGAGGCCGAGGCATTGAGCGCGGCCGTACGATAGCTCTCCAGTCCCTTTGCCATTTCATCCGCAGCTTTCAGCAGATACTTGTTGAAGACTCCCAAGCTCATCGGTTTGGCATAGAGTTCAGCTACGTTAGTGTGGTTTGTGAAATCGGGGTAAAGGACGAACTCACGGGCGGAGTAAGGCCAATAGGGGTTCAGAGAGGAATCTCTCGACCAGATTTGCTGATCCGTCCACGAGTGCTGAAGAGTCATGATGTGCGACTCTGGCTGCTGGAAAAATAGAGGATTGGCCACTGCGGCGTTTCCTCCGCAGGACGGTCCGGTGTCGGGATCATAGGTGATCGCCGTGCTGAAGTGTTTCCAGGCGTTTAAAACGAGGTCCTCATTACCCGCTCCGAAGTTACGGCGCGCAATTTGGCGCAGCAAGGTTTCGAGGGGGGGGGCGTCGGACCAGCTATACCAATTGCGGAGCTCAGCCACGAAGTTGGGCTTGAAGCCATAACTCCAGCTCTCCATGGTGCCGTCAACCCCGCTTTTTTCCAGCGCCCGGTACCGCGCATACCACTGGAAAGGGAATGGCAGGTAGGGAAACGTGCCGAACTGCCAACTGGCCCAAGTGTCGGCCTTGGTGTACATGCCCCGCATTCCGCGCTTGTGCGCCTTGCTGATCTGGGCTTCGGCGACCTCGGCGGGCCCCATCTGGCTGATCGAGTAATCTCTCACCGAAGCGTGTTCGCCATCGAACTCGAAGTCTTTGCCGTTTTCGAAGGTCACGAGCGGAATCGAATCCTGGGGAAGCTGGTCGATGACGAATCTGTTGAGGTCCACATTTGCCGGCCGGAAGTCGATGTTGTAGTTCCAGGGCAGCACTTCAGTGGCGGGGTTGAGACGCTTGCACTCTTCCGTCACGATGCGCACACCCTGGGCCCAGTGCGCGGTCCAATCACGCAGGTCCAATTTGCCTTGCCCTCCCGCTCCGAACCAGGTCTGGTAAAAAAAGCCTTCCGTGAGCAGAATGTAGCCCCGAATTTCCGGAAACTCAGTTACAATATCCCGCACCAACTTTCGCAATCCCTCTTCATTCTCAGGTGTGCCCGTATATAAGTAGACAATAGGGCAATAAAGCTTGATGCCATACCGCTCCGCACGGCGGATCAGGTCGTGCACACGTGCTGGATCTTGCCGTCGCATTTTGTCCCAGAAGGGGGGCGGCCCGGGCACTCCGTTGGGATTGTCGTACACCGAGGCATAAATGGAGTCGAATCCGTACCGGGACAGCATGGCGAGGTAGGCGTCCGGCCACTCCATCCACCCCAGCCCCGAAAGGGTCATGCGGGCTTTGAACAAGCTGTGCCGAATCGTATCAAGGTTGCGGGGAAGATACGGAGCTTCCCGCAAACTGAACCGTTCTTCCAGGTTGTACAGGCCGTACATGGCCCCGGCTTCATCGTACCCGCACACGATGACCCGATCGGGCGAGACCATGACTTGGTAATCCTTGGCACCTTTGAGCTCAGCTCCACATCCGGAGAGATCTTCGCGGCTCCCGGCTATAATCACCTGCTTTCTGGTTGACCAGCCGGCAAGCGAGGTTTTCTCTTCCATGCCCAATTCGACTTGCATGGCCTTTGCAAGGTAGGAATGGAGCGCTTGCGCTGCTTCGCGCAGAGGGCTCCCCGCGCCGGAGTGAATCACCAAGGTCCAGCCTTGGTTCGCAATCGCCATCTCGCCGGAACCGGGCTTGGCAGCGGAATCTCGCCGGCCTAATTCCGGATCAATGCCCTCGGCCAGTTCCTTAGAGAAGGCGTAGGATGGTTCAGCGGGGAGCGCCGCGAAAGCCTTGCGATCAAACTCTGCCGCGCTGATCGTGGCGTTCTGCGCCCATGACAACGACGGAAGCAGGAACAGCATTAGAAGCAGCAACGTAAACAGCCAGCTCAACAAAGTGCAATGAGGGACTTGCTTGGTTCTTTGTAGCATGAGTGCGAGCCTCCAACAGAATTTAGGATTTCCGCCAGCACCGGTTCAGGCGACGCCTTCTTTGACCGGCGCAGACTCCTGACTTGAGAGCGCCAGCGGCACGCCTCCGCCCCGGTTCACTTCATGTCTGTGCGTCAGATGGAATCGGAGAAGCAAGCAGCCTCCAACTTCGATGAACGCGCAGCGAGAAGCTCGCCAATCCAGTCCCTGGCGAGCGCCATGTACGGGGCGTAAAGGTCCTTCTCGAACAGTGGATAATCGCTGGCCGCCACAATCGAATCAGCGGAAAACGCGGCGGTCACCTGGGATGCGAACCACCCGACGTCGGCATGCGGATAAGGCTGGACGGAAAAATAGGCAATGGCGGAAACACCAATGACCAGGCCGGGTACGCGACTCAGCTCGGCGATCGCGGGTTGCCAATCCTGGTCATTCACGGCGTCTCGTCGCGGCCAAGCCAGGTGTGGGACGTAAATGCGCAGTCGGGGATGATCTGCCGCCAAACCGACGAGGGCCTTGGTGAGTGGGCCAATCCCATTCTCCGCGTGAGACACCAGCCACTTGCCCGAGGATTCCATGAGGGTCGCGGTATCGCCCAAGTGTCGCAAGTCGGCGGTTTTCACCCGCAAGCCAATCACTGCCTGATGGTCCAGAAGACGCTGCGATGGAAGGTGCTGCTCGGGCCGAAAGCACAAGGCCACCCGGAATTGAGACGCCGATGAGTCAAGGAAGCGCTCCAGGCAGGTGAAGTTGTCGCCACTCCACGTTTCCACAGCCAGTGCCCGGTCAATTCCGGCCGAATCCATTCGGGATTGGAAATCTGCGATAGGGTCCGAGGCCGACATGTCCAGGTGCGTAAAGGCATCCATCATGATTGCTGTTCCTTGATTGCCGGGAAAATTGCGAGAAAGGCCAGCCAGGGTAGAAACCCAATGAGGGTGAGTGTTAAGGACGTTTTTTGCAAGTCTGCCAAGCGTCCAATGTAAGGACTGAAATAGCCGTAGGCGAGATTGCCAAAACCACCGAGCAGGCCGGAACTGATACCGACGTAGGCCGGATCAAGGTCCTGCACGAGGGTCAAGTAGATCACCAGGAAACCCGCGACGCCCACGGCCGTGAGCGCCAAGCAACCCACCGCGGCGTAACGGTTCGAGGCCGATCCCGCCGCGACAGCCGAGCCCATGAGGACGCAACTGCCAAAGAGCGACCACTTCTTGGCCACTGACACCGTGAGACCCCTGGTGACCAGATTCCTTACAATCACCCCCACCAGGATGTTCCCGATGGAAGAGCCCGCGTATACAACCGTCGAAAGAGCGTTGCCGGCGGCAAAGCTGAAACCTCGGGAGGTCTTGAGGTAGAGAGGTATCCAATCGGCGAGGTAATAGTACACGCTGTTGATGATGACGGCGGAAACGGCCAGCGCCCAGAAGCCCCGCATGCCGAGGATGCGCACCATGACGCGCAATGCGGCCCCGATCTGAAGAGGGACTCCCTTGAGTTGGCTCGCGGATTCTCTCGTGTACCAGAGCCACCCCACCACCCACAGACTGCCCAGCGCCCCGGTGACCACAAAAGCGGCTCGCCAAGTGAAGTACACGGCCAGGAGAGTGACGATGACAGGGGCGATCAACGCTCCGACTGCGGCGCCGCTGTTGAAAATGCCGTTCGCGAGCGGCCGATCTTTCGGCGGCAGCAGGCTGCGCGTGACTTTCAGTGCGCAGGGCCAGTTGAAAGCCTCGCCAGCACCCAGGATCAAGCGAAAGCCCGACAGCATGGTTACCGTGGTAGCGAGGCCGATCAGCATGCCCCCGAGTGACCAGAGCCCTCCCGCGGCGGGATAGACAATGCGCGGCCCGTGGGCGTCCACCAGAAACCCACCGACGATCTGGATAATCCCATAGGAGTACCGAAACGCGGCGATGACTCCGCCGAAACCCTCCTTGGTGAGGTGGAAGTCAGCAATTATCTTATCGGCGGTCAGGGCCAGTGCTTGCCGATCGAGGTAGGTCAGCATCGTCTCCAGGAAGAGAAATATGCATATCCACCAGGTTCGAGAGGAAATGCGGCTTGAGCGCTCTGTGGTCAAGGAGTTGATTCCTGCTTGGGCGATTTTAGCAGAGGTGAGCCACTTACCTATACTCACAAAATAAGCCGCTTATTTTCAGCAACATTCCCGGGTTAGAGTGTAAGTTCCTGTATTTTCTATGACATTCCCGCTTCGTCCCGATGTTTTTTAAAACTGCCATTTTTTTTCAATAAGATTCCGGCTTCGTTCCGTCAATTTTGAAGGTGCAAATTTTCTCTTGCCCCGTGACGCAAGACTCGTTGTCCGCTTCGGCGAAAGGAGGCTCGCGTACTACGGCCTAACATTGTAGCCTACTGTAAGCCTGTGTCAAGGGAATTGTGGGCCCCCAGTCTGAAACCCGTTTGGCCTGACATCCTCAAAAGCCGCAGCGGGTAGCGCCCCAGGGCCGCAACCAAAAGTGTTTTGTGGGTCGGAATTCGATGTCAGCATGCCGGCGAAGCCGGCCTTGGAGTGCGGTGGCATGTCGCGTCTTCGGCGACTGGTAGTATCGGACCGTTGGTTTTTTGTCACCTGCCGCGTCTTACCCCGGCGGCATCTTTCAGATTTAGAATTTGCCTGTTTGGCGCAGGTGATCCGCAAACGCCGCGAGAAACACGGCTTCTTGCTCAGCGCCTGGGTGTTCCTGGCGGGCCACGGGCATGCCCTATTCTATCCAGCGCAACCGCTCACGATCGGCCGGGTGATGGAGTCGATTAAGGACGCCGCGACGAAACGGATTAACAGTTCCCGCCACGAAGCGGGACGGCTGTTGCAGCCTCGATTCTTTGACCGTGCCCAGCAACGTCAGTGGCTCGGTGGCGACAAGAGGAGGAACACGTCCCAAGCCCAACGATCAGGGCGGTTGGTATCGGGGTTGTCCTCACCAATTTTAGCCCGATAGCGAAAGCGATTGCCGTATTGGTCCACTCGAGCGGAGAGTTGATAGTCCAGGGAAATCCAATCAACGCCGAGCTGTGGGAGCGTGTGAAGTTCGTTGGGCTCGGAGATGCCATTGTGATTAGCATCAATCCATAGGCGAAGCTTGGAATAGATCGCGTCGCGGCTGTCGATGATGCCGTCTCTGTTTCCGCCGTTTTCCGGCTCGTCGTATACCGCCAGCGCGAGGAAGCCATTCGGGTCCGCGGAGGGAGGCTGCGGTGTGACATTTCCGAACAGCTCTGTGCCATTGTCGATCTTACCGTTCCCGTTCCGGTCCAAAGCCAGGAAGGCGTTGGTGGATCCCGGAGCAGTCCAGCTAATCTGGATAGGCCGCCCTGTGTTGAAGAAGTCGAACTTCACGCCCCCCGCGTAGTCCGTAAGGTGAAATCCCGAACCGTCCGTGTCTATGATGATTGGAGAAGCACCCGGCCGGCAATAGCCATCAACGCACGCGTAGCCGTTGCATGTGTCATTGACGCAACAAGGCAGGTTTAGCTGCCCGCATGTTGCGCAGATACTGTCGTCGGCGCAGTCTTTGTTACAACAATCGGAATTGTAGTCGCAAGGACCATAGCCGTCACTAATACAGCTCACACACGTGGCATTAGGTACTTCCCCTTGGCAATAATTCGAGCAGCAATCTGTGTCCTCTTCACAGTACTGGCCTATCGCCCCACATCCGCAGGTAGTAATATCTCTCAACGGAATGGAGGGGGAGAACACTTCCGTAGCTTCGCTACAGTCGTGGGTTGGGTCCGTGCACCACCCATAGCCCGGCTGAGAATAGTAGGGCCCCGTTTGGTTTTGGTTCCACGTATATTTATACCACGGAATCGTACAAGGACTCGGGCATGCTTCTTGTGTACTCTGCCACTCACCGATGCAGTCTGCCGCGTAAGTCGCCAGACCTCGATGGCGGGGGGTCAGCAACAAGATCAGGCTCCCAATCAGCACCAATGACCGAAGCAGAATTTGGCTTGTTTTCATGGCGACAACTCCCCTTCCCTAGTAGATCGCACCGCTCAATTGCGCCATTACCGGTCAGGCGGCTTCATGTGTGGCCCCGGCAGAGAGCTTGGGGGGAAGTACGGGCCAGCAGTCGACAACCAGTTACCGGGGTGCTCAGGATCAGGTTTTTGGTAGTGACCTTCCATCCATTCCAGCCCGCTTTCGAGGCACACGATGAAGACCACATAAACTTGTGATGTTGATGACGAAGGGTACGCGGCCAGCCGTTCGAGGCCATGTTGGTCGTCCGCGACCGCGAAAGTCTTAATCTCACCTACATTGAAACCGATAGGCGGCCTGGTCGGGGCTATTGCTTTTCCATCTCCTGTGTACGCCACGGCTGGCGGAAGCTGGCCGAAGGAGAACTCCGAGACCATCTTCATCTGGTCTTGCGGCGACACCATCAAAATGTTAAGCCAGGCAATCTTCTCTGAGCTCCTATTCCTGAGAACAAACGATAGTGTTCTCAACCAGCTATCGCCAACCTGCAACTTGTAGGCAACTCGCAATTTCATTCCCGGGAGGTAACCTCCGCCCGGCCACACGCGTAGGTCGTCCGCCGTCGGCTCGCCGACCGCGGCCGCTGTGCCGTCCGCCAGTACCTTCACAACCGCAATCGGGTCATTCCGCCTGGGTGGATCAACTATTACCGTCTTTGTGTTCCCTTCGGCCTGCACCCTGGAAACGACTTGTAGGTACGGCCATATCTCGACTGCTATCGAGCAAGCTATGGCAGTCGCCAGCACGCAACACGCAACCATGCTAAGCCGTTGCAGTCCTTTTTGCATCGAGGTGCTCCTTTGGCCAGCGTTCTCGACCACTTCCAACAGCCCTCATTCATCCCCACCCCGGGTTGCCGCTTCCCTTTTTCTACTGAACGGTAACCGGTCGCCGGGATGCTCCGTCCCGGAGGGTGGCTATGACTTTTTCTTCATCGTCGGGCTGGAGTTTTCCCTGCCAAACGTCGGCGACTTTTCCGGCGCCGTCCACCGGCAACAGCGTGGGCGTTCCTGTGACCCCGATCGTGCTGAGTTGAGCCTGCTCTACGTCATCAACGTGCACGCCCTCCCCCTCCAGGTATTTCCGCCCGCCGTCGACGGCCTGGGGCAGGACGGCAAGCATCTTCACGTTCTTGGCCGCTTCTTTTTGGATTCTTTGGAAGAACGGGGCGCTTTCCGTGCAAAAGTGGCATTTAGTCGAGAGCGCGAGAACCAGGGTTCGCTTGTTCCCGGCCCAATCAACGCCGGGGAGCGATTGCTTCATATTCAGCCCCACAAGTGGCTGCGCGCGTCTTGGCGGGGGGCCAGCCTGTGGGATCAGAAACACCTTGGTCAAGACAACCGACAGCAGAACCGAAACCACTATGGTCGCAATATTGGCGACGTTCTGCAATTTGCTTGGCCCGCTCGTGGGTTCCATAACTGTCACCACCGTTGGAGGCGTCGCACTTCTAAAATGCGCACGCCTAAAGATTTTGCACAGCACCATAAGCTTAGACCCTACCTTAATGCTTAGAGCGTATTCGGGGAGAAGCGATTGAGCTCTTTTTAAACGAAGACTCCGCGAGCACGATTTAAGCGTCTCGCCCGTCTCGGCTTTTAAGAGGTGCTCGAGGCGGGACCGGCTAAGGCCCACAAGCGCGGCAAGTTGGCTGACCCGGAGGCACTGCCCGGAGTTGCATCTGATCGTGGCGAGAACCTGGACGATTCGTGGGTCCATTGGTAAATGACCCCAATTCCAGACGTAGCACTTACCTCCCTAGTATATCTGGCCCCTGTTTGTCAAGTAGACACTTAGTCGAGTAGATACTTAGTGGGGGTGCGCGGCATAGAAGTGACAATCTTCTTGATCATCTTTATTGTGGCCCTTGTCTTTGTGTACATTATACACCAAGATAGGCAGGGCAACTATGTCCGAATCGCTCCCGGCTCTGGGGAAAGACCTTTTCGAGGTGCTGCGTGAGATTGTCCATTTAGGCGATCTGCGTCTCGGCTCCATCGTGGAGGTCGTGGGACGCTGTAGTAAGCCCAACTGCCATTGCGCCCAGCCTGGCAAGCCCGGTCACGGACCCCACTTTCGCCTCACGCGCAAGTTCAAAGGAAAGACCGTGGGGGAGACGCTTTCCAGTCCGGCGGCTTTGCGCAAGGCCCAGCGCGAGGTGGCCGAGTTTCGGAAGTTTTCAGCAATTGAGCGCGAAACTGGTGGAAGTGAATGAGGCCATCTGCCAGCGCCGGCCCCTGGAGGAGGAAGGAAATCTCTCGGCGGCGGCAAAAAACAGCAGATGCGATCCATCATGAAGTCGCGCAAGAAGTAGATCGCCTCCTGAAGGTGGTCTTCCGCGGGCGCATACGTCGCGACGGTTTTTGTTGCGATGTATACGCCTGTCGGGGAATCGCAGACATGCCAAAGAACGGCACGTCTGCGCCACCCGCCACTCCACATCTACTGTGGGTGTCCTGCTAACTACCAGGCAAACCATGCACTGGGCCAGGGAAATACTGCCCGTTCATCGGAATGATCTTACCCGGTTGGGCAGGGTCAGGAGCGCCGTAGCGGCCCAACCACCAAGCCGTTCCATCGTCGAAATACACGTCATGACGGATGTAACAGAGCGAGATGCTCGAGAAGGGCTGAAGCCGTTCTAGGCCCTCCCTGATCTCGCTCTCATGCCCTGCGAGAGACAAAGTCATCTGTTGACCGGGCGCAAGGAGAATGGGCCGGTCAGAACCCTGGGGAAGTTTTTCCCCTGCAGCGTTATACGCTACGGCGTCGGGTATTCGGCCATACGCAAAACTATCCTCGACCACCGGCCCTTCTGCCTTCGTCTGCGGAAATTTAAGCCTCAGGCCTATATAGACGATATTTTTCGACGTTCGATTCTTCACGACGAGCGATAGGTTCCTTAACCAGTCGTCGCCGGCCTGGAACTTGTAGGCGTCGCGAAACTGGCGTCCGCGGACAGGCCCGTTGGGGTTCGTGCGAACCAAATTCAAATCGTCCTCGGACGGCTCGACGGGCGCGACATCCTTTCCATCCTCTAGAACTCTATCAACTTCGAGGGGATCCAATCGGTGGAGCCGATTAATCAGGACCGTGTTCCCCGTCCCCGTTTCCCTCTGGGCGCGAACAGAGGAGGCGAGGTGCACATGGGACCAGTTGTGAACCACAATCGAACACACGAGAACAGAACCGAGAATGCAGACCATCACTGATGTTAAGGCCCGGATTATTCTAGACATTGGTTTGATCCCTCCTGCGCAGCATTGTGCGACCCGCGAGGGTCGCAGACGTGAGGGCGGACCGGCTGATCGGTTCTGAGAAGCCTTGTTACCCCCTTCTCGCGGTCCGAAGGGACTCGCCCTTCCCACACGTCCGTCACCCTAACCACGCTGTCAACCAACAACTCGTGCGGCGCGTACCACCCGCGCGGACGAGAACTCACGGACCAGTGCTCATTATTCCAGTACGCGGGTGGCGCATACGTCGCGACGGTTTTTGTTGCGATGTATGCGCGCTCGGTGATAGGTGACGGCGCTGAGAGCTGTTTCGCACCTTCCGAACTGACCCCTCACCCGACCCGCGACGGCTTGCGAAAACGCCGGTCGCGGGCCACCCTCTCCCCAAGGGAGAGGGAAAAGCCCGCCTGCTAACCTTCCTCTTTTTCTCGCCACGGGCCCGAGGGTCATTTCCAGAGGTTTATTAGACCCTGGTTACCCTGCCCCCCCAGCCCCTTCTCGACGGCTGAAGAAAAAAGCGAATGGACCAGTTCGATGCCGGGATAATCTCCACCCAATTCGATGGCCAGTTCGTGAACCAACCTCAGATCTTTATGGTGGAGTTTGATGCTGAACCCGGGCGCAAAATTCCCTTCGAGTATCTTCGGGCCCAAGTTGACTAACATCCAGGAAGAAGCAGCGCCCCCTGAGACGGAACGGAGCGTCGCCTCGAGGTCGAGCCCCGCAGCATTCGCAAGTCGCAACCCCTCCACCATGGCGAAGATGTTGAGGGAGCCAACCACCTGATTGATCAATTTCGTCTTTTGCCCGTTACCCTGTGGCCCGGTGTATGTGATCGTCTTCCCCACGGCCTGGAAAATCGGAAGGCATTTGTCAAACACTTCCCGCTTTCCGCCCACCATGATTGCGAGCGTTCCCGCCTGCGCGCCCGGCTCGCCGCCGCTCACAGGCGCGTCAAGCATCTCGCACCCCTTTTCTGCCAGCCTCTGGGCAAACCTTACTGTGGCGCTGGGAGAGATTGTGCTCATATCAATAACGATGCTTCCCGGCTTCAACCCAAACCACACGCCCCTTTCACCGAAGAGCGCCGATTCCACGTCAGGCGTGTCCGGGACCATCGTGATAACAACATCACTCTGCGCAGCAAGCTCCTCTAGTGACTCGGCGCCCGAAGCTCCACACGCAATGAGTGGTTCGCATCGTGCTCGCGAGAGATCAAAAACGACTAACGGGAAGCCCGCCGTCAAAAGACGTCGAGCCATGGGCTGCCCCATGATTCCCAATCCGGCAAAACCCACCTTAAGCATTGCTTTTTGTCTCCTTTCTTATACCTATCTCCATCCTTCGTGGAGGGCATAGGGGAAGCGGTCCAGGGCGGCTTCGTTCAACTCCACGCCCCAGCCGGGGCCCTCCGGCACCGTCAGTTGCCCCTCCATCAGCACCGGCGGGGGAGTCACGAGCGCCTCCGCCAGCTTCTGCTCCGCCTCCGACCCGATCGTCTCCAGAATCAGGTAATTCGGAATCGTCGCCGCGAACTGCAGGTTCATCGCCGTCGCCAGCGGCCCGTTGGGATTGTGCGGCGCCATCCCGATATAATGAGCTTCTGCCAGCGCCGCGATCTTCTTCAGCCCCGTCATCCCTCCACAGTTCACCAGGTCGCACTGAAGGATGTCCACCGCCCCCTTCTCCACAAACTCTCGCGCCCCGTAAATCGTCGCCCAGCGCTCCCCCGCCGCGATCGGAATCGCCGTCGAGCGCTTCACTTCCGCCAGCACGTCGGCGTTCTCCGGCGGGACCGGCTCCTCCACAAACATCATCCCTACACCCTCCAACGCCCGGCATAAGCGCACCGCATTTTTCAGATTCAACCGGCCGTGACAATCCACCGCCAGCCCCATCTCCGGTCCACCCGCCTCCCGCGCCGCCACGAAAAACTCCCCGATCCGGCCCCAGATCGAGGTGTCCAAGCATTCCGTCTCCCGGTAGTCGCGGTCGATTGCGCCTCGCGTCCCCGAGTACCCGATCCGGCCCCCTGCTCCCTCCCGCGTGTCCTGCATGCCGTAAAACAGCGGTAGCGTCGTCTTCAGCGCGCGATAGCCGCGCGCCTGGCATCCCTTCACGTTCTCCGCAAACGCTTCCGGGCCATCCCCCGCCGGACAGTGGCAATACACCGGCACCTGCCTGCGCGTCGGCCCACCCAGCAGCTTGTGCACCGCCAGCCCGCAGCGCTTCGCCAGAATCTCCCACAGCGCACAGTCCAGCGCACTGATCGCCGTGCTGTGCATCGGCCCACCCACCCAGAACGAGTCCCGATACATCTTCTCCCAGTGATTCTCGATCTCGGTCGGATCCTTCCCTACCAGATAGCGCTTCAGCTCGAGAATCGATTGCTCGATCGAATGCGTCTTCCGCTTCATCACCGTTTCCGCTACCCCGGTGATCCCTTCCTCCGTCTCCACCTTCACGATGACCGCGTTGCGGAAACTCAAGTTCACGATTTTCGTCGTGACGTCAGTTATCTTCATTGCTCCCTCACTGCTCTGGGTACAAGTCGAGAAGTCGAGAGTCGAAGGTCGAAAAGTTAACACTTCTTGACCTTTGACTCTCGACTGCTTGACTCGGCGGAGCGAGATTCCTCGCCATGGAAATGGTAGCGCGGACGTGTCGCCCGCTGTGGCGCGGGCATCCTGCCCGCGATTTCTTGCGGGGGCGAGACGCCCCCGCGAACAGCGGGCGGGACGCCCGCGCTACATCGACGCGCCTGTAGGATGGGCATTTTCATCTTCATCTCGGAATGACTCCGGTCCTTTGTTCGACCGATCACCCGATCATCCGATCCCCAGTTCCTGAAATCGGTTCACCGTTTCGATGAGCCGCATCGCCTCCTGCCACGGCACGCCGCCGCGCTTGTCCCGGCAAGAACGTAGGAAGTCTAAATCCTGGTCGTGGATGGCTTTCTCGTAAAGTAACTGTTCTTCGCCCTTGAACTGAAGCTTCTCCAGATCTGACCGAACGTAACTAAATCCATCGGTCTCGAGCGTGTGCCGCTCGCCCACAATGTACATGCTCATGTGCGGCAGACGCGAAGCGTAGGTGACGGATATCGTCGCAGGCGCCCCGTTCGGCAGCTTACCCAGAAGGGCCACGGTTTGCGCATTCCGCACCTGGGGCATGGCAACGCACGCCAGCGGCACAACCGCTCTAAACCAGTGAATCAGCAGATCGATGGCGTGGGCGGCGTGATGGAGAAGGGCATCATCGGTCCAGGTCCGTTCCCGCAACCTGTGATGACGCATGTAACGGACCTCTTGGATCGCGCCCAGCTCGTTTGCGCGAAGGGCCTCCTCCACACGAGAGTATGGGACCAGGTATCGGCTGGTGTGGGCGCAACTAACCCGCACTCCTCGCGTCCGCGCCACCTCTGCCAATTCCGCAGCTTCTTTGGCGGTTTCGCAAGGCGGCATCTCAACCAGCGTATGAACGCCGCCACTGAGGCACTGGCGCGCTTGCGCGAAGTGCAGGGGAGAAGGCGAGCAAACAATGGCGGCGTCGGCCATCGCAACCGTTTCTTCCACTGTTTCGCTGACGCGAGGGATACCGTAAGCGGACGCAAATTGGTGCGCCGCCTCGCGCCTTACGCCGAAAACGGCCACGAGCTCTACGTCCGGCTCTTCACGCAGCCCCCTCGCGTGAACCGCAGCCACAGCCCCATAGCCGATCATAGCCACTCGAATGCCCATGATGATGGTTCCTTCGTCCTTTCGCCAGTCCCCAGAAAAAACCCCTCACCCGACCCGCGTCCCGATGAAGTGAATCGGGATCGCGGGCCACCCTCTCCCCAGGGAGAGGGCCGTATTTGTGACTCCGAGAGGGCTGTACTTCCGGCTCCTTATTGAATGTCATCCAAGATGTGATCCGGATTCATCCAACCGGACCGCTCCAGCAGGTCGCGAAGCGTTCTCTCCTGCTTTTCATCGAGAGGGTAAAAAGGGTCCCGGCAGAAGCTTCCATGGAGTCCCCAGAAATTCAGCATCGACCTGTAGATCGCCAGGTCACTGACCGGGCCAACCCGCTGGTAGGTGTAAAGATGGACGATCGGTAGAATCTTCTTCCATATTAGAAAGCCCTTTCGCGCATCGTTTTCGACGATGATGGCGTGGTACATGGCTTTTGCTGCCCGCGTCGCGACATTCAGAATTCCGCTGATCCACCCGTGAGCCCCCGCCGACAAGCCTTCGAAGGCCGCCAGAAACGAACCATAGAAAATCGCCATCCGGTCGCCGACCAAGTAGCTCAAGTCGTGCACCGGCTCGACCGTACCGAAGGTGGACTTCACCATGTGAAGCACATCTTCATCGACGAGCTGCGCGATGTCACGAGGGTTCAGCTCGACGCAGGCGGAATTGTGGGGATTGTTGTACAGCATGATGGGGAGGTTAGTGGCCTTGCGCACCTGGCGATAGTGTTCGATGACGGCGGGCTTAGAGGGCTTCTGATAATAGGGCAGGATTACGATGAGGGCATCCGCACCGTACTTCGCCGCCGCTTCGGAAAGTTTAATGGTCAGTTTCGTACTGTAGTGACCGGAACCGTAAATTACCGGCACGCGCTTGCGCACGACCTCCTGAGCCAGCCGAAACAGCCGGACGCGCTCCTCGGAGTCCAGGGCAATGAATTCGCCGCTCGTTCCAGCGATAACCAGACCGTCTGCTCCCTGCTGATTAATCAGCCAATCCCAGTGTCGTGCCGTGGCTTCCTCGTCGAGGTTGTTCTCGCGATCGAACATGGTGAGAGCCGCCGCGAAGATTCCACGAAATGGTTTGAGATCAAAAGGCATCAGGCTCTCCTAAGTTGTAGGGGTGGCCCTTGTGGCCGGCTTGGGGGGGCAACCACAAGGGTCGCCCCTACAATCATGAAAGGACTCTGGCGTTTTGAAAGGCGCCGGCCACTTCATTCGCCGAAACGCCCGTGCATTCGAGATAATGTCGATCGGCCAGCGGCAACCGCACGCCCCGCTCGAAGGACTCAATGGCGATTGTTTTCCCGAGTTCCTTCATGAGCCGCAGGCGGTGAGCCGGCAACGGCACCGCAAGGTTTGCTTCGCCGGACATGTGCCAGTACACCACATAAACCTTCTCGGCCCGTTTAAACACGAAGGCGCGCGCCGGCTGGCCGGAGCCCCCAACCTTGTCGATTTGAGAGTAAGGAACAAGTTCAAAACCACTCGTCTCATTGATCAGAAGAACGTGCTCCTGCTCCAGATTCTTCAGCTCGTCCTTCTGGGCCGGGGTCAGCCAGTTGCTCGCCCGCACATCTTCCCACCTCTTGATGACTTCCAGGTTGTCCGCGGTGCGAGGATGTGCTTCCAATTGGTCAAGCTCGGGCCTAAAGGCAATCGGGCAGTTCCAAGCCGCGGCGCGGCTCGTGATGTACTCGAGCATGTCCGGCTGAGTTCCAATCGTTCTCTTACTCGGGGCCCAGTAGCCGATCCAACCGAAGTTGAGGCTGGTGAAATCCTTCGCAGCGCGAGGCGCTTCCGCGCCCGGGTAAGCGCGCGTTGCCGCCTTGACGACCTCCGGCTTGAAAATGTCAAAGGCGTTACCGCGGGTCAGGATGTGCCAACTGAAATGGGATTTGCAGGCGCCCTCGGAGAGAAGAGGCTTCGGCTCGAGTTGTTTCCACACCAGCCACTGCGCCCGCGAGACGGTGAACCAGAAGGGCGGCGGCACATCCTCCGCCCCATCAAAGTAAGTGAATTTGAAGCCCGCCTCGCGATAAATCCTGCCCAAGCGCTCGGCCACCTCCTGCTGGATACTGGTGTTCTGGGTGAAGCGCACGAAGATGGGCCAGGTGTCCACGTCCAGCACGCCAAGGATCGATCCTTCCTCATGCGGCCCTGCCGTGGTGTTCAGCGCCCCGCGCTTGCAATCGAGAAACTGATAAGGAGGACTGGTGGTGTAGTGCTCGTAAGCGACCAACTCATTCTGAATTTTCAGAATGCGTCTCTCATTGTCCATGGTGCAGAGCCGAGGATTCTCCTCTACCGTGAGGGTTGTAGAGATCGCATCCAGCGGCTCCGCCAGAGTGAAGGTTTGGCGCAGGTTGAGGCGAGGATCGGGTCTCGGGGTAACATAGGCATCTTCCTTGTGGCACTTGTTGTAATGCAAATGAACGCCGGGGATCATGCCCGCGTCGCTGATCTTGCTGACCACCCTGTTGAGGTCCTCCATGCGATTCGGGTATTCAGGTTTCCATTCAAAATGGCCCACTGTTTTGGCGAACGACAGATAATAAATAACCATCGTCCGGAAACCACACCTACGTGCAAATTTGATGTGGCCATCGATGTTCTGCGGCGTCGCGCTCGCAATCTCGTAATAGGAATATGCGTACTCCTTCCGACGGCGGCTCTCCACCCCGTCGGGCAGACTGTAATCCTTTTCGACGGCTGCGATGCGGTCTAGAAGGTCCTTCGTTGCGGTCGTGATAAGCGCCGCCCCGACCCCCTCTGTTTTGACCTCATCCACAGTTCCTGCCTGAAACAGAAGATGGTTCGCGCATGGTGTGATGTCGATCTTCGCGAAGGGATCCGTAGCCAGTAAGTTCACGGCGACGTCGTCATCCCAGGTCACGTTCAGCCAGTCTCCCAGATTCTTTCGCGCCCGGACCGGGAGTTGCACAAAGAGCGTCTCCTCAATCGGTGTCTTCTGCTTCTCGGTAAGGCTTGTGAATCCTTTGTACTCGAGGTTGAGCAACGTGAACCCGATATAGTTATCGGTGATGGTCAAGCCGATGGTGGCCTCGTAACCGACTAGGGCGAAAGAAACGATAAGCACGTCACCCCGCCTCTGAACCGCTTGTGCGGGAAAGCTCGTAACCTTGGCCGGGTAGGCAAGCTGAAGCTCATTGTCATAGGGGCGATACTGGGTCACGGTAAACATCGGAACGGCTGCTTGTGGGGCGAGGCATTCCTGCCCTGTCCTCTTGTGGACGAGGCTCCGCGCCCGCCCGTCATGGCCAATGACGAGCCGGAAATCGGAGTTCTCCAAGACGATTCCGTTCGTCTCCGATGCAGCCCTCGGGTGCGGATCCCCTTCGCCCTTCGTCATCCCCTGCGCCAGGGGAGTCCTGGCAAGAGGAACTGCCGCAAACGCTCCCGCTTGCTTGAAGAACTGTCGCCTGTCGCTCATCGTCGAGCTGCCTCCTTAGCCCTTAAGGCGGGGCGTAGCCTGTTGCGCCTTGGCGACGTTTCCCGCAAACGCCCTAAGCTATCGAGCGACCACGCAATTGTCAAACAAAAAGAAAAGTGCGGGAACAATCGGCTCCGCCGCCACGTAGTAATAAAATAAGGGAGGAAACACCATGGGAGCTTGGCGACAAGATCTGGCATATACATTTCGGCGCCTTTCCAAATCACCCGGTATCGTGCTCGCTGTCATCGTCTCCATCGGCCTCGGCATCGGCGCCAACGCCACTATCTTTTCCATGGTCAGCAGGTTTGTCCTGCGTCCGGCGCCCGTGGGCAATCCCTCCACACTCATGAGTTTGCATCTCACGCACGACGGCGAACAGTGCTGCAACCACTTTTCCTGGCCGATCTACACCGACGTGCGCGACCAGGCGAAGTCCTTCTCCGGCGTCGCTGCTTACTACGACCTCGTCCCTGCCTCCATCGGTGGCAAGGGCGAGCCGGAACGCGTGTGGGGCCAGGCG
>Ga0181524_10002512_pt1 | contig 18697 bp, 16 predicted proteins | sample PEATcosm2014_Bin_34_FD_119761 | JGI IMG/M metagenome (GOLD analysis project Ga0181524, IMG submission 119761) | Peatland microbial communities from MTU Mesocosm Facility, Houghton, MI, USA - PEATcosm2014_Bin05_60_metaG | ecosystem: Environmental > Terrestrial > Soil > Wetlands > Peat | place...
ACCAGGTCGCCGCCTGGTACACCGTCGGCGGCAAGACCGACCGGTCCATCATCCTCGCCATCCAGCGGCAGCCGGGAACGAATACCATCGAGGTGGCCGGCGCGGTGAAGGCGCTGCTGCCGGACTTCCGCAAACAACTGCCCGCCAATGTGAACCTGGACATTCTCCGCGACAGCAGCCTGCCGATCGAAAAGTCCGCCAATGACGTGCAGTTTACGCTGCTGCTCACGCTGGTCCTGGTGGTGCTGGTGATCTTCCTGTTCCTGCGGAACGTCTCCGCGACGATCATCCCGAGCCTGACGCTGCCGATGTCCATCATCGGCACCTTCACGATCATGTACCTCCTCGGCTACAGCCTGGACAACCTGTCGCTGATGGCGCTGACGCTCTCGGTGGGGTTCGTGGTGGACGACGCGATCGTGATGCTCGAGAACATCGTGCGCCACATGGAGATGGGCAAGCCGGTCTTGCAGGCCTCGCTGGAGGGATCGAAGGAGATCGGCTTCACGATCGTCTCGATGACGCTGTCGCTGGCGGCGGTGTTCATCCCGGTGCTGTTCATGAGCGGGCTGGTCGGGCGGCTGTTCCGCGAGTTCGCCGTGACGATCGGCGTGGCCGTGCTCGTCAGCGGTGTCGTGTCGCTGACGCTGACGCCGATGATGGCGAGCCGGTTCCTGGGCGACCCGCGCAAGATCCGCCACGGCGCGGCCTACCGCGCCACCGAGGCCGCGTTCGACGCCATGGTGCGGTTCTACAGCCGGACCCTGACGGAAGTGCTCTACCATCGCCGGACGACGATGGTCTTTTCCGCCGTCATCCTGGCCGCGACCGCGTACCTGTTCGTGAAGATCCCGAAGGGGTTCATCCCGGCGGAGGACCGAGATCAGATCATGATCCGGACCGACGCGGAGCAGGACATCTCGTTCGACGAGATGGCGGCGCACCAGGCGGCGCTGGCGGAGATCGTTCAGAACGACCCGAATGTCCTGCGCTTCATGAGCACCATCGGCGGGTGGCGCGGGACGAACAGCGGGTTCCTGTTCGTGGTGCTGAAGCCGCGCAGCCAGCGGCTGCTCAACGCGGACGGCGTGATCCAGGAACTGCGGCCCAAGCTGGCGGAAGTGCCCGGCGCGCGCGCGTTCCCCACGGTCCCGCCGACGATCCAGGTCGGCGGCCGCACGACGAACGCCCTCTACCAGTTGACGCTGGCGGGCACCGACCCGGACGCGCTTTACCGCTACGGCGAGGACCTGGAGCAAAAGGTCCGCGCGCTGCCGGGGCTGGCCGACGTCAGCAGCGACCTGCTGATGAAGAACCCGCAGCTCAACCTGGAGATCAACCGCGACCAGGCCTTCGTCCTCAACGTCACGCCGCTGCAGATCGAGGACGCGCTCTACAGCGCTTACGGCACGCGCCAGATCTCGACCATCCTTGCCCCGAACAACGATTACCAGGTGATCCTGGAGGTGCAGCGCAAATACCAGATTGATCCGACGCTGCTCTCCATGCTGTATATCCGCTCCTCGACCGGGCAGCTCGTGCCGCTGGATTCGGTCATGACGCTGCGCGAGAACTCCGGCCCGCTGGCGATCAACCACTCCGGCCAGCTCCCGTCGGTGACGATCAGCTTCAACCTCAAGCCGGGCGTCTCCATCGGCCAGGCGATGGCGGACGTGGAAGCGCTCATGCGCGCCAACCCGATGCCCGCCGGCATGACGCACATGTTCCAGGGCACCGCGCAGGCCTTCCAGTCCTCCTTAAAGAGCATGGGCTGGCTGCTGGTGCTGGCTGTGCTGGTCATTTACGTGGTGCTGGGCATCCTGTACGAGAGCTTCTATCACCCGATCACCATCCTCTCCGCGCTGCCGTTCGCGGGGTTCGGCGCGCTGCTGACGCTGATCATTTTCAACGCCGAGCTTTCCATCTATGCCTTCGTCGGCATCATCATGCTCGTCGGGCTGGTGAAGAAGAACGGCATCATGATGGTGGACTTCGCCGTCGAGGCGCAGCGGACCGAGGGGAAGAGCGCGCCCGCCGCGATCCACGAGGCCTGCCTGATCCGGTTCCGCCCGATCATGATGACGACGGTGGCGGCCCTGATGGGCGGGCTGCCGATCGCGCTCGGGTTCGGCGCCGGCGCCGAGGCGCGACGCCCGCTCGGCCTGGCCGTCGTCGGCGGCCTGCTCTTCTCCCAGACGCTCACGCTCTACGTCACGCCGGTCTTCTTCCTGTACATGGAGCAGCTCCGCGAGTACGTCGCCCGCCGGAGCGCCGCGCGCGAGGCGCGCCGCGCTGCCGCCGAGCCGGCGCCCGCGGCCCTCTCGGAGAATGGCCGGGAGCCCACGTGACGCCGCGCCGGCTGAAACTCATCGCAGCGTCCGCCCTGACCGGCCTGTTCATCCTCGCCGCTTCCGCCCGCGCCGCGAAAAACTGGCTCGCCGGCGGCGGCTTCGAGGCCGCGCTCGGGCCGGATGGGACGTTCGAGGAGAAGCTGCTGCCGGAGAACAAGCCGCCCGCCTCCGCTCCCGGTCGCTGATCGGCCGCGGGATTTTCCCGCCGCTGTCCAACCCCGCGCCGGCCTGCTATAATGTCCCGCGCTTATAAGGGGGCATGTCTGACGGTGGGACCGAAGAAATGAAGTACGCCGCCCTGGCCGTGCTGCTGGCGCTGGTCGTCACCGGCGCGCTCTTCCTGCGCACCGACCGGGACCTGGGCGCCAAGCGCATCTCGTTCGCCATGTACAAGTGGATCATCTACGACGTCCTCTACGCCCAGGCCGGCGCGGATTTCCAGGCGAAGTGGAACCGCGAGCATCCGGATGACCCGATCGAGGTGCGCTACGATGCGATCGGCGAGGACGCTTATGCGCAGAAGATCACCGCCGAGATCGTGGCCGGAACGGCCCAGGACATCTTCTTCCCCGGAGACTACCATGAGCTGGTGCGGGACGGCGCGGTGCTGGACCTGGAGCCCTACATCGAGAAGTACCACGCGCAGGCGCAGATTGACAAGCTGTATCCGCAACTGCTGAAGGCGCACAGAATCAACGGCCACCTGTACGGCCTGCCGATCAGCCTCAACACCGACGTGCTCTACTACAACCCCACGCTGTTCGATCGCGAGAAAATGCCGTACCCGACGGCGGATTGGACCTGGAACGACATGCTCGCGGCGGCGCAGCGGCTGACGAAGCGCGACGCGGCAGGCAACCTGGTGCAGTCCGGCTTGATGCCGTGCGACTACTGGGAGTGGGTCCTGTGGAACCACGGCCGGTTCTGGACGCCCGACGGCACGCGCTGCATCATCAATTCGCCGGAGACGCTCGAGGCGCTGCAGTTTCTCCATGACCTGCAATTTAAGTATCGCGTCTGCCCGACGTTCGCGCAGCAGCGCGATTCCAACGCCGAGGTGACCTTCATCAACAACGCCACCGCGATGTACGTCAGCGGGCGCTGGTCCACGGCGCACTTCCAGAACCTGAGCCACGTCAACTGGCGCATCGCGCCGCTGGGGCGCTCCTTCCAGGGCCGCCACCTCTGTATGATGGAGGGCAATACCTTCGTCATCAGTTCCCAGACGAAGTATCCGGACATCGCCTTCCAATTCCTCCTCTTTTTGACCTCGCCGGAACAGATCAAGCACCTCGTGGACACGGGCGAGTCCATCCCGATCCACTACGCGCCGGAGGAAAACGCGTATTTCCTCAACGATCCCAAGCGGCCGAAAGGCGAGAACGCCGCTTACTTCAGCGGCATGGACGACGCGACGGTTGCCATGGATGCGGACTTGCACAATCCGCGCTTTACCATCGCTGAACTCGATTTGGCCCTGCTGCGGTTCCAGGCCGAGTTCGACCAGCCGGATGCGGACCTGCCGAAGCTGCTCCAGGGGCTCGAGGACAACCTGAACGACATCTACGCCGAGCGGACCGCGCCGCCGGTGAAGCCCTCGATCCCGGCCTTCGCGCTCGCGCTGGGGCTGGCGGCCTGCGCCGCCGGCGGCGTCATCGCCTGGCAGGTCAGGAGCGCCAAGCGTGCCCGGTAACCCGATCGGCGTCCAACCGCAGCTGGCCGGCTCCCTCGAACGCGGCGCCGCCGGCCGGCGCACGCTCGCGGGGTACCTGTTCCTGCTGCCGAACTTCTCCGGCTTCCTGCTCTTCCTGCTCCTGCCGATCCTCTTCAGCCTGGTGCTGAGCTTCTGCGAGTGGAACCTGCTGACCTGGCCGCCGCGTTTCATCGGGCTGCAGAACTATCACAACCTCATTCTCGACAGTCACTTCTGGCACTACGTGTTCAACACCACTTTCTTCATGCTGGGCATCCCGTTCGGCATCATCGGCTCGCTGATGCTGGCGATCCTGCTCAACCAGAAGCTGCGCCTGCGGAACCTCTACCGCACGGTCTTCTTCATGCCGACCTTCACCGCCGGCGTGGCGCTCCTGATGGTCTGGCGCTGGCTGCTGAACACCGACTACGGGCTGATCAACAAGTGCCTGATCGCGGTGGGCCTCAGCGGTGTGGACTGGCTCAACCGGCCCTGGGCGGCGCGGTTCGCCTTCGTGCTGATGGGATTCTGGACCGGCGTCGGCGGTTACAACATGATCCTTTACCTCGCCGCGCTCCAGAACATCAACCCGGAACTCTACGAGGCGGCGGCGGTGGACGGCACGAGCTGGTGGGACCGGTTCCGGCACATCACCTGGCCGCTCGTCTCGCCGACGACCTTCTTCATCATCATCATCAGTATCATCGGCGGGTTCCAGTCCGGGTTCAGCGCGGTCTACCTCCTCGCGCGCGACACGAACTCGCAGGAGGCGGTGACCACGATTGACTACTACATCTACGAGAACGCGTACCACTTCTATCAGATGGGCTACGCGAGCGCGATCTCCTGGTTCCTTTTCCTCTTCGTATTCGTCTTCACGCTGATCAACTGGCGCTACGCCGGATCGAGGATCCACTATGACTGACCCCGCGAAGGTCCTCGGCCCGCTCGACGACACGGCGGCGCCGCCCTCGGCGCGGCGGCGGCGGCGATTCCTGGCGCTCTGCAGCCACGGCTTCCTGATCGTCGTGGCCGTGACGATGCTCGCGCCGTTCGTCTGGATGGTGCTGACGGCGCTCAAGCCGCCCGGCCAGGCCATGCAGGGCAACTGGCTGCCGACGCGCGACTACGTCGTCGTGGACGGCCGCGAACGCGTGGTCACGCAGCGCTCCCGGCTGAAGGACGGCGCCGGGGTTTACCGGGTTCGGCTGCCGTCGCCGGCCGCCGATGGAACCCGGGAAATTGACGTTTCGACGGACCGGCTGATCCCGGTGGGCGGCAGCGAGACGCACTTCCTGCTGACGACCGGCGAAGGTTCCGCCACCGGCACGGCGAGCGTGAAGCTGGTCAAGAAGCTCATGCCGGAGAAGTTCGAGGTGCACTACGAAGGCGGCGCGGGCCAGGAGCCCGTCACCGCCACGATGGACGAGACGCGCATCATCACCCGGATCTCGCCGCAGTGGGATAACTTCCGGAGCGCGTGGACGACGTCCGGCGTGTTCGGGCGCGCGTTCATCAACAGCCTGACCGTCTGCATCCTGATCACGCTCGGGCAGGTGTTCACCAGTTCGCTGGCCGCGTACGCCTTCGCGCGCCTGGAATTCCCCGGGCGCGATAAGCTCTTCATGGCGTACCTGGCGACGATGATGGTCCCCGGCGCGGTCACCATGATCCCGCTGTTCGTGATCCTCAAGTCGCTGCCGACGGTGCTGAATTTCCTGTTCCACACGGACTGGTTCGGCGTGCAGCTCTTCGTGAAGTTCTGGCTCGCCTCGCCGGTGCGCACGTTCTACTCCGGCCGGCTGGTCGGGCTGGATTCGTACTTCGCGCTGATCGTGCCCGGCCTCTTCAGCGCGTACGGCACGTTCATGCTGCGGCAGTTCTTCCTGACGATCCCGAAGGACCTGGAGGACGCCGCGCGCATTGACGGCTGCGGCGCGTGGGGCGTTTACTGGAACGTCATCGTGCCGCTGTCGAAACCGGCGCTGGCGGTGCTCGCCATCCTGACCTTTATGGGCGCCTGGAGCGATTTCATGTGGCCGATGGTCACCACCTCCACGCCGGAGATGCAGACCTTGCCGGTGATGCTGCAGGCGTTCATGGGCATCACCGAAACGCAGTGGGAGCTGCTCATGGCCGGCACGCTCATGGTCCTGGGCCCGGTGATCGTCGTCTTCCTCATCGGGCAGAGGTACATCATCGAGGGCATCCGCCTGGGAAGCGTCAAGGGATGACCACGCGGTTTTTTGGCTAAGAAAGATTCGAGGTCACCGATGGCCGAAGTCATTCTCGAAAACGTTTCGAAAGTCTTCGCCGGCGGCGTGCGCGCCGTGTGCGACGCCTCTCTGACGGTGCAGGACAAGGAGTTCGTCGTCCTCGTCGGGCCGTCCGGCTGCGGCAAGACCACGCTGCTGCGGCTGATCGCCGGGCTCGAGGCGCCGACGGGCGGGAAGATTTCCATTGACGGGCGCCTGGTGAACGACGTGGCGCCGAAGGACCGCGACGTGGCGATGGTGTTCCAGAACTACGCGCTCTACCCGCACATGACGGTGTACCAGAACATGGAGTTCGGGCTGCGGCGGCGCGGCTACGACAAGGCGGAGATCCGCAAGCGCGTGCAGGAGACGGCGGAGATGCTCGACATCGCGCGGCTGCTCGAGCGCAAGCCCAAGGCGCTCTCCGGCGGCGAGCGCCAGCGCGTGGCCGTCGGGCGCGCGATCGTGCGCAAGCCGAAGGTCTTCCTCCTCGACGAGCCGCTCTCGAACCTCGACGCGAAACTGCGCGTGGCGATGCGCGCGGAGCTCGTCCGCCTGCACCGGCGGCTCCAGACCTCGATGGTCTACGTCACCCACGACCAGGCCGAGGCGATGACGATGGGCGACCGCATCGCCGTGCTCGACCACGGCGTGATCCAGCAGGTGGCCGACCCGCTGACGCTGTACGACGAGCCTCGCAACCAGTTCGTGGCCGGGTTCGTCGGCACGCCGCCGACGAACTTCGTGCGCGGCCGGATTCGATCGCAGGGCGGCTGCACGTTCCAGCGCGGGGCGATCCGCGCCGCCGTGCCCGCTCCGGCGGCCGCGCGCCTGGCCGGCTATGCGGAGCGCGAGGTGGTGCTCGGCATCCGGCCGGAGGACCTCTCGCTGGCGGGACCCGGCGAGGCCGACACCTCGAACCTGCGAGTCGAAGTCGTCGAGCCGATGGGCTCGGAGACCTGGGTTTATCTCTCCGCGGAGGGCCTGACCGTCATCGCGCGCGTCCCGCCGCTGCGCCACGGCGCGCGGCCGACGCCGGAACAGATGATCGCCGTGCGCCTGGACATGCAGAAGGCGCACTTCTACGATCCGCAGACGGAAGCGCTGATCGTTTAACGCCGGGCCTCGTGCGTGGTAGAATGGCTTGTAGTGGCGCCGTCAGGCGCTGCTTCGTATGCCCTGACGGGCACACTACGAGCAGCCAGACCGCGCAGCGTACTGCGCGCGCCATGACGCTGGCTGGGCTTCTGTATGTTATTCACGGAAGATCAAAGCAGAACCAAGACGCGGGCAACTTTATAAAGGAGGTGGCCATGTTCCGAATCCGCCGTCGTTCGCGGTCGCTGGCGTTCGGGTTGATCGAGGTGATGATGGTCAGCGCGATCATGACGACGATGAACAGCCAGTCGGGCGGCTTCCGGTACGCGTTCAACGCGGCCAAGGAGACCCAGGGGCGCGAGAACCTCCGGCAAATCTACCTGCTCCTCGTGGCGCAGACCACCGGCGAGCCGCTGCCTGACGCGGCGTTCTACCCGAAGGGCGATCCGGCCAAAGACCCGAAGTCCATCATGAACCTCGTCCAGGGTGCGGTGCCCGGGCTGTTCGTCTCGCCGTTCGCGCCCGAGGAGCTCAAGAAGAAGGGGCTGACGTTCGTCTGGAACGACTCCGTCAACGGCCGGGACATGAGCAACCTGCCGAAGGACACCTGGCTGCTGATTGACATGGCGGCGTTCATCGCCGATCCGGGCGTGCCGGCGCCGGACCGATATCTGCTGCTCTATGCCGATGGCCGCGCCATGGCTGTCATTGACCTCCCGTCCGACATTCAGAAAGCCGTGCGACAGGCGCGCTCCAGAATCGAGGCGGGGAAGAAATAGGCCGAATCCGAGGTGCAAAGTCCAAGGTTGGGAACCTTGGACTTTGGATTTTGCGCTCGTCGGTTCCCGCCCTGTTCTTGACTGCCCGCCCCGCGTGTGCTATTTTACAACACAACGTTTCTCGTTGTGGCTTCATGCGGACCAGGGGAGTCCGGCCTATCAAGGAAGACAAGGCAAGGGGCTATTGAAAGGGATTCAGATGAGCGAGATCATTGGCGAGACGGCCGGCAAGGTGTGGCAGTTTCTGAAAACGAACGGGCCGGCGCCGGCCAAGAAGATAGAGAAGGGCATCGGCGAGAACTCCGCGCTGACGAACCAGGCGATCGGCTGGCTGGCGCGCGAGGGCAAGGTCGCCGTGGACCGCACGCAGAAGAACAACCCGATCTACTCGCTCCGCGAATAGAGCGCAGACCGGCGCCGCTCGGTTTGCCATTCGACAGGCTCATGGCCGTGAGCGGAGTCGAACGGCTCCGGCGGCGGTCGGCCGGGCTTTGAGAGCGGAACGTGAGGGCCATCAAGAACTTCGACTGGCTGCTGCTGGCGGCCGCGCTCATTTTGACCTCGCTCGGCATCGCATTCATCTGGAGTTCCACGCACTGGGACCCCGCGCGCAGCGGCGCCCCGGCGGCCCAGCAGTTCCGGTGGTTCGGCGTCAGCCTGCTCGCGCTGCTCGCGTGCCTGTCCTTCGATTATTCGCGGCTGACCTATCTGGCGTACCCGATCTATCTCCTCGTGGCGGTTGGGCTGGCGCTGGTGCTGGCGCCGAGGATCGGCGTCGAGCACCAGAACGCGCGGCGCTGGATCGAATACGGCGGGTTCTCCCTCCAGCCGTCGGAGCTCATGAAGGTCGCCGTGGTCCTGGCGCTGGCGCGGTGCCTGATGTACCGCAAGCTCGGCCGGGGCGCGGGCGAACTCATCGCGCCGTTGCTCATCGGCCTCGTGCCGATGGGGTTGATCCTGGCCGAGCCGGACCTCGGCACGGCCTTGGTGCTGCTGCCGACGCTGTTCGCGATGCTCTACGCGGCGGGCGCGCGGCCGAGGCACCTGCTGGCCCTGGCCGCGATGGGCTTCGCCGCCGCGCCGGTGATGTGGTTCTTTGTCATGGGCAAGGCGCAGCGCGGCCGGGTCACCGCGTTCCTGTCGCCGGAGGCGGACCTGCGCGGCGCCGGCTGGCACCTGCGGCAGTCGCTCGCGGCGGTCAGCTCCGGCGGCGTGACCGGGACCGGCTTCTCCAGCGGCTCGCCGGTGGTGCTCAACCGCGGCTTCGCGGCGCACACGGATTTCATCTTCGCGGTGATCGCGAACGAGTGGGGCTTTCTCGGCGCGCTGGCGGTGCTGTTGCTGCTGTTCCTCATCTTCTCGAGAGGAATGGAGATCGCCAGTTCGACGCGGGAGCCGTTCGGCCGGCTCGTCGTCGTCGGCGTGCTGACGTCGCTGGGCTTTCAGGCGCTGGTCAACATCGCCATGACCGTGCGGCTTTGCCCGATCACCGGCATCACGCTGCCGTTCGTCAGTTACGGCGGATCGTCGCTGCTGATCTGCTTCGTCATGGCCGCGCTGGTCCTCAACGTCGGCATGCGCCGCAAGGCGGTGTTCGCGCCGTAGTAGCCCGTTGAAAAAGCGTGGCCGCTCGTAGTGTGCCCGTCAGGGCATACGAAGTAGCGCCTGACGGCGCCACTACAAGCGAGGCACTAGCCAAAGCGTGGCGTGTGCGCTACACTTTTTCAACGGGCTGGTAGGATGGATTCGACCCTTTGCCGGCTCGCCGGCCTGCAAACCGCATTCGTCAGGAAGGGCGCTTTGGATCACTGGAAAGAAACGCTCTGGTCGTGCGCGCTGCCGCACGTGCGGACGCCGGGGCAATACGTCGGCGGCGAATGGAACAGCGTCCGGAAGGACCCGTCGGCCGCGGCGCTGCGGTTCTGCCTGGCGTTCCCGGACACCTACGCGATCGGCATGTCCTCGGCGGGCCTGCAGGTGCTCTACGGAATCCTGAACCGGCGCGAGGACGTGTACGCCGAGCGCGCCTTCGCGCCGTGGCTCGACATGCAGGAGCGCCTGCGCGCCGGCGCGCCGCTGTGCAGCCTGGAGACCTGCACGCCGCTGCGCGAGTTCGACGTGGTCGGCTTCTCCCTTCAATACGAGATGGGCTTCACCAACCTGCTGGACATGCTCGAGCTCGGCGGCATCCCGCTGCTCGCCTCGGAGCGCACCGCGCAGGACCCGATCATCGTGGCCGGCGGAAGCTGCGCCGGCAACCCGGAGCCGGTGGCCGATTTCGTGGACCTGTTCGTGATCGGCGACGGCGAGGAGCGCATCCACGACCTGGCCGACGCCTGCATCGCCCTGAAACGCCATCGGCCGCAGAAGCGGCTCGACCTCCTCGCCGAGCTGGCCGCGCGGGTGCCCGGCAGCTACGCGCCGGCGCTGTACGACCTCGAATGGCGCCCCGACGGCCGCCTGGTGAGCCTTCGCCCGCGCCGGGACGTCCGCCCCGAACCGCCCGCGAAAGTCTCCGCAGCGATGATCGAGGACCTCGATGGCGCCTTCGCCCCCGACCGGCCGCTGCTGCCGTTCGTCGAGGTCGTGCATGACCGCATCACGATCGAGATCATGCGCGGCTGCTCGCGCGGCTGCCGGTTCTGCCACGCCGGCATGACGCGCCGGCCCGTGCGCTGGCGCTCCGTCGAGACGATCGTCAAGCTGTGCGAGGCGCAGTACGCGGCCACGGGCCACTCGGAAATCTCGCTCGCCTCGCTCAGCAGCAGCGATTACCCCGAACTGCCGCGCCTCATCCGCGAGCTCGCCGCGCGCTTCGCCGGCCGGAAGGTCAGCCTCAGCCTGCCGTCGCTGCGGGTGGACGACCAGCTTGAGAAGCTGCCCGAGCTGATCGGCGGCGTGCGCAAGTCCACGCTGACCATGGCGCCGGAAGCCGCCACGCACCGGCTGCGCGGCGTGATCAACAAGGACCTGGCCGAGGAGGACCTGATTCGCGGCGCCGAGGCGGCCTTCGCGCAGGGCTGGAGCCACGTCAAGCTTTATTTCATGGTCGGCCTGCCGACCGAGACGGAGGAGGACGTCGCCGCAATCTGCGACCTGGCCACGCGCGTCAGCCAGTTGCGCCGCAGGACCGGCAAGGGGCCCGCGCCGGTGAACCTCTCCGTGGCGCCGTTCGTGCCCAAGCCGCACACGCCGTTCCAGTGGGAGCCGATGGCGCCGATCGCGCGGATCGAGCAGATGCGCGCGCTCCTGCGGAGCCGCCTGCGCAGCCGGTCGGTCCGCCTGGCCTTCCACCGGCCGGACCGGAGCTTCCTCGAAGGCGTGTTCGGGCGCGGCGACCGGCGGCTCGGGAAGGTGCTGCTCGAGGCGCACCGCCTCGGTTGCCGATTTGACGCTTGGGATGAGACCTACGATGGTGTAAAATGGAACCAGGCGTTCGCGGCGGCCGGCGTCGGCGCGGAGGACTACGCCTACCGCGCGCGCGAGAAAGAGGAATGGCTGCCCTGGTCGCACGTGGACGCCGGCGTCTCGACGGAGTTCCTCTGGCGCGAGCGCGAGCGCGCCCTGCGCGGAGAGTTCACGCCCGACTGCCGGCGCGCTCACTGCCAGAGCTGCGGCGTCGCGCGATGCGCGAATCAGAAGCGGGAATAGACATGCCTTTTCGCGGGACCGAATTCGACCGGGAATTTGTGCGCCAGGCGCTGGCGGAGAAGCGGCTGACCGAAGCGCAGACGAACGAGCTCCTCGGCGGGCAGATGGGCATGGCCGACCAGGGCGTCGAGCGCGCGCTTCCGGTGCTCGCGCACGAGATGGGCTTCCTCTCGCGTCCGCTCGTCGAGCAGCTCATCCGGCACGTCCTGCGGCGGCGCGGCCGCGCGAAGATCGGCGGGTTCGAGCTGATCGGCCAGGTCGGCCGCGGAGGCATGGGCGTCGTGTACCTGGCCGAACAGTTGAGCCTGAAGCGCAACGTGGCCCTCAAGCTCCTGATCCGGCGCGAGATGAGCCAGAAGTTCGTGGACCGCTTCCGGCGCGAGGGCCGAGCCTGCGCGCAGATCCGGCACCCCTGCCTGGTCGCCGCGTTCGACGTGGGGACCGCCGACGGCTGGCATTACTTCTCGATGGAATACGTGGACGGCCCGACGCTCACGCGCGCGGTGCGCGAGAACGGCGCTTTCTCCGAGCTCGAGGGCATTCACATCACCCGCCAGGTCGCCGAGGCGCTCGCCGCCGCGCACGAGAACGGCGTCATCCACCGCGACATCAAGCCGGGGAACATCATGATCGCCAGCAACGGCATGCCGAAGCTCTGCGACCTGGGCCTGGCGCGCATCCGGAACGTGGACGAGTCGGAGCTCTACGAGCCGGGCACCACGCTCGGCAGCCGCCGGTACATGTCGCCCGAGCACGCGCGCGGACTCGAGAGCATTGACGCGCGCAGCGACATCTACTCGCTCGGCCTGACGCTCTTCTTCATGCTCACCGGCGTGCCGCCCTTCTCCGACGTGCCGAAAGAGGAAGTCATGCTCGAGCACATCCGCGGCCTGCTGGAGTGGCCCGCCGACGTGAACCCGAACCTCTCGGAAGAGGCCTCCGCCATGGTCTGGCGGATGGCCGCCAAGGAGCCGGACCGCCGGCCGCAGAGCGCGCTTCAGGCCGCCGACGAGCTGCGCCAGCTCGAGGAGAAACTCCGCGCCTCGGCCGAGTTCGGCCCCGGCGAGCACGAGCCAGCCGGCCCATGGATGCCGCACCCCGCCGCCGGGCAGACCGGCGAGTCGAAGCCGCTTCACCCGGCGCGCTCGGACGAGGAACCCACCTCGGAGTTCAAGGCGCCGCTGGAGTTCTGACGCCGCCGGCCATCCTCTCGAGACCGTGAGAAATGAGCTTCGCACTTAACTACTCCAACGCCGCCGCGAAACTGCTCCGCGCCGGCGAGATCCAGGTGGGCCTGTTCAAGTGTCCGGAATGGCCCGACTTGATCGCCGAGGCGCTGAAGCAGCGGCCCTGTTATCCGCACTTCGCATTCCTGGCCGGAAGAGGGCAGGTGCAGAAGGCGGACTGGGGCCTGGTCCATCGGCTGATGGACCTGACGCGCGCGCCGCACTTCAACCTCCATCTCGGCCCATGCGTGACGGACTTTCCAGGCCTGGCGCTCGATTCCACGGACCCGCGCGACCGCGATCGGCTGGTCGAGGCCATGACCGCCGACGTGCTCTTCGCGCAACGGGAGTTCCCGCCGGAGCGCATCGCGCTGGAGAACCTGATGTGGGATCCGCGCCCGCCGTGGCAGATTCCGCTGTGGGCCTTCCAGCCGCAGGTCATCCGCGAGGTGCTCGAGCGGACAGGCTGTCGCCTGCTGCTGGACCTCTCGCACGCCGGCATCTCGGCGCGCCGGCTGGGCATGAACGTGGAGGAGTACGTTCTTTCGCTGCCGCTGGAACGGCTATGCGAGATGCACCTTTCAGGGACGCAGCTCTGCGAGGACGGCCTCTGGCTCGACCATCGGCCGCTGACCGATGACGACTGGCGGCTGGCCGAATGGGCGCTCGACCGCATCGCGCGCGGCGAATGGCCCGCGCCGCAGATCATCGCCTTCGAATACGGCGGCGTCGGACCCGGCTACGAAGCGCGCACCGACGAGCAGGTGTTGCGCACGCAGGTCCCGCAACTGGCGCGCCGGCTGCACGAACTGCGCCTGTTCTAACTCCGCCCCGAGCGCGGGAATTTTCCGCCCATACGAGAACCGCCGGCCGGCTCGTGCGTCCAATAGGGTGTGGCAGGTGAACAATCCCTATTGGAAGGAGGCGGCGCATGAGGCATGGAAAATCGGCGGTGATGGCGTTGTTCGCGGGCGCGGTCGTTCTTTACGCATTCAGTGCGCCGGTGCGGCCGGTCCAGGCGCAGAGCCAGCCATCTGCGGACAAGGCCGGGCAGGCGCCCGAGGTCAAGACGCTCCTGGGCGGCCTGGTCGTGGACAAGGCGCGCGTCTACAAGAACATGCTTGTCTTCCCCATCCGCTACGAGGGCCTGCAGGCGCCGGGCAACTGGGAGACGATGGACAAGGCCGTCCAGGCGGGCCACCTGAAGATCCTCGAGAAAGCCGAGGCGCAGGTCTCCGAGGTGCAGATGGAGAACGTCGGCGACGCGACGGTGTTCCTCATGAGCGGCGAGATCATCAAGGGCGGCCAGCAGACGCGCGTCATCCGCCAGGACACGGTGATCGAGCCGAAGCAGAGGGCGTCGGTGCCGGTGTTCTGCGTGGAGCCGCATCGCTGGACCGGCAAGCGCGAATTCGAGGGCTCCAGGAACCTCGCGCCCGCCAGCGTCCGGAGCGCGATCCAGGGCGGCGCCGGGCAGTCTGAGGTGTGGGAGCGGGCCGCGGAGCGGTCCAACGCGCTGAACGCGCCGAACGCCACCGGCAACCTGGACGAATCGCTAAACTCGGAACAGGCCCAGAGGGATTTCAGCGAGGCGCACAAGGCGCTCGGCCATTTCAGCCCGCCCGAAACGATCGGCATCGCCATCGCCGACGCGCGCACCGGCCGCGTCGTCGGGCTCGAGGTCTTCGGGCGGCGCGACCTGTTCGAGAACCTGCAGGATAAGCTCGTCGAGGGCTACGCGGTGGACCTGGTCCTGACGGCCGCCGGCTCGGCGCCCGATTCGAAGACGGCCGTCGGCGAGAAGGAAGTGGCCGAGTTCATCCGGCAGGCGCTGGCGGGCAGCAGCCAGTACGAGCGCACCCCCGGCAGCGGCCGCGGCGTGGAACTGACCAGCGGCACGCTGCGCGGCAAAGGCGTTTCAGCGGGCGAAATGCTGATCCACCTTTCCGTCCAGGAAACGCACATGCTGGCGACGCCGGCCAAGCCGATCGTGGGCGGCGGGCCGGTCATGTATGAGAACCGTTGACGAGTCCGGATTGATCGGCGGGCGCCGGCTGAAGCGGCCGGCGCTCAGGCCTTGGGCAGCTCGAAGAATTGCTTTCCGAACGCGGTGAATTCGTATTCGGCCGTCAGGTGATTCGGCTTGATCACGTCGTAGTGCTCGAGGAGGCGGAACCGCTCCTCCAAATTCAGCACCAGCAGCATTCCGTCCAGCGTGAGCCGGAGCATCTCCTGATTGGTTTTGGGATTGCGCGTCTCCATGTGCCGGTACTTGCCCAGATCGATCATGACCAAGTTCTTGGTGACGCCCTGCTTGTTGAACCGGTGCATGCGGTTATACATGGCCGAAGTGACTTCATCCAACTGGAGCGCCAGATCGCTGGCCATTCCCTGCTCTTGGAAGTATGTCTTGACGGTCTTGACCATTGGGCCATTTCTCCTAAGCAAGGGTTGAAAACAAAGCCTTGCGAAGGCCGGTGCGGACCTTCGCAAGGCTTGCTCGTTCCGATCCGTCAGCCTCGCAGTTTATAGACGCCCTTGCCGACGCGCTTGAACCGCTTGTTCTTGGCGAGAGCCTGGTTGACGATGAGCTTGAACAACTTGGACTTGCTCTTGTAACCGGCCGCCAGGACCGCGTCCACGGCCTGGGCGACCGACAGCTTGCCTTTGGCTTCCAGGGCCTGCACCAGCAGGTTGATCAGGCTGCCCGGCTGCGGCGCACGACCGGCTTTCCGCCCGCGCTTGCGGCCGGGTTTCCTGCCGCGTTTCGCGGCGGGCTTGGCGGCAATGCCCAGGCCTTCCAATTCCGCGATCCGGCAATTGAGCGCGTCGCGCTTGGCGACAAGTTTCGCCAAGCCGTTCTGCCGCCGCGCGATTTCCTTTTTGAGTTCCGCCACGGTCACCTTCTCCAATTTCGGCCTCGGCATTTGCAGCCCTTTCCTGAAACCAAGAAACTCCTGACCTAAGTGCGCCGCGCCACGGTATTGCTTGGCGTGCAAGCTTGTCCCGTGAGAAGGATACCTATTCGCGCTCCTCAATGCAAGCGATTAATTGCAGTTAGGCATTGGGTGCGATGAGGGCGCTTGTAGTGGCGCCGTCAGGCGCTACTAGTATGCCCTGACGGGCACACTACGAGCGGAACGGCCGATCAAGGCTCAAGAAGCAGCGCGCGCTTCGTCTGGCCGATGGCCTGGGTGATCTTGATGTCGCGCGGACAGGCGGCGTTGCAGTTGAAGATCGTGCGGCAGCGCCAGACGCCGTTGCGCGAGTTGAGCGCGTCGAGCCGCTCGTGGCTGCCGTGGTCGCGGCTGTCGAACAGGAAGCGATGCGCATTGACGATCGCCGCCGGGCCGAGGTAGTTGCGGTTCACCCAGAAGGAAGGACACGACGACGTGCAGCTTGCGCAGAGGATGCAGCGGGTGGTGTCCTCGATTCGCGCGCGGTCCGCGGGCAGTTGCAGCCGCTCGTCGGCGGGCGGCAGGTCCTTGTTGACCAGGTACGGATGCACGGCGCGGTATTGCTCGAAGAACCCGTCCATGTCCACGATGAGGTCCTTGATGACCGGGAATCCCTTGAGCGGCTCGACCACGATCCTCTCGCCGACGTCGCGGACGAGCGTCTTGCACGCCAGCCGGTTCAGGCCGTTGATCTGCATCGCGTCCGAGCCGCAGACGCCGTGCGCGCAGGAACTTCGCAGCGCCAGGGTCCCGTCCTGGTACGACTTGATCGCATGGAGCGCGTCGAGCACGCGGTCGCCGGGCTCGACCTCGACCTCATAGGAAGCCCAGTGCGGCGCCGGGTCTTTCTCCGGGTTGAACCGCTTGATGCGAACGGTGACTTTCATATGTCTTCCTTACCAGACAATAAATTTATACCCATCCTCGGAGTTAGCCGCCGCTGACCTGTCCTCTCGGCTCTCTTTCAATCCACCAGGTTAATATGAGCAGAACAACCGCCGGGAGATGTTCACTGGACGTGAGCGACAATTCTACCCGGTGGAGCATGACGCCGTTCCAACCCAACCGAGTGGTCTCAGCCACACGTTTGTTCTCACAGAAAATCGCCCATCGCATGTTGTATGCCCAGCCGGAGCCTGAAGTTTCTTGAAGGCGGTACTGAACGCCGGCAAAGGCCATTCGGTAAATCGCGTAATGCCTGGATGCAGCCGCATCTCTGAAAGTTTCAATGCGACAGAATTCCGCGCCGCCGGCATCCGTAACGACGAATTCCGGCTTGGGCGACTTGTATTCGATGAAGCCGAGCCACTTCTTGGTTCCAGCGCGCCGCTTTTGCCAATCCTCCCGAATAAACGCGATAACAGCTCCACCGGGTTGCGCGATAGCGCATTCACATGCGTTCGAGTTCGCGGTCCGAGTCAGTAGCCCGGAATACAGCGTTCGTTTTGCTTCTTCGACAACCACGCCGTACGGAGGGTCCTCGATATTCCAGAAGCCCGCCGGGTGACGGAAGTTCTCGCGCCGAATGGTGATGTCTATTGGCCGAGACTGCGCGACGGAATATACCCTCCACGCCGCGGGAATCTGCTCTGCCGCGTCTTGTCCCAAGTTGCCGCACGCAGGACCTGGATTCAATACTTCCGCTCCAGGGGTTGGAAACGGGTGACCGTGACCGGCTTATAGCTGAAGGCGATTCCCTGATCGGTCCGGCGGGCGAGGGAATGCTTGAGCCAGATCGCGTCGTCGCGCTTGGGGTGGTCCTCGCGGCTGTGCGCGCCGCGGCTCTCGGTGCGGCCGAGCGCGCTGAGCGCGGTGACCTCGGCCAGGTCGAGCAGGTTCCCCAGCTCGAGCGTCTCCTGCAGTTCCTGGTTGAAGCAATGCCCGTGGTCGCTGATGCCGACGCGGGCGTAGCGCTCTTTCAGTCCGCGAATCGCCTGGAGCGCCTCGCGCAGGCCCTTTTCCTCGCGGAAGATGGAGACCTTGTCCATCATCACCTCGCGCAGCGCATCGCGGATCGCGGCCTGCGATTCGCCGCTGGCGCGGTCGAGGATCGCCGCCAGCCGCCGCTCGCTCTCGGCGGCGGGCTCCGGCGGAAGCGGCGTCCAGGGGTTCGCGCGGACGTATTTGAGCATGTGCGCCGCGGAGCGCCGGCCGAAGACGAGGATGTCCACCAGCGAGTTCGTGCCCAGGCGATTCGCGCCGTGGACCGAGACGCAGGCGCATTCGCCGGCGGCGTAGAATCCGGGCATCGGCGTATTCTTCTCGTCCAGAATCACGCGGCCGTCCAGGTCGGTCGGAATGCCGCCCATCGCGTAGTGCGCCGTGGGCTGAACGGGGATCGGCGTTTCCGCCGGGTCTATGCCGAGATAGGTCTGCACGAACGAGCTGATGTCGGGCAGCTTGGCCTGGAGCGCCGCGCGGCCGACGGGCGTGGCGTCGAGCAGGATGTAGTCCTTTCCGTCCACGCCGCGCCCCTCGCGGATTTCCTGGTAGATCGCGCGGGCGACGATGTCGCGCGGCGCCAGGTCGAGCAGCGTCGGCGCGTAGCGCTCCATGAACCGCTCGCCCTTGCCGTTGCGCAGGATGCCGCCCTCGCCGCGGACCGCCTCGCTGACCAGGATGCCGAGCTTGTAGATGCCGGTCGGGTGGAACTGGAAGAACTCCATGTCCTCCAGCGGCGCGCCGCG
>Ga0181524_10002513_pt1 | contig 18688 bp, 14 predicted proteins | sample PEATcosm2014_Bin_34_FD_119761 | JGI IMG/M metagenome (GOLD analysis project Ga0181524, IMG submission 119761) | Peatland microbial communities from MTU Mesocosm Facility, Houghton, MI, USA - PEATcosm2014_Bin05_60_metaG | ecosystem: Environmental > Terrestrial > Soil > Wetlands > Peat | place...
CAACGTAGAACTAAAAAATCAATTCAGAGTGCAAGCGCTTTTACTTTCAGTCCATCGGCATTTCGAGCTGGTCGCCTACATCAGGCGACGGTCGCCTCAGCGAGGCGAAGCTTGCAATTGACAAAAAGTTTGCATGATGCGCAGTAGGTCGTATAAAGATAAAGATAGCAAACAAGTTACGCGGCCGACCGATGTCCAACGTAAGCAATAACCGGCTCACAAAAGAGAAGCGGGCATTCTCCATCTAGATACACACAAGCGCTGAACCTCGTCTGCTTGCACTCTTAACATACGATACCATCTATTGGCCAAAACTCAGGTTAAAACGGTTCTATGTCTACAATTTCGCTTTCCGTGCCTTCTTCCTCTCTGGATCATGCCTACTGCAGTCGCTCTGTTACACGTATCCTCACTATATAAGTAGGCCGCAGCTCCTTGTAAGTGAAGTACTGGAATTATTCTCGAGCCAGCATCGACAGATCAGTGATATGGCGAAATTCATTCCGGTTAAGTATCGTGGAAAGGCGTACCCAGCCGGCATCAGTTGCCCAATCAAAGAGGTCGCGGGACATTTGGATAAAACTTCTATCGACGCATCCGGGGCATATTCTCTGCACACAGAATATTCGTACGGCAGGCGCAAACTCAACTCATCCATAATGCATAATCATCTCGTTTTGAAAGACGCAAATAAGGAGGGTATCCCCCAACTTTGGAAAAACGAGACTTGGTCTATCGACTTTTTCGCGTTTATTCAAGCACTTGTTGGCGATGGCGTTCCCCCGGAAGTTATTGAAATTCATCCTCCATTTGACGACTATTGCAGTTCGATAGATCACTTTTTAGACACGCACATCAGTGTCTTAGTCTCCGACAATGAACGAATGGGAGTTTACGGTGGACCGCGGCTTAGCTTCTCCTTAAGCAAAGAGGGTGACGACCGATGGTAGATTACAGCGACGATGATATAATTGACATTTTCCCCTTATACGAACCCGAGAATCGTTTTCTGGAAGCTTTCTTTCAATTTGCCTACCGGCTCAACAGTCTCTACCGTCAGTGGAATGTGACTAAAACTCAAATCTCCCGTTACCTCGATGAGTTGTGCTCTTCAAGAGGCCGGGAGATAATTGTCGACGAAACACTGTTGTCCGACGAGGATAAGTTTCTCGCAGCAGGCGGTTTCACTCAGTACGAGGTGGATATGGAGCTCAACGAAGTGATAGCATCCGACGAGGAGTACTTTCCCGAATTCCTCAGAGGCGCCGTTCTTTCCCAAGGGCTGACACTGCTAGAGACTATGCTGGATGATGTGGCCAAGGAGGTTGCGTCTGCACTGGGCGAGACCGTCAAGCTCGATGACAGACGCATGCCATATATAAATCGCTACATCCTCTACCTTACGAAGTGCTGCGGCCTGGACCTTGAAATCCCCGCACATCTTTGGAAGCGGCTGGACGCCATCCGGGAACTCAGAAACAGTTACATCCATAAGCTGGATCGTGATCTACCCTCGGAGATCAGAGCCACTCTCGAGAGTCTGGTTGTCGGCATCCCCAATAGTGACACCGCCATCGATAACGAATTTGTAGAACATGGATTGGACGTCGTCGTCGAAGTCGGCAAGAAGGTAGAGCTCGCATTCTGGCAGTGGTTTGAGGCACGCATTGAGACATCGAGAGGCTAACGAGTAGTAAGCCGGCATATCTCATATTGTGAATGAGAGATTATGTGGCATAGCTGGCAGTCAGACCACTATTAGCTCTGCGAACTCAAGGGCGTTTGGCTGATTTTTCGGAAGCGCCTTGTTCTGGGCACGATTATTGGAAGGCAAGCCGAAGGACAGTACTAAAATTTCGACACGGAACTGTAAGAAGGACCTCGCGCAGAAGGCCATAACCCACGTGGACTTCTATTGGAGAGAAACCAGGTCAGAAAAGACGCGATTGGCGGTGTTCTTTTGTTCGTTTCACTCGCTCTGCGTAAGTCATTTTGTTTTGGCGGCTCTGTCCTTTCGAATGTGGCCAGTATCTCGCTAGCAGCGTAGAATAAGTACCTTCATCTCGCGCCAACCATAAAATAACTGTTTTTCCGAGTTAAACAGCAAAACGCCAAAAAGAGAAGACTTAAGTTGCATTACACTTCTGGTATCTCTTCGTTTGTGCTTCGTACGCATAAAATAACAAATTAAAGGCCTTGGAGATGGATGCTGATCAAAAACAATTTGAATCTCGTCTACAGCGAAGCTGGCCGGCATTTTTAGTCAGGCGCCGTGAAAGACGAAATCAGTACGCCCACGCTGGCTTTATCCCAAGCGAACGCAAAACTGCCCTCATTGTCAAAGACCTTCTGACAATTGCACTTGATTGGACAGCAGACGACATTAGCGAGCAAATTGATATTGGCAGGCACGTCGGCCGTGCCGACATTGTCGTTACGCGGCTTGGCGTGAAGTTTTGTGTCATAGAAACGAAGCCCCTAGGTAGCTTCACTTGGAACGAAACAGCGGTTCAGCAAGCGCTCGCTCAAGCGCAGCGCTACGCGGAGGAGGAGGTTAGGTGTATTGCAGTCAGCGACGGTGTAATGTTGTATGTCGCAGACGTTGGAGCAGATGGCCTGAAAGATCGCATATTCGTTTCTCTTGAATCAAAAACACCCCCTCTTGACTTATGGTGGCTAAGCGAGCACGGTATTCATCGCGAACGAACTGCGCCGAATGGGACGGCGTTATCTCTTCTCCGCCCAGTGCCCAAATTCAAGAAAATCGCTGAACTCGCGGACGTCATTGCAGGATTCACTCCAAAGCCTGAGGAACGGAAGAAACACGGCAAGTACCTGCTGCTAGGCGGACGCAATATCAAAGACGGTGTGCTCGTCAGGACCGACGCTGACTCATACGTTGACGATCTCTCGCGCAACAGTTTCCAACGTGCCATCGCCCAGCCAGGTGATGTCATCGTGTCCACTCTCTTCGACAAGCGAAAGCTCTATGTGTTTCGGTCCGACGATCCCCAGGCAGTAGTGAATAACAGTTGTGCGATCATTCGATCCAGTCAGAGCGGCGACTACATCAGATCGTACTTGCGGACGAGGGAAGGTCAGCGCGATTTCCTAGACAAAGCATCTAAGGCGACCGGGGGGGCGTATATCCCTCGGTTGTCGGTAACAAGCTTGGCTTCAATCGAAGTCCCCGTCCTACCGATTAACGAACTTTACCGTCTCGGCGACATTATGATCGGGCAATCCACCAAGACACAACTAATTGTGTTAAGACGTGAATTAGAGTCTAAGAATGCTGAGATCGAGGCATTAAAGGCGCGCCATGAGGAAATGGAACATATTTACCGAGACCGAATCGGAGCGATCGAGTCGCAAATTGAAAAAAATGACCTCGCAAGCAGAATCAAGCTTGGTGAAACTGCGGTTCTTGAATTCAAGTCGAGTCTTCGAGTGAACTTGCACACTAAGAAACGCGACAAAGAAATTGAGAACACCGTACTGAAGACAATCGTTGCCTTCTGCAACACTAAAGGAGGCGAGTTGGTGATCGGGATCAAGGACGACGGAACCGCCCTCGGAGTGGAACTCGATCTTTTTCCGAGCGCCGACAAATTCCAATTGCATCTCGGAAACCTGATTCGTGATAGGATTACGCCTGATGTCACGCTTCTCATTGACCGCGAGATGATCTGCTTCGATAGTAAAATGATTTGCGATATTAAGTGCAAAACCAGCAGCAAGGCAATCTGGTTCAAGGCGGACAAGAGCTCACGGGAGCAATTTTTTGTCCGTGATGGCCCTTCCTCAAGGGAACTCACTGGTATGGCTTTGGTAGATTACATCAATGATCATTTCAAGGACTGAAAGCAAGAGCCTATAAGAAGACCTAGCAGACAGTGAATCCGGGCGCATTCATTGCAGCTGATTCTTAATGTTCGGCGCAAAACCTACTGTTGACTAAGAAGCGGGCAAAAACCGTGCCGCACGCTGTTAATTGCAAAGCTATGCCTGAAGGTGTGCGGGTGAATTTTCTTGTCTATCAGCTTTGCGTACTGTTTAGGGGCGCGGCTCACTGCTCCCGCCTTTTTTCTGCCGTTTCGCGTCTTTTAGGTCGCCAGAACTGCCAAGAATGTTCGCGGTAGCGCGGTTGCTCTTTGAACGTCTCCTTAGCCTCTTCCAATACTAAGCGTGCCTTGAGGTACCCGTACCAGAGTAAAGAGATGGTCATGACGATATAGATGATAAAAAAGCCAACGCCTGCCCACCCAACGTATATCCAAGCAACGTCCTTTTCCGGCTGCGCCAGCCATAGAAGTAACCCCAGAATGAATATGAAAACGACAAAAACACTTACTACTAAGCTGGTCAACGGCGTGGCCCAGCTGGCAGCCTTTTCGGCTTCATAGCGGCACTCAATTTGGGCGTCGTCCCGATCAGTTCCGATTTTGTTGACATCCCACTTCGCCTCCAGTGCGACCACTTCGCGCAACCAGTCGCTCAAGTGGATGTAAAAGAACGACCCCAGCAGACTCACTAGGGTTAGGAAGAAACCGATAACCGATAAGGCTTCTGTCGAGTCGGGCGCGGCCATCTTTCCTCTTCAAATGTCTAATCGCTCGCAAACCTTCTTGAAGGTACGCGCGGTTATTTTGACTCCGACCAAATTACCCAAGCCGTCGAATTTGGTCAAAGGATCCACCTCATCCGGCGATTTGCGAGCTAGGTACCCCATGATGTTGTCCAGCTGCATCGTCGCGTTTTTGGATAGCATTATGTCGGCTTTTGACTTTGCTTGCGGCGGCGGCCGTGAATATATTTCATTTTTTTGCTCAAGCAGCTTGGCTTTAAGTTCTTCGAGCGCTTGTGCGCGCAAGCGCGGAATGTCGCGGTTGTTGAGCACCCGTGCGATGTATTGTGCCTGCCCGTAGGGCACATTGAAGCAATTGTACAACTGGTTTGCACTTGGCGTTTCGTTCGGAAGCAAACCTTCGTACATTTCATAGATCCAATTGGTGTACTGCTCGGTAAGCGAATTGTAGCGCTTCTGACCCGAAAGCCAATCCAACCAAGCATTGACCGCCAACGGCAGCAAGGCTTGCGCTAACGCTTCTTTCTTGAGATCCGACAAAGTAAATGCGTGCTCAAGGGTGGCTATTTGATCATTGCTTAATTCTACAACAACATTCATGTCTAATCTCCTTCGTGCCTGGACTAAATCAAAAAAGTGACAAAGCGACGATTTAGCTTAAATATGTCGTTTTGGCAGCAATGTTATTGAGAGGCCGGATGCGAGTCGGCTTAATGGTTGCCACTCTTGGCGTTTGCTTCAAGTAAAAAACGGGGCTCAAAAATCAAAGAAAATCTAGTCAGTCAAGGCTAATCACAACAATTAAGCCCCCAGGACTGATTCTCCGCGCATATGCTATCTGTTGATTTTGATGCAAACAATTTCGCTAGATTTAGACAGTGCAATATGGGCCTCTTGGAGATTCAAAAAAGCAAAATCTCGCTCCACCACGCAAAAGAAGGATACCGCTATCCGACGATCAGATTGCCACATACTTTTTCGAAGCTTGCCGGGTTACCGACCCGCATCTACCAGACCGTTCACGATGGAGCGCTGGCCTTTCTCGTAGTGATTGCACCTGATGGAAACGCCGCAAACACCTCAGAAACCTCCGTCTTCACACGGCGGAGGTCGCCGGTTCGAATCCGGCCGAGCCCATTGGTTTTTAGGGTGCTTTGATGAAATAACGGGCTCTGGGGAGCTTTTTGAATTTCATGTGTGAGAAGAAGTGATTTAATTTCCACGATTTGTGATTCGATGGCGGAGAGGCGCTGGTCGAGGTCATTACACTCGGAATTTGCACAAAATTTGGCAACTTTTTTGTCAACGGTCATCACAAATGCAAGTTTCCCGTCGCGCTCTGTTTCATAGATGCGTGCAGTCTCGCCTGCGAGAGGGGCGAACTCCCGTGGAAGCCGAATGACTGGATAAGCATGCGAGGGAGTTGAGCTATGGATACCGATTTTACATGTGCACAAGAGTTGCATGCCCAGAGAATGACCTTGCAAAAGCATAATTCTTATTGTTAGCAAGCATTAAACACGGCCCCTACAGCTGCGACATCTGTGTTGACGAGTGGTCGGGGCGGTATCGAAGAATGAAAGACTTTATAGCTCGCGATGTGCAGCGGATGCAGAGAAATCGCCTTAGCTGCCGACGCGCTGGAAATCAAAAGCTTAATGAAACAAACTGGTTAACATTACTCGTTATTTCTCAGACGAAAGAATGATGCCGTATTTATAGACAATTGGAACCTGATTAAGTAATTCCAGGGGGACATTATGCCGACCAACGCTAAATCAAACGGTGCAAATCTAGGTTTTGAGCGGACAATGTGGCAAGCGGCAGACAAAATGAGAAAAAACATGGATGCCGCCGAGTACAAGCACGTCGTGCTCGGACTTATTTTCCTCAAATATATCTCTGACTCATTTGCCGAATTACACATGCGACTTGTCGCTGAAATCGGTGAGGGGGCCGACCCTGAAGACCCCGATGAGTACCGGGCGAAGAATGTGTTCTGGGTTCCACAAGAAGCAAGATGGAGCTATCTGCTAGATAACGCGAAGCAGCCTGAAATCGGCAAATTAGTCGATAATGCAATGGCCGCGATTGAGCGGGACAATCCTTCGCTAAAAGGCGTATTGCCGAAAGATTACGCACGCCCCGCCCTTGATAAACAACGCCTTGGGGAACTCATTGATTTGACAGGTACTATAGGACTTGGAGATAGCGAGAGCAAAAGCAAGGATATTCTTGGTCGCGTTTACGAGTACTTCTTAGGACAATTCGCGGACGCAGAGGGAAAGAAAGGTGGGCAGTTCTACACGCCGAGAAGTATCGTTCGTCTCCTTGTTGAAATGCTCGAACCCTATAAAGGGCGGGTATTTGACCCGTGTTGTGGCTCAGGCGGTATGTTTGTTCAAAGTGAAGAATTCATCGAAGCGCACGGGGGGCGAATTGGTAGTATTGCCATCTATGGGCAAGAGTCAAATCAAACCACGTGGCGACTATGCAAAATGAATCTTGCTATACACGGAATTGATGCTAATATCCAATGGGGGGATAGCTTTCATAATGACGCGTTCAAAGACTTGAAAGCTGACTTTATTTTGGCAAACCCACCGTTTAACGATAGTGATTGGGGTGGCGAACGTCTACAAGGAGATATAAGATGGAAATTCGGGACGCCACCTAAAGGCAATGCTAACTTTGCGTGGGTCCAGCACTTCATTCATCATCTGTCTCCAACGGGAATGACTGGGTTTCTATTAGCCAATGGCTCCATGTCTTCCAACATGTCTGGGGAAGGAGCAATAAGAAAAGCTATAGTCGAAGCAGATTTAGTCGACTGTATGGTGGCATTGCCGGGCCAATTGTTCTACAATACGGGTATTTCAGCTTGTTTGTGGTTCGTCGCTCGAAACAAACAAAATCCTAGATGGAGGGATAGGCGTGGCGAGGTGCTCTTCATCGACGCTGGCAGCATGGGTGTTATGGTTGATAGAACTCACAGAGTGCTTTCAGATGAAGATATCAAGAAAATTGTTTCAACTTATCGCGCTTGGCGAAAAGGGAACAACTACAACGATGTAGCGGGTTTTTGCAAGTGTGCTCGGTTAGAAGATATACAGCAGTTCCAGCATGTGTTGACCCCGAGGAGATACGTCGGAGTTGAACGAATAGAAGAAGAAGCCACGCAGTTCGAAGATAAGATGAAACAATTAGTCAAGCAACTGGAAAAGCAATTTAATGAATCCGAAAAAGCGGAACGAATTATACGCAACAATCTAAGAACCTTGGGATATGCTCCAGGAAGGCTGGATTCTGACAAAACTGAGCCGCCTAATTAAAATAAAACACGGCTTTGCATTTAAAGGCGAACTTATTACCGATGTACCAAATGGTAAGATACTTCTAACGCCTGGGAATTTCAGGATTGGTGGCGGCTTCAAGGACGATAAGCTCAGATATTACCTGGGAGAATATCCTGCGGAATACGCACTTGAGGAAGGCGACTTGCTCATCAGTATGACGGACCTTAGCAAACTCGGCGATACGCTAGGGTTCCCGCTTCTCGTTCCGAAAACTGAAAAAGGGGTCTTCCTGCACAACCAGAGATTAGGAAAAGTTACAATCCGTGAAAATGCTCCCGTGCTGAAAGAGTACCTTTTTTACGTTTTATGCTCGCAAGACTACCGTAACGAGGTTTTATCAAGTGCGACGGGTACTACGGTTAAACATACTTCACCAAGCCGAATTATGGACTATGAGTTTAGCCTGCCTCCTGTTGAAGAACAGCGCAAAATTGCTAATATGCTTAGGAACTTCGACGCAAAAATCCAGCTTAATGACCAGATAAGGGAAACAATTGAAAGCATAGGAAATGCAGTTTTCAAACAATGGTTTATTGATTTCGAGTTTCCAAATGAGTTTGGCGGACCATATAAGTCAAGCGGTGGAGAGCTTGTTTCCTCGGAAGCCGGAGAGATACCTAAGAGCTGGCGACTGAGCACGCTGGATGAAGTCTTAGAGATTCATGACTCTAAGCGGATACCGTTGTCGAATCGAGAACGAGCAAAAATGCAAGGCCAGTATCGTTACTACGGTGCTACATCAGTAATCGATTATGTAAACAAGTACCTATTTGATGGAATTTATGTACTGCTCGGCGAAGACGGTTCAGTGATAAATGAGGACGGAACACCCGTAGTGCAATACGTGTGGGGCAAGTTTTGGGTGAACAATCATGCTCACGTGGTAACAGCAAAGGGCGGTCTGTCCACCGAGCACCTCTTTCTATTATTAAAGCAGGTCAACATTAGCCCCTACGTTTCTGGGGCAGTTCAGCCTAAGCTCAATCAAAACAACTTGCGTGCGATTCCCGTTGTCTTGCCGCCTCATAATGTGTGTGCCTCGTTCAATGAGACGATACATCCCCTTTTTCAAATGTACCAGGCCAGTGCGGAACAGTCTGATATTCTCAGCCAGCTTCGGGATGCGCTCTTGCCAAGGCTCATCAACGGCAAAATAAGGACGTATAGTACGAAACGACGTAATGCGTACGGCGCTGAAGAGACCAAACGAAAATCTCAGGTTCAAACGCAAACTAATCTCGGCAAATGGCTCAAAGATATAAAGAAACTACATAATAACTGAAATGCGGATTTTTCCATCAAAGGCAGGCTAAGATGCTTCGGAGTTGAAAGGGATGAAGAACATAATAGCCGAGACTGAAGTTGAATTAGCGGCGCTGGAAATACTCTCTGATTTAGGATATGAGGTGCAATACGGTCCTGACATTGCTCCGCCACCAGAAGGAGTCGCTCCAGAGAGAGAGAGTTACGGCGATGTCATACTTGTTGAACGCTCAACGCGGGCCATTCAAAGACTAAATTCCGCCATCCCAGATGAAGCAAAAGAAGACGCAATAAAGAAAGTCCTTAGAGCCGATAGCCAGAAATTAATCGTGAATAACCAACAATTTCATCAGTTGCTCGTAAATGGAATTGATGTTGAGTACAAAAAGCAAGATGGAAGCATTGCAGGTGATAAGGTTTGGTTAATTGATTTTGCACACCCAGAAAATAACGAATTTCTTGCAGTAAATCAATTTACCATAATTGAGAATAGCTACAATCGCCGACCCGATATTTTGCTTTTTGTTAACGGAATCCCATTAGTTGCCGTAGAACTTAAGAATCCCGCGGACGAGAGGGCAACAATTTGGACTGCTTCTGACCAGTTTGAGACGTACAAACAGGAAATTCCGTCTCTCTTCAATTATAACGAGATACTGGTTATCAGTGATGGAACAGAAGCACGAGCAGGCACGATTACTTCCAACAAAGAACGGTTCATGCCCTGGAAGACTATTGACGGGATGGGGCTTGCATCAACGTCGTTGCCCCAGATAGAAGTTCTATTTGAAGGAATGCTCGCCAAGCGCACGCTGCTGGACTTAGTTCGACACTTCCTCGTCTTTGAGGAGGAAGGAGATGAGATACAAAAGAAGCTTGCAGCGTATCACCAATATCATGCAGTAAACAAAGCAATTGACTCAACCCTGAAGGCAGCTTATCCTGGCGGGGACAAGCGGTGCGGGGTGGTATGGCACACTCAAGGTTCCGGAAAGAGCCTCACCATGGCATTCTACGCCGGAAAACTCGTCCTTGCGTTGGACAATCCGACCATTGTCGTTATCACGGATAGAAATGACTTGGATGACCAGTTGTTCGGCACATTTAGTCGCTGTGATGAGTTATTAAGGCAAGCTCCAGTTCAAGCCACGTCGCGCACTCGCCTAAAAGAGCTTTTAGACGCCGCCGCTGGTGGTGTGGTCTTCACCACCATCCAGAAGTTTTTCCCTGACGTGAAAGGCACAGCGTATCCGACGCTCTCCGAGAGAAGAAATATTGTGGTCATCGCAGACGAGGCGCACCGTAGTCAATATGATTTTATCGACGGTTTCGCTCGCCACATGCGAGACGCACTGCCAAACGCCTCTTTCATTGGCTTTACCGGCACTCCGATTGAAAAGACAGATAAGAGCACACTAGCCGTTTTTGGAAACTACATCGACATATACGATATAGAGCAGGCAGTTGAAGACGGAGCGACAGTCCGCGTTTATTACGAAAGCAGGCTGGCGAAACTGCAGCTCGATGAGCAAGAACGTCCATATATCGACCCTGAGTTTGAAGAAGTAACCGAGAATGAGGAAGTAGCGAAGAAGGAGAAGCTGAAAAGTAAATGGGCTAGAGCCGAAGCGCTTGTCGGAAGTGAGAAAAGGTTACGCCAGATTGCTGAAGATATCGTTAATCATTTTGAGCATAGACTTGAAGCACTCGATGGCAAAGGGATGATAGTATGCATGAGCCGTCGCATTTGCATTGACTTGTTTAACGAAATAATCGCTCTGCGCCCTGAGTGGCAGAGCGAAGACGATGCCCAAGGCATTATCAAAGTCGTGATGACCGGCTCTGCGAGCGACCCTATTGAATGGCAACCTCATATTCGAAACAAAAAGAGGCGGCGTGAGCTTGGAGAGCGTATGAAGGCTCCTTCTGACGAGCTGCGACTAGTGATAGTGAGAGATATGTGGTTGACGGGATTCGACGCGCCAAGCCTCCATACCATGTACGTTGACAAGCCGATGAGAAGTCTTGGCCTCATGCAGGCAATCGCCCGCGTGAACCGAGTGTTCAGGGATAAGGAAGGCGGTTTGGTCGTTGACTATATCGGGATTGCATATGAACTGAAAAAGGCGTTATCTGAGTATACCGAAAGAGACAGAGAAAATACGGGTATTCCCCAAGAAGAAGCGGTAGCCGTGATGCTGGAAAAGTACGAAATAGTCTGCGACCTTTTCTATGGATTTGAGTACCGGCAGTTTTTCACCGCAAGTCCGCGAGAGAAACTGAGACTAATCCCCACAGCAATGGAACATATTCTCCAGCAAGAAGATGGAAAGGCGCGGTACTTACAGCACGTAAGCGAACTTTCAAAGTCGTTCTCTCTTGCGGTGCCACACGAAAAAGCCTTGGAGATTAGAGACGATGTGGGGTTCTTCCAAGCCGTGAGGGCAGCCTTGGTAAAGACCACCATGACTGAGGGCAGGTCGGAGGAGCAGCTGGATACCGCAGTAAAACAAATCCTATCGAAAGCTATCGTGCCTAGCGGTGTTATTGACGTATACAGCGTCTTAGGACTTGAAAAGCCAAGCATATCAATACTCTCTCCAGAGTTTCTTGAAGAACTCAAAGGGGTGCCGCAAAAGAATCTAGCGTTCGAAGTGTTGCGAAAGCTCCTGAACGACGAAATACGCACCATTTCACAACGAAACGTCGTCCAAGGCCGTTCATTCACTGATATGCTCGAAAAGAGTATCAAGCGGTACCAGAATAAAAGCATACAAACCGCACAAGTCATCGAAGAACTAATTGGGCTTGCTAAACAGATGCGCGAAGCACAGCGCAGGGGTGAAGAGCTTGGCTTGAGTCCAGCAGAGCTCGCATTTTACGACGCACTTGAGGGCAATGATAGTGCCGTGCAAGTCCTTGGCGACGACACATTGCGCACAATCGCTCACGAGCTTGTTGATACGGTTCGTAGCAACGTGACTATTGACTGGACCTTGCGAGAGAACGCTCAAGCATTGCTGCGCGTCAAAGTCAAAAGAATACTAAAGAAGTTTGGATATCCGCCCGATATGCAGAAGAAGGCGACAGAAACAGTATTAGAGCAAGCAGCCCTTATTTGTGGAGAACTTGCTGAGGCTTAGGTTATTGGTAAAACGACTGACCCCAACATCGCGCAGCGCCGTGACTTCTACGGTTTTAGACGGCTTACGCACCGAGGCCATCTCTGGGTCCCTCGCCGACCTCGGTTCGCATAGTTTAACGTGCTCCGCGCTGCTCGGCGCGGGTCGCTAAGTTGCTTTGTGCCACGCTAAACAGGGAAATCTCCCTTTGTAAGCAGGTTTACAGTCCGGCGGACTGCCGCATCCCGCTTGGCGACTTTGAGTAAGCCCATCTTGATAATCACTCTGTCATACGAGCTATCCATTCTTCGGACCTCGTTTGCCACGTAATCAGCAAGCGTGTCGGGGGAGATGTACTGGCCCCGATAAGTAATGTCGATAGCTGTCACTGCGCGTTCAATCGCATAGTCGAGCTCATTATCCGCTGCTATTTCTTGGCCCGCCCCATTAGCTTCAGTGGCGTTTCGGGCTACTTCGGAGTTGTGTTCCGAAGTAGAAAAAGTGCTAGTTTGGGCGTTTATTTCGCTTTTTGAGCCCTCGAAACTCGTATCTGTTTGAGTGTTGGAGCCTGCTTCGGTGTTTCGGTCGGAAGTGGCTGGAAGAGGGAACCCATTAGCGGGTGGTTGCGTCTCTCTTTCTATCGAAGTACCGAAACTGCTTGTATTAGTACTGGAATCACCCTCTAAACCTGGGTCTAAATCATCATCAAACGCTTCTTTGCCCTCCGAGCTGTTTCGGAACTCGTCTCCGAAACTGTCCGAAACAGGCCGAAGTTGCTGGTCTTCTTCCCAATATACAATCGATTCGTAACTTTTGACCAGCGTCCACTCGGCAGGCAATGCATAATGATTACGCCCCCACCTATCACCTGTTTTGGGGTCAACATCGCTCTTTGAATAGAACTTCAGTTCAGGTATCTTTTCAAGCATGCCCCTGTTATCGGACTTATACTGGCCGTGAATGAGTTCATAGATGTAACTGTTGCTCAGCCTGGTCTCGTCCATAATCGTTGGTATGTCGCACGGTGAGTTGTCTCGTATAACCGATGCAACTAGTCTCTCTTTCGCATTCAATTTCGTTACCTGCTGAATCGCGACGGTCTTAAACAAGCCAATTGCGTTATCGAAATCCTGTTTAATGGCTATGAGTGCTCTGTCTTTATCAACGCATCGCGCAGAGTAATTCAGGACGCAGTACGCCTTGATGAAGTCGAGGAATATAGGAAAGTTGCGCCTATTTCGCACGTTCGTGAATTTTATGTTGTCAATAAATGGAATTGTGACCGCGTGACTAATTTGATTGAGCTGCAAGAACGCCGCTCTCAACAATTCGACCTCATCGTCCACATAGAAATCCGAAAGGCCCGACTCGGCAAGCTTCCGTTGGTGCTGCTCGACCCGTTTGTCCTGGTCGGGTGACTCATCAACGTTCATCTCGACCTGCCGATTAAGGAGCTGAATGGTCGATTTGGTGCTCACGCTCGTGAGCCAAAAAGCAACACGCGGTGGCAATGAGAGCGTTAGGGGGTTGCGCTTCCCGTCTAGCGTGATATGTTGTGTGGCTGAATCCCAGTTGGTCATTGCCGCACGCACGGTCTCTTCGACATCTGGAGCCAGGTTCACGTCATCACTGAATATCACCATTTTAGGCCGCAACGTGTCATCGTAGAAAAGGGCTTTTGAGCTGAACGACGCACTCCGGTAAATTGTTGGATGCATCAAGTGGAGCACGGTCTTCGTGCTGTGCGTCTTTCCCATTCCGCTCTCTCCGCTTAGCTTTGGCTGCAAGCCGTTCGTGTTTATAATAGACATGCTCGCCACTGACAGCATGAGCAGTTCAGTCACGGCTTCGTCCCCGACGTGGAATTTCTGCACGTTTCGTCTGAACAGTTCGATAAGCTTGTTATCCTGGAAGAGGCCTTGAACCTCTTCACTGCACTCTATGTCCGAGAATGGCTCAACGGCGGGTCGTGGCGTCCCCGCAGGATACCTACAAGAACTCTCCGCGATTACCCTCAACTCTGAATCGCTCAGCGGAGCCCCACACTCGTTGCTATTGATTTCCTTTAGGATTATGTAGATGTCATTCGTTTGAAGCCCGTTTACTTCTCGATAGTGACAGCCGATTTTAAAAAGCGTATCGTTGCGCTCACCCACAGGTATTGGTTTGGCGTAGTCGAGAACGCTTTCGCGAATTCTGGTTTCAGGACTGTTCGCGCTCCGAAAGTTACCGTCATTATCACTGTCAGCTGTGCCTTGGCTACCCTGAAGCGACATTATATAACCCAAGGCCGCTTCAGACAGCTTCGTTAACTTGATTCCGTCCCGTAGCGTGTAAACGTCACAAAACTCGTAGCGTGCCCCGTTGGGATGAATCGACCCAGGGCCAACGACAAAGCCACCAGAGCCCTTAATGTCTACCTTATCAGTCAGACGCTTTGGGCTGTTTCTGATGTCAAACCCGTCGCAGTTGCAGTAGAGTTGGTATCCCCGTCCTGTTTTTACCAGTGTGCCAAGCTCAAATGAGCCTAGCTTATCCCAAACCCGCTGGATTTCCTCGTCGATGACATCGGACTCATCAAGGTCAAAGTCCAGAACAAACCATCCGTTTCCGGCAAGGATGCCATAGTTGTTGTTCGGGTAGAGTCTGGCCCACTCAAAGATGGTGCTCTCATTATCGGTAGCTAGGTTTTGCCATCCTTTGAAGAACGGCTTTTTGTCCCGCTGAACTAGTGGAAAAACCTTGTACCCCTGCCTTGACGTGAACAGGGCGAGCTGCCAAATGTAACTTATTGAAAGTTCTTGGCCATTCTTGGCCGCTAAACTTTTGCATGCAATGCCGTTTTCGTCAAGCCTACAGCAATTGTGTGCTTCTGCTTCGCAGGTAGTCAAAGAATAGGGAGTTTCTACATTTTCTTCTTGGTTATTACGATTCGTAGCTTGTCACCCACTCAGCTCCAATTAATTTAAGTGGGCTATGCGTGGTTGAGGTTGGGACATCCCTTCCCTTTGGATAAATGTCGTCGTAGCGTATATACTAGTTGCACTGCGGAATTGCTACAGTCCGTCTGTTGCAAGAACTACCCCCAGGCTAGGCATCGACGGACTTAATTATGTGCCATGGTGAAGATTAAGCATTAAATAAATCCGCTCAATCAGATTAATTAGCTTAGACGCGCAGCGACTATAATCGGCTATCTATTCCTTGAATGATATACCGGAAGCTTCTTGAGTTATTTAACGTAAATCTAGCTTTGAAGCCTATTTTTCGACACATTGAGCGCGGCCCTTCGATATGCGGCAGCCTACTACCTGGGCCTCAGAGCCGCGAGGGAAACACTGCCACAAAAAGCGCCCTGCATGCAACTAATCAGCAAAGTATACTCGCTGGGCGCTCGCTCACGATTCTTTGTCGCTCTTGATTTGCACTTCAATATAAAATTTTGCAATTTGGGGGTTTATTACAAGACTGACTTTTCGGCCCAATTTTCGCCGACTTATGTAATAAGGCTGGGACTAAGCAACACGCTTTTAGAAGTGATTTTTAAACAAACAACGCTGAGAGTGAAACTAAAATGGAAATCTGTATTGAACTAGATAACTACAAAGAAATGGAAAAACAATGGCATAATATAAGACTTAAAGACCTTATTTACATTTGAAGCCAAATGAGGACGACAATATGGTTAAAGTAGGTCTTAACCTTGGCATATTGACAATACAAGGAGAGTGGGTTCCTGATAAAGAGGAACAACTGGCCGCTTGGGAAATGTATGTTGAACTCATCACAAGGATTTCCGTCGCGGAACTCAAGGAAGATGAGGGATTGCTCCGAGAGGCATTAAGCTCATTATATAGTCTCTTCGGCGCTACTAGGCAAATATTGAGGCAACACGGCCCCTCAGTGGCACAACCAAAGGATAAAAGTGACGTATCATTTGGCGAAATAGCTGTAAAGATTCTCAATCTCGTTCTCCGTCCAGTACTGGCAAAATGGCACCCGTTACTTCTCGATTATGAGAATACTAAACCGGAAGGTGTCTCTCAATTAGACCACGAAAGGGCATGGAAACGTGCTCAGGAATTACGAAGAATTTTAAATGAAACGAGACTTATTCTTATGGATTATGCAAATTTGCTCGCCGAAGCTGCAAAAGTCCCATCATTGATTGTTGAAAGAAGCGAACGGTAGCTTTAAACAGTCACCAGCACGATAATGTGGTATGTCATCGTCAGCGCGACATAGAGTATTCCTAAGTTTTTACCACCAGGATGAGAAATACCGTGAACTATTTGAAACTCTTTTTGAAGATATTTGCATCACTAGTTGTGTGCATCCCGGAGACATTGACACCGACGATAGCGACCAGTACATAAAGAGGCTCATTCGAGAGAAGTATATCACGAGCTCCTCAGTAGTCGTAGTTTTGGTTGGGCCTAGAACATATTGCAGAAAACACGTTGATTGGGAAATATCCGCAGGTTTAATCCCATCAGGCGGTTATTCTGGGTTGATGGGACTACTACTTCCGAATTATTCTGGCTTTCCAAAAGACACATACAATCCCGAAACAATCCCCCCTAGGCTATCGGCTAACATTGAATCAGGGTATGCTTCGCTCTATAAGTGCACAAACGATAAAAACAAGATGAAAGAGCGTCTCCTACTAGCATTTGAAGCGAGAGAGGCCAAAGTGGATTTAATTGACAATAGTCTTCTACAATTCCAAAAGAATAGATGTGACTGATTAAATCAATTCAAAAAGTCCGGCTCAATCCCCAACTCCAACATCTCTTGAATAGCTATGCAGATGGTTGACAGTTTTAGCAATGCCACGTTAACCTGAGCCACTTCAGTCTTGCTTCTCACTGAATCTCCAAACTTACTCTTTATCATGTGAAACGTCGTCTCAGCATTGCTCCGATTGTGGTAATGCTTAAAAACTCCGCCTTCTTAAACTCAAAGTAGCGGTACATCTTCTTCCACGTCGGAGCGTTCTTCGCCTTTGTCTGCCTGAGCTGGCTTTGTTGTCTGCAAGCGCAAGGAGGGGACGTATAGGGGGGTTCTTGTTTTGCGATTCGATATGAGCGCAAGCGAGAGGCAAAGCTGTCGTAATTTTCTGACACCTTGACCTAGCGTAGTGAATGTGCGAATGCGATGACCTTAACCTCTAACGACGAGTTTGGAAACGAAGTAGCGACAAACATACAATAAGCACAGCGTGTTTCTTTTAATCATTCGACACCGCAGCGAAGATATTTGTTGCCTCGGCCACATTTTGCCTTTCCAAGCTACATATTGCGCTCAAGAGCCTTATCTATACCATCCTTTAACTCTCGACCCCACTTATATGTCTCCGCGCCGGTTTTTTTAACAACGTTAAGCGAAACCGTTTTCTGAGGAGAAGGCCAGCGTTCGTTCAACTCGCTTCGAGGGAATACGTAAAAGTACCACTCGTCTGCGTTCGTCACAGTCTTGCCTTCGAATACGGCAAAAACGTAGACCTCGGCGTTTCGAGCCGGAGCATCGTTGTCAAGATTTCGCTTGCCATAAGTATACGGCGTTTTTACTCCGATGTCAAAAATGTTACTAGCTGCGTCTCCCCATACCTGAGAGAATCCCGTACTCTTCACCTCTATCGTGTGGCCGTTATATTCGAAGTCGACCTTGTGCCACGTCTTTCGGGTCGTGCCCTTCGTTAAGCCCAGAGCGCGGCCAACTAAGTACTCTGCGAACACAGCCCTGTTAGTGTTCATCAATATATCGGAAAACGCCCATTGCCAGAAGTCGACTATACTCTGCCCTGCACAGTCCGTAGACTCGTGAAGCCTCGGCACTTCAGGGGTCATTGACTCGTTCGGTTCGGGATTAACTTTCATTATTTCACCCTCGGCAACCATTTTTACCTCCATTTATTGTTTCGTTCTTTGTTTTTTGTGGCGAATCTTGTGCGGCCAATTAAGAGACAGCAGAAGCCATAGTATGCACGTTCCTAACACGACAACAGTGATGAATAAGGCTAGTTTGATTGCAGGCGGATTCTGCGGATTAGTCAGCTTGCTGATGACACGTCCGCTGTCTCTATTAAATGATTGATTAGCACTCCTCGTTGTTAGTCTCGTTTGCGTGATGGCGCTGTATCTGCTCAAATCTTAAATCTAACGTTGCTCCAGTATTTCATGTAAACGTCATACACTGAATCGGGAAGTGGATGCTTATAGTGCTTCCAATCTATACCACTTACCCCGTGAGTCATAATATAGGCACGATTTGATTGCTCCCAGCCGATAGCGTCGCCATGCTGCTCGCAAAACTTGCGTAGGTCACCGAGCACGAAGTGGCCATTAAACCGCGACATC
>Ga0181524_10002514_pt1 | contig 18688 bp, 18 predicted proteins | sample PEATcosm2014_Bin_34_FD_119761 | JGI IMG/M metagenome (GOLD analysis project Ga0181524, IMG submission 119761) | Peatland microbial communities from MTU Mesocosm Facility, Houghton, MI, USA - PEATcosm2014_Bin05_60_metaG | ecosystem: Environmental > Terrestrial > Soil > Wetlands > Peat | place...
ACCAGATTCGCGGAAGGTATACCCCGCAAAGGAGCCGGGCGTCCAGCCCGGCGGTACTAGTACTGGGTACATCAACCTTGAAACCACGCTAGTTGCTCAACGTCTCGGTCAGCTTGTTGAGCGTACGGTTCAAATCCTTGTCGATCTGCTTCTGCTTATCAATCTTCTCGATGGAGTGGAGGACGGTCGTGTGGTGCTTGCCTCCGAACTGGCGGCCGATTTCGGGCAGCGAAGCTTCGGTCAAATGCTTGGCCAGGTACATGGCGATCTGCCGCGGAAAGACGATCTGGCGCGAGTTGTTCTTCGCCTTGATCTCCGGCAGGCGAAGCCCGAACTGCTCCGCCACCGCTTTCTGGATGGCTTCGATCGTGATCTTGCGCGACTGCTGCTCGATGAAGTTCTTGAGCACCTGCTGGGCAGTGACCATGTTGATGGCCACGCTGGTGAGGGAGGCGTAGGCCAGCAGCCTGACGAGCGCACCTTCCAGTTCGCGAACGTTGCTGCGGATGTTTTGCGCAATGTAGTTCGCAACATCGGCGGGCAGTTGCACGCGTTCGCTCTCCGCCTTCTTCTGCAGGATCGCGCTCCTGGTCTCCAGGTCCGGAGGCTGGATGTCGGCGATCAGCCCCCACTCGAAGCGGTTGCGCAGTCTGTCCTCGATCTCGGCCAGCTCCTTCGGCGGACGATCGCTGGCAATCACGATCTGCTTCATCGATTCGTGAAGCGCGTTGAAGGTGTGAAAAAACTCTTCCTGGGTGCGCTCTTTGCCGGTGAGGAACTGGATGTCATCGATCAGCAGCAAATCGACATTGCGGAAGCGTTCACGGAAGCTGGTCATGCGGTCATGCTTGATGCTGTTGATCAGCTCATTGGTGAACTTCTCGCTGGAAACGTAGCAGATCGAAAAGTCAGGGTTGTGCCGCTTCACCTGGTGCCCGATGGCCTGCATCAGGTGGGTCTTGCCCATGCCCACTCCACCGTAGAGAAACAGCGGGTTGTAGGCTTTGGACGGCCGCTCGGCGACCGCCAACGCGGCGGCGTGCGCAAACTGGCTGCCAGCGCCGGTGACAAAGGCATCGAACGTATACCGCTGGTTCAATTGCGCGGCGCTGTCGAAGTCAAAGCGGGACTGCTGCGCGGCCGGGCCAGCCGCCGCCGGGGGCGTAAATCCGCCATTATGGCGAATAGCGGTGGCCGCCGCCGGCGAATCTTCGGCGGTGATGAACTCGACGTCCTTGACCTCAAGCTCCAGGTTCTCGATGGCTTCACGGATCAGATCGGCATAGCGCTCGCCCATCTCCCGGAACTCCGGTGCGGGCACTCGCACAAACAGGGTTGCTCCCTGGGTGTGACTGTAGCGTAACGGCTTGAGCCAGGTATCGTAGGAATGACGGTTTACCTTCTTCTCAAGCGCATCCAGAATACGCGACCAGGGATTCGGCGAAGTGGTAGCAAGCGATGCAGACATTATCAACCAGAGAGCCGGACGACACCCGGCTGAAAAGTGCGATTTCTCAACCTGTCACGCAATGAATCAATAAGCCCCATCCTTCGCCTGACGCACAAAGCACGCAACGTGCACGGCGGATGGGGCATACCAAATTATCTTGTGACTCGTGGTGCATACTAGCACGTTCGAAGTGAATTGAGCAGCTTTCTCTACGCCTCTGGGAAATGAATTTTGTCTTGGATTTATGCGGGTTTAGAAGTTGTTGCGAAGGTGGTGCAGAAACACCTCCGGTGCCGAACCTTGCGAGCACATCGCCCGATTGGGATCGCGGCTTCAACTCTTCCACCACCATGGACTTGCCGCTTTCTGATGTTCTCGGCTCGGTTTTTGCGCACCATCGGTAGTGCAGCAGCCGCCCCCGGCACACCCCGGGCTCGGGGACATGCCTCGACCATGGGCAAGGCTGGGAATTGCCGCCGGTTTGCGGCCCTTATGGCATCTCGTTTATACTTCTGGTTTGCTCATTATTTTTTTGCCTAGTTAGGAGCGCAGTTTTTCAATGCCGAAGCGCACATTCCAGCCCAATCGTCGTCACCGCTCGAAGACGCACGGATTCCGGACTCGCATGAAGACCAAAGGCGGACAAGCCGTGCTCTCGCGCCGTCGCGCCAAGGGCCGCAAGCGGGTTTCCGTGAAACCCGGGTATCGTGATTAATTGGTTCCTGTTTCCGGTTGTGGGGTGAAGCGCGGAGCCGGTTCTTGCAAACCCGGCGATGCGGCCGCCAGCACACAAGCCAAGGGCCCGAGGATATCTGGAAGACAGGTCTGGAGTTGGACTTGACTTCCGCATCCGAAGACGGTGGGTGCATTTGCCGGACCGGATACGTCGTGAGTGACACTCCGAAAGGCATTTTCCCGAAATCGGCCCATCTGCTCAAGCGCGCGGATTTTCGCCGCGTGTATGAGAACGGAAAGCGGCAATTCTCCGGAAATATGACGGTGTTTTATTTGCATCGCGCGGCCCTCGCGCCGGAAAATACTAACAGCGCGGCGGAGTTGCCGGTCGCGGAAGTCACGGGGGCTCGTATTGGGTTCACCGTCTCGCGCGCCTTGGGCGATGCGGTGCAGCGCAACCGCATTCGCCGTCGCACGCGAGAAGCCGTGCGCCAACACTACAGTCTGTTGGCCGGCGGGATCGTGGACGTGGTGATCAATCCCAGGAAGTCCGTGCTGAAGGTCGACTTCGCGGTGTTGTCGCAGGAAGTAGCGCGCGCATTCGCTGTCATCGGACAAAGCGCGCGCCCGGGCCGCAAACCCGGATTCGGTTCGCAGAGAAGTGAAAAGCCGCGTTTGACGCAAGAGTAGGCTTATGAAGTGGGTCGCCATCAAGCTGATCGAGGTTTACAAGCGGTGGATATCGCCCGGACTGCCGCTGTCGTGCCGCTTCGTGCCCACTTGTTCGGAGTATGCCATGGAGGCGCTCGACAGGCACGGAATCGTGCGTGGCGCCTGGTTGGCTCTCCTGCGTATTGCGCGCTGTAACCCGCTGGGAGGCAGCGGCTATGATCCTGTTCCGGCGCAAGCTGCATCCCGAGGGACGAAAAGATCGCGTCTGTTCGGGACTGGGCCGGAGCGTTACGACCATCACCCCGAACATGAGCACGCGGGCGCCGCTGACGGCAGGCGCTGCTGTTCCACTTCCAACTGACTGCGCCGGGTCCCCGCGACCGCCGGCGCCGAAATGGCTAGAACTTGGCTGAGTACCACAATCCACAATCCGAACCCGGCGGGCAGAAGAACTTCCTTTTGATCATCGCCCTCACCGTGGTTGTTCTTTTTCTGTTTCAGCAATATCTTTCCCGGCGCAATCCGCCTCCGGAGGAGAAGCCGCAGGCGCCCGCTGCCGCCGTCCAACAACCGAGCGCACAGCCGCCTCCGCCCGCGCCGCCGCCGCGAACGAAATCCGCCGGAGCCAAGCAGGCGAACACGGAATCCACCACCGTGGTGGAGAACGATCTCTATAGCGTCACGTTCAGCAATCGCGGCGGCTTGGTGAAGTCGTGGGTCCTGAAGAAGTTTCAGGATGCGCACGGCAAACCGCTGGAAATCGTCAACGAGGCAGGGGCGGCCCAGTGGGGCTACCCGCTTTCACTGTGGACCTGGGACGAAGGCCTGCGCAACAAGCTGAACTCGGCGATGTATGTGCCGAGCGCCACCGGCATAATCCAGGCTCCCGGCCAGTTGACCTTTGAGTTTGCCGATGGCGATGTCACCGTGCGCAAGAGATTCCGCTTCGAGGCCGGCAGTTACGCGGTGCACATCGAGAGCTCGGTCGTGCGCGGCGGCAATTACGTGACGGCGCTGCCGGCATGGCCAGCCGGCTTTGGTGATCCGGAGGCCCCGGCTGCCTACGCCTCGCAGACCATCGATTTCTCCAACGGCGAAAAGACGGAGCGCCTGAAGCCCGACAAGAAGGGCAAAGCAATCAGCAACGGCAACGTCCTGCGCGGCCCCTTCGAATATTTCGGCCCGGTGGACCAGTACTTTGCCGCGATCTTTCTGCCGGATCTCCCGCAGCAGACTTCGGCGGCGACACTGCGCAACTTGGCGGTCGTTCCCAAGGACCCTCAAAAGCCGAACGAGACGGAGAAAGTCGAACTGCTGGGCGCGGCCGTGGGCAACGCCAACGGGGTGACCAACGAGCGCATCTTCGTCGGCCCCAAAGCGGTCGACGTGCTCAAGTCAGTTCGCGCCAACACCCTGAACGGGCAGCCGGGTGGCGCCGATCTGAGCGGGATGATCGACTGGGGCTTCTTTGCGATTATCGCCAAGCCGCTGTTCGTATGGCTGAAATGGACGCATGATCACTGGGCGCCCAATTGGGGTTGGTCGATCATTATCCTGACCTTGATCATCAACATCGTCCTGCTGCCGCTTCGCCTCTATCAAATGAAGTCGGCGCTGGAGATGCAGCGAATCCAGCCACAGGTCCAGGCAATACAGAACAAGTATAAGAAGTACCCGATGCGTGACCCGCGACGGGCCGACATGAACCAGGAGGTCTCGGCGCTTTACAAGGAACACAAGGTGAACCCGGCCAGCGGATGTCTGCCGCTGCTGGTGCAGATGCCGTTCCTGTGGGCGTTCTACCAAATGCTCTCGCAGGCCAACGAGCTGCGTCACGCGCCGTTTTACTGGCTGCGCGACCTGTCCGCGCCTGACCACCTGCTGGTTCTGCCGATCCTGATCGTGTTGACCACGCTCCTGATGCAGAAGCTGACTCCGCAGGCCGGCGTGAGCAAAGAGCAGCAGCGGATGATGAACCTGATGATGCCGCTCATGCTCGGCTTCTTCAGCTATTCCGTTGCCTCCGGTCTGGGAATCTACTGGGCGGTGGGCACCATCGTTGGAATCGTTCAGCAGTGGGTGATGAATCGTACCAAGCTGGGACAGGAGATCCACGCCCTGGCCGACAAGCGCGCCCGTAAACAGGCTGGATTGGGTGTCGATTCCAGCAGCAAGGACAAGGACAAGATCGTGCGTCGCTGAGTTTGCAAGCGGAAGACCTTCAGCAATCTTTAGCGCCCACGGGCGTCTGAGTGGGACGAAGTGCCTATAGCTGACAAGATCGGTACCCGGACAGCGTTATGCCTCCGGCAGCACCGTGCGAGTGGGACGAAATGCCTATAGCTGACAAGATCGGTACCGCCAAGCGCATCAGTGAAGTGCTGAATTCCATCATCAAGCACGGCGACTTCCGCCTGAAGTACAAGATCACCGTCGATCCGCCTCTGCCTGAGGAGCGCGACTGGGAGACGCCGGTGATTCTGGTTGAGCTGTCCGGGGCCGATACGCCGCTGCTGATGGAACGAGGCGCCGAACTGCTGCGCGCCATCGAGTACCTGGTGCTGGAATCGTTACGGCTCGGGTCGGAAGATCACGAGAAGGTCGCCTTCGACGCCATGGGCTTCCGCGCCGCGCGCTTCGAGGAGTTGAGGCTGGCCGCCAGCGTCGCGGCCGAGAGGGTGCGCAAAACGGGATCGCCGTATGCTTTCACTCCCATGTCTTCGCGTGAGCGCCGCATCGTTCACTTGGCGCTGCGCGATTCCGGAGACCTGCGTACGGAAAGCGAGGGCGAGGGCCCGAACCGGCACTTGGTCGTCTATCCCAAGGACTTCAAGGGCAGCACGCCGCGCCCCCTGCCCATGCGCCGCGGAAGAAGATAAGTCCCGCCCACCTCGAAGAAATAGTTCATGCACCTTGACGACACCATCGTCGCCATCTCCACGCCCCCGGGACGCGGCGGTCTGGGCGTGGTTCGCCTCGCCGGTCCCGAGTCGAAGGCGATAGCCTCGGCAATGTTGCGGCTTTCGGCTGAACTGGAAGCCGGCCGGGCGCACTTCGGCGTGCTCGTCGAGCCCGGCTCAGAGGAACGCATCGACGAGGTTGTCGCCACCTATTTCGCCAAGCCCCACTCCTACACCACGGACGACATCGTCGAGATCTCCTGCCACGGTTCGCCCGTCGTGCTGCGGCATGCGGTCGAGCAGGCGCTGGCCTGTGGCGCGCGGCTGGCCGAACCGGGCGAGTTCACCATGCGGGCCTTCCTGAACGGCCGCATCGACCTCACGCAGGCGGAGGCGGTGCGCGACCTCATCGACTCGCAGACGCTCTACCAAGCCAAGGTCGCGGCGCAACAACTGCAGGGCGCACTTTCGCACCGCTTGCAGCCCATCAAGCAGAAGCTCGTGGAACTGATCGCCATGATGGAGGCCGGAATCGACTTCGCGGAGGACGACGTGGCGGTGATGCCCGCCGAACAGATTCTGAATCGCACGGCGGAAGTGCGCGAGCCGCTGACGGAACTCGCGGAGAGCTTTGCTTACGGCAAAATCGTGCATGCCGGGCTGACGCTCGCCATCGTTGGCCGCCCCAACGTCGGCAAATCGAGCCTCTTCAACCGGCTGGTCGAGCGCGAGCGGGCCATCGTGACCGCCTCGCCCGGCACCACGCGCGACCTGGTGACGGAGACGGTCTCGCTCGGCGGCATTCCGGTCAGGCTGGTCGATACGGCGGGAATCAGGCAGGCGCTCGACGAGGCCGAAAGCATCGGCATCAGCAAGTCGATGGAGGCCCTGGCCGATGCCGATCTCGTGCTGGTGGTGCTAGACGCCTCGCAGCCGCCGGACAAAACCGACCGCGAGCTGCTGCAGCAGGTCGCCGAGCGCGGAGCCATCGCCGTGCTGAACAAAAGCGACCTTGCCGCTACCGGCAGCGCGGCCGGCAACAGCGCGGCAGTGCGGGATGGCGGAGTTCCGGTCGTCCGGACCTCGGCGCTGAGCGGTGAAGGCATTGCCGAGTTGCGTCAGCAGATCCTGCGCCACGTCCACGGCGACGGCCCGCAGCAGGAGTCCGGAATGCTCACCAACCTGCGCCAGCAGGAGCAGGTGACGCGCACGCTGGCCGCGCTCGACGCCGCCTCGGTGTCGGTCAGGGCAAACACACCGCATGAGATGATCCTGCTCGACCTCTACAACGCCCTCCGCGCCCTGGATGAAATCACCGGCGCCACCACCGCCGATGACATCCTGAACCTGATCTTCGGAACCTTCTGCATCGGAAAATAAAAGCACTTCCCGTAGCGTTCCATGAAGTTCAGGACTGTGTATTAATAATAGGCAAACAAATAAGTTATTGTTCAATGACGTCCAGGTGTGTACGATGGAAGCCGACATAAAGTGTGTCCACGGGCGTGTCCACATTCGAAGAATGGAGGCTGCAGAGCTCAATGTGGACACAGAAAGAGGCAGCATGGACCTCACCGATGCGGCGATCAAAGCGCTGAAGCCCCGCTCGATTCGTTACTACGTGACCGATGGCAGAGGGCTAAGTCTGGAGATATTTCCGTCTGGCTCCATGGCTTGGCGGTTTCGCTATCGATTGAACGGCAAGCCCGAAAAGACAGCCCTCGGACGATATCCAGAGATGAGCCTGAAGGCTGCGCGGCACAAGCGTGACGAGATGGCGTCGATGGTGGCACGTGGCCAGTCGCCCGCAGGCCAGAAGCGATTGGCGAAAGTGGCGCTTGCCAGCGCAACAACGACGCGTGAGTTTGGCGAGCGTTATTACAAGGAAGTCGTGCTGTGCAGCGTCAAAGACCCCAAGAATCTTCGTCGCTGGTTAGATAAAGAAATCTATCCCGTGCTGGGGCACAAACCCCTGCGCGACATCAGCGCGGCCGATGTGCAGACAATCGTCTTTCGCAAGCGCGACAACGGCAGTCCGGCTTCGGCGGCGGCCATACGCAATCTGATCAAGCGGATCTTCGACTATGCCATTGTGTGCGGTGTCGCTCTAACGAACCCTACTCTGGCGACCCCAATGCGCTTCGTAACCAAGGCGAGGCCGAGAACAAGGGCCCTGTCCCCCGTGGAGATCACGGCGTACATCCAAACTCTTTATCGATCCAACATACGCCGGCAATTCAAACTCGCGCTTCACATCATCTTGCTGACGCTCGTCCGCAAGTCGGAATTGTTATTCGCAAAGTGGCAAGATGTGGATTTCGATTCATGCGAGTGGCAGATTCCTCAGGAAAACTCAAAAACAGGGCAGTCGCACATCGTATACATGTCGAGTCAGGTTGTGGAACTGTTCCATGAACTGAAAGTGCTCGCCGGCGACTCAGAGTGGGTGCTTCCGAGCCGCAGCAGCCTTGCACAACCGTTCGCCAAGAACTCCCTGAACCAAGCACTCGAGGGCGTAAACTTCCCCATTGATCCGTTCACAATTCACGACCTGCGCCGGACGGGGTCGACGCGGCTGCACGAACAGGGATTCTCATCCGACGTGGTGGAAAAGGCGCTCAATCACACGATCGGCGGTGTGCGTGGCGTCTACAACCGCGCTGAGTATGCGGAGCAACGCAAGGAAATGTTGCAAGTCTGGGCCGACTACGTGGGAACCTTGGCGACCGAGAATAGGTCCCTATTTCCCGCCGGTGAAGGAGCCAACTCAGCCGCCACCAGCAGCCGGTAGGATCGAATCGCGTGCAGAAAGCCCTTTCAAGAGGACCCAGACATGAAGAACTCGCGGCACGCCGAGCGTGATGGCAAGCACAAAAAACCTCGACGTTTGAAAAAACTGCCAGATTGGTTTCGGCTTGCGAACTACGAACCCGTCCGCACTCTAGATGCACTCGGGTGGTGGCAGCAAATCAACATCAGGCGGGCTTGCTACGACCAACTGAAAGACATGCGCAGCGAACACCCACTCTTTTCGGAGCGGGATGCTGCTGTAAAAAAGGCGCTGTTTAGTTCCCGACAGCAACCGATCTGCAGTACAAGTTGCGCGCCCTTCAACGGCGAGGAATTCTCTTGGTGTTTCAACATTGAATTCCTTCCCGAACAGGAGGGAGATGGCCCCATTGTCCGCGAGATGAGGCTGTTGGACCTCTATAAATTCGAAAGGGATGCGCGCTCTTGGTGGCAGCTGAGCAAGGAGAAGATTGAGGAAGCGGAGAAATTGGTGAATCATCCATCACCTTTTATTTTCCTATCTCCAACCCCGGCCTGGATGAAACCAACCGTGAGGCATAAGGACTCCACGAGTTCAATAGTTCCGATCGTCCTCGATCTGGACTTCCCTAATGCAGCGGTGATCGAGCATTTCAAGTTGCTTCTGCAAAAGCTCCGACGTGAACGGCAGACGTGGGCAGAAGCGACAAAGCATATGCCAGAGTTAATGGATTGGGCCAGGAATGGATTGCTGCCGTGCATGGACCTGATTCTGTGGGCAGAAGAAGAACAAGGGCGAATCACAGATGGCTTTTTGGCGGATGCCGTGTTCCCAGAAGGGGAAGGAGACGAGCAGAAAATCCGAAAAACCCTTCGACCGCATACATGGGACTTGCTGAAACCCACACTGGAAGGAATCGAACTCATGCAGCGGCTCAGGGCACTAGCGTACACCGATTTTCTCCAGCGTCAGGAAGTGCGAAAGCGGAGAGCGCGTGGAGAGTTGGAAAATGTGCGCCCCAAGTAAAGGGCGAGGAACTGCAACGCATTGTTGACGTATTCGTAGCCCCAGATGTCATCATTTGTCCAAATTCCACGTTGACCCGGTAATGTTAAAGTCACAACTTGCGCCCGGCGAGTTATTCGTGTAATACGTTACCCGCCAACGAGTTCCACCGGTTGTTCCCCCGCAAGTAATGACATCGTTACCGTAAAGTAATGTGGTAATCGTTCCAGTCGAGTCGAAACCGTTGTTGAGGGTCAACTTGAGGGTGCTATTGGGGAGGAATGCGACTCCCCGGCACTGCGATGAATAGTGGATTCTGGGTTGAGCAGGCTGGCAATTATTCTATCGTGAACCCCACCGATCCGAGAGCGGCGAACAGCTTTACTCCTGATTAAATTGCTCAGATAAGGCACGAAAGCTAGTCAGGTTTCGTGCCTTCATTTGCGATGGCTTGTGCAATACCGTCCCAGTATGGCGAACACGATTCTTAGACTTCCCGCAGTTAGGGCCCGTACAGGGCTTTCCCGCAGCACGATCTATCTGCGGCTATCTGACGGCTCCTTCCCGCGACCCGTGTCTCTCGGAGCACGAGCAGTGGGCTGGCTTGAGTCCGACATTGAAGGATGGCTCTGCCGCAGAATAGAGCAGAGCCGCGGCGGTAATTCCGCAACCGCGAACCGCGAGGCTCGCTGATGGTGACCGCAGCGGCACCACCGCCGGAAGACTCGCACGCCCCACCAGTCGAGCGGCCGAGCTCGCTTACATCGGTGGACCTGGCCAAATTCATTCACCTTGGCATCTCGGAGGAATTATTAACAAAGGCTCAGGTCCGACGGGTTACCGATCAAGGGGCGCGTGAGCGGTACGGAATTAAGGGGCCAGTAACCAGCGACATGTCCGGCGTCGTGTTCCCGTATTTCAGCATTGCGACTGGCGCCCGCGTATCGGCACGTGTGCGCCGCGATAACCCCGAGATCGAAGCTGGCAAAGAAAAGAACAAGTACAGGTCGGCTTACGCCGACCGCAAACACCTGTACTTCCCGCCCGGCGCCGCAGCCAAACTGCAAGATGTTGATAGTACTGTCGTGCTAGTGGAAGCGGAGAAGTCGGCCCTGGCTCTCACCGCCTACGCCGAGCGCACAGGTGCGAATCTCTTCGCAGTGGGCATGGGCGGCTGCTGGGGATGGAAAGGACGCATCGGCAAGCTAGAAAATGCGCAAGGCGAGCGCGTGGATGAGAAGGGGCCTATCTCCGACCTAGATTGCGTTGACGGTCGCAAGGTGTTTGTGCTCCTTGATAGCAACGCGGCGACCAACCCTAATGTGGAGCAGGCACGGGCTGCGTTGGTGCGCGAACTCTGCAAGCGCAACTGCAAAGTGTTTGTCTGTAATCTTCCGGCGGCCGATGGAGTGAACGGCCCGGATGATTACATTGCCGCATGCGGTGACGAAGCAATGGCGCAGGTCTTTGCTGATGCCCGCCCTGCAGTGGCGAGCTGTGATTATGGCGGCGGTCGCTTCGAGGTAAACGATAGGGGCCTGGTCTACATCGGCCCACCCGACAACGATGGCAACCCCAAACCGCCGCAGTGGATTTGTGCGGCTCTGCACGTGGTCGCCAAGACGCGAGGCCGCAAAAGCGATAACTGGGGCCGTCTCCTCACCTGGCACGATGATGATGGCGTGTTGCATCAATGGGCCATGCCTGCAGAACTGCTGAAAGGCGACGGCACAGACGTGTTGGGCGAGTTGCTCCACCAAGGACTAACCATCGCTCCCACCAACAAAGCACGTAACCTCCTCACCGCATACATTCAGGTCTGGCCTGTGAACGCTCGGGCGCGGTGTGTAGATCACCTGGGATGGTGTAGCACGTCTGACGGGACGGTCTACGTATTACCGGGCGAAGCGATCGGCGATGCCAGCGAGCATGTCGTCTTTCAAAATGCCCATGCCGTCGAACCGGCGTTTGCAGCGGCGGGAACCGTGGAAGATTGGCACACCCATGTTGCCACTCTAGCCCAGGGCAATAGCCGTATGGTGTTCGCCATATCGGCCGCCTTTGCTGGGACACTGCTGGAACCGGATGGTGAGGACTCAGGCGGATTTCATCTTCGGGGGCCGTCATCGACGGGCAAGTCTACCGCCTTGAAACTCTCCGCCTCTGTGTGGGGCAGTCCTCTGTACTGCCGGAGCTGGCGTGCCACCTCGAACGGACTCGAAGGGCTGGCCGCGTTACATAACGATGGTTTGTTGATCCTGGATGAACTGAGTCAGATTGACTTCAGGGAGGCCGGTGAAGCCGCGTATCTATTGGCCAATGGCCGGGGCAAGGCGCGCGCCTCACGCAATGGCACAGCGCGGCCAGCCGCAAGCTGGCGACTGCTGTTCATCTCAGCGGGTGAGGAGTCTCTGTCGGCGCTAATGGCACGCGCAGGGCGAAAGCCAACCGCTGGGCAAGAGATCCGCTTGGCTGAAATCGAGGCGGACGCGGGCGCCGGCATGGGGGCGTTTGAAGAACTGCACGTATATGACAGTCCGGCCGCGCTGGCCGTGGCACTCAGGGATGCTGCGGCCAAATATTACGGGGCAGTTGGCGCGGAGTGGCTTCGGTTGCTAGTGGCGGATAGGACCAAGCTGGCTGTGGTGCTTTCAGACGGCATCCGGCGATTCGTTACTGAGTACGCACCGGTGAACGCTGTTGGGCAGGTTGAACGAGTTGCCCGGCGTTTTGGGTTGGTCGCCGTGGCAGGCGAGATCGCTACACGGTATGGACTGACCGGTTGGCCGCAAGGCGAAGCAAGCAAGGCAGTCGGCAACTGTTTCTCGTCGTGGCTCCAAGGGTTCGGAGTCGGCAACCGCGAAGACCGAGCACTTTTGGCCCAGGTGCGAGCCTTCTTCGAGCACAATGGGGCAAGCCGCTTCCAGGATTTATCCAGCGAAAACCAGCAGGTGATAAACCGGGCTGGATTCTTCCGCAAAGATGCCGACGAAACGCGCGAGTACCTCGTCCTGCCCCAAGCCTTCAGGTCGGACGTATGCGCTGGTTTCGATTCCGCTTCCGCTGCCAAGGTACTACAGCAACACGGCTGGTTAGCTCCTGGCCACAGCGACCGCCCAACTCAAAAGGTCAGAGTGCCGGGGCTGGGTCCGACCTGGGTGTATGTCTTCACCGCGAAGATGTGGGAGGGTGGTGCCGAATGAATCTCGATTTTCTGGATGTTCTCGCAAAGCCTATGCAAAAAACGATGGGAACAGTGGGAACAACGGGAACAAGCGGTATTCATGCGGGTTTGAGCGTTCCCGAGGCTGTTTACGAAGATGGGAACAATGGGAACAAGCTGCTTGGTCCGGCCGCTGGCGCTGACGCTTGTTCCCAAGTGTTCCTAACCTGTTCCCAAGCCCTGGGAACAGAAATCCTCAATGTTTGTGCGACTGTTCCCAACGTTCCCTGTGTTCCCAGGGAGAATGAGCAAGCTTGCAATGATGCAGACGCAGGCAGCCGAGTAAGGAAGGAAGCGGCAGCGATTCAATTGCCTCGCTGGCTTCGCGCACGCTGTATAAGTTCGCGGCAAGCATGGGGCAGCGAGAAATTCTTGTACAGCGATTACAGTGCATGGTGCCAGCAATACCACCAAGCGTCGTGCTCGCAGGCACTGTTCTCCACCATCCTGAGCGAAAGTTTCCAGCGCGATGGAAACGGATGGCAGGGCCTTTGCCTTGCGGTGGACTTTGCGGCAGGCAAGGCTATTGTTAGCAAGCCCATCTGTCCCTTGCCGCTGGCAACGACGAGAGTGCAATGAGAACGGAGGAAACAAACCCGAGAGCAGAACCACCCTTCCCCATCGGCGCCAACGTGCGACTGAAGTACTGCGACTGCGACGAACTCGGCGCGGTTGAGGGCTTCGAGAGCGGGCGCGTGGTTGTCTTTTGGCCGCTATGGAATCGGCGGGGACGTTACATGCCCGAATCTCTGACACTGGCGGAAGGCATATGAACGGAAAGGCGAAAAAGCCAAGCCTGGGCAGGCACAAGCGCAACTGCTCCGTATGTTCCCACCCGCACCGTGCCGAGATCGAAGCGGCTTTTGTCTCGTGGCGCAGTCCAGCTGCCATTGCACAAGAGTACGGACTGGCAGATCGAGCCAGCGTGTACCGCCACGCCCACGCTTTTGGTCTGTTCGTGAAGCGGCAAAGGAATATCCGCGTGTCCCTGGAGTGGATCATCGAGAAAGCCGCCGAGGTTGATCCCACCGCTTCTGCCGTCGTGGCCGCCGTCCAGGCCTACAGCAAGATCAATTCAATGGGGCAATGGATCGAGCGTAGCGAACACCTCGACATGAACGCGCTGTTCGAGCGCATGTCAACCGCTGAGCTGGAAGCCTATGCCCGCGACGGCACCCTGCCGGGCTGGTTCACTGACGTGACGGCTGGCCGGACAGCAACCAACAATCAGTTAGAGCCGACGGAGGCACCAGGGTCCATTTACCGGCGCCTGACCGCAACACCAACCGACAGTGCGGAAACTGATAACCATGAAAAATCAAAAAGTTAGAGGCTCGGTACCCGCAACAAATTCAGGTCCTAAGCTGGCCGATTTACCACTCGGAAGTTTAGAGTCGCGGGTGGCTGCAAGGGCGATGGCCCAGGCACGTGCCGCACAGGACGCGAAGGCGCCAACCATCTACGGGGCGCTCGGGGCGACTGCAGGACACCCATTAGAACCGGTGCAGATCTACGACTACGCCACCAGACTGCCCATAATCGGCGACACGACGGTAAACGGAACCCGATCTGCCGCGGGACCGCCAGCGGCGATGCCGTCGAAGTCTGATGAAACACTCCTATCCGAAGCAGCACGGCGCGAAGAGATCGTGGTCGAGATTGAACTCGATGGCGGAACTTCGACCGCGCGGACGCGGACGCATTCGGAGATTGAAATCACAATTCCTGACTGAGGCCCTAGGACGAGAACGCAGGAGGGAGTCTGTGAGCGCATAGCGCCAACGAAAATGACGACAGCGTATCAAATAAATTAAACGTTAATGTGGCAGGGCAGGCTCTTATCGCCGAGCTGCATCTACAGCATTTGCAACAAACCAGAATAGCCCCGATTTGCGCGATTTCAACAATGCCTTTCGATCAGAAATAGTTTGGTCCCATCCACGGAGAGCGTCCTCGTACTCGGGAATCAGCTCTTCCAAGGCAATTGAGTCGTAACCGCAAGGCGGCTGTAGATTGGTGTTCTTCCATCGTTTAGGGTTGTCCAGCATGTCGAGACAGACCCGGAGAGCGCGGAGTTGCATCTCCACAGACTGGCGCTTCTGATAGAACCCCTCCAGTTGCTTTACATCGTAGTGGTATTCCCACCCAACAAACGCCAGCACCAACGTTGCCACGCCAAGTATAGCCAAAGCGAAACGAACCACGGTTGCCGTACTATTCATTGGGCCAGTCATAAAGTCCTCTCCAAGTTCTATTCATGCTTGCCCTTCGACCAAGCCCAATCCCCATTGCGCCAACGTGTCGCCCTGCTCGGCGGCCTTCCGGTACCATGCTGCCGCCTGAGCGTAATCCTGCGTCACTCCTTTGCCTAGGTCATACGCGGCTCCAAGAAACGCTTGTGCCGTAACATAACCCTGTTCAGCGGCCTTGCGGTACCAGTAAACCGCTTGAGCGTCGTCCTGCAAGACACCTTCGTCATTGGCATACGCCACGCCAAGTCTGTGCTGAGCCCTAGCGTCGCCCTGCTCGGCGGCCTTACGGTACCAGCGGACTGCCTCCGCTTCGTCTTTCGGAACACCATCGCCAAAGCCATACATCAAGCCAAGGTTGAGCTGAGCCACTGCGTGCCCCTGCTCAGCCGCTTTGTGGCACCAACGAACAGCCTCTGCTTCATCTTTCGCAACGCCTTGACCATTGCCGTACATCGCACCCAGGTTGTACTGAGCGCGTGCACACCCCTGTTCGGCAGCCTTGCGAAACCAATAGACCGCTTGTTCATGATCCTGCGGCACGCCGAAGCCTCTAACGTAGGCGTCGCCAAGCCAGAAAGCTATAACCACATGATCGGGATCATATTCGAGCCGCGATTGAAACAGTCCACAGCCTCTGCATAGCTGCGCTGGTCCCAGAGTTCTTGTCCCATCTTGAGCCATGCATCTGCCTGTTGTTTGGCGAGTACGTCATGTAGTCCTCGCTTGGCGAGCGCCGCTGGCCCAGCGTGCGCGAGAGCAGACGAGGACGCTGGGACCAATGCGACCGTCTTGTCCTCGCTGTTATTCATGGCGTATCGCCCTTTGCGGAGCGGGATTCAAAGCGCCGACGCGCCAGTTCGACCCGACTCTTCACGTCTTTTGCCATCTCCGCCAGTAGGTCCCGTCCGTCTTTCCCGACCTGTTCCGCCTTCGCCTTCAACTTGGCAATCTCGGAGTCAATCGAACTGGTGATTTCCAGTTCAATTTGGGCGAGCCTGTTCCGAACCTGCTTGATCTGCCGGATGACACGTTCTAAATCCGCTGCAACACCGGTCCCTTTAACCGATTCAGGACTGCTCTCGTACTCCTCGATGATTCTCCGCAGCGCATCCGTATCACCCTGTTGATAAGCGCGATTCACCTCTTTCATCAGGTGTTCGCGCCATCGGCGGTCTGTGTCATCTGTGGCAAGGTCTGGATGGACACGTCTGGCGGCCTCCCTATAAAGGCTCTTCAATTCCGCAGAAGGCTTAAATTCTTTCGACTCGGCGGCCTCGCCGTGAGCAGCAGCTTGTGACTCCTCTGCCTGCGCGCGAGCCTGTGCGCCCCGGAACGAGCTTCCTCGCTTCCATCCTGCTCGGCAATCGTTTCGGCAATCTTGGCATTCCAGTCGTCAAGTTCGGCGTATAGCGTCCCGACCTGTCGGAGATACTGCCCCTCGAAGGCTGCGAGCTCGGCCCTCATATTCGCCAGGAACAGTTCCTGTTCCGCGAGTTGGTTTTGCAGCAGCACCAATTCGTCCCGCTTCTTCGCGAGCTCTTCTTCCGCGGGCGACAGTTGACAAGTAATTTCTGTGTGCATCGGGTAGTGCCCTCCACGTTGCAAAGTAAACAGAGCAGTGGGATGGCTCCGGATTATATCCGATTTTGGGATATTTGCTCATTGACAGGAATAATCCAGCCACTTTGAAAGATGCGGATTACAGACGGCGCTATCGGCTGTTCCTGGAGCGGTTAAAGCAGGCCCGCGTTGAGGCCGGGCTTACGCAATGTGATGTTGCACGGCATCTGCGGCGCCCACAATCGTTTGTGTCAAAAGCTGAATCGGGCGAAAGGCGTTTGGATCTCATTGAAGTCGACGAACTCGCCCGGCTATACCGCAAGCCAATTGATTTCTTCCTGCGCATCGACTGAAAGGACTCTCGAACTCGGTACCGTAGGCGCTGGCCAAGGCGCCGTTTACAGGCCAAGAAGCTTAATCGGAGATCCTGAAGTTCGGAAAGGTTTGCCGGAGAACCGGAACCGGCGAGTACCTCCAGCAGCCGTTGACGGAATTCACTCATTCAATTAGGAAAAGAGCCGCTGAAGTGGATTTGAACGGCTTGGTCATAGGCGTTCGATCGAAAGGTGTGCGTACCGGTCTTCCAGTTATGATCCCAATTCGTACCGCGGTTAGCTTGCTCCACCGCCTCTTTGTGAATTTTGTTGAGCAAGATAGCATCTCGTGCTATCTCCGCCTGCACTTCAAAAAACAACGGTTGCCTCGTCGAGAATACCCCCAGTTTCTTGACGTCGGCGTTTATCTTCCATTGCGTCAGGTAAATGGCCTTATTTTCAAGATCGAAGAGCAATTTAATCTGCTCCGCTTTTGCGACCACTGACGGAAAGTGTATAGACAATGTCTTCTTCGAAGCCGCTCTAACAGCTTCTTCTACCATCGCATCGCTGAGCGCGTCGGCCGCCGTGGATACTCCCTCCCTTAGGTCTCAGCGATTAAGTTATCAGGCATCGCGATTAGTCGTTAGCTTGCCGAAAGCGGCCGCATCAGAAGTCATCCACGTCGGGAATGGATGTGAACGAGATTCGCGTGGGGGCGGAGTCGAGCACCGAGTGAATCCCGCCGAAGTACACAGCGTTCTGCCCATACCGCTGGTTCAACTCATCGGCGACCATGCTAATCCGGTATCGCTTTTCGTCGTCCTCGAATAAGGAAAGTGTGTGCAGTTCATCCGGCACGAGATTGAACAGCCATACGCCAACCTGCAATGGCTCCTGTGCTGGACAAGAATTCCACAACTTTGTCAGGTGCCGCTGGAGGATAACAGTGTCCCGGCATTCGTGGATTCGCATGTGAGCCTTCCACGTGGGGACATCCACGCCTTCGCCGCCGAATCTCGTTGGACGCTTCTTCAAGAACTCCACGACCGAACCAATACCACCAGCCCACATCTTCAGTTTCCGCAGATTCGCGGCTGAGATGTGCAGCAGCTTGAGGGCCACGCAAAACGCTTGTTCCCGTGTCCGATACTTGGGAGCAAGAACGTGCTGCTTGCCGTGGCTCTTCCGTTTGAACTCCGGGTCGTGGAAGTCGGCTCCGCGCAGCCAATGCCAAAGCCGCTCTCCAAGGACGCTGTTCCATATGCCCCGCATCTGCCCCGGCGAAAGCTGACATAGCTGCTCGACCGTGGTTATCCCGCTGTTGTGAATTCGCTTCTCCATGGCGCGACCGACGCCAACCAAGTCCGACAGCTTCAGGCAATAGAGAGCTTGCGGCAAATCGCGCAGCAGGAAAACCGTCAGCCCATCCGGCTTGCACAAGTCGGCGGCGATCTTCGACAGGTATCGGTTGGGAGCCAGCCCGACTGAACAGCGCAGGGTATCTCCTACGGTGCGGAGAGCCTGTTTGATATCGACAGCGATGGTTGTGGCATTGGGCAGGGCACGTTCCCTCCCGATCAACCTGCACGCCATCTCGTCCACCGACATAACGTTGGTGACCGGGATACAAGAGTTCACGGCCTCGACGATGCGCTGGTGATACTCGACGTAGAGTTTGGGCCGCGCCTCGACGAGTTGAAGATGCGGGCATAGCTGCTTGGCCTCTTCTACGTTGATGCCCGTCTTGACGCCGTATGCCTTTGCTTCGTAAGAGGCGGCGATACAGCAGGTGTGCTCGGTGATGAGGGGGACAATGCCGATGGGACGGCCCCTCAGTTCCGGGCGCTCCTGTTGCTCGACCGAA
>Ga0181524_10002522_pt1 | contig 18661 bp, 16 predicted proteins | sample PEATcosm2014_Bin_34_FD_119761 | JGI IMG/M metagenome (GOLD analysis project Ga0181524, IMG submission 119761) | Peatland microbial communities from MTU Mesocosm Facility, Houghton, MI, USA - PEATcosm2014_Bin05_60_metaG | ecosystem: Environmental > Terrestrial > Soil > Wetlands > Peat | place...
CTACATGTACGCGCAGCCGGGCAAGAAACTGATCTTCATGGGCGGCGAGTTCGCCCAGTGGCGCGAGTGGCACCACGACGAGAGCCTCGACTGGCACCTGCTCCAGTACGCCCCGCACCAGGGGATGCACAACTGGGTGCGCGACCTGAACCGGTTCTACCGCAACGAGCGCTCGATGTACGAACTGGAGTTCACGTACGACGGCTTCGAGTGGGTGGACTGCAACGACGCGGAGAACAGCGTCATCAGCCTGATCCGGAAAGGGCGCACGACGAGCCGCGTCACGCTGGCGGTCATGAACTTCACGCCGGTGCCGCGATTCAACTATCGGGTCGGCGCGCCGTGGGGCGGAATCTGGCGCGAGGCGCTCAACAGCGACGCGAAGGAGTACGGCGGAAGCGGACTCGGCAACGCCGGCTCCGTCGAGGCCGAGGCGATCCCGCAGCACGGCCGGCCGTTCTCACTCTCCATCACGCTCCCGCCGCTCGCGGCGCTCTACTTCACGGCCGGGTAAGCCGCCGGCGCACCGCTCGAAACTCGGCGTCAGTGTGCTTTCCCTTCGTCCTTCGCCGTTCGCTCCCCCTCCGGTCGAGTCGCCAGCCGGTAGATTCGACCGTCCGGCTCTTGCGAGACGAGCGCTCCGGGCAATGCCGCTTTGATCTCGTCCTCGGAAGGGTAAGAGACCAAATCCTCCCCGTTGAAATACGCGAAGACCCCGCCGCGCTTTTCGAGCCGCTCCGACATTTCGGCGATCTCGGCGGAATAGCGCGCGTTGGCTTTCAGCGTGATGATGTTATACTTCTCGGGGACTTTGCACGACGCCCTGCCCGCGACGATGTAGACAGGCAAGGGGTTGTTGGTATAGATCGCCGCCTCCGGCGGGAGCTTTCTGATTTCGCCGATTATCCGGGACGTTTGCCAGGCGCGGCTCTGGAAGCCTTCGCCCTGCCGCGCAGCCCGGCCGGCCCACCGCAAGGCGCTGAGCGAATAGAAAACGCCGAACGCGACGCACAGAAGCACAACCGCAGTCGCGAGGACCCGCCGGCCTTTCAACGCGGGCAGCAGCCAGTTCATTGCGCACAGCGCGAGCAGAAGGAACGCCGCGTACAGCGGAGACAGTATGCGGCTGTCCGGCACCGTCGAGGCGTCGAGAAATGAAAGCGACACGACCAGGATCAGGCCATAGCAGACCACGTAAGCGATCAACAGGTGCGGCAGAAAGCGCAGGCGGCCTGTGGCGTTGTCCTCCGGGACATGGACGGTCTCTCGCCTTAGCGCCAGGAAGCAGGCCAGCGCCACGCCGGCCGCCACGAGCAGCAGGTTCGCCATGCGGACCGGATCGTGCAAGAGGGTCAGCTCCGGCCGGGAATCGGGGACCAGCCATCGCGAGAGGACGTACAGGATCGGCGCGAACGGTTTTTCGGTCACGGGATGAACGGAGAACGCTCGTCCGGTTGAGCTGCCGCCCGCGCGGGCATTCCTGACCAGCCACAGCGCCATGCCCAGGCAACTGATGGCTCCAAACAGGACCGCGTCGGCGATCCTGCGCGCCCAGCGCCTTTGGCCGAGGAAACAAAGTCCCAGAAGCCCCGCCCCGATGAACGCCGCGCCGACATAGCGGGTCAGAAAAGCCAATCCCGCGCACACCGCCGAGGCCAGCAGATAAGTCCGCTTGGAATTATCGAGGTATCGCGCCAGCAGGCAGATTCCGAGAAGCCCGAAGAAGAACGCCTGCGGCTCGGTCCACGCCATGGCGTGGATTTGAATCATGACCGGCGAGACGAGGATCAGCGCCGCCCCGAACCCGGCCAGCCAGGCGTTCCGGGCGCTATACGCGTACAAGATCGCGCCGGCTACCAGGATGTTTCCCGCGAACAGCGCGCCGTTCAGCCATCGCGCCGCGTCCAGCGGGTCCGCCCCTGTGAGCCCGATCGCGGCCAGCAGCGACGGGTAGAGCGGCGGCCACTCGATCATCGGCCTGAATCCGCCGCGACCGTTCTCCCAGACCAGGCCGAGGCCTCTGTCAAGGTTGCGCGCGGCCCAAATGTAACCGACCGAGTCGTTGGACACCCCGATGCCGCGCTGCGTTGCGAACGCCTGGAAGAGGAAACCCATAACGGCTATGACGATCAGCAGCCAGAGGAAGTTTCTCTTCTCCACTATCGCTATTCCCTCCGGGAAAAGTCGCGCCGCTCCGAAGGCGGCCTCCCTGGGCCGCTCCGCATCAGGGTAATCGTGCGCCCTCGCGAAGTCAAACCGGATCGCTGAAGCGCGGCCTGGCCGCCGAGAGGGCGAAGAAGCCTCTCTTGACACCGAATCCCGCAAAACGTACAACCATTTTGATCGCCGGCGTTGTCCGCATCGTCCGGAGCAAGGAAGTTTCGCGGGAACTGTGATTTGCCCTGCGCTCGCGCTGTTACTATGGCCTTCCTGCGGCTTGTCGTCCGTGATTTGAGCTTCTCTATGTTCATCCGTGGTCAATGGTGAACGGGCCGATGACCGGAGAGACCGGGCAGGGCGAACGAAAGAGCCTCTGGCGGAAAGTCGCGCGGTCCGCGGCCGTCGTCGCGGTCCTCTGCCCGCTGGTGATCGCCGGCGCATCGGCCTGGGTGAAATTCTCGGCCGTCGGCCGAACTTATGACGATCCGGAGGCCATGCCGCATCGGCGCGTGGGGCTGGTGCTCGGCTGCCCGAAGATCCTCGCGCACGGGCGGCGGAACTTTTTCTTCCGGTATCGCATCGAGGCGGCGGCGACGCTCTTTCAGGCCGGGAAGGTGGACTATCTGCTCGTGAGCGGCGACAATCTCTCGGCCGGCTGCACCGAGGCGGCCGATATGCAGGAGGCCCTGATCGGGGCCGGCGTGCCGGCCGGAAAAATCTATTGCGACTTCGCGGGCCTGCGGACGCTGGACTCGGTCGTCCGCGCCCGGGAGATTTTCGGGCAGACGGAGCTGGCGATCATCTCGCAGAAGTTCCACAACGAGCGCGCGATCTTCCTCGCGAAGCGCCACGGCCTTGACGCGATCGGATTCAACGCGCGGACGCTCGGCGGGCTGCACGACTTCACGAGTCTCTGCCGGGAACAGTTCGCGCGCGTGAGGGCGGTGCTGGACGCGTACCTGCTGGACACGCAGCCGAAGCTCCTCGGCGACAAAGTCCGGATCGGAAACGGCGCAAAGTAATCCGAACGCTGGCCGCCCGCCGCCGTCTTGGGTATAATCGCCGGCGCCGCGCGGGCATGGACGGTTTCAGGGAGAAAGGAGAAAGTTCATGGCGCATACGTTCGAGGAGCTCAAAGGGATGACGGTCGCCCAACTTCGCGAGATCGCCAAGGATGTCCAGAGCGAGCTGCTGCAGGGCTTCATGACGATGCACAAGGATCACCTGCTGCCGGCATTGTGCAAAGCGTTGAACATCGAAGGGCACGCTCACCACGTCGCCAAGCTCGCCGACAAGGCGAAGGTCAAAGCGCAGATCCGCGATCTGAAGAAGCAGCGCGACGCCGCCCTGGCGGCGCATGACGCCAAGAAGCTGGCGCAACTTCGGCCGCTGCTGCACGCGCTCAGGCGAAAGCTGCGCAGGGCGGCGAAGTGAGCTTAGTCAGTCACCACCAAGACGCCAAGGCACCAAGAACGGATTTCCCGAAGACAAGGATTCCTTCCGTCCTTGGTGCCTTGGTGTCTTGGTGGTGAAGAAGCCGTCGGAGATTGAATTCAGTGGAGGCGCACGATGAACAAAGCCACGCTGGCGATGCTGAAGGAGCTGACCGAAGCGCACGGGGCGCCGGGCTTCGAGGAGGAGATCCAGTCGGTCATCAAGAAGCACCTGCCTCCGCGGACGCGCATCGAGTACGACCGCCTCGGCAGCATCGTCTGTAAGAAAGAGGGCGCGAAGCCGGAACCGCGGATCATGATCCCGGGCCACATGGACGAGATCGGGTTCATGGTGAAGATGATCACCGGCGAGGGCTTCATCAAGTTCGCGCCGCTGGGCGGCTGGCCGGACCAGGTGGTGCTCTCGCAGCGCGTGGTGATCCGCGGGAGCAAGGGCGACGTGCCCGGACTCGTCGGCTCGAAGCCGCCGCACCTCATGTCGCTGGAGGACCGCGCCAAGCTGGTCAAGAAGGAGGAGATGTTCATTGACGTCGGCGCGAAGGACAAGAAGGAGGCGACGGAGAAACTGGGAATCCGCGTCGGCGACCCGATCGCGCCCGATTCGCCGTTCGGCACGCTGAAGAACAGAAAACTGCTCGTCGCCAAGGCGTGGGACGACCGCGTCGGCTGCGGCCTGTTCGTGGACCTGCTCAAGGCTCTGCAAGGCCAGGACCATCCGAACACCGTCTACGGCGTCGGCACCGTTCAGGAGGAGGTCGGCACGCGCGGCGCCAAGACCTGCGCGGACGTGGTCAACCCGGATATCTGCATCGTGGTCGAGTCGGGCATCGCCGGGGACATGCCGGGCATGAAACCGGAGGAGGCGCAGGCCAAACTCGGCGGCGGGCCGCTGATCTACGTGCTCGACGGCGGCATGATCGCCCATCGGCGGCTCCGCGATTTCGTCGTGCGCGTCGCCGAGAAAAAAAAGATCCCGCATCAGTTCAGCCTGATGGAGGGCGGAGCGACCGACGGCCGGCCGATCCACGTCCACGCCCGCGGCGTGCCGGCGCTTTTCATCGGCGTGCCGGTCCGCTACATCCACTGCCACGCCGGAATCCTGAACGCCGACGATTACGACCACACCGTCTCGCTGCTGGTGGAGACCGTGAAGCGGCTCGACGCGAAGGCCGTGGCCGAGATCACCGGAGGCGCATGAGCGGGGCGGCTACGGGGCGACGATCTTCCGCGCCAGGAACCAGGTCGGGCGGTCGCGGCGGCTGTAGTCCAGGTACAGGATGAAGCGCTCGCCCTTCGCGTCGCGGACCTCGAAGCCGCGCCGGTGCCTGCGGTTGTACCAGCGGCGGCTGTGCGGCGGAAGGTCGCCGTGCCCGGCGTCCACCCACTCTCGGAGCACCTCGGCCACCTCGCGGGCTTCGCCGCGCCAGCGGAACCGCACCGGCCGCGGCGAGTCCGGCGAACATTCCACCTCGACCGCTTCGCCGATGAACTCGTCCATCTCGGGCGCACCAACGTTTCCGGCAAGTGACACGCGCGGCGAGCCGCTTTTATAACCGGTTTCAAACCCTCGTGATCTTACTCTTACTCGTAATCCTAATCGCCGTTTTCCGTTTCAGCCGAACGAAGGCTGAGTACGGTTAGGATTACGATTATGAAGAACGAACAGCGCGCTCGGCGCAGCCAGGCTGGGCTGGCTTCTCTTCCGCCGCTTCACTTCGGCATGTTCTTCATTTCGGACGGGCTCTCCGGCGCGATGTATCCGGGCGGCTCGACGGTGAACGCGAGTGCCTCGTACCACGTCCGGTTCTCCGGCTTCGACAGGAACTTCCGGCCGTACTCGATATCCGCCTGTACGCCGCCCTTCATGCGCGGCAATTCGATGAACTTGCCGGCGATCCAGCCGCGGGCGACCGGCCCGCCCTGCCAGTTGTGGTTCAGCCCTTTGAGCCGCTCCGACTGGCCGCGCGGACCGTAACAGAACTCGGCGACCTTGTCATTGAACGGGGCCAGCCCCGCGCACATGTACTCGCCCTGCATGTACTGGTCCGACCGAGTGCCGTCCACGCGCGCCCACTGCGGATTGTCCATGCTCCCGTTCCAGCACTCCGTGACTTGCGTCTTCACGAACCGCTCCATGTCCGTCTTGTCGAAGACCACGCCGAACTCGTACAGCCGCACCGCCTGCGACAGCGTCGAGCTGTAGTAGCCGCCCGTGTGCTCGACGCCGATCCAGTGTTTCCATTCGTTGGGGCTGCCCGGCTTCACGTCCCACGCGCCAGCCGGGTCCCAGTAATGCCATTCGTAATGGCCGTCCTTCAGGTGCAGGCAGTGCTTGTAACGCGTCCCGAGCAGGATCGCCTTCTTCATGTAATCGTCGTTGCCGGTGACGCGATAGAGCTGCAGGTAGGCGTTGATGATGATGGAGTGCTTGTTGTGCGGCTGAGTCAGAGAGGCCTTCACGTCGAGCAGGCCGGATTCGGTCCGGAAGATCGCGCCGGTCGGGCCGAGCTCCACGAAGTTGCCGCCCATTCGATTCTCCTCAGGGCGGCCCTGAGCGAGGCCGAACGGGCCGCCGGTCTCCCATTTGCGGATGAGCTGATGTTCGGCCAAATCAAGATACTGCGCGGCTTTATCGCCGAACTTGCGTTGGAGGGCCGGGTCCGCACGCACGAGCTCCACAAAATGCGCTATGGTCGCGCTGATGGAGTAGCCGGTGATCATCACCGGGACCTTCAAATCGGGGTGGGCCGGGTCCTGGAAAGTCGGCAGCGGCTTGCCGTACCAGTCCAGATAGCCGCCCGGCCCGGTCGTCAGCGCCGAGCGCATGGTGTCGAAGACCTGCACGAACATGTCGAGGTACTTCACATCGCCGGTCATCTCATACGCCGTCAGCGGCATCGCGGCGAACGGGTTGATCTCCCAGGTAAACCCCTCCGGCTCATCGGCGGCCTTCTTCTTGCAGTACTCGGCGGTGATTTCGCTGGGCGCATTGTCCACGTGCTTGAGGAAGCTCTCCACGATCTGCTTGTCTTTGGCGTCGGTGATCTCGACCGGCCCGCTTGCCCAGGCGCGGCAAGCCAGCGCGAGGACGAATCCGCCCGCGAGAAATCTCCACATCATGCCCATGTTTTCTCTCCTCTTTTCATATCAGGATATCAGGGCGAAGTCAGGCCAGGATTTTAGCACAACAGCAAGAGGGTGTCCATAGGGGACGAGCAGAACAGGTTTCAAAAACTGTAATCGCAATCTTGCTCGTAATCGTAATCGCCGATTTCGTCGCAGTCGGCTCCCGTAGCCTACCTTCGACGATTTCGGCTGCACCTGATACACCCGGTTTTGTCCGTAACGATGAAGGCGTCCCTACGTTCTCTTTGACCTTTCCAACCTTAACGTCACGAGGTTACGGAGGTCGGGGCATTGGACACGAATAGTATCGCCCTCCCACCACGGAAGATTACCGCCAAATTGAAATGTTAGCAAATTCGGAAAGATGTTATGATAAAAGAACCCGCATAACCCCGCTGGATTATGACAGCTAATTTCAAAAGTATCGCCTACCTGATGACCAGCATTGCACTTCCCCTTCATTTCGCTCACGGTCGCTACCACTATGTAACCTACTCCTGCGTCTCTTGCCATTGCCTCATATCTCCTTTTCTATTCCCAGACTAATGGTAGGGAGACCGGGGCTGTTGAAAAAGTCGCATTTCTCTTCGAAACGCCGTCGCAGGCCAATACCCCGCGTTACAAACACCTCGAAAAGCCTAAGTTTCGTAGGTCGGGCAATCATGCCCCCCGGCTTTTTCAACAGCCCCACAATCAGGCCTTCGCAGCCCACACATTGTAGTTGTTACTCACAGTGCAATCGAAATCGTTAGGGATATGTGAATGTAAATTCTGAAAGAAGCATCGAAAGGACTCCCGAAAAGCTTTGGGCAACTTGGGGATATTCCTTTCCAAATAATCATCAATATTGCCTCTGAGCCACACAGCGTCAACCTGTTCCCCCGGACCCTGGAAGCTTTCGCGGATTGCATAGCCTATCTCCGCAAGCCAACGCATGGCCCACGTCAGGGGCATCTCAAGGCCTGCAGAATATTCGCCGATCAGGCAGTCTACAGCGCAGGATGCTCGGCGCCATTCCTCAAGGAAAGGGTCATAACCCTTGTCAGGCTCCTCGGGTGAATCGGCGAGAAGAAACAATTGGCCGGATGGCCGCAGGGCACGATATAGGTTATGCAGGATACGATAATCTTCGTCGAAGTCCTTTGGATCCAGCCCGGGACCGACGTAGTTGAGCACGATTATGTCGGCGCACGCATCTTGCAGCAGTCCAGCGCGGCTCAAATCACCGACGATAAAGCTGACTTTACTGGTCAGCCCTGCAAGCCCTATACTTGCTTGCGCCTCTGCGATCGCCTCCGGATCCATGTCCACAGCCACTACCTTCTCAGCACCAGCGGTCAAGAGCTTCGGCACAAAGTGTCCCGACCCGCAGCCAGCGTCCATGACGATCTTGCCATGTAGGTCGGTTCTCTTGAACAGCCACGAACGCGGATCCCCCTGTTGCATATTCGTCTTCATACTATGCCCTGTGCAACATCCTGAGTTAGAGTATCATCAAGTAAGACGTAACCCGCAATCTCACAGATGGCCACCGTCCGCATGACAGTGAGCCATCAAACGTCGTATTCTGACCATCAGAATCCCGCGTGTCAAGAAAATTATCGGCGGCGGCCCGCTTACGGGTTGACTGGGTGGCCGAATTCCAGCGCCGGGGGTATAATCGGCGCCGCTTCCGGGCGGGATTTCTCGATGGTGAATTGGACCGATGATTATCGAAGGCGTGGTTCTCGGGCTTCTCGCGGCGGTGTGCCAGTCGCTGTGCTACCTGTTCTCGCGGCGGTTCGTGACTCGGCAGATGAACCGTTCGAGCGTGCTGTTCGCGCTCTCGCACGCGGAGATGGGCGTGATGGCCGTGGCGCTGCTGCCGTTCTGCTACAGCGCGGAGATCTGGAACGTCCGCGCGTACGCCTGGCCGCTGGCCGGGTCGGTCACCTTCTACCTCACCGGGCAGGCCTTCCTGTTCCGCGCGGTGAAACTCACCGACGCCTCGCGCGTGTCGCCGCTGCTCGGGCTGAAACTCCTGGTCCTGTCCTTCACGGCGGTCTTCCTGTTCTCGGAACGGATCACGCCGCTGCAGTGGCTGGCCGTGGGGATCAGTCTCGCGGCGGCGGTGGGGCTGAACTACTCCGGCGGCGGCATCCCGCGGCGCGGCCTCCTCGCTATCGGCGGCGCGTGCGTGGCCTACGCGTTCTCCGACCTGAGCATCGTGGCGATGACGAAAGTCCTCGCGCCCCACCACGAGATCAGGGGCATCCTGCTGGGCGCGTGCCTGGCGTACATCATCTGCGGCGGAATCGGCGCGCTGCTCACGGGCGCGGGCGCGCCCGAGGACCGGACGCTTCAGAAGTGGAAGGATGCGCTGCCGGTGGCGCTGACGTGGTTCGCCGCGATGATCTTCCTGTTCATCTGTTTCCGGCTGCTCGGAGCGGTGTTCGGGAATATCGTCCAGTCCATGCGCGGTCCGTTCTCGATCCTGTTCGGAGCGGCGCTCGCGGCGCGGGGGCACGTGCATCTCGAATCGGAGGTCAGCCGCTGGACTCTCGCGCGGCGGCTGGCAGCCGCCCTGCTCATGTGCGCGGCCATCGCGCTGTTCGCGTTCGAGCGCGCGAGGCTCGGATCTTGACCGGGTTCGGCGGGCGTCCGTTGAGAAAAGCCGTCTTCAACACGGAGGCACGGAGTAACTTCCCAAGGATTTTAAGAGCCTGATTTCTTCTCCGTGTCCTTCTCCGTGTTCTCCGTGCCTCCGTGTTGAAAGAAGGTGGGGACGTCTCCGCGCGTCGCGGAATCAGATCACCTCCAGATAGTCCTTCTCCGGCAGCTTCGGGAACGGCGCGGTCGGCAGCGTCTGGTACCAATAGGCCACCGACGCGATGTCGTCCTGGAGCGGCAGGTAGCGCCCGCTGCCGTCCGTGCGCCAGCCGAGCGCCTGGATCGTCACGCGCAGGTCTTTCTCGAACCGGATCGGGTCCATGATGTGCCAGCGGTACATGCCGAAGCGCTGCTGCGAGGAATAACGCCCGTCGGGCCGGATCACCTGGTGCAGCCCGGCGTAGGGGGTGCAGAACTCCCAGTACTGCTTCGTCTCCTGGTTCTCGAAATCATAGGAGCCGCAGAAATAGTCCTCCGTGCCGGTGCCGCAGATCGTCGGAAACTCGCCGTCGCCGTCCATAAAGAACTTGATCTCGCCCTCGCCCCACCAGCCGCAGTTGTTGACGCCCCAGGCCATGGCCGTGCCCACGTAGTGCCCGCGCCCGCGGACGCCGTCCAGAATCGTATAGAGCTGCCTGTACGGCAGCGGGTTCACGCGGCGGAATTGCGCATGGAAGCAGGCGGCGTCGTCGGGAACCTCGGTCAGCGTGTAGTCCACCTGATAGAAAAGGGTGGATTCTTCGAGGCCGATGTTCGTCAACGTGATCCGGCACCGTTTTCGGAACGGCATCTCCCAGTAACAGTTGAACGCGCTGCCGGGATTGACGCAGACCGGCAGAGAATTCAGCAGCGCGATTTTCTTCCAGCCCTGGCCGAAGAAATCGCCGACCGGGCATTCGACGGAGGGTTGCTCCTGCCCTTCCCAGTAGATGCGGAGGATGTGGAAGCGCCAGGGCGGGCTGTCGGTCAGCCAGATGTGTTGAATCGCGCCGGGGCCGGCGATGTCGGCCATGACGAACGTCTGGCCCGGCGCGATCCGAACATAGGGCGAGACCTTCCAGCCCCGGCCGAGTTCCTTGGCCGCGCGCGCCGCCGGGCCGTCCACGGACATGCCCGCCCTGCCCTTCTCGCCGGTGAAGTTTTCCGCGCAGATCGAACGCGTCTTCGCGCTGGAGAGATTCGCCAGATTTCCGAGGCTCATTCCGAGTCCGTTGAATGCCATCGTTTCGCTCCTCAGAATTGCAGGAAATGGACTGCCAGCTCCGATCAGCATCATATGCCTTTTTCACGCGATGGCGCAACTCACGCGCCGAGCGGATGTGGGACGGCGATTGAAGGACGCGGGAGGAAAGAGGTACAATCCTCCCGCCGAGGGTTCACCTGTTTGGGTCAAAGGAGAGGCGCAATGGATTTCTTCGATGCCGTCAAGGCGCGCTACAGTTATCGCGGACGCTACAAGGCCCAGCCGGTGCCCGACGAGCACCTGCGAAAGATTGTCCAGGCCGGCCTGGACGCCCCTTCAGGCTGCAACCTGCAGACGACGGAGTTCGTGATCGTCACGGATCCGAAGAAGATCAAGCAGTTGGCCGGGCTCGTCGGGCGCCAAAACATGGCCAGCGCGCCGGCGGTCATCGTGGCCGTTTGCGATATCGAGGCGAACGTCGAAGGGATGCGCTTCTGGGTCGAGGACTGCGCGGCGGCGACCGAGAACGCGCTGCTGGCCATCGCGGCGCTGGGCTATGCCTCGTGCTGGATTGACGGCGCGCTGCAGCGCGAGGGGCGCGCGGAGAAGGCCGCAGCCCTCCTCGGCGTGCCGCGGTCGCGGATCGTGCGGATCGTCCTGCCGGTCGGCGTCCCGGACGAGCCCGGAACGCGGCAGGCCAAAAAGCCCTTCTCCGAGCGCGTCTGGTCCAACGCGTACAAGGCGTAGTACAGCGTTTCAGAAGTCCGTACCGACTTCTGAAACGCTGTACGGCGCGGGAGGTTTGGAGAGCCGCGGAAGGCCCTCCAAGGAGGTGCCGCGCGACGAGTAGGAGCGCATTTTGGCACGCGGAAAGACGCGACGCGAAGGAGCGTCTTGGAGCGCCATAGGGGCGAAGCCCCTGTGGAAGACAGCATTTCATAAGTCCATACGGACTTATGAAATGCTGTACTTAGAGGCTTTTACCCCTCCGTCCGCGCTTTCCAGATCGTGTTCGCCACGAGCGTCAGAAGGATGATGGCGGCGCCGATAATGGAGTTGCGCGGCGGGACGTCCGCGATGAAAAGCCACGCCCAGAACGGACAAAGCACCGGCTCGATCAGCGTCAGCAGCGAAGCCTCGACGGCCGTGATGCGCCGAAGCGCGCCCTGGAACAGGAAATAAGCCAGCCCGATCTGGAACACGCCCAGCCAGAGGATCTGCGCGCCGCTCCGAAGGTCCGGCCAGACGAACCCTTGCGGGCTGCGGCACGCGACGCCGATGCCGATGGCCGCAAGCAGGAAGTTGCCCAGCGCGATTCCGCCCTCGGCGCCCTCGTTGCGCCATTTCCGCATGAGCAGCATGACCAGCGCGTAGCCGACGCCCGAGATCAGCGCCATGACGTTGCCGAACGTCCCATGCCCGAATTGCAATTCGGCCGAGAGGATCACGAAGATGCCGACGAGCAGCAGGGGCAAACTCAGCAGGTCCACCGCCTTCGGCTTCTCGCGCAGCAGCCACGGCGAGAGGAAGAGGATGTAAACCGGCGCGGTGTATTGGAGGAAGATGGCGTTAGCGGTGGTCGTGTAGGTCTGCGCGAGGACATACGGGAGCAGCGTGCCGGCGTAGACGATCGCGAGGACGATCTGCCGTCCGTCAGGCAGCCAGGGCCGGCGCGACGGCGCGACGGAAACTCCGGCTTCCGCCGCCCGCCGCGGCCAGAGGCGCCCAAGCGCCAGGAGCGTGATCCCCGCGAACAGCGAGCGAGCGCCCGCCACCTGCCAGCCCGACCACGCCGCGCCCGATTCACCCGTGAGCGCTTTGATGAAGGCGCCCGAGGTGGACCACAGAATGGCTGTAACGACACAGAGCCCGCGACCCGCCCAGCGGCTGGCGCGTTCGATGTTCGGCGCGCTGCTCATTCTTTTGTCCCGCCCTTTTTTGACTCCCGTCGGTACCGCGGCCGCGCACTATACTACCGTTCCCGCACGATTCTGCAAGCCCGCCGGGCGGACTGCCGCGCATGGGCGTATCGTTTTCCAGAACAGCCGGGAAACCATTTGACAGCGAGCACTTTAAACGTAGAATCTCATGTTCAAGTTTGGACAATCCTCTTAAGGACAGTCAAATGTCAAATCCCAGTCTACAAGAAGCCTGGGACTGTAAGAGGGCTGCGATCACGGCTATTCGGTGGAGCTCTACGTCAGTGCTCTGCAAGGCGTCGTGGTTTCAAAAACCGACGGGTTACTCGCAGGTCGGCCGACGGATCGTTTACGGAGGGACCAAATGACAAGTCCGTATTTAGAGGCGAGCGAATACATTGACTGGCAGCACCCGCAAGTTCTGGCCAAAGCACAAGAACTTGGGGCGGACGACGCCGATGCTTCCGCCACCGCCAGGCGCTGCTTTGAATTCGTGCGCGACAGAATCCCTCATAGCTTAGATCACCAACTGAACCCTGTCACGTGCCAGGCGTCCGAGGTCTTGATCCACGGCACTGGGTACTGCTGCGCCAAGAGCCACCTGCTGGCCGCGCTTCTACGCGCGAATGGCATCCCGGCTGGTCTCTGCTATCAGCGCCTGAGCCGCCATGGCAACGGCGCTCCGTACTGTTTGCACGGTCTCAACGCACTGCAACTGCCGGAGTTTGGCTGGTATCGCGTTGACGCGCGCGGGAACAAGCCTGGTGTCCAAGCTGAGTTCATGCCGCCGATTGAACGATTGGCCTTCCCCATCAGTGATCCCGGAGAGGCGGACCTGCGGGAAATTTGGCCGGAACCGCTGCCATCCGTGGTGAAGGTGCTGCGGGGATGCAGGACGTGGGATCAGGCCTGGGGAAGGTGGCCTGATGTGGAATTGATTCCCATGGTGCGGGTGGATGCTCACCCGTGCAAGTCGGCTTGATAGGGACAAGTCCCATTTTGCGCCTGGGAAAAATGGTTATACAATGACACACAACATCATCGTCCGTTCAGCCAATACTTCTGATCTTGAGGACATCAACGCCATATTCAACTACTACGTGGCCAACTCCACGTGTGTGTGGACGACGAATTCTTGCACCGAGGCGGAGCGCAAGTCTTGGTACGAGGAGCACGGCGGAACCATGCCCATCCTAGTCGCCGAAAGCAATGGGCGTATCGTAGGCTGGGGCGCGCTCTCGTCGTTCCGGACGGCTTACACCATCGCCGGCACGCTGGAGGATTCCGTCTATGTCCACCATGATTTTCATCGTCAGGGCATCGGGGGTCGGCTCATCACCGAATTGATTGACGCCGCTCGGCGGAACCGCGTTCGTTCCATCTTGGCGCACATATCCGGAGACCAGGAGCCGAGCATAAGCCTGCATAAGAAGTTCGGCTTCAGGGAAGTCGGCCGATTCCGTGAAGTTGGCTTGAAATTCAACCGGCGGCTCGATGCTATCTTTCTTCAACTGCTGCTGACCAACATGGATCAAGAAGCGGACAAATGAACGTCACACCCTTCTGGGAGGCTGCGTACCAAGACCACAACGGGGTGACTCATTCGTCGGACTAATCTGAATAGCGGGAAGGGGTGCTCTCGGAAACGAGAAACGCCTTGCAACATACCGCCGGCGACGGCGGCACGCCGCAAGGCGTTTCAAACATGGCTGCGCTTCCATACCATACGTTCATGCGAATCGCAGCAGCCTTGTTCGCCTACTTCGAGTACCGGTCGAAGAAGTCCAGCGTCAGCTTCAGGTACTCCTCCCCGTGGTAATCATGCCCGTAGACCGGGAAGATGTGGAGCTGAACGTTCTCGCCGAGTTCTTTCATCCGGGCCGCCACTCTTTCGGCGCCTGGGGGCGGCACGACCTCGTCGGTTCCGCCTTGCAGGATGAGCATGGGCACGGTCTTGAGCTTCTCCGCCCGTTCCGGCCTGCCGGTCCCCGAAACGCAGCAGATGGCCGCAAACAGTTCGGGGTGCGTCGTCGCCAGGGTGTACGTGCCGAAGCCGCCCATGGACAGGCCGGTGCAGTACGTCCTCGCCGGGTCTATCTTCGGGTATTCCTTCCGCATCAGTTCAATCAGTTGGATCATGTCGGCGACGAAGTTGGGGCTGTTGCCGATGTACCTGGGGCAGACCAACAGGTAGCCGCGGCTGTCCAGCATCTTCAGCAGTTTGCCGCCGTCGAGGCTTGGGAAATAGTTCTCGTCCTGGCCCCCGCCGTGCAGCATCAGAATGAACGGCGTCTTGTCCGCCTTCCCGTAGTCCGACGGAACGACGACGCGGTATACCACCATCTCGCCCGAGGCCGCCGACCGGTAGGCCCGCCGCAAGTCACCCAGGCGGCCCGCGTACGGATTCTGGCCGGCCTTGAGCCGGCGCATCGTCTCGCAGCCCTGGGTCAGGGCGCGGCGCATGTCCTCCACCAGGGGCGCGGGATTCAGGATGACCTCCTGCGCCGCCAGGCCCTGCTTGTAGGCGTCCACGGGCGCGGACGCGGCGTTGGAGAGCCGCTTGCCGTTGGCCTTCAGATATTCCACAAGGTGCTGGAAGTCGGCGCTGCAGCGAACGTCGTCGGGCTTCGGCGACTTAGCCAGTTCCGCCGTGAACGTCTCGAGCGACTGCATCTCCCTATCCAGCGAACCGAGGAACCGCCCGGCCAGGACGACCGGCACGACGATTCGGCACTGCGGCCACTGGCCGGTCGCCACGGCCACGTAGTTGCCGTCGTCGAGCTTCGGCGGCAACTCGAACTTCGCCAGGATCGCGCCGTCCTTGCCGGTGTCCGCGCCGGCGGGCTTCAACGGCACGGCCGACTCGGCCGTTTTGCCCATCGCCAGCGTGACAAGGGGTTCCTTCGAGAAGCTCCGCGCCGCCAGCCGCAACGTCCGGTCGGCGTCCTGATTAACGGTCGTCGCGCTCTGCAGGCCGACGTAGCCGTCCGAAGTGATGGCGATGGCGGTGAGCGCCAACTCCGCGGCGCTGATTTTGAAGCCTTCAGAGGCAATGAAAAATCCGTCCGTCACCACGTCATTGTCGTCGCCGAGGCCGGTGAGCTTGATCGTGCACTTGCCGGCCTTCAACGAGCCCAGCTTGGCCGCCGCGAGCCGCCACTCGGACGGCTTGTAGCCCCAGCCGCCGGTGTCGGGGAACTCGGCTTCGCCCTTGAGGCTCTCGCCGCCGCCGGCGACCTCTACGCCGATGTGGGCCGGCGTCATCGTCCTGCGCCAGTGCAGCCGGGCGTAGCGAAAGATGATCTGCGCCCCGTCAATCGCCTGTGGAAGCTCAAGTTCATAGCTCACCGCGTTGCCTTTTTTCGACAGGGTGGCGCCGCCCATCAGGTACGCTCCGCCCGACGCCGCGTCGCGCTGGGCGGTGGGCGGGCCGATGCTATCCGGGGCCTGGACTCCGATCTCCGCTTCATGCCAGAAAACCGCTTGCGACGCCGGCGGTTCCGCCGCGAAGGCGGCCCCGGCGAGCGACATTAACAGTACGGCCCCATCCGCGGCGGCCGTGGCAGCGAGGCAGAAATGACCGATCATTGTGACCTTTCCTGGCGCGGGTGCGCGAGCATCACGCAACCCGGCGAGTGACTCAGGGCGGCCCGCCACGCCGGCGGGCCGCTTTCCCACCCCCGACGGACCGCAGCCTCACGAGAGAACGAGGGCCGGACATGTCGCCCGGCCCTCTTCGATCCGCCTGTATCCGGATTCCAGACTGTCTCAACTCATGGTCGCGATCTGACCCTGCAACTGGATCAACGCCGAGGCCCACATCTGGAAGAACGCGATGACGATGAACCCGACGATCAAGGCCAGGATGATGATGATGACCGGCTGGACGACCTTGGAGATCATCTGGGCCTCGTCCTGGAGCTTGTGCTCGTAGTAGTCTCCCAATTTCGCGAACACGCGGTCGAGGGCGCCGGCCTCCTCACCGGCCGCGCAGAGGTCGTACGCGAGCACGGGGAAGATTCCGCCGCTCTCGAGCGTCGGCGTGATGCGCTGGCCGCGGCGGACGGCTTCCTGCACGCGCGTGAACGTCAGCCGCCCGACCTCGTTCCGACAGGTGTCATGCGCCGCCTGAATGGATTCCTGGATCGGCAGGCCGGCGTGGAGCATCGTGGAGAAAACGCGGCCGAAGTTCGCCAGCAGGTCCTCTTTGACGAAATGATTGATGCCGGGGCAACGCAGCAGAAAGCGGTCGCGCAGCAGGCGGAACACCAGGAACTGCGACGCGATCGCGTAGAGGATCGGCACACCGACGACCACAAGGAGGAACCCGACCCAGAAGCCCGTGGTGCGCAGCACGGCGCCCACCTTGAGCAGCGTGCTCATCATCCACGGAATCTTGATGTCCATCTGCGTGAAGAAGTCGAATCCCTTGGAGAGCACGCCGAAAACGACCGCGACGACGACCAGGGCGACGATCACGACGATGAAGGGATAGATGAACATGGTGATGAGCTTGCGGCGCGAAGCGAGGACGCGCTCGCCGCTGTCGGCGATGCGGGCGAGCATCTCGCCCAGCCTGCCGGTTTTCTCGCCGGCGCGCAGCATGGCGATGAACTGGCCGGGCAGAAACCGCATATGCTGGCTCGCCGCGTCGGAGAAGCTGCGCCCCTCCTCGACGGTCTTGGCCATTTCGGCGGCTGCGCGGGCCATGGTGCGGTTCTCCAGCCGGCCGGCCAGGATGTTCAGGGCCTTGACCAGCGGCAGGCCGCACTCCAACAGGAGCGACAGCGCACTGCAGAACGAGAAGATCTCATGCGGCTTGACCCCGCTGAAGAGACTGCCGCGCCGCCAGTACGCGACGGGCGGCGGATTCGGAGGGCCGCCGCCGCCTTCCTGCGCCTTCTTCTGAAGCTCACGCGCGACGGCCTTCCCTACGTCGCCTTGCGCGCCCGCCCCCTGTCCCAAGCCTTCATCCTCTTTTGCCATGCCTTTTCTCCTGCTCGGTTACCTGGCCTTCGCATGCAACCCGTCAGAGCGTCGTGACGCGCAGCAGCTCCTCGAGCGTGACTGCGCCCTCTTGCACCTTTTTGACGCCGGCTTGCATCAGATTCATCATTCCTTTTTCGCTGGCCGCCTTCACGATCTCGTCGTGGCCCGCGTCGGCGAGGACCATGCTCTTGATCGCATCGTCCATCGAGAGGATCTCGAAAATGCCGGTGCGGCCGCGGTAGCCGGTGCGATAGCATTCCTTGCAGCCGACGGCCTTGTAAAAGATCATGCGGCGGGCTTCCTGCGGATCGAGGCCGGCCGCGCGCAGGAGCGATTCGTCGGGCGTGTACGGTTCGCGGCAGCGCGCGCAGACCTTGCGGACCAGGCGCTGGGCCACGACCGTGTGGACGGCGCTGGTGATCAGGTACGGCGGAATCCCCAGATGGCGGAGCGCGCCAATCGCGCCCACCGCGTTGTTGGCGTGCAGGGTGCTGAAGACCATATGGCCGGTCATCGCCGCGCGGACGGCGACGGCGGCGGTGTCCTCGTCGCGGATCTCGCCGACCATCATCACGTTTGCGTCCTGCCGCAGGACGGCGCGGAGCATGTTGGCGAAGGTCCGGTCAACGCGGTGGTCAATCTCCACCTGGTTGATGCCGGGCAGGCGGTACTCGACGGGGTCCTCGATCGTCACGACGTTGCGCGTGAAGATGTCAATTTCGCTCAGGGCGGCATAAAGGGTGCTGGTCTTGCCGGCGGCGATCGGCCCGGTGACGAGAATCATGCCGTACGGCCGGGCGACGGCGGCTTCCACGGCCTGGAACTGTTCCGGCTCCAGGCCCAGTTCCCGCAGCCCCAGGAACACCTCGTCGGCGTTGAGCATGCGCAGGACCATCTTCTCGCCCAGGACGGTCGGCAGGGTCGCGGCGCGCATGTCGTAGGTCTTCTCGCCGATTTCAATGCTGCAATGGCCGTCCTGCGGGTGGCGGCGCTCGGTGACATCCATGTTGGAAAGGACCTTGACGCGCGCGATGATTTCCTCCTCCATCTTCTCGGGGAGGGTCATCACGTCGTAGAGCATGCCGTCAATGCGGTAGCGCACGCGCAGCCCGTAGGTCTGCGGTTCGAGGTGGATGTCGGTCGCCCGGGAGTTGATCGCGCCTTCGATGATCGAGGTCACC